>ERZ802822.518-NODE-518-length-26628-cov-16.766901_pt1 | contig 26628 bp, 26 predicted proteins | sample MGYA00345649_ERZ802822 | MGnify/ENA primary metagenome ERZ802822 (study PRJEB30503, sample SAMEA104212359) | marine metagenome | biome: Westerlies Biome; feature: [SRF] surface water layer (ENVO:00010504) within the epipelagic zone...; material: water...
GCGTCGGCGCGTGATTTTCTGCTGCAGGGGCTGACGTCATTACTTTCTGACGATTAAATTCATGCGGCTTAGAAAGCTGTCCAGTCCCCTAAATTCGCCCATTGATTTTTGGTTTCTCTAATAGGGTTTCTGGGGCGGATGGGCGCATGTTTAATGCGTGATGAGGTCTAATCTGGTTGTATTGCCTGAGCCAAACATTGATAGCGACCTGGGCTTGCCGTGTGGTGTGGAACCATTCTGCGTTGAGGACTTCTTTTCGTAAGGTGCCGTTAAAGCGCTCGTTATACCCATTTTCCCAAGGACTGCCTGGATAGATTTGCATTGGTTTGATACCGATCCTCTTCAGCCAATTTTTCAGAGACGAGTGTGAGCTAGATAATAATTACGGCCATCCATCCTTGTTTCATTGACGTTTAGTGTAGTTAGTGTAGGAAATGTAGGCATTCTGGAAACTTTTCTACTAGATTTTTTGTAGGGACTTTTCGGATTTGCCTACACTTCCTACACTTCCTACATTCTTTACTCTTTTTTGCGATGAAGAAGTTTTTATAAATAACGATAACCTCAACATCGTATTTATAACTACTAACTTGATAAGCGAGATCAGCATTAAATCTAGTTTACACAAACTAACACCACAGCAGATTTAAGTAATTATTGTCATATGCTTAATCACATAATTCAGTGACATTATTTGCAAACTACTAAATACCACAAATCTCAATGGGTAACACAAGCCAAAGCTCCATACAGAAACTAAAACCCTATCTGTGTAACATCCCATACATCACTACCAGTACACCCCCACTGGCCCACGCATAGGGGGGATAACTTAAATTACTGTTGCTAGATTAGTTAAACTTTTCCCCAGCCATTACTGACCAGATTACTGACCAGAAAACGCCTTATTGTGATGAACTAGAGTATGCTGTATCTAGTAATTTCAGGATGTTAGCAGTAACTCAGCGCAGTGGTTAGGAGTAGAACTACCTCCCCGGTGCGCCATTTTCATCCAGTTCTTTGAATAAGTTCAATGATACCACTGGGTTGGACCATTTACCGGGACCGCTTTTAGGACCACTCGGTCATGTTGGGCTCAGGTAGTAGTTTCAGGGCGGTGAATTAAGCCACCTATTGCAAGTTTTCTGCCTGAAGCGGACATTAAATCAAATCGCAGCGGATGGCAGTTTTGAGCCCAAACCGACCGGTGCTGCAAATTCTCGGAATGACCGCTTTTCGACGGCAGTCATATAATTGTAACGAATCAGCTATAAAAAAGTGGAAACGTTTTCATAGTTGGTCACCCGTGGATCTCACAAAAAAAATAACAATCAAGGACGTCGCGAGGGAAGCTGGATGCGGGATCGCCACGGCCAGTCGCGTTCTGAACAAGTCCGGGCCCGCCAGTGCCGAAGTGCGGGAGCGTGTTGAGTCGGCGGCGCGCGATTTAGGGTTTTCCTTCAGTGCTATCGGCCGGGCTCTGCAAGGGGGGCGCAGCATGACCATTGGGTGCCTCATACCCTCTCTCACGAACCCTGTTTTTGCCGAAGCGGTTCAAGGCGTCCAAGAGGCGCTGTTAGGGACGGGATACCAGCTCCTGATTTCCAGTTCTAGCTATGATAGAGATGCAGACAACAAAGCCATCATGACGCTTCTTGCCAAGGAGGTCGACGGATTGATCGTGACGATGGTCGCTCCCGAGCGCAGCGAGGCTCTTAAGAGGGCCCACCAGCTTGGCGTACCGGTGTCTCTTATGTTCCACGATGTGATTGAGGGCTTTTACACCACACATGTGGACAATTTCGAGGCCGCACGAGAGGTCGCGCGCCGTTTTTATGATCTTGGCCATAAGAACACTGCCTTTGTGTCGCTGCGATTTTCCACTTCAGACCGGTCGCGAAACCGTTACGCCGGGTTCCATGCAGGATGCCGGGAGTGTGGATTGCCGAATCCAGAGTTGATCGAACTTGGGGAAACGGCGGCCAATACGCCCGAAGTGCTGGCCGAAATCCTGGCGTCATTTGAAGTGTTGACCGCGGTGTTCGCTTCCAATGATTTTCTGGCCATCGCGGTTCAGAACGCGATGCGCCTGATGGGCAAGAGCGTCCCTCGGGATCTTTCGGTGGTGGGTTTTGACGGGATCAAGATTGGTCGCCTCCTAGATGTTCCCCTTGCCACGATTGAGACCGCACCCGAGGCGATGGGGCGTCAGGCCGCAATGACCATACTTGACCTGATGCAAGGGAAAGATGTCGTCCAGACGCCGCCTCTGCCATTTCATTTTCGTGCGGGCGCTACGCTTGCTCGCCCCCGTATGGAAAGCCGCGACGACGACCAGGTTGCCCCCTGGCCGCCGTCTGTTCCCTCGATTAAGACCTAACTCAAACAAGGATGAACCCATGAAACATACTATTCTCTCGGTGCTTTTTGCAACAGCGATCGCCGCTCCGGCCATGGCCGAAGACGCCATTTGCTACAACTGCCCGCCGCAATGGGCCGACTGGGCTTCGATGCTGGAAGCCATCAACGAACGGCTCGACATCCAGATGCCGCATGACAACAAGAATTCCGGTCAGACGCTCAGCCAGCTTTTGGCCGAGAAGGCTGCCCCAGTGGCTGATGTGGCCTATTACGGCGTGACCACCGGCATCAAGGCCGGCAATGAAGGTGTGGTTGAACCCTATAAACCGGCTGGCTTTTATGACATCCCGGAAGGCCTGAAAGACCCCGAGGGCAAATGGTTCGCCATTCACTATGGCACTCTGGGTCTTTTCGTGAATGTCGACGCTCTGGGTGGTGCTCCGGTGCCCCAGTGCTGGGCCGATCTGACCAAGCCCGAATATCGCGGCATGGTGGGGTATCTGGACCCCTCCTCGGCCTTTGTCGGTTATGCCGGTGCCGTGGCGGTGAACATGGCGGGCGGTGGTGATCTGGGCAATTTCAACCCGGCGATTGAATACTTCAAAGCGCTCGCCGAGAACGATCCGATTGTGCCCAAGCAGACGTCGTATGCGCGTGTCGTGTCGGGTGAAATTCCGATCCTATTTGACTACGACTTCAACGCCTATCGCGGCAAATATGAAGAAGACGGCAACTTCGAATTTGTCCTTCCCTGCGAAGGCTCGGTTCGGGTTCCTTACGTCATGAGCCTGGTCGCAAACGCCCCGAATCCCGAACTGGGCAAACGCGTTTTGGACTTCATCCTATCTGATGAGGGCCAAGCGATCTGGACCAACGCCTATCTGCAGCCGTCGCGCCCGGTGGAACTGCCCGCCGAGGTGGCCAAAAAATTCCTCCCGGCTTCGGACTATGAGCGCGCTGTCGCAGTCGATTATGCTGCAATGGAGCGAGCGCAGGCTGGCTTTGGTGAACGCTATCTCTCCGAGGTAAAATAACACAAGTGTTGCGGGCCGAGCAGCCTCGTTCGGCCCGCGACGCACCATCCCGGAGACCTCTGCCATGACGCCGCGCCAATTTGTGATGCTCTGTCTTTTGCCGCTTGGCGTCTTTACGCTGGCGTTTCTGGCTATCCCGCTGGGGCGGCTGATCCTTGCCTCGGGCGAGGGAGACGCAGGATGGGCGATCTATCTGCAAATCCTGCAAACCCCGCGCTACCTGACGACCCTGATGCAAACGGTTGTCGTCTCACTGGCTGTCACCGGGGCCGCATTGGCGATCTCTACCACCGCAGGCCTCTTTCTGGTGCGCAACCGCTTTTTCGGACGCCAGGCGCTGCTGTCGATCCTTACGCTGCCGCTAGCCTTTCCGGGCGTTGTGGTCGGGTTCATGATCATTCTGCTCGGCGGGCGGCAGGGCCTTGTGAACGCTGTCACGCCTGGTCATGTGGTCTTTGCCTATTCGGTTTTCGGGCTATTTCTGGGCTATCTCTATTTTTCAATTCCGCGCGTGTTACTGACGGTCATGGCTGCAGCTGAAAAGATCGACCCTGCCTTAGAGGAAGCCGCCCGAACGTTGGGCGCGCCGCCACACCGCATCGTCATCGACGTGCTTCTACCTGCGCTGGCGCCCGCGCTGATTGCGGCTGGCGCCATCGCTTTTGCCACCGCGATGGGAGCCTTTGGCACCGCCTTTACGCTGGCGACTGATATCGATGTCTTGCCGATGGTGATCTACACCGAGTTCACACTGTCTGCGAACATTGCGATGGCGTCCGCCTTGTCGGTGGTCTTGGGTCTCGTTACTTGGATTTTGTTGCTGATCGCGCGCAGCCTATCGGGCGACACCGTTGCTGTCGGAGGGTAGTCCTATGAAATCCATCACCAAATCCATTCCTATGATTGTCACGCTTCTGGCCTGCTTTTTTCTACTGGTCCCGATCATTCAATCGGTTTTGGCGGGGCTGACCGTGAACTATTTCCGTGGGCTGTCGTCGGGTTTGACGTTAAGTTGGATCGGCAAGGTCTGGGCGCTTTATTCGGGCAGCATCTTTCTGTCGATCTGGCTGGCGCTGGCCTGTCTGGCCTGCACGTTGGTGCTTGGCGTACCCGCGGCCTATGCGCTGGCCCGCAACCCGGGCCGCGCCTCACGCATTCTTGAAGAGTTCATCTCTCTACCGCTGGCCATTCCGGGCCTCGCGCTGGCGCTGGCGCTCTTGCAGCTTTATGGAACCTACCAGGGCTTTCGCATGCATTGGAGCTTCATCCTTGTGGGCCATGTACTTTACACGCTGCCCTTTATGGTGCGGTCTGTTCTGTCTGTTTTGGCTGCGATCGACCTGAAGACACTGGAAGAAGGTGCCGCCTCGCTAGGGGCCGACCCGGCGCGTCGCTTTATCGACATCGTGGTGCCAAATGCGCTGCCAGGTATCCTTGCCGGAGCACTAACCGTGGTCACGCTCTCCATCGGCGAATTTAACCTGACCTGGATGCTTCACACCCCGCTAATGAAGACCCTGCCAGTGGGCCTGGCAGACAGCTATGCCTCGATGCGGCTCGAAGTCGCCTCGGCCTACACGCTGGTTTTCTTCGTGATGATCGTGCCGCTACTAATGGCCATGCAATGGGCCAGCGCCCGAGCACAAAGGATCATGCAATGACACTGGAACTCACCAATATAGCCAAGACCTTTCCCGACGGCACGCGGGCACTTCTGCCCACCGATCTGGAGATTGCAAAGGGCGAGATCGTCTCGCTGCTTGGCCCTTCAGGCTGCGGGAAATCAACGCTTTTGCGCATCATTGCCGGTCTGGAAGTATCAGATCTGGGGGCACGGATCGTGTTTGACGGTGAGGATGTCACCCGACAACCGGTCGAGACCCGCAAGATGGGCATGGTGTTTCAATCCTACGCGCTCTTTCCCAACATGTCGGTGCGCGGCAATATCGGCTACGGGTTGAAGATGCAGAAACTGCCGAAACCCGAGATTGCTGCGCGGGTGGACGAGGTTATCTTGCTCTGCCGGCTGGAACCCTTTGCCGAGCGTGCGGTCACGGCGCTTTCAGGTGGCCAGCGGCAACGCGTGGCGCTCGCGCGTGCAATGGCCCCCCGGCCGCGCGTTTTGTTGCTGGATGAACCTCTATCTTCCCTGGATGCGGCTTTACGCGGTCAGTTGCGCGATGAGCTGGCCATGCTTTTGCGCCAGTTCGGCATCACCGCCATCTTTGTTACCCACGATCAGGACGAGGCGATGGCCATTGCCGACCGCGTCGCCGTGATGAGCCAGGGGGAAGTGGCCCAGATTGGGTCACCCGAGGCGCTTTACCGCAATCCCACCAATGGCTTTGTCGCCCGGTTCGTCGGCGACGCTATGCCCCTGGAAGGGCAGATCAAGGCGGGCCAGCTGCACCTGCCAAGCGGGGTTCTGAGTCTCCCAAAACCCGCCGATGGGCAAGAGGTTCTGGTCCGGGCAGAAGACATCCACCTCGACCCAGAAGGGCCAATTGCTGCCCGGGTGGAGTCAGTGACCTTCCTCGGTACCCATTACCGCATTGGACTGGCCGGCCTGGGGCCTGGGTTGCTATTTGCGCTGCATTCGGGACTCAGCGCACCCAAACCCGGCACAGATGTTCGCCTGACCATCGTGCCAGAGGCGCTATTGATCCTACCAAAGGAGGTGGCTGCCTGATGGCGGGGTTCATTCATGTCACCGACACCCATATTGTGGCCCCTGGCAAACGCGTTTGCGGTCGTTCGGACACTAGAGAGGCCTTGCGCCGCGCCATTGCTACGATCAACGCGAAACTACCGATTCTGGACGGGATTGAATGTGTCATCGTCACCGGCGACCTGACCGATCACGGCATGCACGAGGAATACGCGCATTTCGCATCACTCATGGCGGGACTTGACCTGCCCTGGCTGGCGGTTCCCGGCAACCATGATCAGCGCTCACCAATGCGAGCGGCTTTCGCAGACGCGCAATGGATGCCGAGCAATGGGCCAATTCATTGGATGCGTGACTTCGGCCCGTTCGCCGTTGTAGGGCTGGACACTTTGCTGGAAGGAGCACATCACGGGGAACTTGGGTCTGACGGACTGGCCTTCCTCGCCTCTTCTCTGGCCACTTTGGGCGGCCAACCGGTCATTGTGGCCACCCATCACCCCTGGATGCATACCGGAATTCCAGTGATGGATGTCGACAACTTGCGTGATGGTGCCGCGTTGATAGAAAAGCTGGAAGCATATCCTGGCCCGGTCCGGATGATCTCGGGTCACGTTCACCGAGCGATCTCTGGTCAGGTCGGCAGCATCGCCTGTCAAATCGGACCTGCCACAAGCCACGCGGTCCTCACCGACCACAGACCCGGTCGTGACCCGCAATTGGTTTTGGAACCCGGAGGCGTCACGGTCTACCGCTGGATCAGGTCACCAATGTCCGGCTTGGTGTCTGATGTGATCCCAACAGGAACTTTTGCCGGTCCCTGGCCATTCGAGGATTAAACCCGGCCAGACAGCGCCTATTTCAAAGGAACGCTCCGTCCAAAATCCGCATTTAAGGAGCCAACTTGGGAAGAACCCGTTGCAAATGTTGACAGCCTGGTCTTGCTGGACATCTGCTACGCAGAAGGAATTCTGCGGCGGGCAGTCTGTCTGCCTACCATGTCAGACCTGAAAACTGGTTTCTCGCCCAATTTGATCAACCACAACCGACATATAATTGGATACTGATCCTGACCTTCGGCTGCAAAGCGGCCGTTGTGTTTCGCCGCGTGTATGTCCGCTTTGTCCGCATAGCTGACATTTATGTTTGTAACCGCGAAGGTCCGCTCTGCCTGCCTAGAGCTAGAGAGCAGCGTGTTTTGTGCGCTCTTTGGTCTTTTTAAGTAAAGCTACAAGACACATCCAAGATTATAACTTTTCAGAGATCTCCGCTGTCATGAAACATTCTTTCCACTGGACTTCTCTTGGTCTGCAAGCCTGTGTGTAGCTGTGCCCGAATACTGTCGGGCTCTGCTCAGTACGAGATGATTGTACGGAGCAGATGATGAGAGTTGATTTAGATGGATTGGCAGCTTCCTCGCGCGAGGCGCTGATGTATGAGTGGCGAGAGGTAGTGGGTCGCCCTCCTCCTAAACACTTAAGCAAACCTCTGATGGTGCAGATCCTCGGCCATACCTATCAGCGGGACACAGTAGGCGGATATACCAAGCGTCTTGACGGTAGGCTGAAGAGCGCAGCGCGGCGCGATGTTCTTCGGCCTGCCTTTAAACCCGGAAGCCGCTTTGCGCGCGAGTATCATGGGATCACGCATGTGGTTGAGGTCAGTGATGACGGGCGCTTTATGTGGAAGGATCAGAGCTTTAAATCCCTCTCTCATACAGCACGCGCCATAACAGGCTACAACGTCTCGGGCTTTCAGTTCTTTGGGGTACGCCCATGAGTGTCCTTGGAAAGCCCGTCGTGCGCGCAGCTGTCTATACACGCGAAAGCTCTGATGAAGGTCTTGATCAAGAGTTCAACTCTTTGGATGCCCAGCATGAAGCCTGTAGTGCCTATATTGCCTCACAACGCCATGAAGGCTGGAAGCTGATAAAAAAGCGCTTTGATGCTGGCGGTATTTCTGGGGGGACGCTAGAGCACCCTGCTCTATCAGACGTAATGAATATGACTGGGCTATCGCGCTCCAGTATTTATCTGCGCGTTTCCACAGATGAATTTCCTAAGCCAGTCAAGATCGGCCGCCGTGCCGTGGGATGGCCCGAGGACAGCATCATTGCTTGGCAAGCCAAAATGATGGAGGCGCAAGATGAAAGTGCTTAGTGCCTCTGAAGTTGCTGCAAAGACTTCTATGTCAGTTTCCAACATTCGGAGGATGGTGCGTGAAGGTAAGTTTCCTCCACCATTTGCACTGACAGAAAACCGCCAAGGCTGGCTGGAACAAGATGTTGATGAGTGGATAAGCGAACGCGTCCGCTCTTTCCGCATCCACTCATAAAAAATTGGCTGCAGCACAACTAAGACCACAGCCAAAAAACAAACTAATACAAAGGAAATATATCATGACTGAACGTTATGATGAAGTACTCGCCTCAAACTTAGATTACATTTCGCAAACAATTCGTGACCGTGTGATCTTTCAATCCAAATACGAACCAGATGCAATCGCACTCTGGATTGCAGGAACCTACCTAATGGATCATTGGACGCGGTTTCCGAAACTCTTGATTGTTTCGCCTGAACGTGAATGCGGCAAAACAACATCATTAGAAGCAATTGAGGGCTTTGTATTTAAAGGGAAGATGGCATCCAGCATCACTGCAGCAGCATTGACGCGTAGCATAGAAAAGGACGCTCCTACTTTGCTGATCGACGAAGCTGACTTAACGCTGAAGGATAATAAAGAGCTGAAAGCTATTATAAATGCAGGTCACACGCGTCGGAGTGCTGTTCGCATACTTGCTGATGAACGCGCTAGTAACAAATGGGAACCAAAAGAAATGTCACTGTGGTGTCCACAAGTAATCGCAGGTATCGGCGAATTTGATGATACGCTAGTCAGCCGCTCCATCTCAATCGGACTTCGTCGGAAAGGTATCAACGAAAAGATTATCTATTTAGATGATGCTTACTTTGATGAGCAGGCTGAGCTGCGTACATCTTTTGAAAGCTTGTCACATGCTGTCGATCCAACGGTACTGCTAAGAGTGCCATCTGTCCCCAATGGAATTGGCAACCGTATGCGTGACAATTGGCTACCAATGTTACAAATCGCCCAGCTTGCTGGTGTGTCATGGGTTGATAAATGCAATGATGCTATTCAGGAATTGGAGATTAAGCGCAAGGCAGAGACATCAGCTCTCACTGTGAATGACCTTCTCATCGACTTACGCGAAGTCTTAGGCACATTCACTGGACCAGAAATAGGAAGCAATGAATTATTGCAACGCCTTTTATGCCTAGCAGATGGTGACTGGCATACAGCAAACAACGGTCGTACCATTACCAGCAAATGGTTAGCTATGAAGTTGCGTCCCTATGGAATTACAGTCCAGCGTCGTAGCGACTGTAACGTGTACATGTTGGCCGACTTTGAGGATACCTTCAAACGTTACCTACCACCTATGTAGAAAAAAGCTCCACATCCTCCACATGTTCCATTGGTGGAGGGTGTGGAAGGTGTGGAGGATTTTTATTAAAGCACATTCACTATCTTCTTACATAATTGTAATCGCGCTCAGGACATCCTCACTGGTAAGTCCAGCATTATCGAACTCAATCACCAATAAATCGTTTGCGTTCGATCCATAACTTAGGCTCAGGTCACCACCAGAAAATTCTGCAGCATCAAGCTCAAGCCAGTTAGGTATTTTCTTGGATAATGATTATGTTAAATAGATTATCTTATTAAAAAGCTTCCTTGGTGCTAAAAGGAACACCTCAAAATTAAAAAATGTAAAGTAGGACAGATGTACAAAATAATTGGTTCCGTCAAAAGTCGGACATTTCGAGTTTTATGGATGTTAGAAGAAATGGGTCTGACCTATGAATATACTCATGCTCTACCCCATTCGGAGTTAGTCAAACAATATAATCCCTCTGGCAAGATTCCAATTCTTATAGACCGAGGCGCAGTTATTACAGACTCAAATGCGATCATGACTTACCTAGCAGACAAACATCAGACATTGACTGCACCAGCCGGCTCAATTGAACGTGCACATCAGGATGCACTTTCACATCAGATCATAGACGAAATTGATGCTGTTTTGTGGGCCGCTTCTCGTCCTTCGTTGGGCCTCAAGGAATTAGATAACTTCCCAAATATAAAAGACAGTTTCAAACAAGAATATAAACGAAACCTTGACCGTCTTGAAAAACAGATAAAAGGGTCGTTTTTAATGGGTGACAATCTTTCTTTACCCGATTTCATCCTTGGTCATTGCGCAGGTTGGGCATATGTCGCAAAATTTTCCGCTGGGAGTGAGAAGTTTGGGGCATATGTTAAAAGCTTAAGAACACGACCGGCATACCAAGCTGCAGCTCGATTAGATATGTCTGACGATTAATAAGGTCCACATGTTTCATCAGGGGAAGGTGTGGAAGGTGTGGAAGCTTTACAGATATAAGAATCTATCGAACCCAAAAGGGCATTATCAGGCAACAAGAGCATACCGAAGGCGTTAAGACACGTTTGTATGAGATTTTGCGGACTACAAGAACCCAAATCACATACTAGCCAATAATAAATCGCTTTCTAGTGCGATACTAAATCTACTTAATAAAATAAGATTAGTTTAGTTTTGTTAAAAATATGCGGTGTGACTTGAGCAAAATATTTACTTCTTTAAACTAATAGAACTGTCGCTTTCGGCAAAGAAAGCGTTTATGGCAAGCAATATCTTTGACAGACTGATTGGAACAAAGATACTGGCCTGTTATGGAAGCCCGAAAGTTAGCTATTTGTTTAATTTTGGTATCTACGCTTGGGTTCGCGTTGCAAGACACGGTTGTGAAACTCCTAGCTAATATTGGTTCTTTGTGGCAATTGATGTTTTTGCGAGCAGTAATTGTCGTTTTAATTCTAATAACTTGGGCAGTACTTAAAAACCATCTAGATTTGATAAGACCAGCGGGCTGGAAGTGGCCAATTATTCGTGCCTTTTTAATGAGTTGTGCGTACACTTTTTTTTATGCATCACTTCCTTTTACTTCACTAGCACAAGCGGCATCATGTTTTTTTATGGGCCCCATTTTTACCTGCCTATTTGCCGCCATAATATTAAAGGAAAAAATTGGAAGATGGAGAATATCCTCAATTTTTTTGGGATTTTTAGGGGTACTTTACATTATTCAGCCCGGCACTTCTGGTATGCAGACCATTTTGTTTTTGCCAGTTTTAGCGGGGGCATCTTACGCACTTGCAGTTGTAATAACTCGAGGGTATTGCGCAGATCACCCTGCCTTATCATTAACAATTATTCATAATGCATTTTATGCATTGATTGGCGCACTTATGATCACGGTTATTCCAATTTTCCCAATTGAAATAGACACACGAGTTTCAAATCCATTTGTTTTATCTGGTTGGGTACAACCAACATCAATGATACTTTTTTTGATTGGAATTACATCGATCACTCATATTGTTGCAATGACCGCCTCTATACGAGCCTATCAGTCAACCGAAAGTAGCTTTGTTGCCCCTCTAGAATACACATATTTAGTTTTTGCTCTGATAATTGATTACACGGTTTGGCAAACACTTCCTAATGCGCAGGGACTAATTGGTGTAACATTGGTTATTGGCGCAGGGGTCATGATTGCAATTAGAGAAGGAATAGAAAGGAAATAAGTGGCACCAAAACTCTCAGAACATTGACAATAAATTTCAAACAGTGCCAATCAGGTAGATAAAATCCACACCTCATAATAATTAAATTATCAACCAAAAAAATCTAACCAAAACTTTTGTGATGTTCTAAATAGTGTTGTTTGATCGCAATCTGATCCACCACAAATTTTGCATCATGCCACACACCCCAAATAAACGATGAACCTCTGCGAGACTGCCACGGTAAGCCGACAAAATATAGATCGGGCAACTTGGATACACCGCGCTGGTGGATTGGCTTACCACGCTCATCTAAGATACCTTCTGCGTGCAACCAGCAGTAATCAAATTGAAAGCCTGTAGCCCAAATGATCGTTTTAATCCCGCTTTCACCAAGTTGGAGGCTTCTAATCGGATTTTTCACGCACCAAGGATCCTCTGGAATGTCCCAGGCCTCTGGTTCCAGCGGCAAATCAAGACCGTTGGCCAAAGCATAATCATCCGCCGCCCGCATCAGGGATTTGTAATTCTCATCCCCTGCATCAATGTTCGCTTTTAAATCATCTGCGATTTTCAAGTGACCGTTTTCATAGCCACCCGTCATTCCCAAAAGGGTTATTCCGCGCTCGGCCAATCTGCGAAAATCTACGGTTTTTCCTCCATGTGCGCCGCTTACTGCAATGGTTACATGTTCTGTGCCTGGTGTTGGTGTATCCATATTCCATATTCCGAGAACACCCAACCACCAACAATTGTCTCGTCCACGGTACCTGCGAAACGGTCGATCATGCGGTCCGATAGAGAAGAACACTTCCCGTCCTGCTTCGTTTAGTTCGGCTGCAATTTGCGAACCCGAAGATCCGCCACCAATGACCAAAACCGCACCATCTGCTAAATCATCGGGATTACGGTAAGCAGTGGAATGCATTTGAACAACATCAGCAGTAGAAGGCACAATTTTCGGATAAGAAGGTTTCTGAAACGGTCCAGTCGCACTTACCACGTTTTGCGCTTCAAAATCGCCTGCAGAGGTTTGTACATGAAACCCTGCTCGTCCAACATGGGGAGTCACAGCGTCAACCGTGACACCAGTTTCTATTGGTGCATCTATCATCGTCGCGTAATTTTCAAAATATCGCGCAACACTTTCTTTGTCCGCAAAAGCATTGTCATCGCAATCAAACTCCAAACCAGGAAAACGGTCGTGCCAGGCTGGTCCATTCGCTACGAGTGAATCCCAGCGTTCAGACCGCCAACGTTCTGCAATGCGCCCACGTTCAATGACCACATGTTCGATATCATTGCGCCGCAGATGTTCGCTTGTTGCGATGCCACCTTGGCCTGCTCCGATCACTAGGGTGTTTATTTGTCTCATCACGCCGCCTATTTTGGTTGATCTTCTAAGTAAACCAATGCCTCACATCCTGCCAACTAATGATTTACGAACCACTGGTTCTGATTTAGCTAACTTAGCTAAGTTTTAGACTAAGCAACGATAAGTTAACTGCGTGCTTTCATTTGCTGTAAAGCCCACGCAGAATTAACTCTGATTGGAGTTTGATTCGTGAGATGAGGAACGTCTATGCCAAAAGATCATAGTGATCCCATAGCAGATTTACGCAGCAACACGTCGGTGCCCTTCGAACAGGCGCGTGCAATGCCCACGTCGGTATATACCTCGAAAGATTTCGTTGAGGCCGAATTGAGGCATGTCTTTAGTAGAGATTGGTATTGTGTTGGCCGCGCGGACGCACTGTCAAAAACTGGGGACTACGTAACGGCGGAACTTGCAGGTCAACCCATTGTGGTTTTGCGCGACGCTGATAATCAGTTGCGCGCCATGAGCAATGTGTGCTTGCATCGAATGTCAACTCTTTTGCAGGGTCGAGGAAACGCCAAAACAATCGTGTGTCCCTATCATGCCTGGACCTACAACTTGGACGGCAAATTACGTGGTGCACCTGCCATGTCGCAAAATGAGGGGTTTTGCAAAAATCACTACCGTTTGCCAAAGGTTCGTTGCGAAGAATGGCTTGGATGGGTTTTCGTGTCTCTGGATCCCAATGCAGAAACGGTTTCTGATAAACTTGCCGAAGTTGCTGAAATGATCTCTGCCTATGACATGACCAATTATTCTGAGTCGTTTTATGAAGAGCATGTTTGGAACACGAACTGGAAGGTCTTGGCAGAAAACTTTATGGAAAGTTACCATTTACCAGTCTGCCATGCCGGAACAATTGGTGGCTTGTCAAAATTAGAGGATATGGTTTGCCCGCCTGGCAGGCCTGCCTTCAATTATCATACAATTCTAAAAGATGAATCTCTTCGTATCGCAATGGCGCATCCCACCAAAAACAATCGCCTTCAAGGTGAGGAGCGTCGCACAACCTATTTGTTGGCCTTGTATCCAAGCCTGATGATTACGCTGACGCCTGGGTATTTTTGGTACATTTCATTGCATCCCAAAGGGCCAGGACAAGTGCACATAAGATTTGGTGGGGGCATGTCGAATGATTTTGCTGAAGACAACAATATCGATGAAAACTTTAAGCAGCTGAAAACCTTGCTTGACGAGGTGAACGTAGAAGATCGTGGATGCACAGAAAAGGTGTTCAACGGACTTTGCTCAGCAGCAGCAACCCCGGGCCACCTAAGTCATTTAGAACGCCCAAATTATGATTTCGCCCAGTATCTAATGGGAAAAATCGCAGCGGGATTGGAAGAATAGTATGGCACACTCACGAATCCGTCGTTTCAATACGCGTGAAACATATCCGGAACAATCGCTCGACAATGATCTTTGTCAGGCTGTTGTGACACATGGTGGAAAAACCGTTTGGATGCGTGGGCAATGCCCACAAGACCTCGATGATGCGGTTAACCTCGACAGCCATGATCCCACCGAACAAACACACAAGGTTATGCAAAATATTGTCCAGTTGATTGAAGAAGCAGGTGGCAAAATTGAGCATTTAGTCAAGGTTGTCGTTTACATCACAGACGTGCGCCACCGCGAGGCCGTATACCGCACCATGGGTGAATACATTCAGGGTGTGCATCCCGTTTCGACAGGGTTGGTTGTACAGGCCCTAGCGCGTCCAGAATGGTTGGTAGAAATAGACGCAACCGCAGTTATACCGGACTAGGCAAATGACATTTTCTCTTGTGGCACGCTGTGCAGATACTGGCATGTTTGGGATGGCAATTTCCTCTTCTTCTCCTGCAGTGGCATCGCGGTGTGCCTATGTAAGATCAGGTGTTGGAGCAGTGGCGAGCCAAAATATCACGGACCCAACATTAGGCCCAAAAACACTTGATAAAATGGCGGCAGGCCTGTCTGCATCAAACGCTGTGATGGACGTGATCTCAGAAACGGAGCATAAGGATTATCGTCAACTCTTAGCAATTGATGCAACAGGGCAAACGGCAATCCATTCTGGGAGTAATGTTCTTGGGAATTGGGGTGAAGCACAGGGGCGCGATGTTGCAGCAGGCGGCAATCTACTGAAAACCAAACAGGTACCTGCAGCAATTGTGGCTAGATTTGAATCCTCGATAGGACACTTGGGCGACAGATTATTAGCCGCAATACACGCGGGATTAGAAGCAGGCGGTGAAGAAGGTCCTGTACATTCTGCAGGGCTTCTTATTGTGGACAAAGTAGCTTGGCCAGTTGCAGAACTGCGATGTGACTGGACTGAAAACTGTCCCATCACAGAAATCACAACAGCATGGGAAATTTACAAACCCCAGCTGGATGATTATGTTCGACGCGCTCTAAACCCCTCTGAGGCACCCTCTTACGGTGTACCGGGTGATTCATAAGCAAAATTGTGGTGGATGAGGATATTTAGATGAAACACCTAGAAGAGACCCTTCAGGAACTCGCCGCGTTACCAAATGATCGCCCGATGGGCATGCCAGGCGATTTTTATACATCGCAAGAATACTATGAGCATGAAACGCGCACGGTGTTGCGCCGTGGCTGGCATTGCCTCGGACGCGAAGATGAAATTCCAAACATGGGTGATTACTTTACTGCACAGCTTCTGAACGAGCCGCTTTTGATTGTGCGAGGTGATGACGGAAACGTGCGAGTATTGGCCAATGTGTGTCGCCACAGAGGCATGCCCCTGGCCGAGGGCAATGGAAACGCAAATCGTTTTGTTTGTAGTTATCATGCATGGACCTATGGGCATGATGGAGCACTTCTGCGCGCACCACGCATGCAAAATACAGGTTTTGACGCGAAAAATTGCCGTTTGCCCGAACACAAATTGCAGTTATGGAATGGATTTATTTACGTAACTTTAGACTCAGATGAAACCAACTTTGAGCATCCCGAACTTGACGCGCTTCTTGCCCCGTATGAGACAGCTTCGTTTAGGCTAGTCCACGTTGCTGAAGAGGACTGGAAAACGAATTGGAAGTGCCTTGTTGAGAACTTCATGGAGGGCTATCACCTAAGTGTTGTTCACCCACAAACATTGCATGGATATACGCCTACTGGCCTGTCACGAAAACTCATAAACGGTTCAGATTACACATCTTATGCCGCAAATTATCCAGAGAACATCGATGCACGCGGAGACGGTGCCCAAGGCTTAAGCGAAGCTGAACGCAAAAGATCTACGCTATTTGCAAAGTTTCCGACCCAAGTAGCAAGTCAGGCTTCAAGCTTACTTGTTTCACTCTCACTTTTTCCGATACACGCTGGACTTGTTCGAGTGAAATGGACGATGTCGGTATATCAAGACAACCTTGACGATGACACCATCGCACAACGGATCGCCCTTTGGTCCGAAGTCAATCGTGAAGATCGCGAAAAGTTGGAGAAAATGCAGATTGCACTTGGATCTGCACACGCGACCTCTGGTCCACTGGCAGAGGATGATTACGAAGGAACGATCCGCGATTTCCAAGTATGGTTGGCAAGACGCAACGCAGAGTTAGCAAGCATCTAGGTCCTGCAATTGTCACAGAACGGTCAACGTGTTAATCTTTACACGCGCAAAAAACATGGAATACGATTTGCCACGTTTGACTTTACGGCAGTTAGAATACCTGATTTCAGTTGGTGAAACTGGAAGTATCGCGCGCGCGTCTGAGGCGCTAAATGTGTCCTCACCATCTATATCTGCGGCAATTGCGCAACTTGAAGAAGAGCTTGGGTTTTCTTTGTTTGTCAGACGGCATGCGCAAGGGCTATCGCAAACACCTGGGGGGCGGAAGGTCATTAGCCAAGCCAAGCGCGTACTAGCAGAAGTTGCCGAAATCGCAGACATCGCTGCTGATGTTTCAGGTGCAGCGCGTGGACCATTGGCAGTTGGGTGCCTCGTTACATTTGCACAATTAGTGTTGCCACGCATGCGGGTTGGATTTGAAGCTGCCTATCCCGATATAAACATCACTCAGTCAGAGTTAAATCAAGCCGAGATATTTAGCGCGCTACGACGATCAGAGATCGATATCGCAATTACATATAATATGGATATTCCAGCGGATCTACAATTTACGAGCCTCGTTAAACTGCGTCCTTTCGTACTTTTGGCAGCGTCCCACGCTTATGCCACAAAAAATCAAATCGCGATCAATGATCTGGTGGATTTGCCGATGGTATTATTGGATTTGCCAATCAGTACAGATTATTTCCTATCCCTGTTTTCCAATGTTCAAGCAGCCCCGCGCATTGTGGAACGCACGCGAGACATGGCGGTCATGCGGTCACTGGTTGGCAATGACTTTGGATATTCCATCGCAAACGTACACCCGCAAAATAGCATTTCGCCTGATGGATTACCTTTGGCAGCCGTGCCGATAAAGGATCCAGTCAGATCACTGCGCATGGGTTTATTGATGGCGCAAGGCGCTGATAAATCCAGAGCGGTGAAAGCGTTTTTAGATTTTTCCAAGGAACAGGCAAAGTCTGGCGCATTTGAACCGATTGGTGGAGAGGTTTTGAAATGACAACTTCACTCGACATCTTGGACCGACTTATTTCTTTTGATACGGTGAGCCATCGTTCAAATATTGGGTTGATTGAATATGTCGAAGACCATTTGCGTGCGCGTAATTTTCGACTGCATAGAATTCGTGACAGCAAACAAGATAAAGCAGGATTGTACGCTGAAATTGGCCCGCAAATAGAGGGTGGAATATTACTTTCAGCGCATTCAGATGTGGTTCCAGTAGACCAGCAGGTATGGAGCAAGCCGCCATTTCAGTTAACGCGCGAGGGTGATCGTCTTTTTGGCCGCGGCACAACCGATATGAAAGGTTTCTTGTCTGAAATGCTGGCGCTTGCGGATCTCGCCCAAAACATGCCTTTGCGCGCCCCTTTGAAGTTATTGATTTCTTATGACGAAGAGATTGGCTGCGTAGGGATGCGCCATATGCAAAATCACCTGCCACCCATTTTGGGGAAACCTGAGTTGGCGATTGTAGGCGAGCCGACAGAAATGCAAGTTGCAATCGGACATAAAGGAAAACGTGCGTATCATGTCGATGTAACTGGACAATCAGGACATTCGGCACTGGCTCCTAAATTTGCGAGCGCACTTCACCTTGCTGTTGATTTCGTGAAAGAGTTACGAGCATTACAGACAGAAATAACTCAAGTCGGTCATAGGGATGAACACTATGCCATTCCCTATTCAACTATTCACGTTGGAACGCTGCATAGCGGCTCAGCACTCAATATTGTGCCAGATAAAGCGGTCCTAAAGATTGAAATACGACATCTGGTAGAAGATGATCCAAATGTTATTGAGAAGAGATTTCAACAAATCGCAGAAACTTTGATGTCACCTTACCCCGATATTGCAGAGATCCAATTACATTGCGAGGCAAGTTACCCTGGATTGGCAATCCCAGTTCACGAAGCAGCAATCACACTTGCTCAAAACTGGTCTGGGGAAACAACAAGTAAAGTTGCATTCGGAACAGAAGCTGGTTTTCTTTCCGAACTTGGGGTCCCAACCGTTGTTTGTGGGCCAGGCTCAATGACCGATCAAGGGCACAAACCGGATGAATACATATCCTTAAAACAACTATCAAAGTGTTCAATAATGCTTGAACGTGCTCTTCAATACCTAGTTTGAGATGAATTTACTTGAAAATTATTTTGGAAATAATTTTTGGTGCTGCCATACAAACGAGCCCAAGCATCAGTATTCATTAAGCGGAAACTTCTATGAGATCACTAAGGAACGCTACTCGGTTAGAGCTGCGTCACTGTTAAGCTTGAGTGTACTGCGTTTTGAGAGAGACCTTTGTAAATTGAAGTGATTGTGAAACGATGCATAGATTGAAGCAAACTTCTGGAACACTTCAGCTGTGAACTCGGGCCCGTTGTCAGAACGTATATAGTGTGGCCTCCCATGTGTGATAAGGAGCGGATATAGCGTCTCCAGGACATCAGCAGCGCTCATTTTATGTTCCACATGAACAGCGAGTGCCTGGCGGGTGTATTCACATCAGATGAAGCTTTATCACTGGCTTTTCCCTCGATCACAGATTCGACGGACGTCCGGGAATTTTAAAAAGCGGCAATCAACGCGGCAATTTCTGGGGGTGTCAAAATGCAAGAAGCGCCCCTTAGGGCGATAATTCATTGCAAACGTTTAGTTATTACTTGTTGCGGGAGCAGGATTTACTCAGTCACCAACAATACAAAAAGCTATTTAGAATTATAAAGATGATTGAGCTTTATCTATCTAGATGACTGTGTTCTTTCACTAGCTTGTAGACACAGTGTTGAAGCCCGGAGTCCCAACAGACAAACACAGCAAAAAGTGTGTTTTTGAATTGCACACGCATAGTGTTAATATTCTAAAATAAAGTTATTGATATTGTTTTGGAAAATGGTGCCCGGGAGCGCAACCAGACTTTCCCAAAATATCGTTTCATCATTGATGGTTAAAAGACGCCAAAAAAAAATTGGAAATGATCCTAAAAGCGGTCCCGAGTTTGCTACGAAGCATATCAACGAGGTAGCCATTCTTAATTGACGCGAACGGCTTGCAGCCGCCATCCGGCGCGGCAATCGAGTGCTGCAAGTACAGCCAACTTTCCGGACATTCGCGCTACGCACAAAACTTGCAGATGAATTCATGAATCCACCTTTAAGCGGGACGAAGTCGATCCTAAACAGTCGCAGAAATCGCTTTTACAGCAATCGCTCTCATAAGCGACACAATGGCATCACCTCGCAAAGAAAGTTTCGAGACCAGTCATTGAGCAACGTTGTTCTCCAAGATAGTTAAAAGCCTGTCAAATTCTTCGTCTGCGATCGCTGCGGTTTCGGCAGTGGCGGGGTAGTCACCTGAATTTGCTGCCTTATGGAAGGTGGAAAGTGCCGTTCGACGCTCTGCGCGGATCTGTTCCTTTAACCGATGAAGGTTTCCAAATGCGCGGGCGTGGCGGGGGCTTTCGGGTTGTTCACCGCAGATGTCGTTCTGGAACTGATAGATAATGTCTGCCCAAGCGCCTGATCCCAGCGACGACGTAATCAGCGTGGTTCGTTTGCTGATCTCGGCCATTACGCGATCACAGATCACCTCTGCTTCCACGGAGAATGCACCCGCGTTTTCCATATCGCGGAAATTCTGCCAAAGGGCTATAGCTTCTTCCGCCGTCTTGCCGATGGCACGCAAGCCACCATTCCATGTCGAACGACGTGGGACAAGGCCAAGATGGCACATGACGGGTATTTGTTCGCGCGCCAGCAACTCAACGACATGCGGACCGCGCGCGGTGTAGACTGAGTCCGCGCCTCTTTTCATGGCCAGAAAAGCAGCCTCCAACACATCCTTTTCCGTAGGGTGATCCGGCATCGGGATCGCGGCAGTATAAAAGTGATTTGGTGCGCCGCAGCGCACCGCCTCGGCATTGACCGCATTGCCCATGATCAAATCAATTCCCGCGGCGGCGGCGGCGGCGGCCTCTTCTTCAGAATTGGCAGTGGTTTGGGTGAGTTTCCGGACACCCTTCAACGCCAGCAGATCGGCGGCAGTATAGTTGCGCAAGCAAAACTTCGCATCCCAGTCGTAGATCCGTTTCATCCCAATTCTCCTCTTCAATTGCCTACGCTATGCGAGCCCTCTCGGGGCTAGGTCACCAATGGATTTTTCTTCGGCGCCTGCCGCCTGCCGTAGAATAGTTTTTGCCGTCGCAGGCAGGGGCGTATCAAACGCATAAGTAGGGTCGGTCTTCTGACGCTCCCAAGTGTCGAGCATCTCACGCCACGCCCCGCGAAGCGTGCGCGGCTCTGGCATGTCGGCTTTGATCTCTAACGCAAGGAGCGGTAGGTTATAGCAGGGTACACCGGCGTACATGTGATGTTCGGTGTGCCAGTTCATGTGCCAGTAAAGAAACTCGACGAATTTCGGCAGGCGGATAGAACGCGTGTTCTTGCGGAAATCCGTTGTCGCTTCGGTCAGCCCGCAATGCTGGGTCAGCCCGACAAAGTAACTCAGCCAGTTTGCGATGTAACTCGGAAGCGTCAGGATCAGTGGCAAGACCCATTGGCCAGTGTTTATCGCCACCACCAGGACAAGGCCATGAAACACCAACTGGATGCGCGACCACCACATGGATTTCCGAGCCTGTTCGGGTTGATCTTCATGCAATGCATGAAGCCATTCGTTTGCTGGAACATCGGTCGAGGGCAGTTTACCAACGGCATCCAACATCGTCATCCAGATGGCCGATAAAATGCCACCCTTGCCGAATGTGCGTCCCGGTTGGGTCGAAAGGTTTAGCGTGAACATCTGCAAAAGGAAGGTTTGGCCAACATTTGGATGGACCGGCATCAGAACTTCGCGATCACCCTCGGGATGCAACGTGTAGCGGTGATGATAGGTATGGCTGGCGGCATAATCGAACGGGTTCCACCAACTGATCATGCTGAATAGATAAAGAAATGCATCGTTCAACCGCTTGCTCTGGAACACTGTCCCGTGTCCAAGCTCATGCACGGCTGTTCCCCGAAAAAATGAGGCAAATGTGCCATGTACGAAAAGCACGATCAGAAACAAAAGCCACACACCTTGGGCCCACGTCAGGTAAACTGCCAAACTCGTGAGGCAGAACAGGGCGAAGTGCCCACCAGCTTGCACCCAGCCTTTCCGATCATCGCGCTTGGACAGTTCACGGAAGCGCTCAGGCCGCATTTTGGAACGGTACCATTGCGGTTTCAGTGTGTCTCTTATTTCAGAGAGTGGTTGATGAGGCATCGTTTTTTCATCCTTTCTTGAGGCGCATATGGCAAAGAATTCTGTAGATAAGAGTTCAAAATAACATCTGAACTTATTTTCCAGGATAATTCAAATTGCAAGGATAGCTAATCAACAAGAGTATGCTTTGAAGGCAATACTGCTCCTAGTTTTAGGCATGTTATTTTTTTCATTAAGCGTCCATCCCGGCGTTCGCAAATGACCGCAAGATCCCTTCTCAATCAAGAGATTTATAAAGCCCGGCGATGAAACTGCTTAGCAGAACATCATCGAATAAATTGCTCGACGAAATCTTCACCAAGACCAATGTCAGAAAAGTGCTTTCGACAAAGGTCGATTTTGGTGAAACGTCCTCATATCCAGTGACTTTGCCCCATGGGTCAACATAGCACATTACGCCGTTTACCTGAAAATATGTGAACATCTCATCCACATCGTCGGGAACCACCAACGTATGAGTTTCGCTCGGCGGCTCATAGACATAACCACCTTCTTCGGCTGTCCAATCATGTTCTCAATAATGCCAGCGCCCTTTTAACATAAATCCATGAAATTGAATACCTGACGGGCGTAGATGTCATCGTGCATTTGGCGGGTGACCGAGAACCCACTGCAACATGAGCTTCTGCGATCAAACATAATATGGATGCCACGCTCAGTTTATACCACCACGCTGCGGCCTATGGCGTAAAGCGGGTTATCCTTGCCAGTTCCAATTGGATCCATGGCGATAAGCGGTTTACGAATGATATATTAAACGGCTCCACCGACCCGGGGCCTAATAATGCCTATGGGATGTCAAAGCTTTTTGGCGAAAGGAGCGGCGCTTATTTTGCCAAATATTACGATATTTCAATCATTTGCCTTCGTATTGGATGGACGCAATGGGCGCATGACAATAAGCCCGGGCCCCATATGGCGATGGGCCGTTAGGGACAGGAAATGTGGTTGAGCGATCGCGATTTCCTCAATGGTATGAAAGCTGCCATCGCTGCACCAAAGGTGCAGTTTGCAGCGTTGAATTTGATGTCGAACAATCCAGGCATGCGCTGGGACCTTGAAGAGACCAAAAACGTTATCGGTTATAATCCGCAAGATGGGAGTCCGGCAGAAGTGCCTTTTTTAATCGCTGCTAAATCTGCGTTTAAAGCTGTAATCACTTCCAAATTACCGCGGTTTTTCGAAAAGCATTTTCCGCATTGGTAAAAATATATAGGGGTTTATTTTAAATTGAGTCTTAAGCCTCGGTAAAAATTAAACCTAGCCTTGATTTCGCTATATATCTATTTTTTTGGATCAACACGGCTTGAACAAAAGCAAATAAATTTGGTAAATCCGGGCGAATGCTCGTGATCTTGCTCATTGCCGTCAATGCTTACCCGGGAGGAAAGAATGTCAAAGCCGCTTGAAAGCTTTCGTGTTCTTGACCTTACAAACGTGCTTGCCGGTCCATTTTGTTGCCATCAGTTAGCACATATGGGTGCCGAAGTCATCAAGGTCGAAGCCGTGGGCCGTGGTGATTTAGCAAGACAGTTGGGCGGCGATCTGGAACTTAGCAATAAGAACATGGGTGCGTCTTTTCTTGCCCAGAATGCGGGCAAGAAATCTGTCACCGTCAATCTCAAACACCCTGAGGGCAAAGCGCTTTTTCTAAAGCTGGTGAAAACAGCCGACGTAGTTGTGGAGAATTTTCGTCCAGGAGTAATGCACCGATTGGGTGTAGGTTACGAAGTTTTGAAAGAGATCAGGCCGGAGATCATTTATTGCGCGATCTCTGGTTTTGGGCAGGAGGGGCCTTGGGTCCACCGCCCGGCGTACGATCAGATCATTCAGGGCACTTCGGGGGTGATGTCGATCACTGGTGATGCGGGCAGCGCGCCGCTGCGGGTGGGTTATCCAGTCGCCGACACGGTCGGCGGCGTCACGGCTGCGTTTGCCATCGCTGCGGCGCTCAATGGCAATCCTCGCGGAACGTTTATCGACGTGTCAATGCTGGAATCAATGCTGGCGACGATGGGTTGGGTGGTTTCTAACTACCTCATCGCCGGAGTTGAGCCCGCGGCCCACGGCAACGAGAATGTGACCTCCGCGCCATCGGGTGCCTTTGAGGCTGCACAGGGGCTGATCAATATTGCCGCCAACAAGGATGAGCAATGGGATCTGTTGACAGATCATCTGGGGTTGGCTGCGCTTCGGGAGCGACCGGAATACGCGACGCGCGAAGATCGGAAAAAGAACAGGTCGGCATTGAAGGCTGAGTTGGAATCAGTTTTGAAAACTCGGCCTGCGCGAGACTGGGCCAAGGAACTCAATCGGATTGGCGTCCCCTCTGGCGCGGTTCTTACAGTCCCGGAGGTGTTGGAGATGCCGCAGGTCGCTGACCGCGGTTTCCTTCACGCATTTGAGAACGTACCGGGTATCGATCGCGACATTCAGGTTGCTACCACGGGAATCAAACTTGATGGCTGCGCTCCAACCGTCCAGACCCCGCCCCCCCAGCTTGGTGAGCACAATGCCGAAATCTGGGGTGCGTTGGGCGTTAATGCAGAGCAGCTTGAAGCGCTCGGAAAGGACGGTGCCATATGAGTGGCGAACGCAATGATGTTTCCGATTGGAGGACAACCGAAATCATAGACATGGCAACTGGACAGATCCGTTTGCGTGGCCATCCGATACAAGTTTTGATCGGCAATTTTTCAGACTACTTCTAATCTGCTACATTTAGAACACCATGGCCTCTATCCACGATGCCCTTGTTAGATTAAATGTTGCCCCGCAAAAGATTGGCTTTTGGTAGGCCAAGCTTGAGCAGGATTTACTCATTCACCAACAATAGAAAAAGATATTTAGATTTATAAATATGATTAAGTAGTGACTTTCTAGATAACTAGGTTCATTCATAGGTTTAAAGACATCGAGATAGGCCCCAGAAACAAGCCCAGCAAACTAAAAACATAGCAAAAAGTGTGTGTTTGGTGTGTTTTTGAATCACTAAAACATAGCGTTCGTGCGCAAAACTTAAGTCATTGATATTTTTTGGAAAGTGGTGCCCGGGGACGGAATCGAACCACCGACATCAAGATCATGATGCTGTGACTCCTCTACTAACCTTTTGTTCACGATGGAAAGTGTAAATACCCGTGATCACTATAATGAGCGTCCCAGCTAATGTTAGTTGATCAGGCCATTCGCCAAACATTAAAATGCCGAGGCCTATGGCGCCAAGCATAGAAGTGTATCTGAAAGGAGACACAAAACCAATCTCTCCCGTCCGCATCGCCATTACACTCAGTAAAGTAGCAATCAAAACTGCGAAAGCTGCGCCTATGAGCAGCAACCATGATGATGTACTTACTGTATGCCATTCTGCCCCAATTATCATGATCCCAGAAAATACAGCACTGCCCATAGCTGTCGATAGAACGACAGTAATTGTGGGCACTTCCTGCGCAAGTTTACGCGTCGCAATTTCTCTCACGGTAATAAAAATAATTGCTGCTAAAGCTGATAGTGAATAAACATTAAAACCGTCCAGACCAGGTCGGACAACGATTAGAACACCCAGAAATCCTACGAGAATGGCGCTCCAACGCCGCCACCCAATTGGCTCTGAAAGAAAAAGTGCTGCCGCCATCGTTACGGCTAGCGGTAGTGCTTGTAAAATAGCTGTGACATTGGCTAAAGGCATATATTTAAGGGCTGTCAAAAAAGCGACTGTAGTGCAAATCTCAGCACCCACCCGCAACCATATTAGGCGTATGTCCTGTTTGGCTAAGTTTCTAAGTGTGACTTTGGTAACCCAGACCATCAGCAAAACTGGTGGAACTGTAATGATACTGCGTAAAAATACTGCTTGGAACAAAGCAATCTCAGAAAATAGAAATTTCATAAAGGCATCATTGATAACGTAGGCAAATACGCAGCCTTCATCAGAGCAGCGCCTTTCATGTTATTATTAAGACGCATCAATAATCCCAAATCATGTTTTCGTTCTGTTTTGATGTTCAAACAGTGCAATACCACCAAATACAAAGATCATCGCAGAAAGGTGGTAAAAACTGAAAATTTCGCCCAAGAGTATCACCGCAATAACGGCGGAAAATACGGGTACTAGATTAGCATATAATCCAGCTGATCCAGAGCCTATCAGATCCACACCGCGCATAAAAAATATCTGTGAAATGAAGGATGGAATGAGAGCAATGTAAAGAATAATAAACCACCCCTTTGGTCCAGGCATGATGGTTCCATATACTGCGTTTTCGATTGCCATTAACGGTATTGTCATCACAAAAGCCGCAACCGAGAAATAGCCCAACATAACTAAGCCTGAAACCTTTGGCCTATTTTTCAGTCCGATAGCATACCCTGCATAAAAGACACATGCGACAAGCATCAACAAGTCACCAGTGCTAAAGGTTAAGAGCATTAGGTTTTCTATTGAGCCTTTGGACACCATTACACCCACACCGATAAAGGTCATTATAAGTCCGAAAATTTGTAATGTATTAATGCGAGACCCAAATATGAAAAATGAACCCAGTAGGATCATGCCAGGCATCGTGCTTTGTATAATGCCCAAGTTCACTGCGGTCGTGCTATGTGCTGCGATATAGAAAAGCGCATTAAACATGCTCAGCCCGAAACCACCCATCAGAAAAAC
>ERZ802822.519-NODE-519-length-26601-cov-13.859599_pt1 | contig 26601 bp, 21 predicted proteins | sample MGYA00345649_ERZ802822 | MGnify/ENA primary metagenome ERZ802822 (study PRJEB30503, sample SAMEA104212359) | marine metagenome | biome: Westerlies Biome; feature: [SRF] surface water layer (ENVO:00010504) within the epipelagic zone...; material: water...
CCAGTCAAAATATATTTTGCGAAAGAGGTTTGATCAAATAACACAGCTGCATCTCTGGCTGCCTTATGTTCACGAGCTACAGCACCATGCCAGTTGGGCTGCCCAAAAGTGTATATATCATGGGGTTCCTCATCACGCTCAGCAAACCAATTCGCTCTCTCCCAACCAAGTTTTTCACCAAACACGGCACCCGATGATTTCAAAGTATCATATAATGGCGATCGACGGCATGGGCGCCCAGTTGTATGTTCCTCAGATGGCCATGCCATTGTATAATGCTTTCCATAGGCCTCTAAGGTGCGTGATCTAACCCAATTAATATCCTTATGTGGTTGCCCAAAACGGCGAATATCGACAGGCCAGAGATCGAAGGGTGGTGCTCCATTAGTAACCCACTCTGCTAGTGCCATGCCTGCGCCACCACCTGATGCGATACCATAAGCATTAAAGCCAGCCCCGATGTACAAATTTTTTAACTCAGGAGCTTCACCCAAAATAAAGTTTCCATCGGGCGTAAAACTTTCTGGTCCATTTAGCAGTTGCTTGACACCTACTTCTGAAAGTTTGGGAACACGAGGTAAAGCAAGCTCTATTAATTGCTCAAAATGATCATAACGCGATTCTAATAATTGAAAGTCAAAAGGTTCTGGGATGCCAGAAGTAGCCCACGGTATCCCATTTGGCTCATATCCACCCCAGGCCAACCCGCCAACTTCTTCTTTGTAATAGGTAAGCCTATCAGGGTCCCTTAAAGTAGGTAAGTTAGATGGAACGCCAAATGCTTCAGTAATCATATACTGGTGTTCAACTGAAACGAGCGGCACGCTTACCCCAACGCTTGCCGCAAGATCACGTGTCCACTGACCACAACATAAGATTAGTTTCTCGCACGAGATATTACCAAGTTTTGTTTTGACACCAACCAGCTTGTCATTTTCAGTCATTATCTCTGTCACAGCGCAGTTTTCCAAAATCTTTGCACCAGATTTTCGAGCACCTCTTGCTAGGGCCTGAGTGATATCAGATGGTGACGCCTGTCCGTCAGTAGGCAAAAAAGCTGCCCCAATGACATCACTCACGTCCATTAGTGGCCATAAATCTTGTGCTTCCTTGGGACTTAATAATTGCATATCTAATCCAAATGAATGTGCTGTGGTGGCTTGGCGTTTGACCTCTGTCCAACGTTCTTGATTACAAGCTAACCGCAACCCACCATTCATCTTCCACCCAGTTGCAAGGCCGGTATCAGCCTCTAACTGATCATAAAGATTTATTGAGTAACCCAATAGTTGGGTAATATTTGCATTAGAACGCAATTGCCCAACAAGCCCTGCCGCGTGCCAAGTTGAACCTGATGTGAGAGCTGCTTTTTCCAACAACAAAACTTCATGACCCAATTTAGCGATATGATAAGCGGTGGAGCACCCAACAATACCACCCCCCACAATTATAAATTTTGATGAAGACGGGAGACTCATTTTAGACCTCTAAATTTGTTGAAATTCTAAAATTGCAGAATTAAGTCGACTTAAATTTTCGGAGGTATAAGCCCCATAATCGAATTCAATTTCGGAATAAATTTCAGAAACCATCGACCATAAAGTTTCTCGCATCAGAGATATACACTTCATTGCCTGATAAGGGCGCCAATATATCTCCCAACTTCGATCAAAATACTGCTCTAACATTTGCTGTTCTTGTAAAATCGATAAACCATTATTTCCTGCAAGACCTGCCAGATCAAAAAGTGGAGTATTAAAGCCACCATATTCCCAATCGATTAACCAAAGCTGGTCTCCATCATCCAAGATATTCGCAGCCAAAAGATCATTATGGCCAATTACCAAATCAACCTGCCCAGTTGCATCTTGAAGTAACTCAAGTTGACGTTTCAAATCAGCAAGCTTCGACATATGAGGTGACCCATCGGACTCTAATCTCGACATATAAGATTGGTTTACTTGAAAAGGCCAGAAAGTAAGGATTGGCGTATTTAAATACTGTCCTATTTCCCGATGGGTTTTTGCCACCAAGCTTATAATCCGCATTAGATTTTTGGACTTACGTACGTCGGCCTCCTCAAAAGTTTGAGAGTCTATAAATTCAAGAACCAATATTCCTGGCTCATAATGAACAACAGCAGGAGAAACACCCAAACTCTGCGCAGCTTTACTAAGCGCTAATTCGTTCCAACGCATCACTCCATGTTCAGGAATATCCTTTCCAATGCGAACTACATATTTTTTATTATTATTAGTTACACCAACATTCACATTTGTGATCCCTCCATTAATTGGAATAATATCAGTGGGATTTTGAAAACATGACAGACTCGAGACAAGATCGACCATTTCTTTCATAGACCTAACCTTTTCTTTTGTTTATCAGCCGATGCATTAACTACCCGATCAGCGATTATCGCAATGAAGGCCACGCAAAAACCAGCTACAATACCTTGACCAGCATTCGCCTTGGTCAAAGCTATGTAAACCTCTTGGCCTAAGTCGCGAGTGCCTACCAGCGCAGTTATAACAAGCATGGACAGCGCCAACATAATTGTTTGATTAAGACCCAACAAAAGTTGGGGTGTGGCTAGAGGTAATTTTACCCGTAATAGCAGTTGGATTGGGGTGCAGCCTGCCATTCTTGCGGCTTCAGTTAAATGTTCCGGCACTTCTTTCAAACCAAATGCCGCGTAGCGTACCGCAGGTGCCAGCGCATACAGCACGACAGCAATCATAGCGCTGAAATCTCCAACACGAAAAAGCATCACCACAGGAATGAGATACACAAAACTGGGAAGGGTTTGCAGTGTATCCATAAGTCCAAGAATAACTCGACCCGCACCCTGACGCTCTGCTGCCCATATACCCAAAGGAATACCAATTATTGTGGCGATAAATACAGAAACACCGCAAAGGTATATTGTAACCATAGCCTTACTCCATAATCCACTCGCAGCAATAAAGCTCATAAGAAAAAATGCTAAGATACCCATTCGCCAACCCGCTAGCTTCCATGCGAATAATCCAATTGCTATTACCCCCCAGGCCCATGGGATTCCCACAAAAAATTTCTTTACAGGAAGCAAAAGCGACTGCAAAAAAAAGACTTTAATTGCTTCAAATGCATCAAAGAAATTCACATTAATATACTTCATAGCATCCGACCAAAAGGGACCTGTTGTTATAGTGAATTCTTTTGGATAGGCTTGGATGCTGGGAATAAATATGCCCAAGATTAGTGTGCCGACTATCACAACAACGGATGTGGTTATCCACGGATGGCGTTGGATATAATTCCCTTTGTATGGCTCCCTCATTGTACGTACAGAAAAAGCTTGGCTTATTCGATCCAATGCAATTGCCATCACCACAATTGCCAAACCAGCTTCTATTCCACCGCCAATATCAAGACGCCGTAAGCTTGCTAAAACATCAAAACCTAGGCCGCCAGCACCAATCATAGATGCTATGATAACCATATTAAGGGTAAGCATAATTACCTGGTTAACACCTAACATCAAGGATGAACTAGCAGAAGGAACTAGTACTTTCCACATCATTTGCCTATCTGTGCAACCTACCATTTTACCAGCCTCTTTAATCTCTTCTGGTACAGTTTTTAGAGCAACAATAGTAACTCGAACCATAGGTGGCATTGCGTATATAACGGTTGCGACTAGTGCTGCCACTGGCCCAAAACCAAAGAGAATTAATACAGGAACCAAATAAGCAAACACCGGCACAGTTTGCATAAGATCAAGAATAGGACGTAAGCAATTTTCAACAATGCGGCTTTTGTAAGCGATAATACCTAGAAACAAGCCACCAAGAGCTCCAATTGGTACTGCTATTAATACAGAAGCCAATGTCACCATTGCACTTTGCCACTGACCAAATACCGCCAGATAAGCGAAACAAGCGCCTGTTAATGCCCCCAAGCGCCAATCACTTGCATAATACGATATTGCTACGACAACAGTAATAACAGCTATCCAACTCAATGATGGAGCATATTGAACTGCTTGATCACCTAGGCCACTTTGGAAACCTTCTATTAAAAGGTTTCTTAAAAATTGGTAGGGCCATTCTATCAAAGAAGCAATCGAGCGAGTGACGTCCCGAAACGTGAAAAAGTAAAAATTAGCGCTATCAACTAACCAATCTAAAAATACAGAAATCCATTTTTCAGTTGGCAACTCATATTTTTTGGGAAACCTAATAATCCATCTAGCATCAAACGCCTTATATAGTTGAAAGGAGAACGAAGATAACATTAAAGTAATACCAAAAAGACTTAGCCAAAAAAAATGGTGTCGATTCAAACCCATCATTTCAGTCTCGTCCCACTAATATGTTTACCACAGCAGAACTATCAATTTGCCCAATTACTTGCCCATCACGCATGACCTTATGAGGAAACTTTGATCCCTCTACTTGATCGGCAATTTCCTCAATTGTTGCATCATGGGCAACCTCACCTCCAAATTGATCTTTTTTTATTGGAGACATAATAGTTGCAGCTTTGATTACTTTTGCACGTGACACATGACGCGTAAATTCTGCCACATAGTCCGTTGCTGGATCCAGGACTAATTGTTCAGGATCAGCAATTTGCTCTATTTCACCATCTTTCATAACTGCGATACGGTCTGCAAGCCTTATGGCTTCATCAAAATCATGAGTGATAAAGACAATTGTTTTTTTCAATAAGTTTTGGAGGCGAATAAACTCATCTTGCATTTCTCTTCGTATCAAAGGGTCTAATGCAGAAAATGGCTCATCAAGAAACCAAAGATCAGGCTCTACAACAAGAGATCGCGCAATTCCCACTCTTTGCTGCTGACCACCCGATAATTGCCTAGGATAATAATTTTCACGCCCTTTTAAACCTACAAGCTCAATAACCTCGAGCGCCCTTGCTTCACGTACTTCTTTTTTGACACCCTGAACATCTAAAGGAAAGGCTACATTCTCAATAGTAGTTAAGTGAGGAAGTAACGCAAATTGCTGGAAGACCATGCCCATCTTCTTGCGTCTGATTTCGATAAGTTCACTATCGGTCGCTTTAAGAAGATCAACTCCATCAAATTTAATTGAACCTGTCGTAGGTTCGACAAGCCGAGACAGACAACGGACAAGGGTTGATTTGCCCGATCCAGATAAGCCCATAATTACAAAAATTTCTCCTTGCATAATCTGGACATTAACAGCCCGAACAGCACCAATAATACCTTCAGCCTTCAACGTATTAATATCAGGATTAACGTTAGTATCTAAAATACTGTTGGCCTTAGCACCATAAAGTTTCCAAATATTTTTACAATCAAGAAGGACATTTGCTGTCATTACATACTCTTATTTATCTGACTTATGAGCACAGTTTTACAAGGCGCTCGATCAATGGCAATAGCCAAGCGTGGGATATTTTTAAGTTTGAACTCCCCCCCTAGGAGGGGAGCACCAGTAAGGATATTTTAGATATTCTGCCTATTTTATCCAAGTGGACCAAGTGCCTTTATTGGTCTTCATCCAAGCAGCAACTGTATCTTCAATTGATTTACCGTTTAAATCCACCTCTGCTACCATTCCAGCTGCATCAGCGTTCGAAATCTTAAAGTTTTCAATTACTTTAGCCGCATCAGGCCATTTCTCTGATAATCCACTCCAGGCAGCTTTCCAGATTGGACCCGTAGGCTTACCACAATCATAGGCTGCATCGGGGTTAATTCCAACTGAAGGGTCGTTATAACACTCCGCGGAATATGGAGGAAATTCCACAAACGAGCCGTCAAATTTTGCGGGCGCCCAGTGTGGCGAATATACCCATAATATAATTGGATCTTGTCTCTGATATGCTGCTTCCAGTTCCGCAAATAATGCGGCATCTGTGCCTGCATGTACAACTTCAAAGTCTAGCTCTAACGCTTCGACACGCTCATCATCAAAACCACCCCATGTTACAGGACCACCGAGATACCGACCCAAAGGCGCTGTTTCAGGAGTTGCAAAAGCTTCCGGACAATCTTTCAGAGCCTCCCAATTTGGCAAACCCGGACAACGATCAGCCATATATGCAGGATACCACCATTCTTCGATAGCCATCATACCAGTTTCACCCATAGAAACGACATTACCAGTCGCAAAAGAAGCGTCCATAGCCTCACGAGCAGTAGTCTCCCATAGTTCCATCGCGACGTGTAAATCGCCAGTTTCAAGACCTGCAAATTGCGCAATATAGTCGGCTTGTACGTATTCAACATTGTGACCAGCCTGCTTTAATACCTCTCCCATCAAAGTGGTAGTAATTAGCTGGCCCGACCAATCATGCAAAGTAAGCTTTATTGGGTCGGAACTATCTGAAAAAGCCGGGTAAGCCATCAAAGATATTGCAGAAGCAGCAATTATCGTTCTCATTTTTAATCCTCCGTATTATTTTAATTGGTGCATTAACCTTAGACATTTAAGTCTTCGACTCACACAAGATGATATAAATTCAACATCAATGGGGTATTAAATCAACAAAAATCAACATAAAGGCAGGTTTTAAGATACCCTGATTACAAGTGAAAAAGCCCCATTTATAGTTATGCGGCTTTCACTCGTCTCGAACAGCATCTAAGTGTTTTTGAAAATTAGAGCTAAACATAAGTAACTTACATCGATCAAATCGACCGGTAGAATAAGCCCAAAAGTCTTCTGCAGGATTATTATCAGCGTGCTGTATCAACCCCCAGAGTGTCCATAATAAATCACACATCGCCTTATATATGATCATTCGACCATTCTCTGCAGCAGTAGGCGTTCGATCAAAGTATGCCAGCATCATTTCAGCATCTTGATCGGCTGTCATACCTGCTTCTACTGACAAATCCCCAACATCCCATAATGGATCGTTCATGCCAGAATACTCCCAGTCAACAATCCACATTTTTTCTCCATCATCTAAAAAATTTTCACACAAAGGATCACAATGACAAGGGGCTAACGGTAATGCCTTATTCGCTAAAAGCTTCTTTATTGGTTCAGCAGCAGAAACAACCTCCTGATACCCAGACGGTAAATTGACATCCTTAGTTGAAACAATTTTGAGATATTCATCAATCATAGCAAACAACTCAAATCTGAATTTAAAGGTTTCTCCAGAATTATGAAGTTTTCCTAATGCTACACCTGCCCGAAAGGGAGACCCCTGACGTTCTTTGAATAATTTTGGTGTCATTGTTTCAATATCTAGCACCGCGTCTGAAATCATAATTCCAGTACTAGGTTCTACATGAATAACATTAGGAGAAACTCCTGCTTTTGAAGCAGCATTTGCATTGTATGCCTCTACGTTACGATCAATATAGTCTTCAGTACCTTGACCAGGAATTCGCACTATTACTGCTCGCTCAGTTAAATCTACTCTGTGAACCAAATTTGTTAGACCGCCCAAACGGGTAATTGAAATAACATCATCAAGATTTTCAAATCCTGGTACTTTACTTAAAGCCACCAAGACCTGGTCACTATGCTCAACCATTTTGCCTCCTAACCTTTCAGGGCCAAGTTTTTTGGGTCATAAACTGGACTGGAAGCCAGTTTTACAGGATACCTCTGGCCAAATACTTCTACGGTAAATTCAGTCTTTCCCCAATACAAGCGATCCAAATAACCTCTAATAATAGTCTTCTTTACCGTAAACCCATAGGCTACAGAGGTTGCCAGTGATACAACTCGGTCACTTTCTAATATAGTTTCTCCACCTGTTAATGGTAAAAACTGCTCAGATACGAATGTAAATAATTTACGATCTAAACCATTTTTCATCTGACTTTCTAAAGCTTGTCGCCCTAAAAAATCATCTTTCAAATCAAAATGAACTCGAAAACCAAGTCCAGCTTCCAGTGGTGAATAATCTGGAGATATGTCTCCTGACCAATACAGATAACCCTTTTCCATGCGCAAGCTCTCTATTGCCCGGTAGCCCACATTCGCAATGTCCATTTCCTGCCCAGACTGCCAAAGCTCTTTATAGACATGGATCGCAAATTCACTCGGAATATGTAATTCAAATCCTAGCTCGCCCACATAGCCAATACGACTAGCTAATACAGGCGCAGCACCAATAATTATTTCTTTTGCAGTTGCAAAAGGTATAGCCTCTCCAGATACATCGGACTCAGAAACTTTAGACAAAAGATCGCGCGACTGAGGACCGACTACATTTATTACAGCTTTTCCCGAAGTTACCTCTATCAGATGAATTGTACCATCTGTTGGAAATTTACTTTTTAACCATTCACTATCATGTACACCAAAACCTGAACCCGTTACCATATAGAAATGATCACTTGATAATCTTATGAAAGTTACATCAGCCTCAGTACCACCGTGCGAATTACACATTTGTGTATATAAAACAGACCCAATGGGTTTATCCATGTTTGAGACACAGAGAGCTTGAAGAAACTCCAAAACACCATTGCCAAAAATTTCAAATTTCGCAAATGACGTCTGATCAATTAGTGCAACACGCTCTCGTACGGCCCTATGTTCTTCAGAAACATATTTTCGCCATCCAGGTTCCAGAAAATCGAGCTGGTCTAAGGGCGCTACTCCTTCAGGTGCAAACCAAAGTGGTCTCTCCCAACCATTCTTAGATCCATATACCGCACCAAATTCTTTTAATATTTCATACAAGGGAGATAGTCTTACTTGACGAGCACTTTCATGCTCCTGTCCAGGATAACGCATCTTGTAGTGGTGCGCGTAATTTTCAACTGCACGAGGATACATAAATTTTTGAGTCCCATGATGAGGTCCAAAACGACGAACATCAAGCGGCCATAAGTCTAAAGAGGGGGCCCCTTCTAAGACCCACTCTGCAATCATTTCACCAGCACCGCCAGCAGCAGCAATTCCATAAAGAAACGCCGTTGCAAGCATTAAATTATCAAATCCAGGCTGCCAACCCATAATAAAATCACCATCTGCGGAATATGGAATAGGCCCATTAATTACCTGCCTTATGCCTACTTCATTTAAAACTGGAGTTATCTCACCAGCCAATTCCGCAAGCGGTAAGAACCGATCTAAATTTTCTGGTAAAAGCTGTCTTACAAAATCGCCTGGAATTGTTGGAGAACCAAATGGCAAAGTGTTATCTTCATACCCGCCCACAACTAAACGACCACCAACATCTGGTTTGTAATAAACGAGCCTCTCTGGATCTCGTAAAGTAGGATAATTTGAAAGATCTAACCCAGTTGACTCAGTAACGATATATTGGTGCTCAACAGCACATGCCGGAATTTTAATTCCCAATTTTTGCCCAATCTCTCTGCTCCACATTCCAGTTGCTAAAATTATATTTTCGGCTTTATAATTTCCACCTGTAGTTTCAACTTCGACGATCCTCCTTCCTTGTTTTTTAAAATCTATAACTTTCACTCCCTGCCTCATCTCAGCGCCTTGATTTCTTGCAACAGTAGCAATCGCTTGGCAAAGGGATGCTGGATCGACATGTCCATCTGATGGAATAAAGGCAGCTCCCAATAGCTTTTTCTGTTCAATCAGTGGGAATAATTTTTTGGCTTCAGACGGCCCTATCATAGACATTTCAAGATCAAAACTCTGCGCCATGGTGGTGAGTCTTCTAGCCTCTAGCAAACGATCTTCATTGGCGGCAAGCCTCAAAGAGCCAGTTTTTTTCCAATCAAATGACATGCCATCTTCGTTTTGCAAACGGTCATACATCTCCACCGATTTCTTCAGCATTCGTGTGGTATTTCTAGACGAGCGCAACTGACCTACAAGTCCAGCTGCGTGCCAAGTGGCGCCCTCCGTCAACGCTGCGCGCTCTAATAATACGACATCTTTTTCTCCATTACGAGTAAGATGATACGCTATTGAGCAACCTATTATGCCACCACCTATTATTAAATGCTTGGTTTCAAAATTAACCATTAACTAGATCCGATTATTTACGGAGACGATACTACTGAAAATTATATTATCAATGTTTTTGTTGATTTTTGTTGATTTCAGGCGATTTGCCTTGGTAGTCAATCAAGTTATATCGAAAGATTGGGGGTTTCATGTCAAAATACGAGATACAAATACGAGAAATTGTAAACATGCACGGCAGTATCACGGTACTGGAGCTAGCGCGTGCTTTGAGCGTGTCAGACCAAACCATCCGCCGGGTAGTCCGTCCCCTAGTAGAGCGTGGCGAGATTGCAAAAGTTCACGGAGCCTTAGTATCAAATCGCTCACCTATAGATCCACCATTTATGTCCAGAATGAGCCAAAACAAAGCAGCAAAAATAGCTATAGCTCGTTCACTATTAGATTTGATTAAAGATGGAGATCGGATTGCCATAGATACAGGATCGACATCTGCCTTCTCAGCACAGGCTTTGAGGGAAAGAAGGTACCTAACCGTTGTTACTAATTCTGCATTTGTGGCGAGTACCTTATCCATGATACCTGGAAATAATGTTTCAATGGCAGGCACTCAGTTACGACATCATGATGGCGCATCATTTGATCGATCAGCCTTTGAAATAATTGAGAGAATTCATGTGGACTACGCGCTATTGTCAGCATCATTAGTTGATGAAAGAAAGGGGTTTTTAGTCCACGAGCAATGTGAAGTTGATATGGCAACAGCAATGCTTGAAAACTCTTCTAAAACTATAATGGCAGTAGATCATTCAAAATTTTTACCGCAGAACAGGAAGCCATCACTTAAACAGCCTGAATTGAAACCTGGCGATTATTTGTTAACCGACAAACCAGTTTTACGTCAGTTTCAGCATCTGACTTCTTCTCTTGATGTAATAGTGGCCGAATAAATATATTATTTATTCAGCCACAAAAGGCGCATATCCGCATATATTATAATCAGGGACTCTTACCAACTGAAACAAAAGTATATCCAGATAAAATAAGTTTCTTTAGCTAACGACGTCCGTTACATACAAAATTTCTTGCATGTTGAATAATAGAAAACCATACAAAGCTGTAAAGACCAAAGGCGCGATCCAAAATTCATTTGTCATTTTAACGCCGTCAGCTTCTGCCCATTCGCTCTTAAGAATTCTATAGCCGAATATAATTCCAAGGGCCGATTGAACGAAGCTATATGTTAAAAACGCCCACGCATATTGTGGGCCGGAAATTAAAATTACAACGCCCATTATGAAACCCGCACCGGTAAAAGTCCCTACTAACACTAATGGAAAAGCAGCTCCATCGCCGGCTCCATACTGATCCACCATTCCTCTGGTCCCAAAAAGACATCTATATGAATAATAGCCTGCTCCGAGCGTTGCTATAATCCATATTATAAGGTTCAAAGAACCACCAAAATTCTCTACCATTTTTTTTCTCCTTTATTGGCTAAGGTCTACCTATCATATGAAAACTAAAGGCTGAAAAAAAATAAAAAAAAATATTTCAAATTGTAGTATTTTTATTTCATGTTCATAATAACAGTCTTATTTAAAACTGCTTGATTATTGTGAATTGAAAATTGGAGCCAAAGTTTCTTTGTCAAAATTTGCTCCACACAAAACAACCGCACTTATCTTGTTCTCATTATTCCGAGCATCTTCTTCCCACGCTGCATAAGCTAAACCTGCGGACCCCTCTACAAGCATCTTCTCGCTCCAAGCGATCTTCTGAAGACCCGCCTCTATTTGTTCTTCAGAGCAGTCTATTAAATCATCGATTACTTCTGTTCCCAAACCAAGTGTTATGGTGTCGCCATCCACACCACCAGCACAGCCATCCGCTAGCGTTTCGTGATGGTCAACTTTAACCATTTTACCAGCTCTGATACTGGCTGCCAACTCAGCGGAATTTTTAGCGCTCACCCCAACTACCCTGGTTTGTGGTGAAAAGGCTTTTAGTACAGAACCGATACCCGAAATTAATCCTCCTCCACCAATAGAGACATAAACCACATCCAGCCTGGGAAGCTGATCCAACAACTCGATTGCTAGTGTTCCTTGACCAGCAATGATCTGCGGATCATTATAAGGTGAAACATATATTTTTCCCTGCTCTTTTGCTAGCTTCTGCGCATGTTGCTCAGCAATCCCAGAGTCATTGGAATGCAAAATGGTTTCGACACCAAGGGCCTTAATTTTCTCTAACTTCTCACGAGCTACTGTTTCCGGTAGAACGACAGTCAAATTGTGTCCTGTTAACTTTGCAGCTGTTGAAAGGCCTAGACCATGATTGCCCGATGAAGCAGTGATTGCTGGCACGTCGGTCGACATTGAGGTTAATTTTGATAGTGCCCCTCTAAATTTAAAGGAACCAGTTTTTTGGAAATTATCAGCCTTGTAATAAAGCTCAGTTTTTTCTGTTAGCACCTGACGAGATGGAATGCATGGTGTAGGGCTCAACCAAGGCTTAATTCGATTGTAGGCTGATACTGAGAGAGCGGCCTGTTGAAGTACTGTCGAAGATGCACTCATAAGTAATATCCTTCAATTCTATTTTCCAAATGCCGCGGCATCAATAATTCCACTTGTGATTGCAATATCTTGAGCGGCTATACCTGTAAGATCTGCAATAGTAATATCATTATCCGAGGTGCGACCTGCACAACTAGTAGACAGAATGGCACCCAATTCTAGTACCTTTTGTGATAAGTGAGTATCATTAATGACCTGAAACTCACCATGGTTAAGTGACTGGGACATCATATCACAAACTAAAAGCGAGGCTGACTCGATTAAGCTTGTTGGCAGCTCCTGCTTTCCGTGAGTATCAGCTCCAATAGCTGTAATATGGGTACCGGGCCGCACTAAATTGTCCCCAAACAAAGCAGATGTCGCCGGAGTTGTCGTAATTATGATATCTGCAAGTGAGACTTGTTCATCCAAATTTTTAGCAACATCAGCATTTAAACTTTGACCTCGAAGCTCTTCTACGAGGACTTTAACCGCGTCCTCATTTCTACCCCAAATATCGAAATTAAATGACCGGCTTGGCATCAATGATGCCAAGCATTTAGCTTGAAATCGTGCCTGAATACCGGACCCAATTATTAGAACTTTTTCTGCGTCTTCATTTGCCAAAGCCTTGGTTGCTATCGCTCCACCTAAGCCTGTACGCATATCCGTCAGCCAACCCTCATCCCGTAAAATTGCCACTGGTTCTCCACTAGTAGCAGAGAAAGCTAGCATCATACCGTTTGAAGATGGAAGTCCTTTTGACGGATTATCATAAAACCCAGAAGCAATTTTTATTACATACGTATCTGTATGAAGAATATGACCAGATTTAACATGACAGTCACCGTTCGATTCTGGAAAGCTTAAGTGAACAACGTCCCCTGTCTGTACATGGCCACTGGACGAGGCAACATATGCCTCATTGATAACTCTTGCTGCGCCGTCAAACTGAAACAGCTCCATAATTTGAGCTTTATTAAGATCATGCATAAAATTTAAAGTCCTTTTCTTGGATTATCGTCGAGCCAAAACCTAATTTATTTAAGTAAAATGATTTAGATGTTTTTTAGATATTCTGACACACGGCTCAAACCCGCTCTTAATACCTCCGGATTATTGGCATAACCAACTCGGATGAAGCCTTCCATTCCCATAGCCGCTCCAGGCGTAAACATCACGCCTGTCTCCTTAAGAAGCTTTACACAAAAATCATATGATTTGATTGGCAACTCAATTTTAACTAATGCAGTTGTACCCGATCTCGGCTTCACCCACGAAAGTTTTGTTTCTCCATCCAGCCACGAGGATAGATAGTTCAAATTACCGCGGGTGATTTCATGTGCACGCTCCAATAATCGATCAACACTCTCCAATGCAACCGTAGCAAGATAATCATCAACCATGCCAACACTAATTGTATCGTAGTCACGGTGGATCATCACATCCTCAATAACCTTATGAGAAGCTGTCACCCAGCCAAGTCTTAATCCAGCCAAACTGTACGCCTTGGACATTCCTGCCGTGCTTATTCCTTTTTCATAAATATCAGTAATTGATGCTGTCATTCCAGTTCCTTGCTGGTCAGTACCGCGATAAACTTCGTCACAAAGAATCCATGACCCAGCCTCAGCTGCTATTTCTGCGATTAGAGCAAGCATTTCCTTATCTATAAGTGATCCCGTTGGATTATTTGGGTTTGTCAATGCGATTAGTTTTGTTCCAGGAATAACAAGCTGTTTCAACTCATCTAAATCTGGCAACCAATTATTCTCTTCCCGCAATTTTAAAAAGTGCACATCGGCACCTATACTCTTCGGGATTGAAAAATGTTGTTGGTACGTTGGAATAAATGAAACCACGCGGTCGCCACTGTCGACTAGCGTCTTATGTACCAACATATTAGCCCCTATCGTCCCGTGAGTAACCAGCACATTCTCAAAAGTTTGCTTCTCATATAATGCGGCTATTGCTGTTCTGAGCCGGTCAGAACCTTTAATCTCACCATAGGTCATTTTAAGGTTTAGTATTTCCGATAAATCTTTTTTGTTCTTGCCGGAAATTTGGAACAACTGATCGATTGTCAGACTTTCTACGCATGTTTCCGCCAAATTAAATTCACATTTGGTTTCCCATTCATTCATCCACATTTCGACGCCAAAAGTATCGATTTTCATCTAGCCACCCCTATATCTTGTCACCTTTATTCTGGCTTTTTTGCGCGTATATGATGAGGACAATGCTCGCCACTATTCAAAACAGGAACCATTTTTGACCATACATTAATTTGATGATCAATTAATTCTTTTCCATGCTTCTGATAAAGCTCTGACTTTTTATTTCCTGACAACCACTCAAGCTCCCTAAGCGCAACTTGTGAGTACCAGGAGTTTCTATTGACGAGTTCTACATCAAAAAAACCTGCATTCTTCATTGCTTTTTCATATCTAGCTGGTGACGCCATTGCAAAATCGAGGCCCTCAGCTTTTAGATATTCAACCATTTCGGATGATGGACTATTATCATGGCTGATCAGCCAATCTGACGCTGCAAAACATCCTCCCGGTTTCAGAACACGATACGCCTCAAGCGCCAATGCCTCTTTATCAGGAATATGGATTATGGAATCTTTTGAAAAAACTAAATCGAACATCTCGTCAGCAAATGGTAATGGTCCCGGCTCTACTAGCTGAATTGATACTTTATCTGACAATCCATTGGCTATTACCCGCTTATTAGCTGCTTTACAAACAGGGCTTTCTACATCAATTGCAACAATGCTACTTGCACCACATTCTTGAGCCAATAATATTGCACATGCACCCGAGCCGCATCCAATATCAATTACAGATTTATTATAAACTGCAACACCGTCCAGTACGCGGCGAACTTCGTCCGCACCTCCAGGCGATAAAAAGCCATCTCCCCATAAGTCTTCCAGAAAAGCTATAATCTTTTCATCGTAATGCACATCGTCGGACAATAACCGTTCCTCATATTTACAGTGAAAATTTCAGTTTACTTAAATTACATACTGTGGCGAAACAACTAAAAGCGCCAGCATAAATTACTTAATCAATACGATTGGGAAAATCTTTTTAAAATGGGAAAGGACCGTTTGATAAGATTGCTATGTGCGGTGACTCGTTACATACCGATATTTTGGGTGCCGCCGCGCAGGGTTGGAAAACCGTTCTTGTTACAAACGATGGATTATTTTCTGGTTTTGATACACAAAGTTATTCTGAAGAATCTGGGATTTTTGCTAATTGGAGATTAGACAGACGATATCCTTAAGTTTTATCTAAGCCCATGGCTCAAGAACTATTTTTGGAGCAGCGACGGTGTTGCGCATAAGATCTCTAAAAGCTGCCCCACCCTCCGAAAGTGGACGTTTCTCGATCCACTTTAACAAACCTAAGCGCCCAGTAAAAAGTGCTTCTGCGGTATCTTTAAAGTCTTGCGCAGTATAAGTGTAAGTACCAATAAAAGTTATTTCCTGAAGCGTTATCTGTCTAATATTTAGGCCATCAGCGCTATCTCCTAAACCTACATGCGCTATGACCCCACCGGGAGAAGCAAGTTGTGATGCCAAACTGCGTGTTGAGCCAAAACCTACTGCATCTATGACAATTGGAAATGACCCCTCAGCTTTTTCCACAACGTTGGCATCTATATGATGTAGCAAGTTCTCTCTTCGTAGCGGGTTGAACTCCGATATAGTCAAATCATCAATACCCATTGCTTTGAGTGCTAATGCTGTAGCTAAGCCAATAGCCCCACCACCGATTACCAAAGCTCTCTTTTCCATAGTAACGTCTAGAGCCCGAACCGCTAATTTAGCTGTATGCCATCCAACGGCCAGTGGCTCCACTAACGCTGCTTTCTCTAAGGGATAATCATTTGGCACTATTACCAAATTTTTTTCAGGCATACTCACATATTGGGCAAAAGCCCCTTCTCTGGGCGGCATAGAAATGATTTGCCTGTTAGGACAAATATTCTCTCTTCTGGCTTTACACACTAAACAATCACCACACGAAACTAGTGGATTAATTGTAACGCGCTCCCCATCTCTCTTACCCCCAGAAATAATTCCAGCAGCTTCATGACCCAAAATCAACGGAGCCGGGCGCCTTTCGTCATGACCCAAGTAGGCATGCATATCAGAACCACAAATCCCTACTGCTTTTATCTTTATAAGGACGTTGTCTTGGCTTAGGATTGGCTCAGGAACTTCACGAAAAGTAATAGCCTCAGGACCATCGTAAATAAGCGCCTTCATTTTGCCGTAAAACCTCCATCAACCATGAGGACTTGGCCAGTAACATAAGCTGAGGCATCAGAACACAAAAATAACAATGGGCCATCAATATCTTCTAATTTTCCATTTCTACCTATGCATGTTTGCATAGCATTTCGCTCAGCTCGTTCGGCATCATCAAAAACAGCCTTAGTAAGTTCAGTAGGAAAGAAGCCTGGTCCGATTGCATTAATGCATATGCCATCTTCGGACCACTCTTCTGCCATTGCCCGGGTTAACTGCACGATTCCACCTTTTGACACTCCATACGCCAGGCCACCAGGGAAAGCTCTGGTGGATTGCAGCGAGGCAAAATTCACTATTCTTCCCCAACCCCGCTCCTTCATAGCAGAGATTGCAGCTTGTGATAAAAAAAAGGGGGCTGATAAATTAATCTCAAGAGTTCTATCCCATCCATCTGAATTAACTTGATCAGCGACCTGTCTTGTATTCAAACCGGCAGCATGCACTAATATATCTGGCATGCCGAAATCAGTTGATGCCTCTAGAACAAGACTGTCAATTTTATTGCGTTGAGCAACGTCACCCACAACAAAAGAAAAATTATCTCCTATTTCTTTTCTTAGTTCTTCAAGTGAATCTCTTCTTCGGGCGACACCTATTACTTTTGCCCCTGCAGCTGATAAGACTATTGCAGCCCTTCTTCCTAGACCCGAACTTGCTCCCGTCACAAGGGCAACTTTATTTTTTAAATCAAAAAGTGAGTTTATATTAACCATTGGCTGTTAAATCGAATTTTTCATCTGGAAAAAACTTAGCTAACCGTACATCAGCCGTTCTTGCATGACCCTCCATACCTTCAAGCCTGGAGATACGTGCAGTTGCTTCTGCTATCGGGCGAGCGCCTTCTCGGGTTGACCGTTGCCATGTGACGATTTTCATGTACTTGTGGACACTTAAACCACCTGTATAGTTAGCTGCTCCCGAAGTTGGAAGAACATGATTTGTACCCGATGCCTTGTCTCCAAATGCAACAGTTGTCTCTTCACCTAAAAATAAAGATCCATAACAGCTAAGATTTTCCAACCACCAGTCCAAATCAGCAGCCTGCACCGTTAAATGCTCGGGCGCATAGTCATCTGATGTCTGCGCCATTTCCTCGCGGTTATCACAAAGAATGACTTCGGCGTAATCTCGCCACGCGGCAAATGCGTTGTCGCGGTTTGTATTTGGTAAATCTTCTATCAACCCTGGAACAAGTTTCATAACTTTTTCAGCCAGTGCTTGATCATCCGTCACAAGCCAAACAGGTGAATTATAGCCATGCTCTGCTTGGCCCACCAAATCAACAGCTACTATCATTGGATCAGCTGTCCCATCTGCTAGAATAAGACTATCAGTAGGCCCGGCGATCATATCAATACCAACACGCCCAAACAACAAACGCTTAGCCTCTGCTACAAACTGATTACCCGGACCGACCAGAATATTTGCCTTTGGCAAACCAAATAAACCAAAAGTCATTGCGGCTATCCCTTGCACACCACCCATTGCTAATATTTTATCAGCACCGCAAATATGCGCAGCATAAATTATGGCCGGAGCGACACCAACACTCGGTTTAGGAGGAGAGCATGCAATAATATTCTCGCATCCCGCAACTTTTGCTGTTGTTACGGTCATTATTGCACTAGCTATATGACTATAGCGCCCTCCAGGAATATAACACCCTGCTGCATTTACAGGAATAGCCTTTTGCCCAGCTATCAGGCCGGGCACAACTTCCGTTTCAAAATTTGCTACGGTAGATTTTTGAGCTTTAGCAAATCTCTCTACATTCGAATGCGCAAATTTAATATCTTGCTTCATTTTTTCTGGGACTAGTTCAGTCGCAGCTTTAATAGCGTCTTTTGAAAGAATAGTTTCACCATCATAATTATCGAATTTTGCGGCATACTCTAATGCTTTTTCATCTCCTCCCACTTCGATATCACTTAAAATATCTCGTACAATTTGCTGAGTCTTAGTATCGTCGCTACGTGAATGAAGAGGCGCTTTTTTCAAGTATTTTATAGTCATTATTATATTCCTGTAGCTGCTTTAACTGCAGCTTCATTTTTATTGTGTTGAATTGATCGATAGAAGGCAAAGCCAATCAGAGAAAATCCAATGCCACCAGTGATTAATTCAGGTACATGGAAAAGTGATTGTAAAAACATAATAACCGAAAGAGCAAATATCGAATAAAAAGCTCCATGCTCAAGATAGCGAAACTCAGCGAGTGTGCCACGTTCTACTAACATTATGGTCATAGAACGCACGTACATTGCGCCGATACCCAAACCAATCGCAATCAGCACAATATTAGTTGTCAGGGCAAAAGCGCCAATTACGCCATCAAAAGAAAAACTAGCATCTAAAACTTCAAGATATAGAAAAGCACCCAAGCCGCCACGAACCCCGATCGAGGTTGTAGATCCAGCTATTCCATCAAGATAAGAACCCAAACCATCCACCAGCATAAAGACCAAAAGTCCAAATATAGCAGACATCAGGAAAGATGCATGCTTTGTATCTGGTAAAAATTGGCAAATCCCAACAATCATAGAAAGGACAATAACAATTTCAAAACCTCGTATTGATCCAACCCTTCGCAAATTTCTTTCTAGTCCGACGAACCAATCAACTGATTTCTCTTCATCAACAAAAAACTTTAGGGCAACCATCATCAAAAAAGTACCCCCAAAAGCAGATATCGGACCGTGGGCTTCTTCGATGATATGTGAGTATTTATCTGGATTTGATATTGCTAGATGGACTGCCGCAAAAGGATTGATCCAAGCGAAGATTGCCACAATAGCAAGTGGAAAAATAATGCGCATCCCAAAAACGGCGATTAGAATTCCCCAAGTTAAAAACCTTTTTTGCCATACCGGCGTCATCTCCACCAATTTATTGGCGTTAACGATCGCGTTATCGAATGAAAGAGCTATTTCCAAGGCCGCTAGTATTCCTCCAATAATTAGAAATCCTATAAGCCCGGAGAAAGTACCTGTCGTTACCCAACCCAGCCAACCTGATAAAGTCAGCCCAATTACGGTGACTATTATTGGCCATTTTTGATAAGATAAAGCTGATCTAGTCATCCAAGCGCCCTATTGTCCAAAAACTTGGTTTGGCAGCCAAAGAACAATTTGAGGAAAAATAAAAATGAGTATCAGTCCAATCAATTGAATTACCATGAACTGCATCATTCCCAAATATATATCCTTGAGATCCCAGTTTGGCACAACACCCTTAAGAAAGTATGCTGAAAGGGCCACTGGCGGTGATAACCATGCGGTTTGTAGGTTAACCGCAACTAAAATGCCAAACCAAACCATCAAATCATATTGGTTTAATCCATGAACATCTAATGACAAAACCGTTGGGAGTAGGATGGGCACCACGATTAAGACTATCGGCACCCATTCCAATGGCCACCCCAGTAAAAAGATTAGGGCCATAATTAAGATCAAAATTAAGTAAGGCGACATGTCCATGCCCAACAACATTTCAGTCATCATCTTTGGGGTTCCAAGAGACGAGAACTCTGCACCAAAAAAGTTTGATGCCGCCACTAAGAACATAATCAGAACTGTTATTTCTAGTGATTTAACCAAATTATCAAAAAAGCCAGGAATGGTAAATTTCCTGTAACCAATGGATAGGAGGATTGCTCCAAATGCACCCATTGCTGCGGCTTCCGCCGGAGTTGCAAAACCAAGTAAAATTGAACCTAAGGCGAAAGAGATCAAAATTGTTGGTGGCATTAACCCGGCAAAAAATTCATCCCATATTTCTGAAAACTTAAAACGATCATTTGCATCTCTTCTGTAAATTGGAAGCCCTAATGCTGACAAAAATAACGTGAATACAAACAGTAATAGTGAAATAGTAGGGTTGGCCGTGGTCCAGCTAAAATACAGCATATATAAATGAAATAGGATCACTATTGGAAGGGTAAGTCTAAGGACATTAAGGTCCCGATATGCCCGATGAGCCAAAAGCATAACAGCTATCAAAACAAGTAGTCCTCCAAATGGAATGAAACCTCCAAATGCTCCTCCAAGGCCGAGACCAAACACTCGGCAAATTGTGAGAATACCAAGAGATATTAGAGCAACTTCGGCACCATAGAAATCAGATGTTTTTGGTTGAACTGAACTTGGAAGAATTGGGCCAAGATTTGGATTAAGCCAACATCGACCCAAGGTATATAGTAAATATAGTGACGCCAGTAATGCACCGGGTATAAATGCACCACGAAACAGATCTAATGTTGAAACTTCCAAAACTGGACCCATTACAATAAGCATAATTGATGGTGGAATTAAAATCCCCAGCGTGCCACCGGCCGTAATTGTGCCCGCAGCAAGTTGTACATTATAGCCAGATCTACTCATCGTGGCCCCTGCCATTATTCCCAATAACGTGACGGATGCGCCAACGATTCCAGTTGCTGCGGCAAAAATTGTGGAAACAATCAAGACGGCAATATACAGTGAACCACGCACACGAGCCATTATCATCTGAATCGATGAAAATAAACGCTCCATAAGCCCAGCCGCCTCCATAACAATACCCATCAGGATAAATAGTGGAACTGCCATCAACTGGTCATTGAGCATTGTAGAGTTAGTATTTAGCGTCATCAAAAGTGTTGTAAGTTTAAAGTTTGATCCCCAAATACCAAAGATAAATGCTAAAAAAATCAGCGTGAACGAAATAGGGAAACCTATAAAGATCACAAAAATCATTGCAGCTAACATAATCAAACCAATTATAGGTTTAGACAAACTGGGTCGCGACGACATGGCGTCCGTGAACCATTCTCCACCAGGGGTTATATCTGGGGTAAATACTGCCAAAACAAGCCAAAGCAAAATAATGAAATAAAAAGGTAATGAAAATACGAAATATTTCTCACGCTCTTTACCCATTTTGTGAAATGCGCGAAAAAGTTCTGGCAATCCTTGAAGCAACAGTAAAAAACCCCCAACAGGCATAGCCAATCGAGCTGGCCACAAAAGAGGTTCCCATGGACTGTCAAACGCCGTTTCACCCGTTCTGTATGCTAATTCCCAATATTGAGCTGCAATAATTGTAAAAAAAATCATCGCAGGTATGAAAAATAGCATATATAGGAGTGAATCAACCGTAGCTTGGGTCTTATCAGACCAATTTCTATATAGAAAATCAGCTCGGATATGAACACCTCTCATGAGGCCATAGCCAGCAGCTCCCATGAACAATACACCTGATATCATGCGACTTATATCATAAGCAAAAACAGTCGGCCCTAACCCCAATGCTCGAGCTGTATCGTCCCAGCCATTGCTTGCCATAATACCAAACGAATTTCGTGCAATGACCTCAAATACTACAACCCCAATTAATGGGATCATTAAAAGGCATAAAATTTTTCCTGCCCAGTCATTCAAGAGATCGATAGCTCCAGTGATGGGACGTTGCCAAGAGGTCATACCCTCAGGTGTTTCACCGGGTTTTTCTTTCCGCCTTTCAGCGATCAGTTCGTCTGCAATTTCTAAATCTGCTGGGTCAACTTCATCAGCCATATCCCATACTCCCTTAATTCGACTACCCTTTAGAAGGGAGAAATTCTTTTTCAGAAAAATACTACCGTACTTACCAAAAAAAGAAAGGAACGGGGCCAAAATGGCCCCGCTCATAATAATAAAATTTACTTTAGGGTGTCAGCGTGAGCTCTACCCAAACTTGCATTTGAAGTTTGTGCACCAGCCCAAAATGGCACCACTATGTCTGCAAAGTCTTTTTGTGATTGCCAGACCTCTGCAAAGAACTCATTCTCTGCAGCTGCTTCCTCAAGGAGTTTTTTGGCTGCCGCCATATACTCGGTAAAGTAATCAGCTGGTGTATCTTCTAAAATTACCCCATGATTTTCTGTGAGGTCTTTAAGAGCAGCACCGTTTGTTCCTATCCGGTAGGACTGTGATTTTGACAAAGATGCATTTGCTGCAACTTCCAATGCTTTTTTCTCAGTAGCTGAGAGACTATCATAAACGTCTCCGTTAAGATAAAAGTCAGCATTCACAACAACCTGATGAAGCCCTTGTAGGTAATAATGCTTCAACACTTTCTGAAAGCCAAAAACAGAGTCTGGTTGTGGACAGCACCACTCAGCAGCATCAATTGCACCTTTTTCAAGTGCTGGTAAGATATCACCACCACCCATAGCAACAGCAGCAACGCCAATTTCGTTGTAAGCAGCGCCAACCATACCTGGAGGGGCACGAAAACGTAGCTTACGGAAGTCATCCATCGTCTCAATTTTACTCGGAAACCAACCAAGTGCCTCTGGACCAACTGGCTGCAACATGAAGCCTTTGACGTTTACACCCATTTCATCCCAAAGTCGGTCGTAAAGTTCTTTACCACCGCCATACTGAAACCAAGCCAGGAAAGACATCGCGTCTAAACCGACTCCGGCACCTGCAATAGGAGCACCAAATAAATTGGCGGCAGGATGTTTGCCACCCCAGTAATGGGTCCAAGCAAACCCACCTTCGACCAGACCTGCATCTACTGCATCCATAATATCACGAGGTCCAACTACGGCACCCGCTGGTAAAATTTCAATTTTAACAGAACCACCTGTCAAACCCTCAACATCATCAGCAAAGCTTTGAAGCATAAATACTTCATCGCTAGAGTTACCGAGCACTGATTGTATACGAATGACAGTTTCGGCTGTCGCTGATGTGGCCAAAAGTGCTAAAGCTGTTGCTCCAGCTGCCACAGATTTTAAACTGAACATGTTCTTCCTCCCATAGTTCATCGCCCTCCTTGTTTGATTTAAAAGCTGCCAAGTCGAAGGCTTTACTTGGCTCTTATAAAAGATGCGAAGAGCACCCTTATTCGAATTTTAAAATTGGCAATTAAGCCTCCTGCAAAATTAAATTACTTGCTTTTTCACCAATCATTATTGCTGGAGCGTTAGTATTACCACTCGTTATTCTTGGCATAATAGAAGCATCAGCAATGCGCAGACCTTCTACCCCTTTTACTTTTAAATTTGGGGTGACGACGGCCATGTCATCAGTCCCCATTTTACACGTTCCAGTTGGATGATAAATTGTTACAGCAGTGCGCCGTATCCAATCTAATGTGGCATCTTCATCATTTACATCAATCCCAGAACCCGGAGAGTGCTCTTCCGTTACACTCGCTCTCAGAGGTTGGCAAGCTGCTATTTCTCTAGCAATCCTAACGCCTTTCACAATGGTTCTACAGTCTGTGTCAGTAGATAAATAATTTGGATGGATTTCTGGAGCGTCCAGGTGATTAGGTGACTTCAATGATAGATGACCCGTACTTTCTGGCCGTAACTGCAGCACAGAGGCTGTAAATGCAGAAAAGTTGTGTGTTACTTTTGAAGGCATATCAGCGCTAAACGGCTGAATATGGAACTGAATATCGGGTGTCTCTAAGTGAGCTTCTGTTTTTAGGAAACCAGTTCCTAAGCTGGCAGCCATCGTCATTGGACCACGCTGAGTTAAAATATATTGCAAACCAATCAATGCTTGCTTGAAATAATTACTGGTCTCAACATTTATTGTGCTTAGGTTTGTTTTGAAAACTGGACGAGCCTGCAGGTGATCCTGTAAGTTTTTACCAACACCTGCAAGGTCACTTTTGACTTCTATTCCAAGTCTTTGAAGTTCGAGTCCGGAGCCTACGCCCGATAGCATCAGTATTTGAGGTGAACCTATAGACCCAGCTGACAAAATAATCTCTCGTCTAGCTGAAATTAAATTTATATTTTCCCCAGTGGAGACTTCGACAGATACAGCCCGTCCATCGCGGATATTTACTTTCCTTACCTGTGAACCTGTAACCACTTTAAGGTTTGGTCGCCGTTTGGCTGGGGAAAGATATGCTGCTGCTGAAGAACAGCGCCGACCTCCCTTCATAGTGAGCTGAAAATGACCAACTCCCTCTTGGTCAGTGCCGTTATAGTCAGGATTACGCCGATAACCAGCATTTACAGCGGCATCTACCCATATATCTACAATGTCACGTTCTAATCGAGAGGGCTGAACAGACAGAGGCCCATTGCTTCCCCGCAATCCAGTTTTATCCTCACCCGACCAAGCCTCTGATTTTTTGAAAAAAGGCAATACTTCATCCCACGACCATCCATTACAACCGAGTTGCGCCCAAGTATCAAAATCTTGAGGTTGTCCCCGCACATAGAGAAGTCCATTTAGCGAGCTTGAACCACCTAAGACTTTGCCCCTAGGCCAGGGAATTGATCTGCCTGAAATTCCTGGGTCATTTTCAGTTTCATAGCACCAATCATAAGTTGGGTTTCCCATTGTTTTAAAATATCCAACGGGGACGTGTATCCAAGGATTCCAATCTGAAGGCCCAGCTTCAAGCAATCCGACTGTGTATCGACCACACTCAGAAAGACGATTAGCTAATGCGCAACCAGCCGAGCCAGCGCCAACAATCACGTAATCAAACTCCATAAACCCCCGGATATCAAAAAATGAGACTTTTTTTCTCGATTATTGCAAAATAATACGTTACAACGAATCTATAGGAAAGCAATAGTTTTATTTGGGACTAACAATGAACACCGATGATAGAATAGCTACAAATCTCAGAACCCTAATGATTTTAGAGGTGCTCGGCAAAAATAATAGAGCTATGACAGCAACTGAGATTAACGCTTCGCTGGGACTTCCGAAGCAGACTGTGCACCGTTTATGTGCAACTCTTGAAAAAGAAAATTTTTTGACCCGTCAGGGTAACTCAAAACGCTATTTACCCGCCCGACGATTGCGAGATCTTGGTGCTGGATTACTTTATACATCTAGGGACCACATAACACGTAGACAAATTTTAAAACACGTAGCCGAACAAGTACGAGAAACAGTAAATTTTGCCGTTCCAGAAGATAACGGGATGAACTACATAGATCGTGTAGAGACCGATTGGGCGTTCAGAATTCAGTTACCCATTGGAACTAACGTGCCATTTCATTGCACAGCAAGTGGAAAGTGCTTTTTGGCAAGTTTGAGCAAAAGAGAAACAAACGGAATTTTATCTTCACTGAAACTGGATGCACTAACGGATAAAACGCACGTTACAGTCGAAGCGCTCATGCAAGAGCTCAGTGAAATAAAAAGACAGGGTTATGCTTTAGATAGAGAAGAGTTTATGGAAGGTATGATAGCGATCGCCGTTCCAATAAAAGACAAAGAAGATCGTTTCGTGGGAGCACTAGCATTTCATGGCCCAACTCAACGTATCTCAATCGAAAACGCGGTTTCAAGAAAAGATACATTACTTAATGCCTCTCAAAAATTACAAGAACATTTGTTTTAAATCTCTACTTTGGAAGCTGCCGCATTGAACTTCGTTACGGCCTCTATTGTTAAATCATCATTTACCAGCTCATCTGCAATATGGGGTGCAATTGTAAAATATACATGCCCTTTTGCCGCAAGTTTCACTATTTGATCGACAGACCGAATGGAAGCGACAAGTATCTTACATTTATTATCTGAATAGTTTGCAAAGTCTTTCATTTGAGACAAATGATGAAAAGCATCGAGACCGGACTCTTCCATACGGCCATAATATGGTGCTATATAATCCGCACCAATAGCATCCGCTATAATGTATTGTTTTGCGTTATAGCATGCTGTCATTAAGACCGAGAGACCCATCTTTTTTAACTCAGGCACCAATCTGACACCTTCTTTTGTCAGGGGTACTTTAATTACTAATTTTAACTTAAAATTTTCTGCTTCGTCTTTTCGTTGAGCAGCAAAACTAATAGCCTCCTGAT
>ERZ802822.520-NODE-520-length-26569-cov-8.453948_pt1 | contig 26569 bp, 36 predicted proteins | sample MGYA00345649_ERZ802822 | MGnify/ENA primary metagenome ERZ802822 (study PRJEB30503, sample SAMEA104212359) | marine metagenome | biome: Westerlies Biome; feature: [SRF] surface water layer (ENVO:00010504) within the epipelagic zone...; material: water...
TCTACTTGTTTTATTGTCTCTCTTTTTTTAAACATTCTTATTTTTCTTAAAGTTTTTTCTAGTTTTACTAAGATGCTTTTCATGTACATCCTTTGTGACAAATATTTTACCACAGTAATAACATTCTGCACTCCCATCTTTTAATGTTAGATATACATTAGGATGCTTGCCAGAAACAACATCTCCATTACAAGATGCGACTGTCACATGGTTCTCTACTATTTTTAGGTTCTGACGTTTCAGCATATTTATAAAGAGGAAAAATCACCTAACTTCATTAGTCGTTCCCTAAATTTTTCTTTTATCTCTTCAGTCAAAGGCTTTATATCTAATGCTTGTTTCATTAATTCAATATTTTTTACATCAACAAACAACAAATGAGCAATATCTTTTATACTCATAGAGTTTTCTTCAGAGTGCACTTTATGAATTACATCACCTGTGCTAATTTCACCATCATGGATTACGCGTAGATAACTACCAAGCAATCCTGATTGAGAAAACATTTTTGGAAATTCTCTGCTATTTAGTTTAATTCCTATTTTGTAGCATGGGATTCTTGGCTGACTTACTTGGAGTAAACATTCATTTATTTTGAATTGATCTCCAATATTAATTTTGTCTTCATCGAAATCATCAATTGTCAAATTCTCGCCGACTAAACCATAATCTTTGAAAGCACTATTTAGCTTTTCACTCCACGTTTGATAATGTGTATATGAATATGCATATACAGCTTTATCATAACCGCCATGAACAGTTAAATCTGCTTGTCTATCACCCTCAATTCCTTGCGATGATACTGTAACTTTGTTACTTACAGGCTTTTTATAAATACTTGTGATAAGCTCTTTACCATTAAAAGTAACCTTTTGTGGCTCAGAAACATTTATAGACAGAATTTTCATACACTTACCTTAATTATATTAACATGAATTTATTTAAAACTAACTGGTTCCTTCTAATAATACTATCTGCTATATGGGGCGGAGCATTCACTTTGAATAAATTAGCTCTAGATTTCTATACTCCGGAGGTCATTGTTGCAGGTAGATTAATCTCAGGTTCAATATTTCTTGTTGTGCTTGTCTATTTTATGTATAAGAGATTCACAATCAGTTTCTCTGAGTTAAATTATTATCTTTTTATGAGTCTTGTAGGAATTGTTATTCCTTTCATTGCAATTATAAACGGACAAAAAAATATTGACAGTGCTATGGCCGGTATACTTATGGCTACAATGCCGATAACTACAATTCTACTATCACACTTCTTTCTAGTAGATGAAAAAATGAATCAACAGAAGTTCATCGGATTTATAATATCTTTTTTTGGTGTTTTTATTCTTATATACCGAGATGATCTGTTTATAAATAATTCATTTAGCTTGACTTTAGAATCTCAATTGTTGGTAATGCTAGGATCTACCTTGTATTCTGTAGCTGCTATTTACGGTAAAAAATATAAAATGACTGATCCTGTCAGTGCCTCTACAGGAACAATACTCTTTGCGACATTTTTCATGTCAATATATCTGTTATTTATAGATAAAAGTAATCCTGATATAAGCGAGTTGATGCTTAATACTAATATTCTTCTACTAGGCATATTGTGTACTGCCATTGCAACAATAATTTATTTCCAAATATTACAAACATCAGGCGCATCCTTTTTATCAATTATGAACTTCCTTATACCGCTTTGGGCTATTCTTTTTGGCATATTGATACTGGATGATGCATTTAGTTGGAATTATATTTTAGGTTTAGCAGTAATCTTATCGGGTATTAAATTAGCAAATTCTAGGCGTTAATTTATTTATCCATCACTATATATATAGTAGTATTAGGTCATGAATAAAAAAACAGAAATTGAAGCTGCAACATTCAGGAGAATTGTAAAGCATTTACAAGAGAATCCTGATGTCCAAAATATTGATTTAATGAATTTGGCGAACTTTTGTAGAAATTGTATTTCAAAATGGTATGTATCAGAGTCTTCCTCCCAAGGTGAAGAATTATCATATGATGCTGCAAGAGAGTTAATATATGGAATGCCTTATGATAGTTATAAAGAAAAACATCAGAAAGAGGCAACAAAAGAACAACTGGATAAATTTAATGCTAGCCAAAAAAACAAAGGCTGATTTAACTGACAAACAATTACTAAGATATAATAGACATATTGTTCTTCCTGAAATTGATATTGATGGACAAACAATACTTGTAAATTCAAAAGTTGCAATCATTGGTCTAGGCGGTCTAGGTTGTCCGGTATCTACATACCTTGCATCTTCTGGCCTCGGGACCTTATTGCTAATAGATGACGATACAGTATCATTAACCAATCTTAATAGACAAACTCTATTCACTGAAAATGATCTTAATAAAAACAAAGTAGATGCGGCATCAAAAAGACTACTGGAACTCAACTCTGACTTAATAATAAAGACTGATAAGTCTAGGGTTGATCAAAGATTTGATACAAGCAAACTCAAAGAATTTGATGTAATTATTGACTGTACAGATAACTTTGAGGCAAGAGCCCTTATTAATCAAATATCTCTTTTACATCGAATACCACTTATATCAGGAGCAGCATTAAAGTTTGAAGGGCAAGTTGCAGTCTTTAGAAATGATATTGATAACGAACCATGTTATCGATGTTTATATTCAGATCTTCCTAATACAAAAAATACATGTCTAGATTCAGGTATTCTTGGAAGTGTTACTGGTTTCGTTGGCACTATCTTAGCGACAGAATGTATCAAAGTGTTGTGCAAATTTGGAAAAACATTTGAAAGTAAACTTTTTCTATTAGATCTAAAAAATAATGATTTTAAAACAATCAAAATCAATAAAGACGATGAATGTCGATACTGTAAATAAATACAAAGACATGCTATCACGTGAATTCGAATATCTTAGGATATCAGTTACAGACCGTTGTAACTATAGATGTAGCTATTGTATGCCTTCTGAAATATTTAATAAGGACTATAGTTATATCAAACAAAGTAAAATTTTATCCTATGAGGAGATTATTCAAATATCAACAATATTAAAGAAAATTGGACTAAAAAAGATAAGGATTACCGGTGGAGAACCCTTATTAAGAAAAAATATAGATAAGTTAATCTATAAACTAAAAAATGAAGTAGGCATCAAAGATGTAAGTATGACCACAAACGGTTCTCTTCTTACAGACAAGAAACTGAATGAGCTCAAAGCTTCGGGCTTAGATTCACTTACTCTCAGTCTGGATACATTGCGCTCTGATAAGACTGCACAAATAAATGGAACTAAAAAAACATTTGACCTTGATAAAGTCTTAGAAGGCATAGAAAAATATTTCAATATAGTAAAGACAAATACTGTTGTTATTAAAAGTATCAATGATGAAGAAGTATTAGATATTATTGATAAAATGATTGGGATAAATTCAGAAGTAAGATTCATTGAATATATGGATGTTGGTGAATCAAATAACTGGAACCTAGATAAAGTTGTGCCATCAAGTCAACTTTTAAAATTGATCATTTCAAAATATAACCTTTCGCTGATTGATACTAATAAATCTTCCACAGCACAAAAATGGTCTATAGATAATACAAATACTTCTGTGGGCTTTATTTCATCTATTACCGAACCATTTTGCAATGGATGCAATAGGGCAAGACTTTCTGTTGATGGAAAGTTATACACATGTCTATTTGCTACGGAGGGACATGATCTTAAAAAAATTATTAGAGCGGGAGCAAGTGGCCAAGATGTTTTAGACTACTTTTATAATATATGGAGTAAGCGATCAGATAGATATTCAGAGCTCAGATTCATAAATAAAATTGATTCACCAAAAGTCGAGATGTCTTATATCGGCGGATAATATGTTAAAGATTCTATCTTATATTTTTTACAGCATAGCTATCATCACATCATTTTTTGCAAGCTTTGGAATACTCGCACAAACCTTTCCTGAATATGGAATATTTCATATTCTTGTCGGTTTTATTGGGACAGCTATGTTTTTCCCTTTGATACCAATTTATCCTTTAATAAATGATGGTGACTGGATATATCTAATCATTTGTTATGTAAGTATTCTATTGGGTGTAATTTTAAGCAATAAATCTAAAGCATCATAGTTTAGATAAATATATTAGATTTGAGTTTACCGACACATGAATGTATCATTCAGTCATAATAATGGTAATTGTAGTAAAATACTTTGCAAGTATCAGTGATGCGATAGGAAAAACCTCTGAACAAATAGAATGGCAGGATAAAATAACCGCTGGTGATATTTGGGCAGATGTTTCAAAAAATATTAAATACACTGGAAAGGTGATGGTTGCAGTAAATCATGAATATGTAGATATGTCCTATCTGCTATCTGAAAATGATGAGATTGCATTCTTTCCTCCAGTAACAGGTGGTTAAAAATGTATATTGAAATTATAAATGAAGAATTCGATCCTTGGCAAAAACTTGTCGAATATAAAAGATCCCAACTCAAAGAAAAAAATAATATAGGAGCTTGTAGCGTCTTTCTAGGAACTATGAGAGACATTAATTCTGGGGATGCAATTAAATCTATGGAATTGCAACATTATCCTGATATGACAGAGGGTTACCTCGAGAAAATTGTTCAAAATGCAACAAAGAAATATAAGATTATCGATTCAATCGTCTTACACAGAGTAGGGCTTGTAAACCCTTCAGATCCAATTGTGCTTGTTGCTTCGTGGTCAGAACACAGAGACGAAGCTTTTGAAGCTACAAGACAGATTATGGAGGCACTAAAAAGTGAAGCGCCATTTTGGAAAAAAGAAGCAACTGATAAGGGTTTCAGATGGGTAGAGCCTGAAATGCAATCATCAGAGGAAATGAATGAAGCCTAAAAAAGTTGTATTAGCTTATTCTGGCGGTCTAGATACATCTGTAATAGCTAAATGGCTTATGGAGCACTATGATCTTGAAGTCATTACTTTTACTGCTGATATTGGTCAAGGTGAAGAAACTAGAGATGCCAAAGTAAAAGCTAAGAAACTTGGTATAAAAAAAATATATATCGAAGATCTTAGAGAGGATTTTGTATCTAATTATGTTTATCCAATGTTCAGAGCAAATGCAATTTACGAAGGTGAATATTTTCTGGGAACATCTATTGCTCGTCCTCTTATAAGTAAGAGACTTATTGAAATAGCAAAGAAAGAAAAAGCTGAATATATCTGTCATGGAGCAACCGGTAAAGGCAATGATCAAGTAAGATTCGAATTAGCTGCTTATGCATTAAATCCTAAAATTAAAGTTATAGCGCCATGGAGAGAGTGGGACTTTATATCTAGATCAGATTTAATGGGTTATGCAAAGAAACATAAAATTGCCGTTGATTTTGATAAAGGTAAAAAAAGCCCATACTCTATGGACGCAAACATTCTTCATACATCATATGAGGGAGGTATTTTGGAGGATCCATGGAAGAGACCTGAAGAAGTAATGTGGTTGAGAACAAAATCTCTTGAAAAAAGTAAATCAAGATCAGAGTTACTCCAATTGACTTTTGATAAGGGCGACATAGTTGCTATCAATAATAAAAAAATGAGCCCTTCTAAAGTATTAAATCAACTTAACATAATAGCTGGTAATCATGGCATTGGCAGAGATGATATTGTTGAGAATAGATACGTTGGTATTAAATCTAGAGGATGTTATGAAACTCCGGGCGGAACAATCTATTTCAAGGCTCACAAGGCAATAGAATCGATAACGCTAGACAGAGAAATGCTTCATTTAAAAGAAGATTTAACTAATAGATACTCAAGATTAATTTATAATGGTTATTGGTTTAGCCCGGAGAGAGAATCTCTTCAAAGCTTGATTGATCAATCTCAAAAGAGAGTTTCTGGTGATGTTAGACTTAGATTATATAAAGGTAATGTCATTGTTGAGGGGAGAAGATCTGAATATTCATTATATTCTGAGGATTTATCAACATTTGAGAACGACTCTGGAGCATATAATCAAAGGGACGCTGAGGGCTTTATAAAAATTAATGCACTTAGGCTGAAAACAAGAAAAAAATAGTCACTGCTCAAGGTTAATAAGTTTTGCAGTAACTTTAAGTTTATCTAATCTATATTGTTCAATTACAATAGGTATATAATTATTTTCTATTGAATACCAAGTGATGGTACTTCTTTTACTTTGGCTAATATTTTTTTTAACAATAAGCGCTTCAGTTAATCCAAATGGTGAAGCAATAGTATCTTTTCCAAGAATCTCAAACCTATATTCACGTTCTCTCCCTTTATCGTTAACTAAAACATTTGTATAAGCATAACCAAATGATTGCGCTACTAATCTATCAATATTAATATCTGCTCCATGAGTTATAGTTTTCCCGTCTTTTGAAGTAACCAGAAGATTATTAATTCTTCTAATTTGAATCATTTGATTTTTCTTAGAACTAATTCTAGAAAACATATAACTATTTGTTTTTGCAAAGTCATTTTCTATTGATTCATTATTTAGAAATTTTAAATATTTTTTTTTATTATAATAAAAACAGCTCATTTCGCTTCTATTATCTTTTTTTATGCTAAATATTCCTACGGTATAGCTATCTATTTTTAGGCACCATTCATTGGATTCAGTATCATAGCTTGAACTATGAATTGAATGCCCAAATTCTATTCCACTTTTTTGTAAACTATATGTTGCATTATATATATTTGGTAAAGCATTTACTTTTTCAGAAAAGACAAATATCAAAAGAACTGGTAGGTACTTTTTAAAAAAATTAATCATTACTTACATTAACTTGATAAACAATAGGTTCAGTTATGAGTTTATCTTTTAAATAAATGTTTCCTTCTTTATATTGAATTACATTCTCAGCAAACCATTCCACCACTATTGGAAATATAATATATTCAGTTTTGTGTGTAAATTTCTCAAGCTCAGCTTTTGTCATTCCTTCTTTAACGGGAAATGAACCTTGTAATATTATGGGCCCTTCATCTAAATCTTTTGTAACAAAATGGACTGTCGCACCATGATATTGATCATTATTTTCTATCACTTTTTCATAGGTATTTAATCCTGGATATTTAGGTAATAAGGAGGGGTGTATATTAATTATTTTCCCTAAATATTTGTTTACTATTAATTCTGTAACTATTTTCATATATCCTGACAGTATTATTAGGTCAGGATTATTATCATCAAGAAACTTATTTAAATCTTCATTGAGTGTATCTTTTCTCCCTACACAAATATCTAAATTAAATTTTTTGCAAATCTCTATTCCTTTTGCTTTTGCATTATCTGTGAAAGCTGAGATATAACTTAGCTTATCTTCAATTACATCGCGTTTATTCAAAAGATTCTCAATATTAGAGCCATTCCCAGAAAACAAAACTACACATCTCTTAGTCGACATAAATTATTTTAGAATCAGATGGCTTTCTTACGACTTGACCAATTATTTTATATGAAGTCTTATTTTGTTTTAAAACCGAGTGAGCTTTAGATAGATATTTTTTATCAATTATTACCGCCATACCTATGCCGCAATTAAAAGTTTTTAACAATTCTTTGTCATTTATCTTAGATAGCTCCTGTATATATCTAAATATTTTTGGAATCTTTAGAGAATATAAATTTATACACGCAGAAAGCTTATCAGGCAAAATTCTTGGAATATTATCAGTAATACCTCCACCTGTAATATGAGCCAAACCATTTATTTTAATTTTTTTTAACAGCTCTGAGATTATACCTACATATAGTTTTGTTGGCTTTATTAAATAGTTACCTACAGGCATTGATCCAAATACATTTTTTAATTTCAGCCTTCTTTTTTCGATAAGTTTATTGATGAGGGAATAGCCATTAGAGTGAAGTCCGTTTGAAGATAATCCTAAGATAACATCACTTTCTTTAATAAGCTTATTTTGTATTATCTCTTTTTGGGAGACAATCCCGACACAGAAACCTGCAAGATCATAGTCTTTACCATTGTACATTCCAGGCATCTCAGCAGTTTCACCACCAATCAAGGTCATTTTGCACTTCTTACAGGCATTATTAATGCCTCTTAGTACATCCGAGTGAACTTTATGATCTATCTTGCTAGTAGCTAAATAATCTAGGAAGAATAATGGTTTTGCACCACTCGTAATAACATCATTTACGCACATTGCTACTAGATCTTGACCAATGTATTTATGATTCTTTAATACTTTAGCTATTTTGAGTTTTGTCCCTACGCCATCTGTTCCAGATACAATTACAGGATCATTAATCTTTTTATCAATTTTATAAAGACTAGAAAAACCACCTATACCCGATATTACGTTCCTATCTTTTTTTTCGGCTTTGGATTTAATTGAATCTATAAGTTTGTCAGCTCTGTGGATACTGACTCCAGCACCTTGGTAATTTATTTTCTTTTTTTGCTTACTACTCATAGCACCAGATAGGTTATAATTATAGCTCAAAGAAATTACTATAGATACTGAAATGACACAAGACCTTCTATATGATCAAATTCCAATAAACTTTGGTTTTTACTCAAATAAAACCTTCGATAACTTCATTGTTGGCAATAATCAAGATTTATTTGACTCACTCAAAAGTATCAATAATGAGAATCAGTTAATTTTAATTTACGGTTCAAAATCCTCAGGAAAATCTCATATATCTGAAGCTTTGATGAACTTAGAACTAATCAATTCTATTTGTGTCAATCAACAGACAGATTTTAATACCTTATCAATGTCAGATTATTATGATTTAGTAATAATTGATGATATTGATAAGGTAATTTCTAATCGTAAAACTGAAGAAATATTATTTACTCTCATAGATAATCAAATATTACATAAGAAGTCAGTTGTTATTACTTCAACAGATAAGATCGAGACTTGTGGCATAGGTTTAAGTGATTTATTGTCAAGATTACTATCTGATAAAATATTTCATATTAAAGACCTTGATGATGAAAATAAGATAAAACTTCTTATGTCATATTGCTCAGAGAGAGGTTTAGTCGTTTCAGAGAAGGTTTTTAATTATATTATTAACAATTGTAGTCGCGATTTATTTTTTCTTTGTGCATTTATAAGGACGCTTGATAATGCATCGTTGTCTATGAAAAAAAGAGTAACGATACCTTTTATAAAAAAAGCCATTAGTAAACTAGCAAGTTAATTTTTCAAATCACTTACAATCTCAGCAAATCTTTTTCCATAGGACATGCATATTACTTTTTCCTCAGCAGTCAACTCACTTTTTTGATTGTGAGCTACATGAGTAGGGCCATATGGCGTTCCGCCAGATTTTGTAGAGGACAATGCTTTTTCACTGTAGGGTACGCCTGCAATCAACATACCATGATGAAGTAATGGAAGCATCATGCTTAAAAGAGTAGTTTCTTGACCTCCATGCATACTTGAGGTTGACGTAAAAACGCCACCTAATTTACTTTCCAGGGTATTGTTGAACCATTCTTCTGTTGTACTATCAAAAAATTCTTTTAATGGCGCTGCCATATTACCAAAATGAGTCGGGCTTCCAATAATCATGCCAGAACAGTTTTTTAAGTCATCTTTGTTTACGAGCAGGTCATCACTTTCACTGTAATGTTTTGATTTTACTGTCCTTATTATAGCAGTTGTGTTTGATACCGATTCTATACCTCTTGATATTGCACGAGCCATTCTTTTAGTTGAATCATTCTTTGAGTAATATAGAATTAATATGTCTTTCATGTAATTAGGATACCTGTTATGAGCATTAAAAAGAATAGTTTTAAAATATTTTCATTCAGCTGCTTTTTATTGATCTCTTCTTGTTCATCTAATGTGGCTAATATTGAGGGCACATCTAACTTTTCAACAATTCAGGCGGATCGTAATACCCATGAATTTCATACTGTAGAGTATGGCGATTCATTATGGAGTATAGCGTCAATGCATTATGGGAACCCACTTTATTGGCCAAATATATATAAAAATAATACAGATAAAATATATGATGCAGATTTGATTTTGCCAGGTCAAAGCATCATAATACATAAAAATATTTCTCCTGTCGCGAAAGAGAGAGCTCAGACATATGCAAAAAATAGAGGTCTATGGGTAGTCGGTTATAGAGAGGAATCAGACATAAAATTTTTGGAGAACAACTAATGAAAGGTCTTAATATATTAATCGCATTAATTCTTCTTGTACCTGCACTCAATATAGCTGCAAATACATATGACCAAGCCACATCATCAAAGATTATTAAAGAAGCTGAGATAAATTATAAAAAAGCTCTTAAATTAAAAAATGCATGGAGAGATACTAAAAAGATAATTAAAAAGGCTAAAAAAGCACACGATAAAAAAGATTACAAAAAATCAACTGTTCTTGCAAAAAAAGCACTCAATGAAGCTAATATGGCTATTGAGCAATACGAAAAACAAAAAGATAACTATAGATTTCTAGATTAATCTGAAGTAATTTTTATTAGATCCTCAACCGATAGACTGCTCTTATCATTTTGACCTCGTTTCTTGAAAGTCACAGACTTAGTCTCTGCCTCAGATTTTCCAACTATCGCAATATTAGGAATGCCAATTAATTCCCAATCATTAAGTTTATTTCCAAGCTTAGAATTTCTATCATCTAAAATAACCTCAACGCCTTTTGCAGATAGTTTTTCATAAAGTTCAGAAGAATATATTCTAACAGATTCATTCTTATGACCATCTATTTCAATAATTACAATTTTGAATGGAGCTATGGTTGCGGGCCAAACTATTCCTTTATCATCATGATTTTGTTCTATTGCTGCAGCAATTATTCTTGAGACGCCTATACCATAGCAACCCATTTCTATATTGCATATTTTTGATTCTACATCAGCAATTGATAGATTCATTGCTTTACTATATTTATCTCCGAGCTTAAAGATATGCCCAACTTCAATACCTTTCTTGTGAACTAGATTATTTTCATTAATAATTTTTTTGATATCATCAGAATTATATTTTGTTTTTGCAATTTCATAATTAACACCAATACCGTCTTGGTCAATCAATAAATCATCTTCACCTGTATCAGCAATAACATGGAATTCATTTGATTTACTGCCACCTATGTTTCCACTATCAGCATCAACCATTGTGTATTCAAGTTGTAATCGAGTAAAAATTTTGTTGTAAGCTTTTTTATAATTTTCATACCATTCATCAAGGCATTCTTGATTCAAATGAAATGAATATGCATCTTTCATTATGAATTCTCTTGCACGCATGATTCCAAATCTTGGTCTAATCTCATCTCTAAATTTTGAGGAAATTTGATACATATTAATAGGTAATTGTTTATAGCTATTTAAATCTTTTCTAACCAAGTCTGTTATTACTTCCTCAAAAGTTGGCCCTAAACAATAGTCTCTTTGATGTCTATCTTTCAGACGTAGTAATTCTAAGCCATATGTTTCCCATCGGCCTGATTCTTCCCACAACTCTGAGGGTTGAACTGATGGCATAAGTATTTCAGCAGAACCTATAGCATTCATTTCTTCTCTTATAATATTTTCAATTTTCTTTAAGACACGATATCCAATTGGAAGAAAGCTATACTGACCAGAAGATTGTTGCCTAGTGAGTCCTGCTTTAAGCATTAATTTATGACTTATAATTTCTGCATCTGAAGGATTATTTTTTTGAGTAAATAATGGATATTTCGATGCTTTCATGAAGGATTTATTAAGTTTCTATTATGTGTTTAAGTTTAACATGTTTGTATGTATCATATATCAATAATTAAACAAAACTAAAATAATGTTAAAGTTAATAAAAGACTGGTACACAAATAACTTTACTGATCCAAATCAAGTATCTTTAGCGATTGTATTGATATTTTCTGTACTTATAACGTACATACTCATCAACACTATAGCGCCTATTTTAGTGGCCATAGTTCTTGCTTATATGTTAGAGGGATTAGTACAGTACCTAATGAAAATTAGTAATTTAGTTCGAAAGTTTTCCGTGGTAATCGTCTTTCTTGTATTTTTAATTTTAAGCATTTTAACATTATTCATGCTACTACCTTTGCTTCTAGACCAACTTACATTATTTGTTAAATCACTCCCAGAAATATTTAATAAAAGTAAACAATTTATTTTAGGGTTATATGATGAGAATGAATACATGCCAAAAGATTACATCGATAGTATATTTCTGGGTTTACAAGGTGAAACATCAAAGTTAGGAAATTCTATATTTACTTTTTCACTAGCATCAGCAGGGGGGCTATTTGCTGTAATTGTTTATGCAATATTAGTTCCAATAATGATTTTCTTTATGTTATTTGATAAGGAAGCAATTAATAGTTGGATTTCAAAATTCTTTCCAAAAAAATTAGATCTTACCCAAAAAGCTTACAAAGAATTGAACCTCAAAATTGGAAACTATATTCGATGCAAGTTTATTGAAATTGTAATTGTATGGATAGCTTCTTTTATACTGTTTCTATCATTAGGTCTTAATTATTCACTGCTATTGAGTTTCCTATGCGGGTTGTCAGTTATTATTCCTTATGTAGGAATGATTGCGGTAACCATCCCATTAGTTCTAGTTGCATACTTTCAATGGGCAGTAGGATCTGAATTTTGGTACATAATTATCGGACACCTAATTATACAGGCAATAGATGGAAATGTAGTTGTACCTATTTTGTTCTCTGATGCTGTAAACATTCACCCATTTGCTATATTATTATCTATATTATTTTTTGGATCTGTCTGGGGTATCTGGGGTGTTTTCTTCGCAATACCACTCGCAGTGTTAATCAGTACGATATTGAATGTATGGCCTCAACAGGCTGCATCAGGTTAGAAATGAGTATTTTTAAAGGAAGTATGGTTGCAATAGCAACACCAATGAATCTTGATGGTTCTCTAGATTTTGATTCACTACATCAACTAATAGAATTCCACGTAGACAATAAAACAGATGTAATAATTTCTGTAGGGACAACTGGGGAATCTGCAACTCTTGATTTTAAAGAACATTCCAGTGTAATTAAGACCACTATTGAATTAGTCAAAGGAAGGATACCTGTAATTGCCGGTACAGGAGCAAATTCTACATCAGAAGCTATTGAGCTTACTGAGAGCGCAAAAAAAAATGGTGCTGATGGTTGTTTGTTGGTAACTCCTTATTATAATAAGCCAACTCAAGAAGGACTTTTTCAGCATTATAAAAAAATTGCTGACACCGTTGCCATTCCTCAAATATTATATAATGTACCTGGAAGAACATCTGTAGATATGCTTCCAGAAACTGTACAGAGATTATCTACACATAATAATATAATAGGGATTAAAGAAGCATCTGGAAACAAAGATAGATCTATGGACCTCATGAAACTATGCTCGGAAAATATTCAAATTTTTACTGGAGATGACAAGACTTCAATGTCAGATATTATTGATGGCTTTTCTGGAAATATTTCGGTAACAGCGAATGTTGCACCATTACAAATGCATATGATGTGTAAGTACGCAATTGAGGGTGATAAAGAAAAAGCTGAAGAAATTAATTCAAAAATAGAAATTCTACATGATATATTATTTTGTGAATCTAATCCGATACCTGTGAAGTGGTGTTTAAACAGAATGGGTTTGATCAAAAAAGGTATCAGACTACCTTTAACATGGATGGATGATAAGTATGATGAATCGTTAAATAACGCTCTCATTAACACTGGTATAATAAATGAATAAATATTTTTTTAGCTTTTTATTAGTACTTACGTTAACAGGATGTGCTGGGATGTCTGACTATGTTAAAAACGTTATATCGGATCCTAGAAATGAAAAACTTGTATATAAAACAGATGAAGATTATTCATCAGGTCAGATTGACTTGATCATACCCCCTAATCTTAGCCAACCAAACACAATAGATGCATTATCATTGCCAGAAGTTATAGATAATGATAGTAGCAAGCTCTTTACGATTGATACAAAACTTGAAGGTATAAAACTTTTTAAGCAAGGCCAGGATATGTTCTTATCAGTCCAAACTGAGGATAAAATCCTTTTATGGGAGAGAATCAAATCATTCTGGCTAGAGGAGGGATTTCAAATTCTCAGCGAAGACTTGACGATATCATCTATGAGAACTAATTATCTTGAAAACCTTAGTGAGGTACAACTGGGTATTATACAAAGATACGTTGGCAGATATGTGCCACTACTAGTCTCACCAGAAACAAGAGATAGCTATAAGACAAGAATAGTAAAAAAAGAAAATGGATTTGATGTAGTAATTTCACACTATGGTAAAGAGTTCATGTCAGATGGAGATACAGAATTCAAATGGCAGAATAGACCTAGAGATAAGGAATTTCAAAATGAGATGATCAGCAGAATGTATATCTATCTAGGTGGAGATGAAGCTAAAAATTCTGGATACATAGTTGCTAGAACAACAGGTATTAGAAAGACAGTATCTATATATACTGATGAAAAAGGCCTTCAAACGCTCTTCGTGCCTGATATATATGAAAGAGTCTTTCCCTCTGTGGTGAGTTCCCTTGATATTTTGGGAGTGAAAATTATTGAAAAGGATCAAACCAGCGGTCTAATTAAAGTTTCTTTGGATGATAAAGAAAAAGAAGCGAAAGGGTTCTTGTCGAGCCTATTTGGCAGTGATTCATCTGAAGTTATGAATATAAAAGTCGATGCTGGCGGTGAAACTGGTGAATCAACGCTTATTACTATTGAAGATGACATCTTCAATCAAATACAAAGCTTAGCATCAGACGAGGTACTCAGAGGGTTATACGTTAAACTTAGATAACTTTTTAGTCTTTAACTTTATGAATTTGTGCATATGCTGAGTGGTTGTGAATCGATTCAAAATTTTCAGATTCAACTGTATATTCAGTTACTCTCTCATCATTTTTAAAATGAACGGCAATATCACGAACCATGTCTTCAACAAACTTTGGATTATCATAAGCTCGCTCTGTAACAAACTTTTCATCAGGTCTTTTTAAAAGACCGTATAATTCTGAAGAAGATTCACTCTCGACAATATCAATGATTTCTTCAATCCAAATGAAATCTTTTATTGCTACAGTAATAGTCACATGTGATCTTTGATTATGGGCTCCGTATTCAGATATTTTCTTTGAGCATGGACACAAGCTTGTAACTGGAACCAAAACTTTTACTTTAAGCTTGGATTTACCATCTTCAATTTCTCCTATAAACGAGACTGTATAGTCAAGGAGACTTTGCACTTTAGAAACTGGAGCAGTTTTTTTTATAAAATATGGAAACTTCATTTCTATATGACCTGAGTCAGCTTCTAAAAGTATTAGCATTTCATCAATCATCTTTCTAAATGAATCAACCGTTATTTGTTCTTCATGATTATTCAAAATATGAACAAATCTAGACATGTGTGTTCCTTTGAAATCATGAGGAAGATTTACATACATATTAAAGTTAGCAATGGTTGATTGCTGTTTTCCAGACCTTTGTTTTATAACCATAGGATGTAGAATATCTTTTATTCCTACTTTATTGATAGGCATATTTCTTGTATCAGCCTGTCCTTGTGTATCTGGTAAATTTGAAATTTCTAATTTTGACTTTGATGTTGACATATATTCACTCTGTATAAGTTACTGCTGAGTTACTAGTTTCCCACAGTTTTATTTTACTGACTTTTATATTATCAGTATTAATATTATTTGATAGTTCTTTATAAATATATTTCGATATATTTTCTGCTGTTGGGTTTTCATTGATAAAAGGTTCTAAATCGTTGAGAAATTGATGATCTAGATTAGAAATTATTTCTTTAAGGTTATTTTTAATATCTTTAAAATCTATTACCATACCAATTTCGTTGGTATTATCTCCTTGAACTTCTGCCTCAACAAGCCAGTTATGCCCATGCATTCTTTTACAGTTTCCTGGATGACCATGAAGTATATGGGCTGATGAAAATTCCTTTTTTACAATTAGTTTAAACATTTATTTAAGCACTTTTTCGTTTTTAGAGATGTAATTGTATAACTCATTTATTTTTATTTCTAATGATTTCTTATCCAAGCCAATTTCGGAATAAAGTTCGTCTTGACTACCATGAGAAATAATTTTGTCAGGGATACCTAAATTTATAATATTTATATCTAAACCGTTTTGCATTATATGTTCATTTACTGCAGAGCCCGCACCTCCTATCACGACATTATCTTCTAGTGTGATAAAATATTTGTGAGTTTTAGACAATTCGTTTATTTTTTTTGTATCTAAAGGCTTTGCAAATCTCATATCAATAAGCGTTAGTGATAGTCTTTTTGATATATCAAAGACATTATTCAAAAGCTCACCAAAAACTAATATTGCTATAGTACCTCCTTCACAAACAGTTAATGATTTACCTACTTCAATAGTTTCGTCTGTAATTATAACTTCGTTACCAGATGAATTACCTCTCGGATATCTAATTGCAGATGGTCCCTCAAACTGTAAACCTGTATTCAACATCATCCACATTTCATTTTCATTGGAGGGAGTCATGATAACAATATTAGGAAGTACTCTCATAAAAGAGATATCATATATACCATGATGAGTTTCACCATCTGCACCTACAAGGCCTGCTCTATCAATGGCAAACATAACATTTAAATTCTGAAGATTAACATCATGTATTAACTGATCATATGCTCTTTGAAGAAATGTTGAATAGATTGCAACGATTGGCTTTAATCCACCAATAGCCAATCCGGCAGCAAGAGTTACGGAGTGTTGTTCTGCAATACCAACATCGAAAAATCTTTTCGGATAGTTTTCCTCAAATTCCACTAAACCAGAACCCTCTCTCATTGCAGGTGTAATAGCTACAAAATTTTCATTATATTGAGCTGAATAATTAATCCATTTAGTAAAAATATTTGTATATGTAAGAGAGTTTTTAAGCTTAGGTTTGTCAGCAGCGCCTGTAGCAATATCAAATGGCGTGACTCCATGATATTTTATTGGATTTTTCTCCGCTATTTTATAACCTTTACCTTTTTTAGTAATAACATGGAGTAATATCGGACCTTTCTTACTTTTCAAATTTTTTAATACTTTATTGAGAGACCGTAGGTCATGCCCATCAATAGGACCATGATAACTGAAACCAATCTCTTCAAATAAATGCCCAGGGGTTAGTATATTTTGTGTATTATCTTTGATAGCTTTTGCAATCTTTTTGATAGGATTTCTCTCATCAAGTAGATTATCACCCTTTTCCTTTATAGCAGACATTAACCTGGTTAGGTACTTATTAAGTGCTCCAACATTTGGTGATATTGACATCTCATTGTCATTAAGTATGACAAGCATATCTGTTTTCAAATATCCTGCATGACACATCGCCTCATAAGACATTCCAGCTGTCATGCCTCCGTCACCGATTATGGAAATAATATTGTGTTTTTTGTTTTGAAAATCTCTTGCAATAGCCATACCTAGAGCAGCACTGATTGATGTACTTGAGTGGCCGGCACCAAATACATCATACTCACTCTCTTTTGTTTTTAAAAAACCTGAGATTCCGTTATATTTTCTTACAGAATCTAATTTATTTTTTCTGCCTGTCAATATTTTATGTGGATAACACTGATGGCCAATGTCCCAAATAATTTTATCTATGGGTGTGTTAAAAACGTAATGAATTGCAATTGAGAGCTCGACCGTACCTAATCCGGCAGCTAAGTGTCCACCAGTTTTAGAAATTGTATCTAAAATATATTCCCTTATATCTGAGGCTAAGCTTTCAAGCTCTTTTATATCTAGAACTCTAATGTCCTCGGGTGTTTCTACCTGATCAAGTATAGGATAACTTTTATTTTTCATCTTCAAGTACTTTTATTACTTGTTTAGCTTCATTAAGAGCATCTTGACATTTCTTAGACAACTCCATACCTTCTTTATATTTTTTTATGGAATCTTCTAAAGTAAGTTTATCTGACTCAATATCATCCAGGATACTCTGAAGTTTTTTCAAATCTTCTTCAAAGTTACTTATTTTATTACCTTTTTTATTCATATTTTTTTTGTAATTAGTGCTTTCTCAACAAAATTATTATTAACCTCTCTAACTTCTATAATAGTATTATCTTTTTTAAAAGTCATACCCACTTCTGGTATCTCCTGTAAAGACTCAAGTATATACCCATTAATCGTCGTAATTGAGCTTTCCGAGAGACTCAGCGATAAAATTTTATTTATCTCTCTTAGCTGAACAGATCCATGAACTTCTATCTGATTCCTAGAAATAGTTTTTACTATATTTTTTTTCTGTTGATCCGCATTGTATTCACCTACTATTTCTTCAAGAATATCATCTAGAGTTAGAATACCTTTTATATCGCCATATTCATCAACAACACAGCCAATCCGCTTTTTTTCTTTTTTGAATATAATAAGCTGACTTAGCAGGGATGTATCTTCAGGAATATAATAAGGCTCTGATAAGCAAGAAATCAATTGATTAATATTAATAATATTATTTTCTTTAAGTAAACCGGGAACATGTTTTTTATTGATAAAACCTTTGAGATTATTTAATGATTTAGAATAGACTGGAAGCCTAGTGTGCTTAATATCTATTAATTTAGAATTTATATTTTCCTCACTTTCATTAATATCAAGACCTTTTATATCATTTTTAGGTATCATGGCATTTTCTACACTCACTTTTTGTAAATCAAGCAGATTTAAAACCATTTCTTCATAATTTTCTGTAATTTTATTTGACGATTCTTGTATGATCGTTTTAATTTCTTCATTTGACAAATCATCATGACGATTCTTTTTTTTATCAAAACCAAATATCATTAGTATGATCCTAGAAAAAAAATTTATGAATTTAACAATTGGATTAAATATCTTTAGACTATAATAAAAGAAGAATGAAATTTTATAAGCTATCTTGTCCGAGTAATGAGAGGCAAATGTTTTTGGTGTTACCTCTGAAAAAACCAGTATTATGAATGTTAAAAATCCTGCAGCTATAGCAACTCCATTATCACCATATAATTCTATTGCAATAAGAGTTGTGATTGCTGATGCAAGTATATTTACGAAGTTATTTAATAGAAGAATTAATCCCAAGGTCTTTTCAGGATTATTTAATAGGTAATTAACTTTTAAAGCAGATTCATCCTTTTTTTTAACACGATGCTTAAGTTTATATCTATTTACACTCATCAAAGCTGTTTCTGAGCCAGAGAAAAATGCCGATAGAACTAGTAGAAGTACTAAAATCAGAAATAAGCTATCTATAGATAAAGTAGTCATTTAAATATATTTTAGTTAATTAGTAACTTTGTACCTAAGTATGCAAGAAGTAGAAATATTAAACCACCAATAGTCATGTTAGCTGCAGCAATGTCTTTAATTCCATAATACGCTTTCTTAATTACTAAATATAAAAATGTCAGCCATGCTATTATGGAAAATAATATTTTTTGTTCTATATCTATATCAACTCTATTAGAAATATATGGAAGCCCAGAGAGAAGAGACAGCGTAAGTAAAATGAACCCTACAATAATTAACTGATACATAATACTTCCCATTTCCTCAATAGATGGAAATGAGTTCAATATAGAAGAGTTCTGAATATTTTTCACACTATTTATTTGATACTTTAAGATAAATGCTTGCATGCCTGCTAGTACTAGGAACCCATACGAAGCTAGTGAAAAAATTATATGAATATATAAATTCTTTTCAACTTCAGTTCCACTAGATGAAAAACTAAGAGTCAAATAAAAAAGCAAAGATATAAATATAATAGGGTTAAGTATTAATCCTATGTAATCTATCGACCTGTAATAATTTAAAATAATATAAAAAATATTAATTATAAAAAGAGTAATAAATAAAGCGCTCACGAAACTAAAAATATTAAAAGGGTATGCTATGTTGAATACGAATATTCCGAATAGAAATAATCCGATAACTCTTAGATATGAGATGCTCAATGGTATTTTACAGTCTCTGCCCATGTATAAATTTAATAAGCAGGCTGACATGGCAAAATAAATTATTCCAATAATATGAGGCAAATAAGTCATTGCCTATCTAAAAGCGCTGATATTCACTGGTTTAGCTTCACATATTATATTGAGGTGCATCTTTGATGATTATATATAAAAAATACTCTTTTAGACTAATATTTTATGTTTTTTAGTCAAAAAGCTGAGTATTTTGATATTGTGGTGCTATAATCACGTTGTTCAAAATAAGAGGATTAAATGGTAAGAGTAAGACTATCAAGAGGCGGAGGTAAAAAACGACCGTATTATCATATTGTGGTTGTAGACCAAAAAGCTAAAAGAGATGGCAAATGTATTGAGAGAATTGGAAGCTACGATCCTAATCTAGAATCAGAAAAGCGTATTACTTTAAAACACGATAGATTAGACCACTGGGTAAATCTAGGCGCTCAAATGTCTAATAGAGTAAAGCTTCTTCAAAAATACACTTTGGATCCAGATAATTTAGAAAAAAGAAAAAAGATTAAAAGTGCTCTTCTAGATAAAATAAAAGGTAAAAAATTAAAAGCTAAAGAATCTGAAGCAGCACCCGCTGAAGAAACAACAACTGAAGCAGCACCCGCTGAAGAAACAACAGCTGAAGCAGCACCCGCTGAAGAAACAACAGCTGAAGCAGCACCCGCTGAAGAAACAACAACTGAAGCAGCACCCGCTGAAGAAACAACAGCTGAAGCAGCACCCGACGAGGAATCTACTGACAAAGACAAAGCTTAACCTTTTCTCACTTATCCACAAACATGAATAAACGAGACTCTGTAATCATAGGGAAGGTTATATCCACACATGGCATTCATGGATGGCTATCTATTTATTGTTTTGCACATCCTCCAGAGAATTTAAAAAATTATGATACTTTCATATTCTTAAATGGCTTGATAAGGCAAATTGATATCACTGATATTAAAGTAATGCCAAAGAAAGTTATTATAAAAATCCAGGATTATAACGATATTACTGCCTCAGAAAATATCTTAGGAAAAGACATTCTAATTGATAAATCTGACATGCCTATACTAGTTGAAGGGGAATATTACTGGAGGGAGCTAGAGGGTTTAGAGGCGGTGACTTCAGAAGAAAAATTTCTTGGGATTGTAGACTTCATTTTTAACAACGGGTCAAACGATGTGCTAGCAATAAAGCATAAAAATAAATATATTTACATAGCCCTCATAAAAGATAATATAACTTTAGTCTCAAACAAAAAAATTATCATAAAGCATGAATCAATTTAATATACTGACTATTTATCCAGACTTTTTTGAATCATTTAGTAAACATGGTTTGATCAAAAAAGGCCTTGATAAAGAAATAATTCATATAAATATAATTGATCTTAGATTACATACTCAAGATAAACATAATAGAGTGGACTTTAAAACATATGGCGGTGGACCTGGCATGGTCATACAGTATCAGCCAGTTAAAGATTCACTAAAAACAATAAAATCTGGTAAATGTTACTTCTTGTCACCACAAGGAAAGACGCTGAATCAAAAAAAACTTATAAAACTATCAAAAGAAAAAAATATTACTCTTTTATGCGGAAGGTATGAGGGCGTTGATCAAAGAGTTATAGATAACTTGGTAGATGAAGAAATATCTATCGGAGACTATGTTTTATCAGGAGGAGAGTTGCCTGCAGCTATAATAATAGAGTCTGTAACAAGACTATTAGAGGGAGTAGCAGAGGACATAGAATCTATCTACAATGATTCATTTTATAATGGAATTCTCGATCATCCCCATTATACTAAGCCAGAAATTATTGATGACATGTCTGTGCCTGATACTCTTCTTTCCGGCAATCATAGAGAAATTATGTCATGGAGACGAAAGCAGGCACTAGGAGCAACATTTGTAAAAAGGCCAGACTTGTTAAAAAACGTGAAACTTACAAAAGAAGATGATAGACTACTGCAAGAATTTATTACTGAGTTAAAAGCTAAAGAAAATGAGTAAAATAATTGAAAATATCACAACAAGACAGATTAAATCTGTCCCGAATTTCTCATCTGGAGATACTATCGTTGTATCTGTAAAAGTTAAAGAGGGCAAAAGAGAGCGTATTCAAGCATTTGAAGGCGTGGTAGTGGCAGTAAAAAATAGAGGCATCAGCTCATCGTTTACTGTTAGAAAAATCTCATACGGAGAGGGCGTTGAGAGAGTTTTCCAAACTCACAGCCCTATCATCGATAAAATCCAAGTCAAACGCAAGGGAGCTGTAAGAAGGGCTAAGTTGTATTATTTACGTGAAAGATCTGGAAAATCTGCAAGGATTAAAGAAAAGCTTAACTAAGCACTAAAAATTGAATCAAGTTTTCATAGGCATAGGAAGTAATAAAAATCATCCTTACTTCAGAATATATTCTGTTTTAAAACAAATAAACCGAATTAAATCTACTAGAATTGTAAAAAAATCAAGCTTATACGAAACGAAACCTCTAGGACCTCAAAGTCAGCCTAATTTTATTAACGCTGTAATAGAAATTAAAACAAATTTGAATCCACATGAATTATTGGATGAACTTCAAGGACTTGAGAAACAACATAATAGGAAAAGGACAAAAAAGTGGGGACCCAGAAGCATAGATTTAGATATACTTATTTATAATAGAATTACTATGGAGTCAAGAGACCTAATAATCCCTCATCCAGGGCTAGAATATAGAGAGTTTGTCTTAATACCGTTATATGAAATAACAAACTATGGTTATGAAATACCAAAATATGGCAAAGTTTCAAATTTAATTAAAAACTTATAATGATAAATAACAAATATATTGCTATAGAAGGTGCAATCGGTGTTGGTAAGACTACATTGGCTAAAACTATATCTAATACCATGAAATGCCAGACACTATTTGAAGATTATGCTGATAATCCATTCTTAAAAAAATTTTATGATGAAAATCAGAGCAATTCTTTTTCTACTCAGCTATATTTTCTTTTGAAAAGAATCGATCAATCTGAAAAAATCAATAGAACAAATGATATGCTAATATCTGACTTCTATTTTGGTAAAGATGAGTTATTTGCTAAATTGAATTTATCAGAGCTAGAATTTGAAATGTACAACAGTATCCGTAAAAAACTTAATTTTATCCCACCTTTACCAGATTTGATTATTTATCTTCAAGCCTCAACAGATATATTAATTGAAAGAATTAAGAAACGAGGCTTGGATACAGAAAAAAATATAAAAAAAAAATATATAGAATCTGTTAATGATCTATATATGAAACATTTCCACGAATACACATCGTCACCTGTTCTGATAATTAACACTTCCAATGTAAATATAAATGATCAGAATGATTATCAGTTATTGATAGAAGAAATATCATCTGATATTAATGGTAAAAAATATTTCAATCCCTCTTCAATAAAATAATGACTGCTTTAGACAATTTATTAAAGTCTTACAGAAATGGGACTTCGCTTTCATGTGTCACTGCTTATGATGCAAGCATAGCTAAATATCTTGAAACCCAAGGAGTTAATATTGTACTTGTAGGCGATTCTTTGGGGCAGGTTATTAAAGGTGATAAATCTACGCACAATGTTTCATTTGAGGAAATAATTTATCACGCAAAATGTGTCACTTCAGGTACTAATAAAGCAACTGTTATGGTTGATCTTCCAAAAAATACTTATAATACTAAATCGACTGCATGCAAAAATTCAAAAAAATTAATAAACAATAACCTAGCTGATCTTATAAAAATTGAAGTTAATTCCGACAACTTAGATATTGTTGAATATCTTGTTCAAAAAAATATACCTGTATGTGGACATCTAGGTCTTTTACCACAATCTGTAAAAAATAAATCAGGATTTAGAAAATATGGTAAAACTAAAAAGGAAGCTAACTCGATATATAATAATGCAATATTCTGTGATGAAATCGGAGCTAAAATTATTCTTTTAGAATGTGTAGAAGTTGCGTTAGCTAGAAAAATAGCAAACACATGCAGTTGTCCAGTTATAGGTATTGGCTCAGGCTTAGGTCTAGATGGACAGGTTGCTGTCATCTATGATCTCTTAGGGATTAGTTTTAATAAAATTACATCACTTACTAAAAAAAATGAAAAAGTCATAAATAAAGTAATACAAGCGTTCATAAAAAAAACCTAGGTTATGAAAGTAATAAGTTCTCTAGATGATACAAAATCTTTCATAAACGATCATAAATCTGATGAGACAATATCATTAATTCCTACAATGGGAAATATTCATTCTGGTCACTTAAAGCTTATTAACAGCGCATCAAGTTCTTCACTAAAAATTGTTTCAATATATGTCAATGAACTTCAATTCAATGATAGAAATGACTATATAAGCTATCCAAGAACCCTAGCTAATGATTTATCTATTTGTGAAGATAATAATGTAGATCTAGTATTTACTCCCGATAACTCTGTCATATGCAAACAGCTTGATGGTGATAAAAATGACCTTCCTAAATTTACATCATATATGTGCGGGGCAAATAGACCGGGACATTTCTCGGGTGTATTTAGGATAGTTAAATTACTTTTTGAAATAATTGAGCCAAATTATGCATACTTTGGTAAGAAAGATTTTCAACAACTTTTATTGGTAAAATATATAGCTAGTACCTATTTTCCAAAATTGAAAATCATTGATGTTGATACTGTAAGAGACTCAAATAATATTGCTCTCAGTTCAAGATTAAGTAAAGTATCTTGCGAATCAATTCATCAAGTTAAATTGATTTTTCAAACATTGATGATGATGAAAGAAAAATTACTTAGCGGATTGGACTATAAAGCTGTTAAAGAAAGTAGTTTATTAGACTTAGAAGATAATAATATATCAGTCGAATATTTAGATTTAAGATCTCTTGATACATTAAAAGAGCAAGTAAATATTAATCACCCATGTGGAATTTTTATTGCTTGTTATATAGATAACATTAGACTAATAGATAATATTGAAATTTAGTTATAATCACATAAAAAAGATAGTAATATAAATTCATGGAGAGGCAGTACTTAAATTCAAAAATACATAAGGCAACGGTAACAAACTCAAACATTGACTATGAAGGATCTTGTGAAATTGATGTGGCTCTTTTAAAAGCAGCAAATATAGATCCTTATGAAAAGATAGATATCTATGATATTACCAATGGCGAGAGATTATCTACATATGCTATTGCTGGCAAGCCCGATACAGGAATTATTGGAATTAACGGCGCATGTTGTCATAAGATTAAGGTAAATGATGAAATAATAATCTGTAGTTACACAATGTTGAATGAAAATGAACGCATAAATCATGTACCAACAATAATATATGTAAATCAATCAAATCAAATTATTGATAAACCCATAAACCAAAAACTTAACGCCATATAGCTGTGGATATCAAAGATCGGCTAAGAAATATTTCATCCAAATCAAAAAAAGGAAGAAGTACACTTTTAAAGAATAAAACATTCAGCGGAATCACTCTTGATTTGTCTAGGAACTTTATTAACAGTGATGTTTTTATAAAAATGAAATCTTTGCTGACAATGAATAAATTTTCAGAAAAAAGAAAAAAACTTTTTACAAATAAGCTAATAAGTAAAACTGAATCACAAAAAGTTTCATTTATACATTATCGTAATAGCCAAATGTATGACAAAGCTATAGAGAAAATGTCTAAATTTTACTTACAGATTAAAGAAAATAAAATTAAAAGTTCTAATGGGAATAAAATTGATACTGTCATTCATATTGGTATCGGAGGTTCTATTTTGGGACCAAGATTTTTATCAGAAGCATTAGAAAATTTTAAAAGAAATGATTTTGTAACATATTTTATCTCAAGTGGAGATACTGATGAAATAGCTGATCTAATTAAAAAAATAGATGTAGAGCGTACACTATTTATTTTTGTTTCTAAAAGCTTTAAGACTGATGAAACGATGAGAATAAAATTATTTATTGATAATTATTTAGAGAAAAATCTCTCTGACCAAGCGGATTATATTTATAAAAACCAATTTATAGCAGTCTCGTCAAATAAGCTATTATGTAAATCTCTAAATTTTTTACCTAAAAATATCTTTTCCTTTCCAAAAACAATCCCTGGCAGATTTTCAATTGCTTCGCCAGTTACTTTGATTAATATGTTTGAAATAGGCATAGAAAATTACATAAAATTTGTCAAAGGAATAAGATCAATGGATTCACATTTTTTAAAAGCTAAAATTGAATCTAATTTACCTATTAACTTAGCTCTAATTAATATTTGGAATATCAATTGTCTTTCTAAACATGGAAACGTAATTGTTCCTTACTCATACAGACTTAGAAATATTTCAAATTATATCCAACAAATCGAGATGGAAAGTAATGGGAAATCAATGACAAATAATTTTGAACATACCTTGAATATGACATCACCTATAGTTTTTGG
>ERZ802822.523-NODE-523-length-26538-cov-8.198821_pt1 | contig 26538 bp, 29 predicted proteins | sample MGYA00345649_ERZ802822 | MGnify/ENA primary metagenome ERZ802822 (study PRJEB30503, sample SAMEA104212359) | marine metagenome | biome: Westerlies Biome; feature: [SRF] surface water layer (ENVO:00010504) within the epipelagic zone...; material: water...
GCATGTAAGAAAAATACACCTGAGATTAAAGTTGCAACACCTTATTTTAAGCCAACTAAAAATAAAACTGACAGAAAACCTGATTTTTATCTTCATGAGACTGATGAGTGGCTAGTATTTCCTCATGAACTTGATGGATTAACCATTGATGAAATAACAGAAAATAAACCAGCTATCAAAGATTTAATAGAAAAGATATCGACTATAATCAAGTAACTTTAGATTTTTTAACTGATTTTAGTTACATTCATATAGGGGAAAAATAATGTCTAATTTGAAAGAAATTCGTTCGCTAGTTACAAATCAAGGAAATATAGAGCTCTCAATAAAAACCTCAGAAATACCCACTCCTTCGGCTGATGAGGTTCTTATTAAAGTTGAAGCGGCTCCAATTAATCCTTCTGATCTAGGCCTACTACTTAGTTTTGCTGCTGATATTTCATCTATAAGCACATCAGGTTCTGGCGATGAAATAGTAACTACTATGAAAATTCATCCTGCTTTAATGAACGCTATGAAGCCTAGATTAGATCAATCAATGCAAGTTGGTAATGAGGGCGCTGGCGTTATTGTAGATGCTGGTGAGAATGTAAAAGATTTGATTGGCAAAACAGTGGGGTTGGCTGGTGGAGCAATGTATTCTCAATACAGATGTGTTCCAGCTGCAAGCTGTTTAGTTATGGATGAAGGTACATTGCCTGCAGAGGCTGCCTCTTCATTTGTGAATCCTTTAACAGCACTTTCTTTTATAGAAACTATGAAAATGGAAAATCATACAGCTCTTGTGCATACCGCAGCAGCTTCAAACCTTGGTCAAATGTTAGTAAAGATTTGTAAAGACGATGGAATACCTTTGGTAAATATTGTTCGAAAATCAGAGCATGTAGAACTTTTAAAGAATCTTGGAGCTGAATATGTTTGCAATACAAGCGACGATAGTTTTATGGATGATTTGGTATCTGCTTTAGTTGCTACTGGAGCCACTCTTGGTTTTGATGCAACTGGTGGAGGAAATAATGGCGAACTTCCAAGTCAAATATTGGCTGCCATGGAAATAGCTGCCAATAAAACAGCTAAGGAATATAGCAGATATGGTTCTGATACATACAAACAAGTTTACATTTATGGTGGCTTAGATCAATCTCCTACTATTTTAAAAAGGTCTTATGGAATGTCATGGGGTCTTGGTGGATGGTTGTTAACCCCCATGATTGGACGAATTGGAATGGAAAAGTTTGGTCAAATGAGAATGCGAATTGCTAGCGAAATTAAAACTACATTTGCTAGTTCGTATGCAAAAGAAATTTCTTTTGAAGAAATGCTGCAGCCTGAAATTATTAAGTCTTATGCAAAACAAGCAACTGGAGAAAAGTATTTAGTTAATCCACATAAGGAATAAATACTATAATCATTTGATGAGTATAGAATATTCTGAGTTTTATTTAAGTGATATTTTGAATGAGGTCAAAACAATAGCGGTTGTAGGAGCAAGCTCAAAAAAGCACAGAGATAGTTATAAGGTGATGCAAAGCCTTATTAAAAATGGCTATAAAGTATTTCCAATAAATCCAAACGAGTCTGGAAAAAATATTCTGAATTTAGAGTGTTTGCCTAACCTTGATGCAGTCAAAGAAAATATTGATATGGTAGATATTTTTCGTAAAAACGACGCTGTAATGGATATTGCAAAGGATGCTATCAAAATAGGTGCAAAAGTTTTATGGATGCAAGAAGGTATTATTCATCATGAAGCAGCTAATCTAGCTACAAGTGCCGGATTGAGAGTTGTAATGGATCGTTGTCCTAAAAAAGAACTCATTAAGTAGATTGGACTAGTAAAACAAAATAGCTTTTAATAGATTAGTTATGAATAACGAATCTCAATTACTTATTAAACAAGCGCCTATAAATAGTATTTTGCGATTGGTCATGAATGATCAGAATAGTAAAAATGCGCTTTCAAATAAGATGATCTCTGCTTTAATGGATGCTATTGCATTTGCCAATAATGATAATTCAATCAAAGTAATAGTTATTGCTTCAAAGGGTAATGTATATAGTGCTGGACATGACTTAAAAGAAATTACTCAAGCTAGGAAAGGCCCTGATAATGGAGAAAGTTTTTTTAAAGAGCTGTTTCGTTCATGTTCGGTTTTAATGCAAGCAATAGTTAACTCTTCAAAACCGGTAATAGCTGAGGTTAACGGTGTTGCTACAGCTGCAGGCTGCCAATTAGTTGCTAGTTGTGATTTAGCAATAGCATCAAATAATGCTAAATTTGCTACGCCTGGAGTTAATATTGGGCTTTTTTGCTCTACCCCAATGGTTGCTCTCTCAAGAAATGTTCATAAAAAGAATGCGATGGAAATGCTTTTAACTGGAGATATGATTGGTGCACAAAAAGCTAAAGATATTGGTCTGATTAATAATTATGTTGAAGTTGAAGAACTAGAATCGACAGTTATGCAGTTAGCACAAAAGATTGCAGATAAACCATCTTTAACAATAACTACTGGTAAGAAGGCTTTTTATGAGCAAGCTAACATGAGCTTGTCAAAAGCTTATGAATATACATCAGAAGTTATGAAAAATAATATTCTAAGAGAGGATGCTAAAGAAGGAATAAGCGCTTTTATTGAAAAAAGATCTCCAAGCTGGGAAGAAGAATAAGAATGAAAAAAGCTTTGATTACTGGATTCTCTTCTGGAATAGGTCTTGCATATGCAAAACATTTAATAAAAAATAATTGGCATTTGGATTTAGTTTCTCAAGATATTGAAAGATCTAAATTAGCTTTGGAAGCATTAAACTCTTCGAACTGTAGCGCCTATTCATGTGACCTTAGTTCACCAGAGGATCTTGACAGCTTAATGTTAAAAATATCAACGCCTAATTTGTTAATTGCTAATGCAGGAATAGGTATAAATGGAAGTGTTGGTAAAAACTCATCAAAAGACATTAAAGATGCAACTTATTTGATGTTTGGTGGAGTTATAAATCTTATTGAATATTTTTTACCTAAAATGAAAGAAAAAGATGCCGGAAGAGTTGTAATAATTTCTAGCATAGGGGCCTTAATACCGATGCCAAAATCTTCAATTTATGCAGCAGTCAAATCAGGAATATATGCTTATGGAAGATCTTTAAATGAAGAATTAGAAAATACAAACATTTCAGTAACAGTTAGCTTACCAGGATATGTTAGAACAAATATTCATCAAAGATCTGGTCTAGAACATTTAACAAGAAAAATACCAAATTGGATGTGGGTTTCAGCTGATAAAGTGGTAACTGAGACCGAAAAAGCTTCAATGAAAGGAAAGTCGCACATTATTCCTGGGTTTTTATATAGAATTACTAGCATCTTCTTTAATCTAAAAATTACAAAAATAATTTGGAAGACATTAAATGCAAGAAAGTAATTCTTTGAATAGTTTTGGTCGGTTAATGACAAGCCTTGAAGGAACATCATTAACATTAAAAGAAAAGGAATTAATTTCAAATAAGCATATTGGTGGCATTATTCTTTTTTCTAAAAATTTTGAATCACAATCACAAATTCAGTCATTATGTTTAGATATTAAATCTATAAAGCAAAATATTATTATTGCAGTTGATCAAGAGGGCGGCAGAGTTCAAAGATTTAAAAATGAATTTACTGTATTACCTTCAATGCAAGATCTTGGTGATTACGCTATTAAAAAAAATAATTTGAGAATATGTCATGAAATAGGCTGGCTTATGGCAAGCGAGTTAGCTGCTTCAGGCATTGATATAAGCTTTGCTCCAGTATTAGATGTAGATAGAGAAACTAGCAGTGTTATAGGAAATAGAGCATTTTCAAATGACCCTAAGTTACTTGTCAAATTAGCAGGAAATTTTATCAATGGAATGAATGAGGCAGGTATGCAGGCGACTGGTAAACATTTTCCTGGGCATGGAGGTATATTTGAGGATAGCCATATATCTGAACCTCTTGATGCAAGATCTTATGAACAATTATTCGAGTTAGATTTAAAACCTTTTACAGAACTAAAAGATAATTTAGGCGCCATGATGACTGCGCATATAACTTTTCCAAATATTGATAGCGTTTGTGTGAGTTACTCAAGCTTATGGATTAAAGAAATATTAAGAGAAAGATTAGCATTCGAAGGCATAGTATTTAGTGATGACTTATCCATGAAAGGTGCTGGTGATTACTCTATGGGTGAAAAGGCAGTTAAATCAATTGAAGCTGGTTGTGACATGGTTTTAGTTTGTAATGATTATGATGGAACAATGGACATTGTTGATGCATTTGAAAAAAATAATATTCAAAATTCAAGCAAAATAAGAGCCTTACAGAATTCTGCTGATATTGATTGGAGTGAGCTAATGAAGAAAGATAGAGTTAAAGATATTAAAAATCTAATTAAGGAAATGGGGAGAGCTTAATGAGAAGAATAATTACAGGCCATAATAGCGAAGGTAAATCTATTATTACTATCGACGGTCCTCCAGCGCGATCAATTGGTGAGGATGTTGGTGGTTTATTTGAGATATGGAACACAGATGGAAATTTAATTGATACAACTGATTCAATTGATAGGGCAGATACTGATATTGTTTTGTCTCCACCTGAAAATGGTTCAAAATTTAGGTATTTTCAAATAAACCCAACTCCAGAAGGAGTGCCAATGGAGATAATGCAAGAAATCGCAGCTGATGCATTTGAAAAGATAGGTGCGGCTCATCACAGAATTGATACATCGAAACATCCAGCTATGCACAAAACGGACACTATCGATTACATTATTCTATTAAAAGGCGATGTAACTTTAATTCTAGATGAAGAGGAGGTAAGACTAAAGCCGCATGATGTAGTGGTTCAAAGGGGTACCAATCATGCTTGGGTAAATAATGGGGACGAACCAGCATTATTGATAGCTGTGCTTATAGATAGTGACTTAATATAGATTAACTAGAAATTAATAGTTCCGTTATTAATTTTTTCGTAATTATCATTAGTAAGCCTGGTATAACATTCACTTTTTGGCTCTCTTATAAATACTAAATCATTATTAACTTTATCTAAATGAAACGCCTCATCTCTGAGTTCATTTTTCTTTAATTTGAAGGTTCCAGTAGTTTCCAGCTCATCAATAATTCGTACAAAAACAGGTCTTGCATAAAATGGTAGATTTTCATCAACAAAAGATGAAAAAGTAGCCCAATCAAATGTGTCAGGGTCACAATTAAAAGCTACCATTCCAGCTCTTCCCTCAGTATTTGGGACTTGAACACCGTATACATTTGCCATATTGACTTGTTCGAATGCATTAAGAATTTCCGCAACCTCATTGGTAGAAACATTTTCAGACTTCCATCTAAAAGTATCTCCAACTCTGTCAACAAACTGATAATGCTTTCTTCCAAGTGCAAAACCTACGTCCATCGTTTTTAATAGATCTCCTGTATTAAACCAACGATCTCCATCTTCAATAACATCTGTAACGACCTTTTTTTCACTTGCTTGAGCATCCGTATAGCCAGCATATACTGCATTTGGAGCAATTTTCATAAGAGCCAAACCAGGCGAATGATCTTTTATTTCTATATATTTACCATTTTCATCAACTTTTAATTTGTCTTCAGCAACATCATATTCAAATAGTCTAATATCAATGTTAGACATTCCAATTGTTTGATCTTTATTTAAAAGATTCATGAACATGCCGTTTGCTTCACTTGCACCATAAATCTCACAAATTCTTTCAACATCAAATCTATTTCTAAAAGTATCCCATAGATCTGGCCTTAAACCATTTCCAACCATTTTTGTAATTGGGTTATTAGCTTCTTCAGGACAGACTTCTTGAAAGCTTAAATATCTGCACAATTCACCAACGTAAACAAATGCAGTGGTATTAAATTTTTGAACCTCACCCCAAAAAGACGAAGCAGAAAATTTTCGTTTAATAAATGTTGAAGCACCGACTTGTATACATGCAGACAGTCCTAAAATCAAGCCAGTTGAGTGGTATAAAGGTAAACAGTTATACATGCAATCTTCGTTAGTTAGCCTATAACCAGCCATAACTATATTTTTAGATCCAGCAACCAGCTTTTGGTTTGTAAATAATGCAGCTTTTGGAACACCTGTTGTGCCTGAAGTAAATATATAAAACGCAGTATCTCCTGCAATAACTTGATCTGTTTCATTAAGATTTGAAGTTTTGGAATGATCTAAGTTATTTTTTATATTTGATGCCCATTCTGGACAATTATCAGGTCTAGAGTCTTCAACCCACAATAAATCGGATGATTTTGTAATATTAATTTCTGATAGCACACCTTCTAATGAGCCAGATAATTCATCTCCAAATATACATTTTTTAGAATCAGAAGTATTAATGCAATGGACTAGAGGCTTTCCTGTGAGACTTGTATTAATTAAAACACCAATACCACCAACTTTATTTATAGCTATCAGTGAAATCACAAAATCTGGTCTATTTTCCATAAATAGAACAACTCTATCTCCATGTTCTACACCTTCATTTGCTAATTTATTTGCGAGAATATTTGCTGCTTCATTTACTTGAGAATAGGTCCATACTTCATCTTCGAAATACAAAAAATCTTTATCACTATATTCTTTAACTGTATCTTGAAAAAAATGTGCAAGTGATGCATTAGAATCCAATTCAGGCCATTTATACCTTAACAATGGAACAATATATTTAAGTTCAGATATAACTCTAAAAAATTCTTTAATAGAAGCAAGCATGTCTATATCCCCCTGAAATAGATATATATTAATCTACAGACGTAATTATTATTTCATCCGAGTCTGTAGGTAATATTACCATAGTGCCATCATGAGAGGCAGTCCAATTTTCCATGATTTTATCAACGCCTCTGTACATAATATTTTGCATTAATTGGCTCCTTGGAGCAGGAAGATGATGATAAAAAACTAAATGACCCACATTAGCCTCTTTTGCAGCCTTAACAACTTCAAGTATTGGAGTGTGATAATCTTGAATATCTATAGTCACTTTTGCAGCCATTGTATTATCAACACGCTCGGCATTTTTATTGATTATATTTAAAAGATCAAGTGACATAGCTTCATGGAATAGAACATCAACATTTTTTGAATTATTTACAAGATTTTTATCATATATCGTGTCTCCACTTATGCTTATAGATCTGCCTTTGTAATCAATTCTATATCCTAATGCAGGATCGACTGGATCATGCGAAACACTATATGCTGTAATCTTAAGATCGCCGTCATCAATTAAAATAGGACTATTTAAATCAACAGTATGTGTATCAAAACCAGCTGCATCTAATGGTGCAATAGTATCTCCATGATGTTCATTTCTAAAAAAATAATCTTTTGTGTAAGCAAGCTCTATTCCATCAGTTAGCATTTGAACACCCACAGGTCCATAAACTTTTTGTTTTGACTCTCTACCCCCAATAATCCAAGTTGCTTGATGGAAATCAGCAATATCAAAAATATGATCTGAATGAAGATGGGTATAAAATACAGCCTGTACTCTTTCCCATGGCGTATTCCAATTGTTAAGATTTTCAATGCTACCTCCGCCAGTATCAAATATATAGATATCTTTTCCTGCTTGTATAAGGATGCATGTCTCAGCTCTTGCAGGATCAGGTATAGGCGCTCTTGAGCCGCAAACGACTGCAGTTAATGCATCTTCTTCTGGTAGATATGAAGAGGGAGTAGCAATATTTTCTAATGCTGATTCTAAAAGCCTATCTTGAAATGCTGGCTGTCTTAAAAGAATAAATAGTATGACAATAACAATAATTACAAGAATAACTAAATACTTTAAAAGTTTTTTCATAAACTAAACCTAATTACTGAGAATTTAATATTTCCATTATTCTATACGCCGTCTCATGACCAGAATTTTGATTTTGTCCTGTTACAAATCTTTTCTCATCATCTACTACTGTTAATGTAGCAAAAACATCTCTAAAAGCAGATTCACTTTGAAAAATTACTCCAGCTTTTTTTAATTCTTCTTCTGGATGCTGAGGTGTAAAAAAAATGCCAAGTTCTTTGAGTTGTTTATCAGTAACTCCAGTCATTTTTCTTCCTGCAATCAGCGGATCGCCATTTATATTTTTAGCTTTTATAAAACCCAATACCCCATGACATACTCCACCTATGATTGCTTGAGATGAATAATATGCATTTGATATTTTTTCACCTAGCAATTCTGAGAAGCCCAAATCATAAGCAGCGCCCCAACCACCTGAAATAAAAATGATATCGTATTCAGTAAAATCAATATCTTTTATTGGAATAGAGTTTTGCAATAAGTTCATTGTTTCTTGATCTTTTTTAAATCTCTTATCCTCTGTTGTCTCTATAAAAAACGGAACTGGTTCTAAAGGAATTTTTCCACCTTTTATGCTTGCAATATCTACTTTGATATTAGCTTTCTTAAAATCATAGTAGGGTATTGATAATTCTGAGAGAAAAAGACCAGTTGATTTACCATCAATCTCACCCGGTTTATTTAAAACCCCATGATTAGTAGCAATAATCAAAGCTTTTTTTCCTTGAAGATTAAAAGTTTCTCCATCAAATTTTGGATGAAGTCCTGCAAAATTAAGAATAGATGGCAAAGCTAATGCAATTACGATTACAAAAGAAATAATAATTAACAAAATCTTTAGAACAATATTCATAAAACTTCCTATTTTTAATCTATATTACACCCCAGTATTTATTGTGTATATTTAATTAGCTATGAGTTCGTTGTGCAAAAAACATCAATGAACTAATATAGTTATCTATTTTTACTATCTATATAAAAGGGGATAAATATGAATAACATCAAAGAATATGATTTTGTTGTTTATGGAGCTACAGGGTTTACTGGTAAGCTTGTTGTAGAGTATTTGGTGCATAAATATTCTAATAATTCTCAGATTAAATGGGCTTTGGCTGGACGAAATCTTGAGAAACTGGAATCTGTTGCTGCCTCTAAAAATGTGCCTGAAGGTACAGGGCTTTTAGAGGTTGATAGTAATCATATTGCAAGTATCGAAGAGATGATCTCAAAAACAAAATGTGTTTTAACAACTGTTGGTCCTTATCAGCTATACGGTAATGATATTGTAAGTGCTTGTGCTAAATCGGGAATAGACTATGTTGATTTATGTGGTGAGCCCGGATGGATGCATGAAAAAATTAATGAACTAACGGAAACAGCAAGAGAGACAGGATCAAGAATAGTATTCTCATGTGGTTTTGACAGTATTCCTTTTGATTTAGGTGTTTTATTTTTACAAAATGAGGTTACTCGAAGATATGGTAAGCCTTCGGTAAATGTTCGTGGAAGAGTTAAAGAAATGAATGGGGAGTTTTCTGGAGGAACCGCCGCATCTCTTGGCGCTACCATGGCTGCATTAAAAGAGAAACCAGAACTTTTTACAGTTTTAGCTAACCCGTTTTCACTTTCAAATGGTTTTGCAGGACCAGATCAACCGGCGGATAATAAACCGATTTTTGATGATAAATTAGATACATGGGTGGCTCCATTCTTTATGGCACCAATTAATACAAAAAATGTCCACAGATCTAATGCGCTAATGAATCATATGTATGGTAAAGATTTTTGTTATAACGAAATGTGGGTTATGGGACCTGGAGATGATGGTAAAGCTGCGGCAGATTTTATTTCTTCTTCAAACCCACTTAGTAACGCACCAAAACCAGGCGAAGGACCATCAAGAGAGTCAAGAGAGAATGGCAATTATGATATCTTGTTTTGCGGAGATATTAATGATGAAAGTGTTCATGTTTCAGTGGTCGGAGATATGGATCCAGGCTACGGCTCAACTTCAAAAATGATTGCTGAGAGTGCGATATGTTTGGTGAAAGAATGCGAAGATCTTAATGGCGGTATTTATACACCGGCACCATCTATGGGAACTAAATTAATAAAAAGACTGCAAGATAATGCAGGATTAACATTTAAAATTGAAAACTAATGATCAAAGAGAATATCAAAAAATGGCATGACCATATAAATGGAGAGTTTCCTGGAGGCTTTGAGGAGCTTCTAGCTGATGATGTTATTTTTTATTCACCAATAGTTTTTTCTCCTCAAAAAGGTAAAGATCTCACAACACTATATCTTATGGCTGCTGGCAATACATTTGGTGGTGATAATTCTAAGAATGGAAGCCTTCAGGAGTCCAGTTTTAAATATATCAAAGAAGTTTTAGATGGCAATCAAGCTATTTTAGAATTCGAAACTCAAATAGACGGCATATATGTGAATGGTGTTGATGTTATTACTTTTAACAATCAAGGAAAAATAAGTGAATTTAAAGTCATGATAAGACCTCTTCAAGCTGTAAATATTATTCATGAAAAAATGCAAGAAATGCTCAATCAATATAAATGAGCGTATACAAAATTTTTCACAATCCTAGATGCAGCAAATCAAGACAAGCTCTTCAGTTGCTTAAGGACAATAATTGTAAAATTGAAATTATTAGCTATCTTGAAATTGATTTGGAAGTTTCTTTAATCGAAGATATTTTAAAAAAGCTTGCACTTAAGCCAAGAGATATTTTAAGAAAAGGCGAGCAAGAATATAAAGATAACAACCTAAAAAAAGATAATTTATCTGAAGAAGATTTAATTAATTATATGATTAAGTACCCAAAATTAATTGAAAGACCAATTGTAGTAAAAGGAGATAAGGCTGTTATAGGAAGGCCTCCTGAAAATGTTTTAGAACTAATCTAGATTACCTTCCTTCCTTAATTTCTCTCTAATTTTTGTTGCACTTATACTATTTATTGAATCATCAAAAACTTCTTCCTCAAAGACATAGCCAACACCACGACCATAAGAAATATTTACTATGTTTGGAACAAGCATAATTTCATATTCAACACCTTTCTTGAAACCGTCTTTCAATAAACCGTTTTCTATATTTTTACAAACCGTTTCCCAATCAAAAGGGTTGTCCTCTTGACCACTGCCACCAGATGATCCTTGAACGTCTCTTACTTGAATAATAACCTGACCAGTTTTTGCAACACACCTTTTAAAGAGTTCTTGATGCCCTTGATGCCATGGTTGCCATCTGCCAAGCATTTGCACAGTTGGTTTTTTCCAGTCAAACATTTTTCAATATTTCCTTAGCTATATCATGATGATTTGTATCATTCATTTCTTTAATATGAAAATTAACTTCTTTTGGCTCTTCGAACATTTGATTTGTATCCTCAAACCTACCTTTTGATATTGTATTCATCCATATTGTAATGTCGGGGTTAAAGTTTGCTCTAGTTTGTTTAGTAGGACAAACAAAATCGCATATAACGAATCTATTATTGCTTTTTTCAAAATCTGCAAAAGTTTTCATTCTCATGCTTTGTCTGATTCTGCCTTCGGGAGAAAAATCCCAATCATTCGCCATATTTCTCACAACATCTGCGTTATACCAAGCAGCATTTATGAGAGGTTGAAGGCGTTTAGCTAAATAGGTTTTACCACTTCCTGGAAGACCCATAATTAAGATTTTCATAATTATCTAATTTTTTTTATGCTAAAAATTTCGTTTCTAAAGAACATTTTATCTTCTTTGTTAATAGCAGTCTTAATTTTTTTTTGAGCTGCAGAAGATTTTTCTATTTCTTGAATTTCTTTTTCAGGAATTTGCCCTATGTACAATATATTTGCCCATTTGGCATCTACACCATGACCGAATAACTCAGAAACTGTTTGATCAGGGCTGCGTTTAAAGTTAAAGGTATAAAATTTTGGTTTTGAATAAGAGTATTTATTATTTTCACCTACTGGATTATTTTTTAGATAATCAATAATATCTCTAGCATTATTAGGGAAGGGGTCTTTGTCTTTCCAAGCTATTTTTATAATTTTTTCTACTGAATCACCTCCGCATGAGTGCGTCACTAGCAGCCGGCCTGATTTGTTTAATAATCTCATTAGCGGAGCAATTACGTTATTTACTTTGACCTTTACCAGTGATGCTGCTCTGTAAGCTTGTGAAGCAATAATTAAATCATAATTATTATTTTCATAATCATTATCCAAAAACGGTTCAAGATATCTTTTATGATCTTCTCTATAAATTCTTATTATGCAAGGATGGGCATATGAAGTTCGTGATTTATTATCAATTTCAATTCCCCAGTATTTTTTAATAAAGTTATTTAATTTATTAATTTGATGATGAAAATCATAAGAATTATCTTCTTTAAGGATTAGAGTATAAGTTTTCACTTTCTTATTTTTAATTTTATTATTATTCTCAATGTGACCAAGCTCAGCAAACTTTACATTAGTCATAGTTACTAATAAGTTTGGATGTTCTACAAACCTATCAGGTATTTTTTCAAGAGTATTTTTTAAATCCTCGTAACTTATTTCTTTTCCTGTAATTAATAGTGAAGTGTATGGATGATATTTATGAAATGTCTTAATAACATTGGATTTAACAGTTCCATCTCCAGTGCCAGCATCCAGAATCCTTAAAAAAGTTCTATTTTTTGGCATGGATGCTATATGAGGCGCCAGCTCCATAGATATAGCTCTTTTTTCGCTAGTATTTTGAATAAATGACAAGTATTTCAGCCTGTCATCAAAGAATCTTTTTTTCCCCATAATTTATCCCTAACTCTAATCATATATTATTTTTTAAATTGCTCAATAACACGTTTACGAGCCTATTATTTTGATACTAAAATATGAGTTTAGGAGAAAATATAATGAATGAAACTAAGTTGCCGTTATTAATTGGAATTGGATCAAGGATAAGAAAATCTCCTTATTTTGATTCAACGATAAAATATGGCGTTACTGGTTTTACAATCTACAACAGGATGTATCTACCAACTGCATTTTCAGGTCCAATAAGTGAATATACTAGTTTAGTAAATGATGTTACATTTGGTGATTTTGCAGCAGAGAGACAAGTAGAAGTCTCTGGACCTGATGCTTATAACTTCATTAGATACATTAACCCAAGAAATCTATCAAAATATGAAATTGGTGACTGTAAATATATTGTTTTAACAGATCAAAATGGTGGGATTATCAATGACGCATGCTTATTACGGCTAGAACCAAATAAGTTTTGGATTTCTCCTGGAGATGGAGATGTCCTTCTATGGTTGCAAGGCATAGCTATTAATTCTGGCATGGATGTAGATATTCATGAACCAGACGTATCACCACTTCAAATAAGTGGCCCAAAAGCTGGAAAATTAATTCGTAAATTATTCAATGGTGCTCATGATGACCTAGGCTACTACAAAGCAAGAGAAACGTCTCTAAATGAGATTCCTATGGTAATTGCTAGAACGGGCTGGAGTGGTGAACTTAGTTATGAGCTTTATCTACAGAATAGAAAAAAAGGTGATGAGTTATTTGAAAAAGTTCACGAAGCTGCAAAAGAGTTTAATGGGGCAGTTATAGCTCCTAATACAATTAGGACTATTGAAGGAGGATTGTTGTCTTATCAGAGTGACTTTGGTCGTGAGCACAATCCCTTCACTATAGGCTTGGATAGGCTTGTAGATTTAAATCAAGATATAGATTTTATAGGTAAGGAAGCCTTAAAAAAAATTAAAGCAGAGGGAATTTCAGAGAAATTAGTTGGAGTAGAAATTGATGGCGATCCTATAGAAAAAGTGCCTGAAAATTTTTGGCCAGTATTTGATGTAAATAATAAAAAAATTGGTAGGCTTTCTAGATGTTTTTTTTCACCGAGACTAAAGAAAAATATTGGCCTTGCAATTATTGATATTAATTATACAGAGCCAGAAACAGCATTGATTATTGAATCACCTAAAGCACATTTAAACGCACAAGTTCATGCATTGCCATGGTTTCCTCCAGAAAAAAGTACCAATTTAGATTAATGACAAAATTACTTTTATTAATAATACTTATTTTTACGAATAATATTTTTTCTATGATTATTGATAATTTAGACGACAAGAGAGCCAGTTGGAGTGCCATTTCAGATAATGTTATGGGCGGAATATCTGAGGTTAACTTTTATGAAATTGAGGAGGATGGAGAAAAATTTTATAGATTAGAAGGGGCCGTTAGTACTGCTAATAATGGCGGTTTTATTCAATCTGTTATTCGTTTTCCGTTTAATGCAGAAGAATATAAGGGAATAAGAATTAAAACTAGAGGGACAAATGATACTTATTATGTTTGGATAAGAACTCCTGCCAGCAGATTTCCATGGGATAGATATATTGCTTCATTTTCCCCTGGAGATGTATGGTCAACTGTTGAAATTCCATTTAATGAGTTTAATAAGTCCAATTTTTACATGCCGAAGAAGATGAATATTTCAAAAATAAGAACAATTGCTTTTGCTGCATATGGAAAAGATTTTCAAGCTGAACTTGATTTAGCTAAAATAGAGCTTTACTAAAATGTTTTCTGACCAAGACAGGTCATATATGAGAATGGCATTAAATGAGGCTCAACTCTCATTTGATCATAATGAAGTTCCTGTTGGAGCCATAATAGTTAAATATAATGAAGTCGTTGGATCTGGCCGTAATGAGGTCATAAAAAACAATAATGTAGCATCTCATGCTGAAATCAATGCAATTATCAATGCGTCAAAAAATATAAATAATTACAGGCTCAATAATACAAAAATGTATGTAACTCTAGAGCCATGTCACATGTGTGCAAAAGCAATAATTGATGCAAGAATTGACGAGATTATTTTTGCAGCACCTGAACCCAAGACTGGAAGCATTATTTCAATTGATAATATATATGAAAGAATTAAGTTTAATCACAAAATTTCCTATAAACACGGTTTGTTGATGGATGAGAGTTCAAAGCTGTTGAGCGATTTTTTTAAAACTAGAAGATAGTTAGGTCAGTATTTTTTCCATTCTTGTGTGCGGTATTTTTATATCAGATTCATATGGTTCTATTTCAATATAGCCTAAAGATTTATAGAAATCCAAGGCAACATTTCTTGCATTTAGTGCAACGTATGTTGCCCCTAGCGATCTAGCTTTTTCCTCTAATTTTTCAACTATTGAAGTCCCAATACCCATTCTTCTAACATTAAAAGATACACCCATATATCTTATTTGGGCTTCTTTCTTGCTATTCATGTGAACTCTTCCACAAGCTAAAATATCATTAGATATATTAATTGCCATATAATGGTAGCTACTATCTTCAAGATTATCTTTTAGTGGTATATGCGACATTTTTATTGGTTTTCTTAAAACTTTCCACCTGAAATCATCATATTTTTTCCATTCTTCTTTAGATTTAGGGGATCTTATTTCAACTTGATCCATAATTTAAATGTATTAAATATTTAAATCCACCCAAACAGGACAGTGATCAGAAGGTTTCTCCATAGCTCTAGCATCATAGTCAATCCCAGTTCCAGATATTGAATCTGTTAAGTTATTTGAAACCATTATATGATCGATCCTGAGCCCTCTTTTTGGATTGTCATCAAACATTCTAGATCTGTAGTCAAACCATGAATAAATAGTTGATTCATTAGGATTTTGAATTCTCCATGAGTCCATAAAACCTAAATTTTTTATGCTGTTCCACATTTCACGCTCTTGTGGTTGAAAAGATGTCTTACCATCACGCAGCCATCTCTTAATATTTTCAGGACCAATTCCAATGTCAGTATCTTCAGGAGCCACATTAAAGTCACCCATAACAACTAAATTCTCTTTTGTTTTTTGCAGATCCTTGATATGTTTTTTTAGGTCATCATAGTACTTAATTTTCTTTGGAAATTTTGTCTCGTGATTGACATTTTCTCCTTGAGGAAAATAACCATTCATGATGGTTATTTCAGAATCTTTTGTCGCAAACGTACACTCTATAAATCTTTTTTGATCTTCAGGTTTATCATTTTTAAAGCCTTTAACTGTTTTGATGGGCTTTTCTTTACTAAGAATTGCTACACCATAGTGTCCTTTTTGACCCCAGTATTCAGGATGGTAACCAATTTGTTCAATAACATCTAAAGGAAAGTCAGGATCATTCACTTTAGTTTCTTGAAGCCCAATAACATCTGGGTTGAGGGTATCTCTTAAATGGATCAGTTGATGTGGACGAGCTCTGATGCTATTAATGTTAAAAGATATGATTCTCATAATTTATTCTACTTTAGAAAAAAGTATTTTTTTATTTAGATTAAGGTAATCATTTATGATATTAGTTGATTCTATTAATAAATAGTCTTTTTTAAAATCAATATCATTATTTATATTTTCATCTTTTTTGTTGTTTGCGCTTAAATCTTCATAGTTTACAAATGTTTTAAGACCAAGACCTTCTCTTCTTTTATTTTCTATTTGAAGCAACCACTCTTTTCTTGCTTCCATCTCAGATCTTCTAATATCTAAATTTAGACTAAGTAGTTTTTTATCTTTATTTATGAAATATCTATCTCTTACAGCACCAAGATATTCTAGATTTGGGCTTGTAGTTAATCTTTGAGAATACAAATTTTTTATCTTTATAATTTTATCAGCATCAAAGTCAAACTTTTTATGTCTGTAAGGTCTAACAGTATCCCATTCCAATGCAGTAGGGTAAGAGCTTTCACCTACGGATTCAATATCCCAAGTAGAAAGAAGCTCTATGTCAGGCAAAACTCCTTTATTCTGTGTGCTTGAACCATCAACGCGATAATATTTGGATTCTGTAATTTTAACTTGACCTTTTGAAATACTATCTAAACTTTGCACAGTTCCTTTGCCAAAGGTTCTTTGTCCAAGAACAATACCTCTTTTATAGTCTTGTATAGCTCCAGCAACAATTTCGGAAGCTGACGCAGAATAACGATTAACCAAAACTGCCATAGGTTTTTGCCAAGCTTGTTTAGCTTTACTCGCACCATATGGTTGAATATAGCCAGTCTTGTGTTTAACTTGAACTGTTGGGCCTGAAGACACAAATAAACCAACTATTTTATTGGCCTCAATTAATGCACCGCCACCATTATTTCTGAGATCTAAAATAACAGCATCAACATCTTTATTATTAAAATCTAAAAGAATATCCTCCACATCACTGCTACTACTTCTGTAATCTGAATCTCTATTTTGATACGCATTAAAGTCAATATAAAAGGAAGGTAAATCTATTATTCCAATTTTATTTCCTTCCTTTGTTTCTATAATTTTTGATTTGGCAGCTCTATCTTCAAGTTTTATTTCCTCTCTAGTCAAAGTGACTAATTTTCTTGTGTTATCTGCAGAATCAGAGGATATGAACTCTATTTCAACTTTTGTGCCTGATTTACCTCTTATTAAGTCTACAACTTCGTCTATTCTCCAACCTACAACATCAACGTATTCTTTTTCTTTAGAATCTAGTTGGCGTATTCGTGTTATCTTATCTTCTGGTAATATTTCTCCTGATTTTTCAGCAGGACCTCCAGGAACTAAGCTAACAATTTTTGTATAGTCATCATCAGCACCTAATAAGGCACCAATGCCCTCTAGCTTTAGACTCATGTTCATATCAAAATCCTCAGCAGATCTTGGAGATAGATATGCTGAATGAGGATCAAATTGATTAGTTAAAGTGTTTATGGCTATAGAGAAAATATCGTCTTCTTTCTGTTGTTGTATTCTTCTAATTTTATTTTTATATCTCTTAAGTAAAACTTTTTTTGGATCATCAGAAAGAGTCTCTGACATTAAAGCCACGAGCAAATCATTTTTAGTTTCATTTCTCCATATTTTTTTTTGATGAAACTCTGATTCAGGCCACTGATTATCTTCATAATAGATGTCAATGAATTCTTCCTTAGTAAAATCAAATGAATCTTCCTCAATAAGTTTTATTTGATATTCAGAAAAGATCAGAAGCCTTTCAAAATATAAATTAATGATCAAGTATGCTAAATCTATATCAAAGTATTTTTCTGAGTATTTATTTGATTCTTCTTGGAATTTTTTTATTTCTGATGAAACAAAATGTAATTTATTTTCATCAAGTTTATTTATTAATGCATCTACATATTTACTATTAAAGTCTTCTTTTACAAAGTTTTTGATGTAGTGTTCTTTTTTAAGCTTAATAAAAACTTCTTTGCTAAGGTTAACTTTCTCTTCTGTTAGATTGGTAGATATATATTTTTGAGGCTCATAGCTTTCGTTACCGCACCCAATCAAAGCAAGGCAAACGAGAGACCAGATAAGTTTATTTTTAATCACAAGATTATAAATTATATATTTTTGTTGTTTTAATGAATTATTATCAGAATAATATGATGCACACTAGTCATTAATTATACAAGTATAAAAATCTATCACATTTTTATCCATATATAATGTTAGGACATATGAGAAATTGTTTTATATTTTTATTATTAAATACAATCTGTTTTGGCCTAGACTCAGAAGAGATCAGCACATCTCATTTAGAATCTATTGTTTTAGGCTCTGGTTGCTTTTGGGGTGCTGAAAAAGGTTACGAATCACTAGATGGAGTTAAGGATGCTGTGTCTGGTTATTCAGACGGTAGCGGAATTAGACCTACATATAGAGAAATAACAAAACTTAGAAATAAGTTTAATGAAAATAATTTTGCAGAAGTTGTTGAAGTTACTTTCAATAAAGAAATTATAAGCTTGAGATCATTACTTGAACATTTTTATGAATCTCATGATCCAACTCAATTTAATCGACAGGGAAATGATATTGGTACTCAATATAGATCAATAATTTTATATACCAAACAATCCCAAAAGAAAGTTATTGATGAAACTACAAATGAATTTCAAAAGCTATTATTAGAAAAAGGGTATGGAAAAATACAGACGAAAATAAAACCTCTTGAGAGATTTTTTGTTGCAGAAGAATATCATCAGGATTACATAAGAAAAAATCCTAATGGTTATTGTCCAGATCACTCAACTGGAGTAGTTTTTGATAAAACCAATCTAGACACAATAGATAATTCTTCATTACTTAAAGGCAAGTTTATTCTTGTAATAGACTCTCAAGATTATTGTCCATATTGTGAGAAATTTAAAATTGATGTTGCAGACGAATATCAAGGAAGTATTCCTATGATTTTTAGACCAGCAAGCCAATTAAATGATCTAAACATCAAGACGCCTACTTGGGCAACGCCAACAATTATTTTTTTAAAAGACGGTAAAGAATTATTTTCTTATCAAGGCTATATGGATTCCAAATTATTTTACAAAGCACTAGGAAAATTTAAGTTAGGTGATTCGGAGGTATATGATGTTGCCTTTAACAAGGGAACAGATGCAAGATTTTGTAAAGAATATCAAATCTTTAAAAATACTCCTGATGGTATTTTTATTGATAAATTAAGTGGAGCGCCATTGTTTGATACAAGAGATAGATTTATTTCGCCTACCGGTTGGTTGTCATTTACAGCACCAATTCCAAATTCAACCTATGAAATTCCAGACAATTCGTATGGGATGAAAAGGACCGAAGTAAAATCATTGTCTAGTGATATACATTTAGGTCATGTTTTTGATGATGGCCCTAACGGCATGCCAAGGTATTGCATTAATGCAACAGTGCTTGAGTTTATTGCAAGAAATGATTTACAAAATTTATAATAACATTCAATGAGTAATTCTGATTTCACAGTACCAGATATATGTGACGCACATGGAGATAAGATAGCAATAGGTGATATTTTTCTGACTTCTTACGGCGGTATAGAAAAATTCTTCGGAGAAATCAGAGCAGTCGATTGTCCTCATAGCAATAGTGTTGTTAAAGAATTAGTCCAAGAAAACGGTGAGGGAAAAGTTTTAGTTATAAATCATTCTGGTGATAAATTATGTTCAATGGTTGGCGATCAAATTGCTCAAAAAGCTTATGAAAATAATTGGAAAGGTATTTTTGTAAATGGCTATATTAGAGATATAGAAGTAATCAAAAATATTTCAATTGGTGTCTGCGCAAAAAATGTTTTCCCAATGAAGACTGATAAAGCAGTTGGAGTTGGAACTAAGGATACAAGTTTTAAAATTGGTTCAGTTGAAATAAGAAGCGGAAATTGGATTTATGTTGATACCAATGGGTGGGTTGTGAGTAAAAATAAACTAGAATTTTAATTTTTCAATTTCTAAATCTTTCTCTTTCCATATTTTCTCAATCCATTCCTTAAAATCTTTTCTATATTGATCATCAGTAGAGTAATTTTTATTTCGAAGGTTTTCAGGTATTTCATATTTTTTTACTAATACTTTCACATCGCGCATATCACCTTTTAAGAATGCCCAAGCTCCTCTTTTTTTCGATTTATAAACAACTGAGTAGTCCACTAGAACATTTATGTTTGGCATAGCTGAAAGGGCAGTAGCAATGCCGCCTATTCTTGGTTTTAATAAATTTTTATATGGTGAATTTTGTAATTTATGTTTTATAGCATTATTTCTAGTTCCTTCTGCATAACTAAAAATTGTTGAGGGCGATCTTAAAAATCTTTGGCATGCCTTAACAGTATTTTCATAATCTTTAAATCTTAAATTTGGATTTTTTTCGATTTGCTCTTTTGAATGCCTATTAACAAAAGGCATATTTAAGGTTTTGTTAGCTAAAAAGATAAATGGTATCCAGGCCAATTCTTTTTTCATAAAGAATTTTAGGAGTGGTATTCTATTATGCGCAGCAACTAAAACAATAAATATATCCGCCCATGATTGATGATTGGACAGAGCCATATACCAATTATTTTTATCAAACTCATTATCATCAAAAACTTGTATAGAATCTTTATGCATGATTTTCATAATAATTTTTAGGCCATATACAGTTATGTCTCCAATAGTATTTGAGATTTTACTTAATTTAATTTTAAAAGATTTAAGTGGAAATATTGCTCTTGGGATATTAATAATGGCCAATGTACCAAAACCAATTGTTAGCACAGTAACAATTAAAATAAATGTAAAAAATCCTATAAGAGTGGACTTTATGTGATACATATATATTTTTTCAAATCTAAAACCCGCTTAGATTAGCATATCTTTCAGTATGATATGTAGAACTCCCAAAAATTTGTTCAGCAACTCTTGATCTTTTTATAAAAAAGCCAAGGTCATATTCATCTGTGACGCCAATACCACCATGCATTTGAATTGCTTCATTAGATACTAGATGAAGAGTTTCTCCGGCTATTGTTTTAGCAAGACTAGATAGCCTTTGGAGTTCATTAGATCGTTCGTCAGCACCATGGACAGCTGCCATAACTGCAGACTTGGTAAGCTCAATTTCACAAAACATTGCAGCTGCTCTGTGTTGGAGTGCCTGAAATGTACCAATTAATACACCGAATTGTTTTCTTTGTTTAAGATATTCAATCGTTGCTTCAAAGGCAGATTCAGCATTACCTAACATTTCAGCTGAAATAGCTATTCTTCCAATATCAAGAATACTTTCAACTGTTTCACCGCCAGATTCTAGTGCTCCTAAAATATCTTGGTTAGAACATTTAACATCATTAAAATTAATATTTGCATAATTTCGTGAATCAGCCATATCAAGTTTAATCTTATCAAGACCATCAGCACTCGAATCAATAATAAATAAAGTTAATCCAGCTAATTCACCTGAATTACCTGATGTTCTTGTAAGCACTATTAGAACATCAGCACTAGCACCGTCTATAACAAAAGTTTTTTTACCATTTAAAATATAATTATCTTTATTTTTTTCTGATGTAAGAGATGTTTTTGATGGATCGTGATGACTGGACTCATCTACAGCAAGAGCTGTTGTAATTTCCCCATTTACTATTTTTGGAAGATATTTTTCTTTTTGTTCCTGTGTTCCAAAATTTGAAATGGCATATGCACCTAAGACACCTGTAGAAAATAGGGGTGAGGGAGTAAGTGTTTTACCACATTCTTGTAAAATTACGCTTATGCCTGCCACACCAAAGTTAGAGCCACCAAATTCTTCAGATATTAGTATTCCAGACCAGCCTAAATTAACCATTTCTTGCCAAATGTCTTTATCCCATAGATTTTGATCATTGTTATCTCTAAGCGCTCTAAAATGTGGTACTGGAGTTCTTTCTTGTGCAAAATCCTTAGCTGTATCTCTAAGAAATTCTTGCTCTTCCGTTAGTATTAATTTCATATTAAATTCCTATTAAAACTTAGCTTGGAAGGCCCAATACTCTTTTAGATATAACATTTAGCTGGACTTCAGAAGTACCACCTTCAATTGAATTTCCTTTTGTTCTTAACCATGCTCTGGTGAGATTTTTTTCTTCTTTATCAAATTCATCTCCATCCCAGGCAACTCCATTTATACCAGTAGCTGCAATCATAAGCTCATGACGTTTTTTATTATGTTCTGTTCCATAAAGTTTAAACATTGATGCAGTTGCACTAGCTTTTCCGCCCTCGTCTCTAGCTCTTTTAAATGTCAATCCAAAAGCATGTTCTTTTATTTTGTGAGAAGCTATTTGAGATCGATAAAAACCATTACTTATTTTTCCATCTTCTTCACCTATATATTTTTTTGCAATGGAAACAAGATCTCTGCCACTGCCCATACCAGAACCAAGACCAAAGCTTGAGATAAAAGCTCTTTCGTGTTGAAGAAGCGCTTTAGCAATAGCCCAGCCAGCATTGAGTTGACCTATAAGATTTTCTTTTGGTACTTTAACATCATCAAAAAATGTTTCACAAAAAGGTGATTTTCCAGATATCAGAGTAATTGGCTTTGTGCTAACTCCTGTTGTTGCCATGTCTATTAACAGAAAACTAATACCATCATGTTTGGGCTCCTTAGGGCCAGTCCTTACTAACGCAAATATCCAATCTGCCTTATCTGCATATGAGGTCCATACTTTTTGCCCATTAACTAGAAAATGATTACCGTTATCTTCAGCTTTTGTTGAGAGGCTTGCTAAATCAGACCCTGAACCAGGTTCTGAATAGCCTTGGCACCACCTAATTTCACCTTTTATGATTTTTGGGAGATGTTCTTTTTTTTGTTCTTCTGATCCATATTCTAGTAGTACTGGAGCAAGCATCCAAATACCAAAACTTAGCAAAGGCTGTTTAGCACCAATAGCAAACATTTCTTGATTAAGAATCGTTACTTGCTCAGCATTCAAGCCACCACCACCATATTCTTTAGGCACTGTTGGCATTGTCCATCCTTTTTCACCCATTCTATCCAGCCATATTTTAGATTCAGGATTTTTATAGACTGCATTTCTGCCTCCCCAAACTTCGTCAACCGGTATGGATGGGTCAGCACCACTTCTCATAGATGGAGGACAGTTTTTATCTAGCCATTCTTTAACTTCTTTTCTAAATTCTTCTAAATTTTGCATTTGATTATATATATACTATTCGATAGTAAATCATTCTATAACATACTTGATGGAGAGCAAAAATTTAAAATGTTCAAAATTTATCAATGATATCTATATTCTTATCGCTTGGGCTAATTGAAATAGTATAATTAGCTCATGTTTAAAAATATTGGCATCTACGTAAGAGAAAAATCAGTTGAGAATATAGACTCTAGCAGTCTTGATGCGCTAATTCTATCTTTAAAAAAACATACCTCTGATGTTTTCATAGATGAAACATCAAAATATAAAAATAATTCTTTAGCTGCATTAAAGCATGATGAGTTTGTGTCTAAAGTTGACCTGCTTATTGTTTTTGGAGGTGATGGGACACTCCTTAGATCAGCTAGAAAATACTTTGAACATAATATTCCTATCCTTGGAATTAATATGGGAACTGTAGGATTTTTGACTGATGTAAAAACAAAGGACTTTGAATCAATAATAAAAGATGTCATCGATGGTAATTGCGAGATTGAAGAAAGACATCTTGTCAAAGCTGACTTTGGAAAAAAAACAGCTTACGGTCTGAACGAAATAGTTATTCATTCTGGCGGTTACACTCAATTAATGAGATACAGATTGTCAGTAAATGATAAAGTTGTTTACGAGCAAAGGTCTGATGGTTTAATAATAGCAACACCAACGGGCTCAACTGCATACGCTTTATCTGCCGGCGGGCCAATTATTCATCCCTCCTTAGATGTATGGACTATTTTACCTATGCTCCCTCAAAGTATTTCTGCCAGGCCCTTTGTTATATCTTCAAATGATAGAGTAACAGTTAATCTAATAAGCGGACCTATGAATCAGGCAAAAATTTGCGCCGATGGTCAAGAAGATGAAAATGCTTCATATGATGAGGATATTGTTATATCTAAAATGAATTCTAAGCTTCGTTTAGTCCATCCTCTAAACAATAATTTTTTTGAAGCATGCAGAGAAAAGCTTGGTTGGAGCTTAGATATTTCTAAAAAATAATAAGTGAATATTAAAAATTTCCACATGCCAATAATATTGATTTCAATATTAGTTGCTCTTATATCTAGTTACGGAAGCTCAGTGAATATCATAGAGCCATTAACTTTTCTTAAAATTGATTTAGGTTCATTTCAGAATGGTTATGCTAATTTTTATTCTTTAGAAAATACTTATTACCTATATAACGAATGGTGGAGACTAGCTTCTCCAATGTTTATTCACTTTTCTTTAACACATTTAGTTTTTAATTGCTTGTGGATATATGTGCTTGGGTCAAAAATAGAACTTTATGATGGTCATTTCACATTTTTAAATCTAGTAATTTTTTCTTCAATAACATCTAATTTAGCCCAATACTTTTTTGGAGGATCTATACTTTTTGGTGGTTTATCAGGCGTTATTTATGGCTTGCTTGGATATTGCATGATTATTGAATTTGAATATAAAAAAAATATCTATGATTTGCCGCCTGCAATATATATGTTTATGTTAATTTGGTTAATTCTAGGCTTCCTTGGAGTGCTTAATCTTTTTGGGTTTGGAAATGTTGCAAATTTCGCACATCTTGGCGGACTTATCTCAGGTATAATTTTTGCTATGATAACAACGATATTTAAAAAGGCATAAAAAGGTGAGTATTAAAAAAGCTGTTCTTCCAGTAGCAGGTTTTGGGACAAGATTTTTACCTGCTACAAAAGCAATTCCAAAAGAAATGCTACCAATAATTGATAAACCTCTGATTGAGTATGCGGTTGAAGAAGCTGTAAGTGCTGGCATAGAAGAAATTATATTTATTACTAGTCATACAAAAATTGCAATAGAAAATCACTTTGATTCTAATTTTGAACTTGAAGAGAAGCTTTTAAATAGTGGTAAGGATGACTTTATACCATTAATAAATCCAGAAAAATTTAAAAATATCAGATTTACTTATGTAAGACAAAAATCCCAAAGAGGTTTGGGTGATGCAATTGCTCAAGCATCACACCTAGTAAATGATAGTGCATTTGCCATCTTGCTAGCAGATGATTTAATTTTTTCAGAGACAAGCTGTTTACAACAACTAATCGACATTCATAAAAATACCAGCGCTAGTGTTATTGGTATTAACGAAGTACCTAAATCTGATGTATCTAAATATGGTGTTATTGAAGCTGTTAATGAAGATAGTGAATTAAAAATTATAGATATTATTGAAAAACCAGATATCTCTGACGCGCCCTCAAATCTTGCAGTAGTTGGGAGATATATTTTAGAGTCGGATATTTTTAATTATTTAAAAAGAGTAGAAGAGGATTCATCTAATGAGATTCAATTAACAGATGCAATTAAATTGATGCTTTATGATAAAGATGTTTTTGGATGCAAATATATTGGAACGAAATTTGACTGTGGAAGTAAGAAAGGTTTTGTCGCTGCAACTCTCTATAAAGGCCTTGAAGATGAACAAATTAAACAAGAAATTAATAAGATCATAGGTAAAGCTTGAAGATACTCTTATCATTTTTTAAGTTATTTTCTCCAGAGACATCGCATTTTCTTGCTCTGCATTCATTAAAAATCTTACATAAAACTAGACTGCTAAATATTTTTTTTTCAAAGTTTGAAGATAAAGATTTTCAATTTTTAGGACTCACATTTAAGAATAGATTAGGAACAGCTGCAGGTCTTGATAAAAATGGTGATTATATTGATGCGTTAGGTGCATTGGGTTTTGGTTTTTTGGAGGTTGGAACGGTAACTCCAATACCTCAACATGGAAATACAAAACCAAGGGTATTTAGAAATTTTAAGGAAGATTCCATAATTAATCGATTAGGCTTCAATAATAAAGGTGTCGATTACCTTGTTAAAAAATTAAAATCAAAGAAATTTGATGGAGTGGTTGGAGTAAATATAGGAGCCAATAAATCATCACAAGGAGATCAGCGCATAAATGATTATTTGATATGTCTTGAAAAAGTTCATGCATATGCTGATTACATAACTGTCAACATATCATCTCCAAATACACCAAACTTAAGAGAACTTCACAATAAAGATGATTTAAAGAATTTGCTTGGTTCTATAGAAAGAAAGGCTATTGATGAAGATATCAAGATTCCTCTTTTTTTAAAAATATCACCTGACGAATCAAATGA
>ERZ802822.524-NODE-524-length-26504-cov-13.154804_pt1 | contig 26504 bp, 21 predicted proteins | sample MGYA00345649_ERZ802822 | MGnify/ENA primary metagenome ERZ802822 (study PRJEB30503, sample SAMEA104212359) | marine metagenome | biome: Westerlies Biome; feature: [SRF] surface water layer (ENVO:00010504) within the epipelagic zone...; material: water...
GCGCGTTTACGTTGAAAAGGAAACTTGAAAATGAAGATGTTGATTAAAACGATTTTCTCCATTGTCACCGCTTTGGCGTTGATGCCCGTAGTGGCGCTGGCGGGTCATCACGAGGGTGGCGACCACGCTGTGGCAGCTGAGCAGATGGGGGATGACGTTGTCTGGGCCTCTGGCGCGCGAGCGATTGTCGCCGAGGTAGAGGGCGAGGTTATCGCGGTAGACATGGAAACCCGGGAAGTCGTTGTCCGTGGCCCTGCAGGTAATTTCGTCACGCTCTCTGCGCGCGAAGATGGCGTGGACCTGTCGAAGATCGTACCCGGCGATACCATCATTGCGGATTACGTGGCTTCTATCGAAGCTGAGGTGCGTGCGCCCACCGATGAAGAAGAAGCCAACCCCTGGGTCGTTCTGGGCGAAATGGGGCGCACGGCTGATGACGCTGATATGACTGCAGCGGGTGCCGCAAGATTGATTCGCGCGGTCTGCACGATTGAAGCCATGGATCGCAATGGCAACGTGATGATCAAGGATGCGCGTGGCCGTATGCACACGATTGGCGGCGTAGAGATGGAGAAGCTGGACAACGTTCGCCTGGGCGATACCGTTGTTGTGGTCTTCACCGAGGCGCTGGTGCTCTCTCTGAAAGAGGTTTAATCAGCGCGTCTAGCGTCTGATTCCCATCCAAAAACCCGGCGAAAGCCGGGTTTTTTTATTCGTACACGCTAAGGTGCTGTATTGCGGGAAAGTAGAGTGCGGCTTTGATCGGCGCCTCGACTTCCCATTTGATCCCGCCTATCAGCTCTACATAGTTTTTAAGCTGCTCTCGATACGCGTCACATTCCCGCGCTTCAAAATCCGCCACCGTTTCGCCGGCCATCGGTTCGCTTGTCTTATAGTCAATAACCCATCTCACGCCTTCTCGCTCGTCAAGGAAAGTGCGGTCAACGACGTAGTTTTTGACCTCTCCTGCCTCCACCCGGCTGATCGCGAGCTCTGACTGTGCATCAATTTGGGCACCCAAAATCCAGCGGCCTGTTTCACAGGTCAGCGCGTGCTCCAAAAGCTTGGAGACTCTGGCTTTTGCCTGCTCCGCGGATTGGGGCGCGAGCGCATAATGAGAGAGATTGTGATCGATCCACGTCTGCACCTGCGGATCTTGCGCACTCAGGAGCGACTCCTCTGACGCAGCCAGTTCCAGCGCTCGGTGCGCCACCACGCCAATAATACGCTCTACTCGATTGTCGGCGGCCAGAGACAGCGGCGCCGGCGTATTGACTGTTGTGGTAGCGGTGATGTGCGCCTGCTCAGCACCCTCTCTGGCAAGGGACTGCATCTCTTTTTGCGCGTCTAGCGTCAGGCGGTAGCGGCTGGACTGCCGCTCCAATCCGTTAGCACTGGGATCTTTCCGGAATGGTTGGTCCACAGTTGACTGAATGGTGACGCGGCTAGATGCGACCTCTGTTGACATGAGCAGTCGCAGCAGCGAACCGGAGACCCCCTCGGGAAGCCCCTCCTCGTCGCCCAAATTAATTGAGGCCGTTAAATAAGCCGCAACCTTGGCTCTGGTCACACCCACGTAAAGCAATCGCTTGAGTTCTTCCTGGTCTTTATTTTTCTGTAGCCAGTTCAGATAGTTATAGAGTGTTCTTGATTGTTTGTCGTCGTCATTGGCTGCGATTAGCAGTCGCCTGCCATCGTCATCCTGATGCCAATGCCAGCGAATCAATTCTCTTTGGAGTGCCCGCGCGCGCTTTTGCAGATGCGGCATGAAGACGTAATCAAATTCGAGCCCCTTGGCTTTGTGCAGCGTCATGATCTTGACGGCATGGTCGGTGTCGGGGGACTCCAATCCGCTCGTGGCAATATCTCGTTCAAGCCAGTCAAGATTGAGGCCCAAGCCCAGTTGCTCGGCCTTACGCAAAGAGGCCAAAAACGCCTCGACACAACGTAAATCCTGACTGCGTGTTGATAGCGCGCCGCCAAGACGCAACCAAATCTGCTCCACCCATATCGACAGGCTCAGACGATCACGCTTCCACTCCGCCCACTGCAACACCGCAAAAATCTGCTCGAGACGCTGAGCCTCGTCATTGTTGAGCGCCGGCATATGCCCTAGGGCATGCATTAGATTGAGGGGCCGCTCTGGATGCGCAGTTAATAACTCAGCCAGCGTGGGCAACGTCACACCACACCACGGCCCCCTGAGGAGTGAGACGGCCGCAATCGTGTCGGCCGGGTTGACCAGATAACGACACAGGGCCAGCAGGTCATTGATGATCGGTTGCTCAATGAGCGACTGGATTGCATCACCGCTAAAAGCAATGCCAGCGTGCTCAAGCGCTGTGGCAACCTCGTTAGCATGGCTTCTGGCACGCACGAGGATCGCAATGCTCGCGTCACACTCCCGCGCAATAATGTCGGCTGCCTGTTCAGCGATGAACTGTGCCTCTCCCCGCCCGTCTTCATCTTCAAACAGCGTGATATGGACGCCGGAATGCGCAGATGGCTCATAGCCCGGCAAGCTGTCTGCTTTAACGTGCCTCACCCTACCGTAGTGAGGCGCGTCCTCTGCGCCCATGATCTCTGCCAACGCCTCGTTAACCCACGCCACCACTTCTGGTCGGGATCGAAAGTTTTGGGTCAAGGTGACAGACTCCAGCGCGACGCCGGCGAATTGCCCCTTTCGGGCCCGCAAAAACAGCGCCACATCGGCGTATCGAAACCCATAAATCGACTGCATTGCATCACCGACAATGAACAGGGTTCTGGGGGCTGCGCCAGTGGCGTTGTGTTCAGGCCAACCTCGCATGAGTCGCTCCAGAAGCTGTGCCTGCGACGAAGAGGTGTCCTGGAACTCATCAATGAGAATATGCTCGATCTGGTAATCCAGCCTCTGCGCCAATGGCGTCGGCATTTCATCCGTGCCCAACGCTTGAATCGCTGCTAACGCGACGTGCGTGTGATCGACCTGTCCACTGCGCTGAAAGACCAATAGCAGGTGCGCCTGAAGTACTGGCAATAACGAAGAGAGGAGCACGATCAAGTCCCACGCCTCCCCGCCGTGTGTGGTGGCCGGTAGCTGCTTGACCTCAACCAGAGCCTCCAGCAATGCTGGGTCGTCAGCGAGGGTCTCCAAAATCGACGCAAACTGGATTTTGTGATCGCTTTTCGGAGGGAAGCCAAGCTTCGCGTTAACGCCTCCAGGCTTGCGCCATTCACTCTGGGTGGTCAGCAGCATGCCGATCACTACCTGCCAGTCGGGCAGTGATTCAGGGCTCTCGGAAATTGAGAGCGGATCCTTGCCAAGGTGCGCCCTCGCCTGGTTTATCGCCGGCATGAGGGCGCCCAAGTGGGCGTCAAGCCGCTGCAGAGCATCACCTAAGCGCTCCGAGCTGAGACCACCGATGGTTTCAGCCAACACCGCTTCGGCAGTCTCCGGGTCGTGATGCTGGTTGACGACATCGGCCCAGTCACCCCTGCGTCCCAACAGGGCCACCAGCAATTCGCTGGCTCGTGACCAGCGATTATCAAAATGCCTGAGCAACTGAAGAATGCGCTCACCAGCGGCGCCCTCTCCTGCCTGAGCGAGGAACTGCCGGACGGCCTCTTCATACAGCGGCAGTGCGTTGTCGACGGGCTCTACCAGCCCTCCTGTGCCACTTAATATCGGCATTTGACGCGTGAGCTCATGACAGAAGCTGTCGATCGTCCGTATGTTGAGCGTCGTGTCGTCCAGTCGCCACTTTTTACGGGCCGCGTGTTCGATCACTGCGAGCGCCAATTCTCTGGTCTGACGCTCGTGTTCCGCGGTCACCGGAATAGCCTCACGCGCTTGATCGAGCTTCTCGATGACGCGCAGTGCCATCTCACTCGCGGCTTTACGCGTAAACGTGATGGCCAACACCTGCTCTGGCCGACCCACTCTCGCGAGCAATGCCAGCAGCCGCTGCGTCAGCAACTCGGTTTTTCCCGAGCCCGCGGGCGCACTGACGCAAAAGCTGCGCGACGGATCGATCGCTTCCCGCCGGACAGTTTGATCTGAAGCCGTCAAGCCGGGTCTCCTAGCGCTTCCGGATCAGCGCTGATACTCAGCTCGTTGATGCGACACAGCGACGCCAAGTCGCAATAATCGCAGGCCCCCGGCTGGGGGGTGACGGTGGCCGCCCCGGCTATGAACTCAACGGCCAGCCGCTGCAGTGATGCCTCCCACTGCGCGACCAATTCAGGCCATGTGGCGGCGATACCGCGCGTTTGCTGCTCGAGGGATTTGCCATCACCTTTGAGCAGGCCGAGGTCCTCGCCTAATGCGACGAACTGAACCGGGTCGGTCGCCGATAGTTCAGCATAAGCGATGCCTTGTATCGAGGAATCGAGCAGGCTGTATAGCGGTAGCTGCGGCTCCTGTGGACGCTCCCCCAGCCAGCGGGTCCTTGAGGGTGCCCGGGTTTTATAATCGATCACCGCTCTGCGGCCATCCTCAAACTCGTCGATCCGGTCTGGGCGCAGGGTGAGCGACAACCCCTCCACCCGCAGTGTTTGATTTTGCTCCATCTCCACGACACGAAACGACGCGCTCCGCTCCCGCTCCCGCCGTAACCACTGCCTCAGAAGATCAACGCATACCTGTTGCTCTAGCTGCCAACAAGCCGAACCGGCGCGTTCTCGTAAGCTGTAACCACGCGCCTCGCATGCGCTTTCAGTGTGCTGCATGGCATCGGATACCGCCGCCTCAACCAGGTCCTGCTCATCAGCCGACAATAGTGCGGACAACTTATCGCTGGACTCGATTTGGCGCCACAGTCTGAACAAGGCCTCATGGAGTATTGCCCCTCTCTCGGATGCCGAAATACCCATCAATGTCGGCTGAAGTGAAGGCAGGTTCAGCCGGTGCCTTGCAAAGGCCCGAAAAGGACAGGCCGCCTGATCCCGGATGAGCGACGTGCCGCCGCTTGTTTCAGGCGTCTCTAGACGCAGCGATTCGTCTTCTGGGGCGCGCTCCAATTGCAGTTGGCCAGTCCATCGCGCAGGTGGAAACCACGAGGTGGTGCTGCTGTAAACCTTGCCAGACAGTAAAGCGCTGGCGTGCTGAAGCAGCCCTTGATCGGTGCTGTGGAAGCTGGCGATCGCCTCCCGGCTCCCGGCAAGCCAGACCTGAAGTAGCGTGCTGCCCTCCTCGGTCAGTGCTCCTTCATCGATATCGGCCATCCCTAACGATTTCTGAATAGTCGGCGGCAGGAACGGCTCAACCCGCGGCCGGGCCGGCAGTACACCCTGCTGCGCACCACAAACCCACAGCGCATCAAATTGCCCGCCTATGGCTTCAAGCGGCCCCAGCACCTGGATGCTGTCATGGGGGGTTTTGGGCTGAAAGACGGTTGCAGCCAGACAGTCTCGCCAAAGACCGAGGGCGGATTCATACGACTGATGAGGCAGTACCGCTGACAAAGAGACAAGCGCGTCTAGGCTCGCATCAAGACGCTGGAACTGCTGATATTCAATCGAATCCAGTCCCTGCCTACCCGGCCACCCCCAGAGCGCCAGGCGCTCACGAATGACTTCCGCCCAATCATCGAGATTTTTGACGCCCATCTGGATCCGACTGGATCTGATCGAGCGGAGGATGCCGGTCACCTCGGATGATACGTTCTCGCGCGCCGCTATGTGCAGCGTACTCTCGAGTGAAATCTCATGGCTACCCGACCTGAACTGCGCCTGAATCAACCCCGGGATCATCAGCGAGTCGTCTTTAAATGCCAGATATGGTGAGCGAGTCAGACTTAACCACTGCGGGCGACTTAGTGGACGCACCTCCCATTCCAGCGCGGTCAGCGCATCACGGAACAAAGGTGTGCTGGCCAGTGGCATGCCGGTCGCAAAATTGACAGGTAGATCGTTATAACGAGCATCGAGGCAATCAAATTCCTGCCGAAGAAAGTACTCGAGACGATTGCGATCAGTAGCCATATCCAGCAGCACAATCCCGACTCTTGCCCCCGCGTCAGTGCTGCTCGTGCGGGCCCATTGCGCGGCAGCGAACAGCTCGTCATCCCGGGTAAGAAAACTGTGGACCGGCATATCTGCATGGTGACATCTGTCCGGCTCGAGCAGCGTTACGCTAGCCAGATGGTCGAGTGCCTTACGCGTCAGCGGCGGCACATCAGGTACGGTGAAAAGTCCCACTGGGGGTCGTTCTGTCACCGGCACCGACAGCAGCTGCTGATAAGCCCCATAGCGTGATAACGCCCCCAGCTCTTTTAGCCGCGTGCTGTATTGGTGAGCCCAGTCTGCAAAAATCCGGCAGTCATCGTCGTAATGAAAAGCTGACCAGAGATCTTTCAGAGCGGCGCCGTCATGCATCATCAGCTTGTTCCAGGCGGCTTGCGCGCGCTGGGCGGCCGCTCTGGGGTGGGTGAGCGAGAAGCCGATACGTTCCTCTAGGTCACCCCGGATGAGCTGCTGCCAGACAGCCAGATCCTGTTGTGGCGTCAGCAGGCGCGCGGGAGGCAGTCGACCGGACTCAACCGCGTGGAGCCATGCTTGCTCCAACCAGCCATCAACCGTTGTCACCCTTGGGGTCACTACGATCGGGTCGTTATTTCCACAATGCCTGACCCAGCTTTCTGTGACCTCGCGTGCAAGCCGTTTACCCGGCGTCACGACGCATGCGCCCGACTCCAGTAAGGGTAAGAAGAGCGGTAAATCAACAGTCAAACGCATGGTATGAAGTATCCCATGGGCGCCGGAGGGTCGGGAACCCGCCGATGGGGGATGTGTCGATTGATACGACAGATTCAGGAACAGGCTGGCGGCGGCTGAATTTCGCTCATTGAATCGGTAAACTCCTGCTCCGTCCGCAGAGGGGCAGGCTCAATCAAGTCGGTACCGAGCCCAACGTGGCTTGGAGCGATCCGGGCCGTGAGCAACGAGGACAGCATAGTGGCCAATCCCCAGATACATAACGTGAACGTAGCGGATCAACGCGTCTTGATCTCGCCTTCGGCGTTAAGGGACATCGTCGAGATTCCTGATGCCATCTATGGATTCGTGTCAGCTTCCCGGACAACCATCGAACAGATCATTGATCGACAGGATCATAGATTGATGCTCGTAGTGGGCCCCTGCTCGATCCATGACGTGGATGCAGCCTTGGACTATGCCAATCGGCTCAAAGACTTGTCGGCACGGGTCGCAGACAACCTGTACCTTGTCATGCGAGTTTATTTTGAGAAACCGCGGACAACCGTTGGCTGGAAGGGTCTGATCAATGACCCCAACCTCGACGATTCTTTTGAAATTGAGAGTGGTCTCACGATCGGTCGCACGTTGCTCAGGGATATTCTGGCGCTGGGGCTGCCAACCGCCACGGAAGCGCTCGACCCCATTACGCCGCAGTACCTGCATGATCTCATTAGCTGGTCAGCCATCGGCGCGAGAACCACCGAATCACAAACCCACCGCGAAATGGCGAGCGGGCTGTCCTCTCCCGTGGGTTTCAAAAATGGCACAGACGGTGGTTTGGCGGTAGCGGTGAATGCATTGCAGTCAGTTGCCAATCCGCACCGTTTTTTGGGTATCAACTCGGAAGGCAAGGTCTCGGTTTTTGAAACCAGCGGCAATCGGTATGGGCACATTGTGCTCAGAGGCGGCAGCCAGGGGCCCAATTACCGCGCCGAGCACATTGCTCAATGTGAGACAGATCTTCAGGCCGCGGGCCTTCCTGCCAATATCATGGTCGACTGCAGTCACGCCAATTCCGAGAAGGATCCGGCACTGCAGCCGGCGGTAGCGCGCAATGTGAGTCAGCAGATTATCGATGGCAACCAGTCGATCATCGGGCTCATGTTGGAAAGCCATCTTGAGGCGGGAAACCAGGCGATTCCGGAGAACCTGTCGGCGTTACGCTATGGCGTGTCAGTGACGGATGGATGTATCGATTGGGCGACCACAGAGTCACTCATCCTGGAGCTCTCTGAGGCCACGGCCGCGGCATTGAAAGGACGATCGGCTTAGTAATAAGCCTGACTGCGGTCACTGTGATCGGTGTTATCCCGAACGCCTGCGAGCTGGGGGATTTGCTCAAGCAGGGTTTTTTCAACCCCACCTTTTAAGGTCATATCCACCGCGCTGCAGCCCTGACATCCGCCACCAAACTGCAACACCGCAAACTGGTCCTCTGTCACCTCGATCAGTGAGACTTCGCCACCGTGAGCGGCCAGTGAAGGATTAATTTCGTTGTACAACACGTAGTTGATGCGGTCCTCGAGCGGACTGTCGTCGGACACGCGAGGCATTTTTGCGTTGGGCGCTTTAATCGTGAGCTGCCCTCCCATTCGGTCGGGAGAGTAATCGACCAAGGCATCTTCCAAAAACGGAATGCTTCTGCCCTGGAACCACGCAGTGAAGTGCTCGAAAGGCTCCTCAACGTCGCCCTCTTCCATGTCGCCCTCGCGACAGTAGGCGATGCAGGTTTCTGCTCTGGGAGTGCCGGGGTCATTAATGAACACGCGGACACCGAGCGCGTCCTCCTGCTTAGAAAGCAGCTCTGCCAAATACTCCTGCGCCGATTCGGTAATGGTGATCATATAGGGCTCGTCCAGGTAATAACCTACTAAAACAGTCGGATAATAACGGTTTTGTGTCGTGTCTGACAATGTGCTCCCTGTCGCTGCGGGGGCGCAGCACCGTAAAAGGTGTAGCCCGCACCCCGGGGGTGAGCCATCTGGATTAGACTTGGTCACCATGAGCGAGGATCCCCAGGCAGACAGCCTCACAAGCCGGCTGAATCAGTCGGAGCGGGCACGTTTGGTGGCTGATATCGACGCAGCCCTGCCCAGGGTGCATCGTTATGCACCCGCCACGCCCATTCTGAGCATCCCCTCGCTGGATGCACTTATTAAGGGTCACGTTCTGCTCAAGGCAGAGTGCGCACAGGCAACGGGGTCGTTCAAAATTCGCGGTGCATTGAACGTCATGACAAAGCTCTCTTCCGAAGGGGCGGATCGCGTGGTCGCGTTCTCCTCGGGCAATCACGGTATTGGCGTCGCTTATGCCGCGCGATGCCTAGGGATGAGCGCGACGATTGTGGTACCTCATGATGCGCCTGGAGCCAAGGTTGATCGTATTCGTCGCCTAGGAGGCGAGATCGTCTGGTATGACCGGCTGTCAGAGGACCGGGAGCAGGTTGCGAATGCCATTCAAGATAAAACTCCGGCACCACTGGTAAAGCCGTACGATGACTGGGACACCATTGCGGGTCAGGGCACGTGTGGCGCTGAGGTCATTGCGCAGGCTCCGGGGGCCATCGACACAGCCATTATGTGTACGGGTGGTGGCGGGCTGGCCGCAGGGATCGGTACTTATCTCAAATCACATTATCCCGACACCCGCGTCTTCACCGCTGAGCCAGAGGGCTGGCACGACCATTACCTTTCTTTCCAAAGTGGTAAGCGGATCAAAGCCCCTGGCGATGGCACGCAACGGTGTGACGGTCTGCTAGCGCCCATCCCGGGGGAACTGACTTTCTCCATTAATCAGGCAAATGACGCAGAAGGTTTATGCGTGTCTGATGAGCGGGTTGCATCGGCCATGAGGACCGCCTGGCAGCGCCTTGGCATCAAACTGGAACCCAGCGGTGCCGTCGCGCTGGGGGCGTTACTATCCCGGCCCGAGTTATTTCAGGGGCAGCGAGTACTGGTGACGCTGACTGGCGGCAATGTCGATGACCAGCGATTTTCAGAGTGTCTGGCGTTAGCTGGGTAATCCCGACAGCCAAATCATCAGGGCCACCAAGGCAACGCTGATCAGCGCGGTGGCAGCAATTGCGTCGGCTACGCCATCTTCAAGGTTACTTTTCGACATCAAAGTTCTCTCCGGTCGCCTCACATGAGGGATCGCACTAGGATCAAAGGATATCTGTTGATTCCACGCCCTCGCGGGCGGCGAGATTGTAACGGTTATCACGCCCGTTTCTCCAGTCGTTGTGAATACATTTTGCAGATTCACCGGCCTATGAATGGACTGTGCCAAAATAGGGCTACAGGAAGATTTCTACCCAGCCGATAGCCACGGCATTCATCTTCTTCGTCGCTACCAAAACGAGACTGGATGATTCATGGAAACAGGCATCACCTTTACCTTTGCGGCCATTTTTCTTGGTGCGGCAGTGCTGTCATCGATTGCTCTCTATGCCCGGCAACCCATCATAATCGCGTACATTGCGCTTGGTGTGGCGCTGGGCCCCTTCGGCTTGGGCGTGGTATCCGACATGGAACTGGTTTCAGGCGCCGGTCACGTCGGCATTATTTTTCTCCTGTTTTTACTCGGGCTCGACATGAAGCCGATCGCCCTGTGGAACAGTCTGCGCCAATCAACTCTGGTCGCACTGATCAGCGCGGCAGTGTTTGCTGCAGCGGGTTACGGTTTGAGCCGTCTGTTCGGGTTCAGCGGAATGGATGCTCTGCTGATCAGCGCGGCGCTGGTATTCTCATCGACGATCATTGGTATCAAGCTGTTACCGACCACGGTGCTGCATCATCGTCACCTCGGTGAGCTCATGATCGCCCTGCTCCTGTTTCAGGATCTGCTCGCCATCATTGTTTTGGTCATGATCGAAAGCGCGGGCGGAGAGACATCTGGCATGGGGGCCCTTTTACGGCCGTTACTGACGCTCCCTCTACTAGGAGCTGTCAGCTGGCTCAGTGTCCGAGCGGTTTTGCTACCGCTCATCAAGCGTTTTGATCGCTATCACGAGTATATCTTTCTGCTGTCGATCGGATGGTGCCTTGGCATGGCGGAACTGGCCATTTGGATGGGGCTATCTGCTGAGATTGGCGCCTTTATCGCGGGCATCAGTATCGCCAGTAGCCCCATCGCTCAATACATCGCCATCAGCTTGAAGCCGTTGCGAGATTTCTTTCTTGTGGTCTTTTTCTTTTCAGTGGGGAGCGGTCTCGACATGGCACTAGTCCCACAGGTGGCTCTCCCCGCGGTCGTCATCGCGGCCTTGTTCCTGGCGCTCAAGCCCGCCGTGTTCCACCTGCTTGTGCGCGGCGTGTTTGACGAACCTAAACTCAGCTGGAATCTCGGTCTGCGGCTAGGCCAATGTAGTGAGTTCGCCCTGCTCATTGCATTCTTGGGGCTGTCAAAGGGCCTGCTTGGAGGCCCAGCGGCGACGCTCATTCAGGCGGTCACCGTCATAACGCTGCTGGCGTCGTCCTATCTGGTCGTACTGGCACTGCCGAACCCGATTGCGATCAGGGAGTCACTGCGCCGCGACTGATTAAGCCACGAGTGCTGTCTCGGTTGGGAGGGATGAGAAGCCGCCGACAGGCGTCGGCGGCGTAGAGGTCGTGACTAGATCGCAGCTTCCAGCTCGGGCAACGCCTCAAAGAGATCCGCTACGAGGCCGTAGTCGGCGACCTGGAAGATCGGTGCGTCCTCGTCCTTGTTGATTGCCACGATAACCTTGCTGTCCTTCATGCCGGCAAGGTGCTGAATGGCACCTGAAATACCCACAGCGATGTACAGATCCGGGGCCACAATTTTGCCGGTCTGGCCTACCTGATAATCGTTGGGCACAAAGCCTGCATCAACGGCCGCTCGAGAGGCGCCGATTGCTGCATTTAGCTTGTCAGCGATACCTTCCAGCAGACTGAAGTTATCCCCGTTTTGCATGCCACGGCCGCCTGAAATCACGACCGACGCTGATGTCAGTTCGGGGCGATCAGAAACAGCCACTTCCTCGCGGATAAATTGTGAGACGCCAGCATCATGCGCCGCGGAGCACGCCTCTACCGTCGCGCTGCCGCCCTCGGCCGGCACCGCATCAAAAGCAGTGGTCCGGACAGTGATCACCTTTTTGGGATCTGCCGATTGCACGGTCGCGATCACGTTGCCCGCATAGATGGGCCGCGTGAAGGTGTCAGCACTCTCAACGGAGAGAATGTCGGAGATCTGACCGACGTCGAGCAGCGCCGCCACGCGCGGCATAATGTTTTTGCCGTTCGCCGTAGAAGGAGCCAGAAGGTTGTCATAGTCAGCGCCTAATTCTGCGGCCAATAGACTCACGTTTTCGGCCAGCTGATGTTCATAGGCGGCGTTATCCGCACAAATCACCTTGGCGACACCCGGAACCTGCGCTGCCGCGTCAGCAGCGGCGCCACAACCGGCCCCCGCTACCAGAATATCCACGTCTCCACCAAGCTCACCGGCTGCCGCAACCGCATTGAGCGTCGCCGCCTTCAAAGACGCGTTGTCGTGCTCTGCAATAACCAATGTTTTCATCAGATCACCTTTGCTTCGTTTTTCAGTTTGTCGACTAGCTGCGAGACATCCTCTACTTTGATGCCCGCTGCTCGCTCGGGAGGAGGCGCCACACCCACTTGCGTAACGTGGGATTGCACAGCTACTGAGAGCTGCTCGGGCGTCAGCGTCTCCAGCGGTTTTTTCTTGGCTTTCATGATGTTCGGCAAGGATGCATAACGCGGCTCGTTGAGGCGTAAATCTGTCGTGATGATGGCCGGCAGCGTCAACGAGACAGTTTGCAGACCACCGTCTACCTCTCGCACCACCTCGACAGTGCCCTCTCCAATCTTGACCTCTGAGGCAAAAGTACCTTGCCCCATTCCGGTCAGTGCACCCAGCATTTGCCCGGTCTGGTTGTTATCGCCGTCAATCGACTGTTTACCCATGATGACCAGGTCCGGAGATTCCTGGTCGACCACACCTTTCAGGAGCTTGGCAATGGCCAGCGGTTCAGGCCTGCCCTCGACCTCTACGTGTACACCTCGATCGGCGCCCAACGCCAAAGCGGTGCGGATTTGCTCCTGGCAGCTGCTCTCGCCCACTGACACGGCGACAATCTCGGTCACGGTGCCCGCTTCTTTCAGCCTGACGGCCTCTTCAACTGCTATTTCGCAAAATGGGTTGATCGCCATCTTGACGTTATTCAGATCAACGTCCGTGCCATCTGCCTTCGCTCTGACCTTGACGTTGTAATCGACCACGCGTTTTACCGCGACCAATGCTTTCATGGTGTCTCCAGATAATTCCAGATCTTTGTGTAGATTGTTTGCTGCCGCTTACGGGGCTGTTTCTCACTCATCGATTTGCGAGGACCGCTCAGGGCCGTCTCTGGACCCTTTTTTAACGCCGGTTACCGCTGGGGTCCCCCACGCCTGTATCACCTCGCAAACCTGCTAGTACGGCCACGTTAGTGTATCATGCCGCCGCAAAGTAAAGCACTCAACAGCTCCGGATTCTAATGGATTTCGGTGATGTTGGAGATTACCGACGAGCCGCTAGAAAAGTCGCGAGGTGTGGTGTGGAAAGAGAGTCGATGGAGTTTGACGTAGTCGTAGTCGGAGCGGGCCCTGCCGGCTTGTCTGCGGCAATTCGACTGATGCAACTGGCCGAGTCTGAAGGACGTGAGACCACGGTGTGCGTCGTGGAGAAGGGATCTGAGGTCGGCGCGCACATCCTCTCCGGTGCGGTACTCGAGCCCCGAGCCCTGAATGAGCTGCTACCTGATTGGCAAGACCGCGGTGCGCCACTCAACACCTCGGTAACGGGCGACACGTTCTACTTCTATACCGGCCAGGAGAGTGCGATCAAACTACCGGGATTCGCCATCCCACGGCCCACTCACAATGAAGGCAACTATATTGTCTCTATGGGTAATGTCTGTCGCTGGCTGGCCGAACAGGCAGAGGGCATGGGCGTAGAGATCTACCCCGGTTTCACGGCGGCAGAGGTGCTGTTTGATGAGGCGGGGAACGTCAAAGGCATCGCGACGGGCGAGATGGGTGTCGGCGCCGATGGAGCGCAGAAAGACAGCTACGTGCCCAGCATGGAATTACACGCGCGCTATACGGTGTTTGCCGAGGGCTGCCGTGGGCACCTTGGCAAGCAGTTGATCGCGCACTTTAACCTCGATGAAGGCAAAGATCCGCAACACTATGGCATCGGCATTAAAGAAGTCTGGAAAATTGACCCTGATAAGCATCAGGAAGGGCTGGTTGTGCACGGTATTGGCTGGCCACTGTCGGAATCCAACTCCAGCGGCGGCGCATTCCTGTACCACGCTGAAAATCACGAGGTTTATCTGGGTCTGATTGCCGATCTAAATTACAGCAACCCGCACCTCAGTCCGTTCGAAGAGTTCCAGCGCTGGAAAACCCACTCGAAGACCCGGGAGGTCCTCGAGGGTGGGGAGCGCATCGCTTACGGTGCACGTGCGCTGGCCAAGGGCGGGCAAAACTCACTACCTGACATGGCCTTTCCCGGGGGCGTATTAGTGGGGTGTGATGCAGGTACTCTGAACAGCGTCAAAATCAAGGGCAACCACACTGCCATGAAGAGCGGCATGCTGGCGGCAGAAAGCATTATGGCTGCGCTGCAAAGCGAAGCGCCGCCTGTTCTGCTGACTGATCTGGCGGGCAGGATCAGCGATTCCTGGTTAGGCAAGGAACTGCATAGCGCCCGTAACTTCTCAGGCTTCATGCATAAGTTCGGCACCTTACTCGGTGCCGCGATGGTCTGGATCGATCAAAACCTGTTTGCAGGACGCTTGCCCTTCACGTTACACGATGCGAAGCCTGATCATGCCTGTCTTGAGGAAGCTTCCTCAGCAAAAGTGATCGAATATCCCAAACCCGATAACACCATTACGTTTGATCGGCTCTCCTCGGTGTTCCTGTCCAATACCAACCATGAAGAAGATCAGCCGTGTCACCTCACGCTGAAGGACAGCTCAGTCCCGATCGCAGTGAACCTGCCAAAGTACGCCGAGCCCGCGCAGCGTTACTGTCCTGCTGGGGTTTACGAGATCGTTGAAGACACCGAGGGTCCACGCTTTCAAATTAACGCGCAAAACTGCGTACACTGCAAAACCTGCGACATCAAGGACCCCTCGCAGAACATTACCTGGGTGAGTCCTGAGGGCTTTGGCGGTCCGAACTACCCCAATATGTAAGCGCGGTATCAGCTTAAAAAGAACTTGGCTCCGCCACTTGTAATGCTGTGGTCGTCATCAGCAAGGTCGACCAGCCGGTACCAAGCCGCCCTAGAGCATAAGGCTGAAAGCCCGTGGGGAAGCTCGATATACGCGGCCCCGCCGGCTTTTTGCTCTAGCTTCAGGGGATACTCGGGGCCCACAGGAAATATGCCGCCGGCATTGAGCACGGCCAATAGCTGCCCACTCCCCCCCGATTCATCCCATTGCATATCGGTGATCATCAAGGGATGCAGCGCGACATCGACTCGGCATTTCTCGACAGGGGTTACCAGATAGTACTCACCGTCGGCCTCGCGCCGAAGAATTCCTGCAAACAAATGCCAGAGCTCAGGGCGCTTTATAGCCACGCCCTCGTGGTACCAGGTCCCATCTGACGAGATGGCCATATCGATATCGCCGCAGTAGTCAGGTTGCCACAGATTGAGCGGCGCAGGGTGGCGTCCATTTACGGAAAGCACGCCCTCTTTGTGGCTGACCGCGTGGTGTCTGTCAGGGACCTGACCCAACAGTTCCTCCAGTGAACCGCCCTGTTCAGCGCCTCCGCTCACCATGCTTGAAGCCCGCCGTTGGCCAGCGCCGACTCAGCGAATGACAATGTCGGCTGCGTTGCGCTGATGAACCAGAAACTCATCGAAGCTAAGCCGCTGCTGTTCACCGCTGCGGAGATCAAACAACTGCTGTGCCTCGGCGCTGCTCAACGCTGCAACATCGCCGGGGTTCACTCGAGCCAACTGGACCAGCGCGTAGCCCTCTCCGGGCACGGACACTGTGCGCAACCGCCCTGTTTGACCCCGCGGCATGGCGAAAGCCGTCTCCAGCACTGGCTGCGGGAGCTGGCTAGTTAAACGTGTCGCAGCCAGTTCCACCCGCCACTCCATACCGAGGGCGTTAGCCGCTGACTCCATTGATTCGCCTGACGCCAGTAACGTCTCGGCCCTGGCGGCCATGTCCGCCAGCGCTGTTGCCTCAAGTTCCGCTCTAAGACCGCGCCGCACCTCACGTTCGACTTCGCCAAAAGGCGCAACTTGTGGTGCGCGTACGTCGCGCACCCGGACAGCAACAAAACGCTGACCCGCTAACTCTAGCACTTCGCTATTGTTGCCTGACTCTTTAACATCATCAGAGAAAGCGAGCTCCCTCAGGCGGGAGTCAGTGAAAAGCCCGACGCCCTCGCCCAGTGAAAACGGCTCTGAAACAAGCACTTCGGCACCGATTGCTGCCGCCGGGGATGAGAGATCCGGCGCATTGAAGGCGAGATCTCTCAGCTCTTCGACCGCGATCAATAGATTACGCTCGGCCTCCGCGGCTTCAATTGAGGCCCGAAGCTCCTCTCGCACCGAGGCGTAATTTACAGAATCCGCGGCAATGCGCTCCTCGAGGCGAATGAAATGGGTGCCCGCATCGGTTTCGACGGCTCCCGAAATATCACCGGGTTCCGCCAGCGCTGCGATGGCAGTCTCCATTGCAGCAGGAAAGGCGGAACCATCTGTAAAACCTAGCTCGCCACCGAGGCTGGCTGAACCCAAGTCATCCGAGAGCTCGGCCGCCAAATCGGCAAAATTCTCTCCGCGCCCGATCCGTTCTGCCGTCTTGGCTACGCGTAGCTCGTAGGCAGTGTCAGTCTCGTCGTCGTCCTGAATCAGCAAGATATGAGCGACCCTTGCCTGCTCCGCGACCTCGTACTCGTCCTTCACGGCCTCGTATTGCTCTTCCACCACCGACTCATCCACTGACACCGCAAAGTCGGCTGGATCGAGCAGAATGTAGTCAACCACTAATTGCTCAGGGTTAAAAAACGTGGCCTCGTTCTGCTGGTAGTAACTTTGTAGCGCCGCATCGGAGAGATCCTCGTCCGTCACCAGCCCTGTTTCAGGAATCACGACGTAGCGTACATCGCGCTCTTCGGCAATCAGGTTGGCGGTTGCTGCGAGCTCTGTCTGCGTGGCGAATTCAGTCTCACTGATCGCGGTTTGCAGTTGTGTCAGCACAATGTCCTCGGCCTGGGCTCTGCGAAACCGCTCCGGCGTGTAACCTGCGTTAGCCAGCACGCTCTTGTAAGCGTCGGGAGAAAATATGCCGTTTAACTGGAACGCCTCAATTCCGGTGATTGACTTGCCAACCTGCGCCTCGGACGCCACCAGGCTCAATGCCGTGCTCTTCTGGAGCAGCAGTGCGCGCTGGATCAATGATTGAAGTGCTCTGGGCTGCAATCGGTCGTCATCCAGTAACGCGGGATCAATATCGTCTCCTAGCACACTGACCAACTGGCGTTTTTGCTGTGTGATCGCCTCCTGCAACGCGAACGGCGTGATTTCCTCGCCATTGACCTCAGCAACCGATGTGCCTGAGCCACCAGGAAGCAAGGTCTCCAGCCCGAAAGCAGCAAAGGACAGCACGATAAGGCCAATAATCACCTTTGCTGCGGTACTTTGGGTGCTTTGGCGCATGGACTGAAGCATAGTAATGTGGCTCTTTAACGGTTGGTTGAAATCGAAGGAGCTAGACGAAAAGAAGGCGCACAATGGCGCCTTCCTCGCAACCGCCCCAAGACGGCATAACAGGTTCAGTTACTTATTAACGGCATCCTTTAGCGCCTTGCCCGCTTTGAACCCAGGCGTGTTCGAGGCCGCGATCTGGATGGTCTCACCCGTACGCGGATTGCGTCCCTGACGAGCCGCTCTCGCCTTGACGGAAAACGTTCCGAAGCCTACCAGCGACACACTACCGCCTTTCGACAGCGCGCCAGTAATCGCACCAATCGCCGCATCAAGCGCACGACCGGCAGAAGCTTTGGAAAGATCCGCGTCTGCGGCAATGGCGTCAATCAAGTCATTTTTGTTCACGTTGTTACCCCTCGAGTGGTTTGAGCTGAATATTCACCGGCACATATCTCAGCGCCTGCAGATAGACTACTCCTGCCACTAGGTGCGGTCAACGCTGAAACGCTTGAAATCAGTGGGATCTGGGCCGATTAGCGTCCATAGATTCCTGACCTGCGTCATCCCCCTGTCCGATATTTTCAGAGCCTGCGAGATAGGCATCATCGTCGAGAGGTTCGGGCAGGCGCTCGAGTGCGATCGCCAGCACCTCATCGATCCACTTGACCGGCCGAATTTCGAGATTTTCCTTAATGTTATCAGGCACTTCTTGAAGATCCCGCTCGTTTTCATGAGGGATCACGACCGTGCTGATACCGCCTCGACGGGCCGCCAGCAGCTTTTCTTTTAAACCGCCTATCGGCAAGACCTCTCCGCGGAGCGTGATTTCGCCCGTCATGGCGACATCAGCTCGCACAGGAATTTCCGTGAAACTGCTCACCAACGCGGTGCACATCGCGATACCGGCGCTGGGGCCATCCTTGGGAGTCGCACCCTCAGGAACGTGAATATGCATGTCGCGCGTGTCATGGAAGCGCGCAGGAATGCCAAGGGTTTGAGACTTGGCTCTGACCACTGTATTTGCCGCCTGAATCGACTCCTGCATCACGTCACCCAGAGAGCCAGTCTTCACAACGCGCCCCTTACCCCGGGTCGAGGCCACCTCAATGGTCAGGAGCTCACCACCCACAGACGTCCAGGCCAACCCCGTGACTTGCCCAACCTTGTTCTCCTGTTCGGCAGTGCCGAAATTGAATTTTCGCACCCCGAGAATATCCGGTAGTGATTCCGGGCTGATGGTCTGCCCAGACTCCCGCTCGCCCAGCGCAAAAGCCTTGACCATTTTGCGGCACACTTTGGCAATCTGGCGCTCCAACGCCCTGACCCCGGCCTCGCGGGTGTAGTAGCGGATAATGTCTAAGCAGGCCTCTTCCGAGAGGTCGATCTCGTCCGACTTGAGCCCATTGAGCTTCGTTTGCTTGGGTATCAGATATTTCTGAGCGATGTTGAGCTTCTCGTCCTCGGTGTAGCCCGGGATGCGAATCACTTCCATCCGATCCAGCAGGGGTCCGGGGATATTCATAGTGTTGGAGGTGCACACGAACATCACGTCAGAAAGGTCATAGTCAACCTCGAGATAATGATCGTTGAACGCGTGATTTTGCTCCGGGTCGAGCACTTCCAGCATGGCAGAGGCCGGATCGCCCCGGTGGTCCATCCCCATCTTGTCGATCTCATCCAAAAGGAAAAGCGGGTTTCTGACACCGGCCTTGGACATCCTCTGCAGTAATTTGCCGGGCATGGAGCCGATATAGGTTCGCCGGTGGCCTCTTATCTCCGCTTCGTCGCGGACACCACCCAAAGCCATTCGGATAAATTTCCGGTTCGTTGAGCGGGCAATTGACTCACCCAAGGATGTTTTACCCACGCCCGGCGGCCCGACGAGGCAAAGCACGGGGCCTTTTAGTTTCCGCACCCGCTTTTGTACTGCCAAGTATTCAAGGATGCGCTCCTTCACCTCCTCGAGCCCAAAATGGTCCGCGTCCAGCACGGTCTGCGCTCGCTTCAGGTCATGGCGAACCTTGCTGCGCTTGAACCACGGAATGCTAACCATCCAATCGAGATAGCCGCGCACGACAGACGCCTCGGCCGACATCGGGGACATCATTTTGAGCTTACTTAGCTCAGCATTGGCCTTCTCCAGCGCCTCCTCTGGCATGCGTGCGTCGTTGATTTTGTTCTGCAAATCATCGACTTCATTCGGCGCGTCATCCATTTCACCGAGCTCTTTCTGAATCGCCTTCATCTGCTCGTTGAGGTAGTACTCGCGCTGGCTTTTTTCCATCTGTTTTTTGACCCGACCACGGATGCGCTTTTCGACCTGGAACAGATCAATCTCCGCATCCATCAGGGACTGAAGATGCTCTAGACGTCCTTGCACATCAGCGATCTCTAGAATCCGCTGCTTCTCTTCAAGATCAACGCCCATGTGAGCTGAGATGGTATCCGCGAGGCGACCAGGTTCATCAATGCCAGACAGGGAGGTCAGCACCTCTGCAGGCACTTTTTTGCTCAAACCCACGTATTTTTCGAACTGCTCTACCGTCGCCTTAACCAGAGAGGCGGCGTCGCGCTCGGACAGGGGATCGGCCTCAATTTGTCTAACCGAGGCCACTGCAAATTGCTCATCGTCGTCGATGGCCAGCACTGCGGCACGGTAACTGCCCTCAACCAAGACCTTAATTGTGCCATCGGGCAATTTGAGTAGCTGGAGGATATTGGACACGGTGCCGACCTGATACAGGTCATCGACGCCGGGCTGGTCATCGGACGCATTGCGCTGCGCAACCAGCAGCACCTGCTTGTTGTCGAGCATCGCGTGCTCCAGGGCCTCAATGGATCGCTCGCGTCCAACAAACAACGGCAGCACCATGTGAGGATATACCACCACGTCTCGTAGCGGCAGCAAGGGCAATTGGTGGTCTTGATCGGTCATCGTCTACTCCGTTCCTATTGCCAATATGGGGGCTCAGTGCGACCTTTTAAAGGCCCACGTCCATAAATAAGTACCCATAACGGGTCAAAATGGATTGATGATGCCGCCCTAGGAGCGGCACGGACTCACTACTCTTCCGCGCCCGCCACGGCGGCACTCGGCGTCTCGTAGACCAATAGCGGCTCTGAGTCGCCCTTTACGACCGATTCGTCAACAACAATCTTTGCGACGTCGGGAGTCGAGGGAATGGCGTACATCGATTCGAGCAAAATGCCTTCGAGGATTGAGCGAAGCCCCCTCGCGCCTGTCTTACGCTCCATGGCTCGCTCGGCCACAGCCTGCAGGCCGTCCTCGCGGAAATCTATCTCCACTCCTTCCATCTCAAACATTTTGGCATACTGCTTGGTCAGCGCGTTGCGCGGTTCGGTGAGAATCCTGATCAGTGCCTCAGCATCAAGCTCCTCAAGCGTGGCGATAATGGGCAACCTACCCACAAACTCCGGAATCAAGCCGTACTGCACCAAATCCTCTGGTTGCAGATCAGAGAGTGTTTCGCCGAAGTTGCGAGTTTCCTCTTTGCTTTTGACCTCTGCGCCAAAGCCGATTCCGCCCTTCTCGGAGCGATTGCGAATGACTTTGTCGAGACCCGCGAAGGCGCCGCCACAAATGAACAGAATGTTGCTGGTATCGACCTGCAAAAACTCCTGCTGAGGGTGCTTGCGTCCGCCTTGAGGTGGCACTGATGCCACCGTGCCCTCAATCAATTTTAGGAGGGCCTGCTGTACGCCCTCGCCTGACACATCCCGTGTGATCGAAGGGTTATCTGATTTTCTGGAAATCTTGTCGATTTCATCGATATAAACGATCCCCATCTGGGCGCGATCGACATCGTAGTCGCACTTCTGGAGCAGCTTTTGGATAATATTTTCGACGTCTTCTCCGACGTAGCCCGCCTCGGTCAGCGTAGTGGCGTCGGCAATAGTAAAGGGCACATCCAACAATCTCGCTAGCGTTTCGGCAAGCAAGGTCTTGCCCGAGCCCGTGGGGCCTACCAGCAAAATATTGGACTTACTGAGCTCGACATCCTCGGCGCTGTGCGATGCGGGTGATGCATTACGCAGCCGTTTGTAGTGGTTGTATACGGCGACCGCGAGCACGCGCTTGGCTTTCTGCTGACCAATCACGTACTGATTTAGGATTTCGTTGATCTCGGCGGGGATGGGAAGCTTGGCACTCTCGCCCTCACTACCCGCCTCCTGTATTTCCTCGCGGATAATGTCGTTGCAGAGGTCGACGCACTCGTCGCAAATAAACACAGACGGACCTGCAATCAGCTTGCGCACCTCATTCTGGCTCTTGCCGCAAAATGAGCAGTACAGCAGTTTGCCGTTGTCGCCAGAGGTGTTTTCGTCCGTCATGACCTGTCCTAAGTGCTCCCGCTAATCGTTAACATTGATACGTTTCAGGGGACTTTGCAAGTCAGGGCAATATCGAGATCTGGCGTGCCTAGCGACTGCTAATTACCTCATCGACCAGGCCATATTCCACGCTCTGCTCAGCGCTCATAAAGCGATCGCGCTCTGTGTCCCGCTCAATCACTTCCATGGTTTGGCCCGTGTGATCAGCCAGCAGGCTATTCAGGCGCTCCCGAAGAAACAGAATCTCCTTGGCCTGAATTTCGATATCTGTAGCCTGGCCTTGAGCGCCCCCGCTGGGCTGATGAATCATCGTGCGGGCATTGGGTAGGATGTAGCGCTTACCCTTGGTGCCACCACTCAGGAGAAAGGCACCCATCGACGCCGCTTGGCCAATGCACATGGTGCTCACATCCGGCTTGATGAAGCGCATCGTGTCGTAAATCGACAGGCCTGCCGTCACCGAGCCACCGGGACTATTGATGTAGAGATGCACGTCCTTGTCGGGGTTCTCAGACTCCAGAAACAGGAGCTGCGCCACGATCAGATTCGCCATGTGATCTTCAATCGCACCAACGATAAAGATCACCCGCTCCTTCAGAAGCCGCGAGTAAATGTCGAAGGAGCGCTCCCCTCGAGAAGTCTGCTCGATCACCATCGGCACCAAGCCGAGGGCCTGTGGGTCCTGATCGAAACCTGACTGTTCCATGCTCATTCCTTTTGTCGTCTACTCTGCCGGAGTCGCCGGTCGCGCTTTGGCCAACGCATCCTGATAGCTGCACTCCACCTCTGCGATAGCGGCGGTGGAAAGCAGTTTCTCTACCACTGCATCCTCCAGCACACGTGATTCAATACCTGCCAACTGCTCGTTCTCTGAGTAGTACCAATTAATCACTTCCTCAGGGTCTTGATAGGTCGACGCGATATCTTCAATCGCTTCACGTACCTTAGCGGGCTCCGCCGTTAACTCAAACTGACTGATCATTTCCGCCACAACGAGTCCCAGCTTGACCCGACGTTCAGCCTGATCAGCGAACATTTCGTCTGGCAATATTGACGCCAGGTCCAAATCCTGCGGCGCAGCCCCGCCGAACTGCTGAAACATTTGCTGCCGCATGGCATTCACTTCCTGAGCGATCAAAGATGCAGGCAGTTCCAGCTCACAGTGGGCGGCCACAATGGCATCCATCACCTGCGTCTTCACTGACGCCTCGATCGCATTGCGGAGCTCGCGCTCCATGTTCTGCTTCACCTCGGCGCGAAAGCTCTCCTCCGTGCCCTCTTCCAAGCCATATTGCGCAAACAGGGCCTCATCTACCGGCGCGAGCTCCAATTCCTGGACTTCCTTAACCTGCACCTTGAATTCTACGTCGGCACCGGCGAGATCTTCTGACTGGTAGTCCTCCGGAAAGGTGAGCTGCAACACTTTTTCCTCGCCGGCGCTCGCGTCGATCAAGCCGTCTTCAAATCCGGGGATCATCCGGCCCGAACCCAACTCCAGAGAGGTGCCCTCACCAGAACCGCCCTCAAAGGCCTCACCATCGCGAAAACCTTCAAAATCGATTACCAATGTGTCGCCTTTTACCGCGGCGCGCTCAGCGGTGACCAATTTTCCCTGCTGCTTGCGAAACACCTCGACGATGTCGTCGATATCCGCGTCTGTAACGTCGGCGACAGGCTTCTCGATTGACAAATCGTCAATCGCACCGACTTCGACGGTGGGAAAGACCTCAAAAGTAGCCGTGTACTCGACATCCTGCCCCGCGTCCATCTTACGCGCTTCGATGTTGGGCTGGCCTGCCGGTCGGAGATTTTCGGAGATAACCGCCTCCTGAAATGACTGGCTGATCACTTCGCCCAGCACCTCCTGTCTCACACCCGCACCAAATCGCTGCTGCATCACCCGCATGGGGACCTTTCCGGGACGGAATCCCGGCAACCGCACATTGCGGGCAGCTTCCTGAAGGCGCTTGTCGACGGCGACATCCACCCGATCAGCCGGCACACCGACGGTCAATCGACGCTCTAATCCGGACGTTGTTTCTACGGAGACCCGCATGTTTGTGCTCCTGAAAAATGCAAGATGTAAGGTATGCGATACCGTTTGTTCGCAGTGGCGCTCTGCCCGGTTCAACGCGGGGCGTTACGTGCCTTCTTGGCGGAACTTGGTGCGGAAGGAGAGACTTGAACTCTCACGTCATAAGACACTGGAACCTAAATCCAGCGCGTCTACCAATTCCGCCACTTCCGCACAAAACGCAGGAAAGACCGTGACAGGGCTACCAGCGAGGCGCGCGATGTTGTCATAAAAGGCCAGTGTTTACAACGATTTCGGGCGGGGACTTCGGGTTCGGAGCGCCCTCTGAGATCGCCCGATCGCCAACACCATGATGAGAAATGACTAGAGAAACCGCGCTTAAATAAAAATAATAAAAAACAATTGCTTATGATTATAATCTAAATTAAATATTGAATTTTCATACAGCAAAGCAGGTAATATGACGCATTGATCTAAGAATTGGCGGGCCGTGGCTGGATTAATTTGGCGCTTCAGTCATAATGAATAGGTCGCAGTGCCCCTCAAGAAGCCTGACGACACCGGGTATCCCAAGTGCCCGGACTGTGTGTTCGCTGATGTGCCCGCGAACGCACCACTCCTAAAAGTCTATGACTACGGGCCCCTCGGGGCCCGCTTTTTTGCACGTGCTTTTTAACAAATCAGAGCGTGTGCGTGACCCGATCCGAGGTCAGAGAGCCCGCCAGATGATTTTCAATTTTGGCGGTGATGGTGGCGTCTTCATGGGAAAATTCGATACCGATGCCCGCTTGCCTGTTGCCCTGGGCACCCACCGGAGTGATCCACACAACGCGTCCGGCAACGGGTAGCTTTTCTGGCTCATCCATGAGGGTGAGCAATAAGAAAACCTCATCTCCCAGACGATATGACCGAGCCGTCGGCACAAACAGCCCACCATTTTTAAGAAAAGACATATAAGCGCCGTAGAGAACGCTTTTGTCCTGAATCGTTAGGGCCAGCACCGATTGCTGATCAACATCACTCATATCCTTACCTTAACTGGCTACACCTTCCCTGCCAAGGCTCGATAAAAATCGTCCGCCAATGTCTGCGAAGGCCGCGTGGTCCCGGCTTCGACACAGGCGGAATAGCTCTGCGATAACGATATCCTTCCCGGGCGTCGCACCTCGCTTGACCCTCGACGACAGCTCCGCCACGCAACGATGCAATAACAACCAGCTTTGCGCCTGATGACAAAAACGATCCGTATCGACCCCCCGCACCTGACCTTCAACCCAGACGAGCAACTCTGACAGCAGCACGCTCAAATCGACGCCGGACCAAGCCGCGGGCGGACCAGCCCGTTGCTCACTCAAAACGGGAAAGCTTGCAACAAGCGCTTCTTTTGCGGCGAGGCTTTCTGAATCAGCCATCAGCCGCGCTGAGACCGCTCGCCCTTGCGCCATGTCCAGCAAATGTTCAGCGTTTGCAGCAGAACCCCCGACTTGTGAACCTAACCATTTCAGCGCTGCATCTTTTTCACTGCGCGGCAGACGCAATAATTGGCAGCGCGATCTAACAGTCGGCGGCAGTCGCCAGGCCTCAGCGCTGGAAAGCAGCATCAACGCGTTGCCGGGCGGTTCTTCCAGTGTTTTCAACAGACTGTTTGCCGCCGCAAGCGTCATCTGGTCAGCATCACGAACCAATAGTAACTTAGCTGCGCCATAGAGCGCGGTCTGTTGTAGGAAGTGTGTGGCCTCTCGGACCTGATCAATCCCGATCGCCGTTTTGCCGTCCGGCACCTGGAGCAACATTAGGTCGCCGTGGGTCCCTTGAAGAAAGGCCTTACAACTTTGGCATTGCCCGCAAGCCAGCCCGTCTTGGGGGTCGTGACAAAGCTGCCGCATCGCCAGTTGCCCCGCAAAGAGGCTAGCTTCATTCGCATCCTCACTCACCACAAGATATGCGTGGCCTTTATCGCCCGCGCCTGAGATCCACTCTCGTAAGTGACTCAAGAGCCAGGGCGGTGTCGCGTCACGCAGCTCGACAGCGAGCTCAGATGTGTCACTCATCGACACACCAGTTTGTCATTGTCGCCTCCAGAGATTTTTGGACACCGCCCAGGCCCTGTGCCGCGTCAACAACAATATAGCGGTCAGGAAAACGGGCAGCGCGGTCAAGGTAACCCTGGCGCACTCGCTCGAAAAACGCCTGCTCTTCTTGTTCAAAGCGGTCCAACGCGCCACGCGCACGGGCCCGGGCCATGCCAATCTCTGGTGGCATGTCCAACAAGATGACGGTGTCAGGCACCCTGCCGCCCTGAACCAGCGATTCAAGCTTGCCAATGAGCTCAGCCGATAGGCCTCTGCCTGCTCCCTGATAAGCATAGGTTGCGTCAGTAAATCGATCGCACAGTACCCACTGCCCCTGATTCAACGCGGGCTCAATCACTTTGCTCAGGTGTTGCGCGCGAGCGGCAAAGACAAGCAACAACTCCGCCATTTCTACCGGGGCTTCTTCGTCGACGCTCAATAAATTGCGGCGGATTGCCTCCGCCAGAGGTGTGCCGCCAGGTTCCCGGGTTTGCAAGACCGATATGCCCTGCGCTGTCAGCTTCTCAGCCAAAAAGGTCTGCGCGGTCGATTTTCCTGCGCCCTCTCCGCCTTCGATAGTGATAAAGCGCCCC
>ERZ802822.525-NODE-525-length-26491-cov-21.995836_pt1 | contig 26491 bp, 30 predicted proteins | sample MGYA00345649_ERZ802822 | MGnify/ENA primary metagenome ERZ802822 (study PRJEB30503, sample SAMEA104212359) | marine metagenome | biome: Westerlies Biome; feature: [SRF] surface water layer (ENVO:00010504) within the epipelagic zone...; material: water...
ATGGATAGCAAAAAAAAATCTCAATTTATTGAGTACTTTTCAAAAGGAATTAAAAATTTAAATCAACTTAAAATAGGTGTTGAACACGAAAGGTTTTTATTTGAAGGAGAAAATAAGAACAGAATTTCTTATGAAACTTTAAAAAAACTTTTTGAAAACTTAAAAGTTAATGGTTGGGAACCTCTTCATGAAAAAGGAAATATTATTGGTATGCAAAGAAACAAACAACAAATTACCACAGAACCAGGGTTACAATGTGAGTTGTCTGGTGCGCCGCTAGAAAATATTCACCAAGTTTGTAGCGAGAGTTCAAAATTTTTAAAAGAAATAGAAATTGCGAGCAAAGGCTTAGATGTTAACACTGTATCAATTGGTTTCGATCCTTTTAATAATTTGTCAGATATTCCTCAGAGTCCAAAAACTAGATATAAAATTATGACCAAGGAAATGCCCAAAGGAGGCAAGCAGAGTTTAGAAATGATGTATAGAACTTGCGGCATACAAATTAATTATGATTATACTTCAGAAGAAAACTTTGAAAAAATTTTTAGACTAGGAAATTATTTAACACCTCTTACAATAGCTCTTTATTCAAACTCACCTTTTGAGGCGGGTCAACCAGTTGGTTATTATTCATATAGAAATAAAGTTTGGCAAAACACTTCCCGTGGAGGAATAATGCCTATAGCTTTTGAAAAAGTAAGCTTTGAAAAATATTTTGATCACGTGACCAAGTATCCTATGTTATTTGTAATTAGAGATAAAAATTATATTGAACCTAACGGACAACCTTTCAAAGATTTTATTTTAGGTAATTTTTCAAATCTTAAAGAAGAAGCAAACTTAAAAGATTTTGAAACTCATCTTGCAACTATATTTACAGAAGTAAGATTAAAACAATTTGTTGAAGTAAGATCTTTAGATGCTTGCGATTGGGAATGTCTCTGCGATGGTCCAGCTTTTTTTACCGGCATATTTTATAAAGGACTTGATGAAGCTTTCGAGATCGCAGTGAAATGGAAAAAAGAAAATGTAATGAATGCATATTTAGAGTCTCCTAAAAAAGGTCTTGAAACAGAACTCGAAGGTAAAAAATTACATGAATGGGGTAAAATATTCTTTGATATCGCTAAAAGAGGTTTAGTAGAAAGAAAGCAGGTAAATTCTAAAGGAAACGATGAAACAGCTTATTTAAAACATGTTGAAAATGTAATTAAGAATAAAAAAAATAGAGCACAGCTTTTATTAGATCAATATAAGAAGACTAACAACTTAGATTTTTTTAAAAATGAAAAAGAAAATTTTAATTATTCAGGGTTCTAGTTTAAAAAAAATAAACATTAAAACCGATACGTCTTTTTTCTTAGGCTTAGAGGCTCAAAGAAGAAGATATCAAATCTACTACTATGAACCTAAAGACCTAAGTTTTATTAACGGCAAAGTGACAGCCTTTTGCTCAAAAGTAAAATTCTTAGACAATCCAAAGCAACCAGTAAAAATAATAAGCAAATCAGTATTAAATCTTTTACAAGCTAAATTGATATTAATACGTAGCGAACCTCCGTTTAACCAACAATATATTAATACGACATTTATTTTGGAGTATATCTCAAAAAAAGTTAGGATTATTAATCATCCAAAAGCTTTAAGGGAAGTGCCTGAAAAACTCTTTTCTCTAAAATTAATTAAATATATGCCCCAGACTTTAATCAGTGAAAATTTAAATCAAATTAAATCTTTTTTAAAAAATAATAAAAAAATAGTGATGAAGCCAATTGAAAGTTACAGTGGTAATGACGTAAAACTCATAACTAAATTTAATAAATCATTAATAAATAAATTTATAAAAAAATATCACCATTTAATGTTTCAAAAGTTTATTCCTCAGATTTCAAAAGGAGATAAAAGAGTATTTATAATTAATGGAAAAATAAAAGGAGCTATCTCAAGGCTTCCAAAAAAAGGTAGCATACTTTCAAATATGAGCAAAGGAGCATCCGCAAAAAAAATAGATATTAGTCAGAATGAAATGAAGATTAGTAAGATTGTAGCTACAGAATTAAAAAAACAAAAAATTTATTTTGCAGGTATAGACTTTATCCAAGGAAAACTTATTGGAGATATAAATGTTACAAGTCCCACAGGTTTGAAGACTTATTACGATTTAACAGGTTATAATTTAGCTAAGTATTTTTTTGATAATATTTAATACCTGCGGAGCGTTTAGCTCCGCAAGTAAGGTAAACTTATTTAATTTCAATAAGTTTTTTTTTCTTCATTTCCGGTATGATTTTTTCACAAGAAATTGTAAGCAAACCATCTTTTAGCTCAGCACCATTTACTTTCACATCATCTGCAATTGTAAAGGATCTAGCAAAAGATCTTTGCGAGATTCCTCGATGAATAATTTCATCTCCGTCTTTTTCTTCAGTTCTTTTAATGTCTTTTGTCTTAACAGTTAAAAGATTATCTTCATATTCAACCTCAACATCATTTTTGTTAAAGCCAGCAACCGCTACTTCAATAGCGTACTTATCATTGCCTGCTTTTCGGATGTTATATGGCGGATAATTGCTTTGCATAGCAAGACTGCCATTTCCCAATATAGATTCGAACTGATCAAACATGTCATCAAATCCGATGCTATAAGGTCTGAGTGAATTAAAGATCGATAGATCCTTACTTGTCATATATCCTCCTTTGTTAGCAAGGTTAATTGTCAGCCCCATTTGGCAACCGACAATTGATATGTAATAATTTTTTTTAAATTTTCAAGATAGTTACTTTAAAATTTTTGCAGACTTTAAAATAAAAGAGTATTCTTCAGCTAATTCCGTAATCGCATTATCTCGCCCACTCATTCCTCCGTGACCAGCAGCTTCCATTTTACACTTAAGTAATTGTGTATTATTATCTGTTTTAATATCTCTAAGTTTTGCAATATATTTAATAGGCTCTGAATATAGAACGCGGTTATCAAATAAAGATGTTGTAATTAACATTGAAGGATAATCTTTTTTTCCAAGATTATTGTATGGAGCATAAGAGAGAATATATTCAAAAAAATCTTTATCTTTAATTGGATTACCCCATAATTCCCACTCAGCAGGGGTTAAAGGTAATTTCTCATTCAACATTGTTGTCATTGTATCTACAAAAGGAACTAACAATAACATTGAGAAAAATAATTCTGGAGCCATATTTGCTACTGCTCCACCAGTTAGACCTCCAGCGCTACCCCCGTAAAAGCAAAGGCCACCTTTATAAGTATATCTTTGTTCAATTAAATGATTGGCGCAAGCAATGTAATCTAAAAAGGTATTCCTTTTTAATTTCTTTTTACCCTCTTCGTGCCAAGCGTCTCCAAGATCCCCTCCACCTCTTATGTGCGCAATGGCAAATGTAATACCTCTATCAACTAAACAAAATCTTGAGGCACTAAATGATGGTGAGATACTATGTTTGTAGGCACCATACGCATAAAGTAAAACTTTAGATTTGGCATCTTGCTTTGCATTTTTTAGTCTTACTAAACTTATAGGTATCATTCTTCCATCGTGAGATTTTGCCTTAATGCGTTCAACCACATATTTATTTGGATCATGACCTGACGGAATTTCTGTTTCTTTAACTAATTTTTTTTCTTTTGTAAGAATATCATATTCAAAAATTTTGCCGGGTGTAGCCATGCTTTCCCAACTAACTCTTATTTTTGTTGTATTAGTATCTTTTTGCATAAGAGAAGCTCCAGGCACTCCTATAGCTTCATCAGAGATTTTTAATTCTTCTTCTTCGTTAGTTTTAATGTTTCTTATATACAATTTGGGAATAGCATCAGACTTTTCCCCACGTAAAATATAATCATCAAGAAAATCTAAGCCACCAATAACAGTTTCTTTTTTTGCAGGAATAAAAATTTCTAATTTATCGATCTGATCAGTCTTACATTTAAGTACTTTATAGTCTCTGGCCTCTTCATTAGTATGAATATAAAAATATCCTTTCCATGAATCTATAGAATATCTTACGTCTTTCTTTCTTTTTTTAAATAAAATAGGTTTTATTTCAATAGCGTTAGAGGAAAAAAAATAATCTTCGGTAGTAATATGGTCTGAAGTTGAAATGATAAAAAATTTCTCATCAGAAGAAAGTCCTATACTACAGGTAAATGTTTCATCTTTTTCTTCAAAAATAAGCTTGTCCTCTTTAATAGGCGTACCAATTACATGTCTAAAAATTTGCCTAGGTCGATGAAATTTATCTAATTTTGAATAAAAAAAACTTTTACTATCCAAGGACCATGTGATTCCTCCGCTTGTATTTTCAATAATATCTTCTTTATTTTTTTCAGTTATCAAATCCCTTAAATAAATGGTGTAATATTCAGATCCTTTCAGGTCTAAAGAATAAGCCATTAAATTATCGCAATGGGAAATACTTACTGAACCGACGCCGAAATATTCAGATCCATAATTTTTCTTTTCAAGATCTCCATCAAAAAAAACTTCTTCAGGTTTTGAGCCGTCAATCAGCTGTCTAATTCTTTTTCCATAATTACCTTTGGCTTCTGTTTTTGCCCAATAATAATATTTTTTATCTTTAAATTTTAATGAAGTATCATCTAATTTAATTTTAGATTTAATTTCCTTAAATAAATTTTTTTGTAAGTTCTTTACATCATCAAAATATTCATCAGTCATTTTATTATTTGCGTCAATATAGCTTTTTACTTCAGGATCGAGTTTATTGGCGTCTTTTAACACTTCAAGAATATTTGCCTGATCAACCCAAGAGTATTCATCCGATAAAGCTATGTCGTGATATATTTTCTCACTCTTAATTTTTTTAAGTTTTGGTATACTCATATTTGAAAATTATATGAATTTGTTTCTAATAGGAATTATCATTTTTGTCATTGTTTATTTGTTTTTAAACTGGTTTGCACGCACTAGTTCAAAAAAAATTGCAACTACAATAAAAAAGATTGCAGTTTATCTTTCATTGATACTTGCTGCCCTTTTAGCCATTGGGGGAAAATATATCTTTTCACTTCCATTTCTATTCGTAATTTTAAGTGGGCTAAAAATTAAAGGTTTAACCGCTCTTCAAATGTTTCAGCTATGGAGATTGATCCAATTTTTAAAAAATTCAGGCCGATTTTCTCAAGGTCAGTTTGGTCAAACTCAGGGGTCATCAAGTGTCACTAATGACGAGGCATATAAGTTACTTGGATTGAAAAGGGGATGTTCTAAAGATGAGGTTCTTAAAGCAGCCAATCAGCTTCAAAAAAAAATACACCCTGATATGAATAGAGATGTTAAAACAGAAAGACTTAGCCAGTTAGTTAACGAGGCGAAAGAAAAAATTATTAAAACAGATTTTAGCTAATTCAAAAGCTCTATAGATTTCTCAAAAACCTTCTCAAATGAAATTTTATCTGCTCCTAAAGTGTTATGCGTTGTTGTCTCTTCAGTTTCACCTTCTGGCACAATAATATTAATATTCTTAGAGTATTTGCCGTATGCTTGAACTGGACTATCCATGAATAATGCCAAACATTTAATTCCTAGCGCCGAAGAAATATGTAACCATCCAGTATCATTTCCGATATAAAGATCACAATTTTTAATAATTGGCATTGTTTCTTTTATTTTTAAATCTTGAAACGAGATACAGTTTTTACTAATTTCAGAACTAAGAAACTTATCAATCAATTCTTTATCATTATTACCTGCTGCTAAGTAAAATTTTGATGGTGTCCTTTCATTTATTTTTTTGCAAAGTGTGATAAAATTTTTTATATCCCACCGTTTCGTGGGTCCACTAGCAGAGACTCCTACGCATACATGTTTGAATTCTTTAGAAAAACTTTGATTAACTTTATTAAAACTCTCTTGGTTTATCTTAAGCTCGGGTTGCGTAGATACAATCGAACCTAACTCATATTCTGTAAAAATTTTTGCTGATGTTACGATATTATCTTTTTTTCTAAATAACGGATATTGAGAAATATTTTTTATCCCTGCTAATTTGGAAATTAAGAGATATCTTAATGAACTATTGAAGATAAAAACTTTATCGAAATTCTTTAATTTTATTTCTTTACTCAATTTTAAAAATCCTGAAAAGCCATCATGAGAACCAGAATTATGTTTAGATCTGTCTAATAATATGATTTCATCAATATGTTTGTCTTCAGCTAGCAATTGACTTGCACGAGAATTTTCTTTCACCAAAATCGACACAGGCGTTTGGTACTTTTTTGATATGGCGTGAATATAGGGTAAATAAATAACCATATCTCCCATACCAATTTTAGGTTGAATTACTAAAACTTTCATTTTTAATTTTATTAATATAACTTAGACATAAAAATTTGGGTAAGATTATGATAAAAAAAGGCGTATACGCAGCAGGTTTGAGTGTTCTGAATGCTGACAGGACCTTGAATATTGAGGCAACTATTACACATGCATGCCAAGCTATTCAAAGTGGTTTACACGGAATTTTCTTTTTTGGTTCAACAGGTCAAAGTCAATTAATTTCTACAAATGAAAAAAAAGAACTTATTGCTAAAATTGCGAGCAATAAATTAAAAAAGAATTTTTTTTTAGGAACAGGTAATAATTCTTTAAATGAAAATATTGATATTGTTAAATATGCGATGGAGTATGACTTTAAAGAATTTCTAATTATGCCTCCTGCTTATTACAAAGGGAATACCGATGAAGGTGTTTTTGATTTTTATTCAAGATTGATAAGTGTAATCCCCAAGGTAAAAATTATTCTTTATAATTTTGAAAAATTAAGTGGTTATAAGTTTTCAGAAGAGGCAGTAATTAAACTTGTTAAAGCTTATCCAGACAATATTATTGGATGTAAGGACTCAAGTTACAATTTATATGAAAATCTAAAATTACCAAACTTTTTAATGTTTCCAGGATCAGAGTCCAAACTTTTAAAAGGTTTAGAGCTTGGCTGCTCAGGCTGTATTTCTGCAGTGACGAATGTTACGCACTCTTTGGCTAGAAAAGTGTTTGACGATTTTGAAAATAAAATATCTCAATCTAAGAACAAACAATTAATTAACGTTAGAGAGACATTTGATCAATATAATTTAATATCTGCACTTCACAGTTTTTTATCAATTAAAGATGAAACATTTAAAAATATAATGCCGCCTTTAGTTTTATTATCAGAGGAAAAGAAGAAAGAATTAATAGACAAGCTAAAAAAATTAGAATTTGTCTCAGAAAAAAATTTAGCTGCGTGATTTATGATTTTAGCAAGAATATTTACGAATATTTATAAGGAAGGTGGCATTATTTTAATTGATGCTAAAGGCCAAAAATATATTTGTGGTGATCCAAAAAAAGAAAAACCTATTACTTTAAAATTATTGAAAGAAAATTTAAATTGGAAACTGTTGTTAGATCCTGAGCTTGAATTTCCTGAAGCTTACATGAGAAATGAAATTATTATTGAAAATGGATCACTAAAAGATTTTCTGATGGATTTAGTTAAGAATTTAGGAAGAGGCGAAATTTCTACAACGAGTTTAGTAACAAAAAAAATCTACCAATTTTGGAGAGCTATTACAAATTACAACTTACCTGGAAGGTCTAGAAAGAATGTTGAACATCATTATGATATTGGTGGAGGAAAAGGTGAAAAGTTATACGACATTTTTTTAGATAAAACTCATCGTTTGTATTCCTGCGCTTATTGGAAAAATGACACAAAGACTTTAGAGGAGGCTCAGCAAAATAAGATTAATCACATTGTTAAGAAACTTGATATTAAGGAAGGACAAAAAGTATTAGAGGTCGGATGCGGATGGGGAGGTATGGCATTTGAAATAGCTAAGCAAAAAAAATGTGAAGTAACTGGAATTTCTTTAAGCAAAAATCAAATTGAATACTGCAAACGTAAAGCGAAAGAATTAAACTTAGATAACCAAGTTAAATTTGAGCTAATAGACTATAGAGAAGCAAAAGGTAAATATGATCGTATATTTTCTGTTGGGATGTTTGAGCATGTAGGAAAAAAATTTTATAACAAGTTTTTTAAATCAATGAATAAGCTTCTTAAAGATGATGGTATTTTCCTGCTGCATACTATTGGAGTAGTAGATAAACCAACTCCACCAAATAAATTTATTAATAAATATATTTTTCCAGGTGGAACTTGCCCTTCATTTAGTCAAATTATTACCCCAATAGAAAAAACAGGTCTCATTGTTTGTGATGCCGAAACCCTTATCAGACATTATGATAAAACTCTGGAAAGTTGGTTAGAGCGATTTTTGAATAAAAAAAATGAAGTAAAAGATTTATTTGACGAAAAATTTGTCAAAATGTGGGAATTCTACATGGCAAGTTGCGCCGCAGCATTTAGATATAGAGATCTTGTTGTTTTTCAATTACAAATTGTCAAGAAATTTCAATCAGCGCATCCTACAAGAGACTATATATATTCATAAAAACTGTTATTTAATTAGTAGCAGGTATGAAAAAGAAGAAAAAAAAATCTATTAAAAAAAAATTTAAAAAACCAAAAAAACGTTCTACAAAAAAAAATAGAATTAATAGAAGAAAAATAAAAAATAAAAAAACTAAAAGAAGAAAATATAGAAAATTAGGCAAAAGGCTAAAAAATAAAAGTAAAATTAATTATAAAAAAACTATCAAAATAAAAAAGTTTAATAAAACTAACCAAAAAACAAGAGCTTTAGTATCTAGCTTATTAAAATTAAATGACAAAATTAAATCATTAGTTAAATTTAATTTTAATATAGACCAATCACTTCAAAACTTTTTTGTTAGAGTTTCTAAAAAGATATCAGGTGTTAAAAAGATAATTTTAGAAGAAAGGGAAAAACAAAAAAAATTAAAATTAAGGTTAATGGAGCAGGAAAAAAAAGAAGCTCAAAAAAAACTGCTTGAGCAAGAAAAACTTGCTTTAATAGCTAAAAAAACTGAGTTAAGAGAAGAGCAAAAACTAGAAAGAGAAAGAAAACTAGATCTTCAAAAATTTATAAAACTCGAACAGGCTGAACTTAGAAAAGAGAGAGCAGAAAAACAAAGGCAGTTTTTAGAACAAATAAAATTAGAGAAAAAAATAGATCAATTTAGAAAAAGAGAAGCCTTAGAGATTAGAAGTCTTGAAAAATATGTTCTTAGTCAACAGCGAGAGTCTTACGAAGAAGTCCAACAACGTATAGATAGAATAAAAGAAAAATATAAACTAATTAGAGAACAAAAAATAAATGAAGCTATAAAAGAAAGGGTTGCTAGTCTCGGTATTAAAATTGAAGAGGGTGATAGTAAAGAAACATTATTAGAAAAAGAAAGAGTTTATAGCGAAGAACGTCGTAAGATTGAATACGCTCTTGAAAGTTTTTATAGATCGGCACATAGCTTATGTTTTCAGTTGAATAAAAAATATATTCCAAAATATCTAAGTATTATTAGGTGTATTGATAAAAGATTTGAAACTGGTGAGATATATATTAAGTGGGATGACTCAGCTGATGATGATTGGTTAATTTTAATTTATATAAAAAATAATTCTCCTGATGAAGGAATTGTAATCGAAGATAAAACTAATCCTGAAAATAATGCAACATATGAATTTCAACCTAATGAAATATTCAAAGCTTCAGATGCTATGGTTGATGCTTTAACTAAACTTTTAGACAGGGAGAGAAACAAAAGAAAAGTTAGTTAATAATTTGACTTAATTTTTTGACTTCACCGATTTTAAAAATAATTGCATCATTTTTTTTATAACCAAACTTTTCAGCCCCATTTTTAAATCTTTCACGAGGCTCCATTATTGGTTCTAAAGAAAGCACAACAGTTCCCCAATGCATACCAATTATCTTTTTACTTTTTAAGTCCTGCGCAACTTGTAAAGCTTCCTCAGGATTGGTGTGATAAACTGACTTATCTTTTACAGGCATCATTGGAAAAAAATTATAAGCGCCAATATTGATGAAGGTAATATCAATGGGACCATATTTTTTACCAAGTTCTTTATAGATATTTCCGTAGCCCGTATCACAAGCAAATAAAATTTTTTTACCTTTGTACTCTATTAAAAAGTTTCCCCACAAAGTTTTATTAGTATCCCATAAACTTCTCTTTGACCAATGCACAGCAGGAAGTAAAGTTACTTTTACGCTATCATTAATTTTAATCTCTTGGTACCAGTCTAATTCATTTACGTCTTTATAGTTTCTAAAATATTTCCCAAGCTTTAATGGCAAAACGACTTTAGATTTTTTGTAAGGAAAATTTCTAATCGTTGACATATCTTGATGGTCGTAATGATTATGAGTCAGAAGAAATAAATCAACAGGAGGTATTTCATTAAGGTTTACTGCAGGTGGCACATATCTTTTTGGCCCAAAAATTAATGGTCCTGTATTCTTTGAAAAAACAGGATCTGTTATAATTGTTGTATTACCTAACTTAATCAAGAATGTAGCATGACCAATCCAAGCTATATAGTCATTGTTTTCATTATCTTTTAAATCCTTTAGGACTTTAGTTCGAGGAACAACATGATCTTCAGGTATTTCGATCTTAATTTTTTTTCTCTCCTCATTGAAAATTTTATAAGACCATTTCACGTTAGAATCTCGTTCAGGCGAACCCTCTGGATTTCTAAAAGTACCGTCTGGTAGATGGTGATAAGGTTTCTTTTCCATAGCTGACAACTCTAAACTAAAAAAAATGATGATTAAAATGAAAGTAGAAAATTTCTTCATGAGTTTTATTAATGTTTATTTCTAGTTTCGTCATTAATATTCTCACCAAATTTTTTGATTTTTTCCCACTCATTAATATTTTTGTCCTTTTTTTCTGCTTTATAAGAAATTATTAACGGTAATATAATTAAAGCTATTACAATAAGAATACAAGAAATAATAAGGGATAAATTCATATCCCTTATTATCATAGATTATTTAATTTGAAATAATTATTTAGCTACCTAAACAATTTGATTTGTTGATTCTTTTATCAAAATCTTTTGCGGCATCTTTGCTTACAAACCATACATAAGAAGACTCCTGTAATTTATTTGCATCGGCTGTTGTACAACGTTTGCCAATTTTTACTTTGGCCATGTTATTACCTGCGCAATTAGTTAACAAAAGCGATAAAAATATAATAGATAATGTTTTCATAGTTTATAAGTAATTCTAAATTCTGCGTTTTGATTGGCATAAATTAGACCAAAAAAAGAATATTTTACTTTATTGAAAACCCTCTCTATTCCGCATATGTTTTAATATGTCAAATTTTCACACTTTCAAAATAAAAGTTTATTATGAAGATACAGATGCCGGAGGGATTGTTTATTACGCCAGATACTTAAATTTCATTGAAAGAGCTAGAACGGAGATGATTTATGACCACTTAAAACTAAATCATGCTAGGCTTAAAAAAGAGTACAACGCTGTATTTGTAGTAAGAGAATGTAATATAAAGTATCATAAATCAGCTAATTTTGAGGATCAATTAGAAATACATACGCATGTTATAAAGAAAACCGCTGTGAGGTTAAATCTAAAACAAAAAGTAATACGAGCAGATGAAATTTTGGTAACAGCAGAGGTAGAATTGGCCGTAATTGACAGTAATGGGTCGATTAGTAAATTATCTCAAAAATTATTAGAAAAAATATAAATTTGACGAATAGAGAACAAACGTTTGCCAAAATTTGCCATTAATTACAAATCAAGTTTGCAATTTTAGCAATACTTGTTCAATTAAATTTAAACTATAAAGGACTAATGAAATCTAAATCTAAAAAAATTAAAAGTAAAAACACTAGTAAAAAAATTAAAAGAATTTCTCTTTTCGAGCTTCAAAACTCCCCAAAAGCCTTGCTTTTTAGAGCTCGAGCATAACATCCTTTCTCCCGCAATTGATTAATGGCCTAATTTTGATTAGGCCATTGTTTTTATAGCCAAAATTGTTAAATTAATTTGTGAAAAGCAACAAACAAAATAGTAAAGTAGCCATTATTATGGGATCCCAGTCAGATTATCCTATAATGAAAGATTGCGAAAAAATTCTTAAAATTTTAAAAATAAAATATCAAGTTTTAATAGTGAGTGCTCACAGAACACCAAAACGAATGTTTCAATTTGCAGAGTCTGCTGAAAAAAATGGTTTTGGTGTAGTTATTGCTGGGGCTGGAGGAGCGGCCCATTTAGCTGGTATGATTGCATCTTTGACCACGCTACCGGTGCTTGGAGTTCCAATGGAAACTAAAAAATTAAAGGGTCTTGACAGTTTACTATCTATGGCACAAATGCCAAAGGGTGTTCCAATTGGATGTTTAGCGATTGATGGAGCATTTAATGCTGGACTACTAGCGGCATCTATTATCGGTAATTTTGATCATAAAGTGAAATCAAATTTAGAAAAATGGAGACGTCTTCAAACTCAATCCATTAAAAAAAAACCTAAGTAATTAATGTCTGACAGCACATTAGGAATTATAGGCTCTGGTCAATTAGGCTCAATGCTTTGCCAAGCAGCTAAAAAACTTAACGTCAGAACAGTTGTGATATCTGATGACGAGCAAGGTCCAGCCCAAAAATATGCCGATCAATTCATTTTTGCAAAATATGACGATCAACAAAAAATAAAGCAATTTACAGATAAAGTAGATGTAGTTACTTTTGAGTTTGAAAACATACCAATCAATATCTTAAAACAAATAGAAAAAGAGAAAAAAGTTTTACCTAAACCTGAAATTAATAGAATTATCCAAAACAGAAAATTGGAAAAATCTTTTGTCAATGAACTCGGCATTGAAACAACTAAATGGTCTTTTATAGAAAAGGCAGAAGATGTGACTAAAAATAGTAACTTATTGCCAGGAATTTTAAAAACTAATACTCTTGGTTATGATGGACAAGGTCAATTTGTACTGAAATCATTAGCTGATGTAAAAAAAGATTGGTGTTTCACTGCTGACTATATTTTGGAAAAAAAGGTAAATTTAAAAAAAGAAATTTCAGTTATTATTACGAGATTTATCGATGGTGAAACTTTTATCTACGAACCTATTGAAAATTTACACAAAGATCAGATTTTAAAACACTCAAAAATTCCTGCTAACATCAACGAAAAAATTTACAAGCAAGCTCAAAATAACGCTAAGATAATTGCTGATGAACTTGATTATGTAGGAAGCATGTGTGTTGAGTATTTTATAGATCAAGATGACAATTTATTGGTTAACGAAATTGCACCTAGAGTACATAATTCTGGTCATTTAACTATTAACGCTTTTAATATTAGTCAGTTTGAAAATCATATTAGAGCAGTATGCGGGCTTAAGTTTGAAAAACCAAAAAAAAATTCAAATGCTGAAATGATCAATATTTTAGGTAAAGAAATTGAGGAATATAGATCGAAAACTTTTAAAGAGGATGAATTCTTTTTTGACTACGGAAAAAAGATAATCAAAGAAAAAAGAAAAATGGGTCACCTTACGATTTTGAAAAAGTAACTATTTAATTGTAATTCGATGCATCACCCTTTTGCAATTTTTTATTTCACTTGCCATGTGCAAAATAGATAAATTATCCCATAGACAAATATCATTTTTGCTCCATTCATATGAGAATATAAACTCTTCTTTATTAACATGATTTATTAAATAATTTTTTAGATATTCCGCATCCTCTTCTTTAACATTTTTAATTTTTATCAAATGACCTGGGGAAACATATAAAGTCTTCTTACCATTGACAGTTTTTACAATGGGATGTTCAGCTTCCATGCTTTCAGAGGATTTTATACCCATTTCTTTCTCTCTTTCTAGTCTTGTGACTGCAATGGGCCCTGCAGAAGAAAAAACACCTGTAGCACTTTTAATTTTATCTTTTATATCTTGAGGTAATTTTTCGTAGGCATTAAATCCAGATGAGAAGATCGTATTTCCTTGTCCGGTTGGAATTTCTATGCCCATCAACATGGTATAACGAGGACGATCATTAGCCAGATAACTAGTATCTTGATGCAGCCAACTAGATCCAAAACTTAAATTTTTATCACTAGGTTTTCTCTCTATGACATTTATAAATGGAAATTTAATATCTAACCCCCTCAATCTTGGATAAACAACTGGCTGGCCTATATCTTTTGCAAATTTTTGATAAGACTCGGGATCTAGGTTTTGTTTTTTGATAAAGACAACACCAAATTGGTTTAATATATTTTTTATTTCTTTTGCCTGTTCTTTATTTAAAATTTTAAGATCAATATCATTTATATAGGCCCCAACGTTATTTATTCCTGGTGTAATAGATAAGTTCATTTAATTTAAAGGTTTGATTAAAGCAGGATCATTATTTACAGGATTGTTAACATCCTTAGATATTTCATGAAATTTTAAGCTCGGAGGTTTTATAGAGTTTAAGATTTCCATAGCATCTTTTTTAACATTTAAATAATTATTAATCTGACTTTGATTGATGATCAAGGGTTCACGATGATGAATAGAGCTAATTTTTTCTGTAGCTTCTCTGGTTATAATACAAAATTGATTGTTTTGATGAATACCCGCAAAAAACATAATTTCATCATCTTCCTTAGAAAAATAATAGGGAATTTTAATTTTATCCTCTCTTTTCCATTCATAATAACCATCTGCAGGGACTACGCATCTTGAAGTTTGTATCAAATTTTTAAACGTAACCTTTTCCATGAGTGTTTCTTTTCTTGCATTAATTAATGGTGAGAATTTATCAAGTTTTTTAGACCAGCCAGGAACAAGCCCCCACTCACATAATTCTAAAGCCTTTCCGTTAGTATAAGATTTAATTACAGGCAACTGTTGAGTTGGATGAGCATTATAATTATCAGTATCTTCAACTTTAATATTAGTTTTAACAAGATCGGCTGTTTTAGTAAGAGGTTTAGTGATTTTATAACGACCACACATTATTTCTTCTTCTTTTCCTTTTTAAGTTTTCTTTTTTCTTTTAACGTTAATTTTGCTTTTTTCATTAAACTTGAATCTTTAAAGCTTTTCCCCGAGTATCTTTTAGACATTTTTAATACCTTTTTTTATAATTTTTAAAATACCTTTTGTATTTCTTTTTTGTCGCCTTCTTTTCATTTTAAGTCTAAAGCTCTTTCTTTTCTTTCTTTTTTTCACGCCCAATCATAACAAAGTCTTGCTAAGGTTCAACCAAGGGTATAAGGCATAAGTATTCGTTATTTATTTAAAACTTTAAATCATACATGGAAAATTTCTTATCTCTTAATTTAGAACCAACACTAATTGAGTCTATAGCAAAAATTAATTTTAAAACCCCTACTCCTATTCAAGCTAAAGCAATACCCATAGCTCTAGAAGGTAAAGATATTCTAGGTACAGCACAAACCGGGACAGGTAAAACTGCTGCTTTTGGAATTCCACTAATTAATTTTCTTCTCAAAACTAAAAAAGAGACAGCTTTAATCATGACGCCTACTCGAGAACTCGCTTCCCAAGTTATGCAAACAATGAACAGTTTAGTCGGTCGAGGTAATATTAGAACGGCATTATTAATTGGAGGAGACTCTATGCAAAAGCAATTAAAGCAAATGAGAAGAAATCCTCGTTTAATTGTTGGAACCCCGGGACGAATAAATGATCATCTAAAAAGAAAAACATTAAATTTACGCAATACTGCTTTTTTAGTTTTAGATGAGGTGGATCGAATGTTAGATATGGGTTTTACTCCTCAAATAAATCAAGTTTTAGAAACAGTTCCTAGAATTCATCAAACTTTACTATTTTCAGCAACTTTACCCGGCAATATTTTAAGACTTGCTGAAAAATATTTAAACAATCCTGAGAGAATTTCAGTTGGCTCAACATCAATGCCTATAGAAAAAATTAAACAAGAAGTTCTTAGAGTAAAACAAGGTGACAAATACAATCAGTTGATTAAAGAAATTTACATCAGACAAGGTTCTATTCTAATTTTTGTAAAGACAAGACGTAATGCTGAAAAAATGGTTAAACGTTTAAAGTACGACGATCATGATGCAGACGCTATTCATGGAAACTTAAGACAAAATAAAAGAGATCGAGTAATTAAAGCTTTTAGAAACAATCATTTTAGAATTTTGGTTGGTACAGATGTGGCGAGTAGAGGTTTAGATATTCCAGCGATTAAGCATGTTATAAATTTTGATTTACCACAAGTTCCAGAAGATTTCATTCATAGAATTGGCAGAACAGCTAGAGCAGGATCAGCGGGCTCGGCTCTAAGTTTTGTTGGAGATGAAGATAGAAGTAAATGGAACGCCATTCAAAGATTGATTGATCCTAATTTTAAATCAGCAGAGAGAGGATCAAATTCTAGTAAAAGAAGAGGACGTAAATCATTTGATAGACGAGGACGAAGAGGAAAAAAAAGATTTGATAAAAGAGATGATAATAGGAACGATAATTTTAAAAAGAAAAAAAACTTTAAATTTAAAAAAAAGTTTAAAGATAATAAGTCTTTCAAAAAAAAAGGTAAATTTTCAAAACGAAGACGAAACTTTAGAGACTAACTTTCCTTTACCACTATATGGTTCTGTTCGCCTAAATGATCAACTTTAAGATTTAATTTGTCACCTACCTGAAGAAATTTTGGCATATCCATTTCCATGGCTGTTCCAGCTGGAGTACCAGTAGTTATAATTGTACCTGGATATAATGTCATAAAATGGCTGATATGAGATATTAAGAAATTAAAATTAAATATCATTCTTTCTGTATTTCCTGTTTGTCTTCTTTCTCCATTTACATCTAAAGAAAGATTTAAATTGTCTATGTCCACAATTTCATCTTTCGTTACGAGATAAGGTCCTGTTGGACCAGCAATAGATTTACCTTTAATCCATTGACCTCCACGTTCTTTTTGCCAAGAACGTTCAGAAATATCATTAACAATACAATAACCAAAAACATATTCTTGAGCATTATTTTCAGAAATATTTTTGCCTTCTTTACCAATTACCATTGCAACCTCAACTTCATAGTCCATTTTATTAGCGGCTATTGGCTTTAGAATTGGATCGTTAGGACCCTGTATACAGCCAGAGCTCTTATTAAAAAGTATAGGTTCTGTTGGCAGTTTAGAATTGGTACCCTCTGCGTGCGCTTTATAATTTAAACCTATAGCTAAAAAATCTACAGGATTAGATATACAACTTCCTATTCTAACATTTGAATTAATTTTATTTAATTTAGATAAATCTATTTGAGTTAATTTATTTAAAGTAACTTCATTTAAGGTATTAGGATCTAAATCTTTTAAATGTTGAGACAAATCTCTTATTAAGTTATCAGAATCTAAAGCAGCAACTTTTTCTTGGCCTTTTTCACCGACTCTTAATAATTTCATAGATTAATTTTAGATAAGATATTGTTATTTTACAAATCTTTTAATTCGCTCTTCAGTCGTTGTATCAGGTCCACCGTAAGGTGTTTCATAAGAATTAGTTCTTGTTAAAACATCAATACCTTTAGTGAAGATAAAAATAAAAAATATAACAAAAAATACAGCAAAGATTTTAGCCGGATTATAGTTACCTGATTGAAAGACACTTACTGGCTGCTCTTTTTTTTTGTGAAAAAACTTAAATGTCAAATAAACTGCTATAATTAAACCGATATGGCCCATGACTACTCCGGCCCAACCAAAAATGAACGATGTCATTGAGAATACATACAAACTAAAAACAGTAGACCAAACAAATGAAAGTACAATTAATATTTGTAATCTTACAGCTTTAGGCAAACTTCTTAAGTCATTCTTAGTATCATCAAACATGATATTAGCTGACTCAATCATAAAGTTTCTTAATTTTTCTAACATATTAAAACTTATATCTTTAAAATCTTAAAAGTAAAATGCTACAATTGTTGTACAATTTTTCTCACTTTTTTCATGTGTTTTTGAAATGTTTTTTCAGACATTCCAGGCAACACCTCATAAAATCTTAAATAGGAGGTTTTCATTTGTCCAAGTTTTAGAACTCCAGCTTTTATTCTTCGAAAGGGTATATTTTGAAACCAGGTTTGAATTGAAAACCAATTCCCCCCATAGGTCATTGACATGATAGCTTTTTTATCTTTCATTGCTCCTGCTACAGGGTATCCCCAATTTCCCACTAATCTTTTGAAAGAAAAAAACCATTTAGGGGCGAGCACTAAGTCAATCCAATTCTCTAATATTGCAGTTGCTCTTAGATTGTAACACGGAGAAATCATAAACAATACATCGCATTGCTCCAACCTTTTTCTATAATCAAGAATTTGTTCACTTGGTTTTGAACCATCAAAAAAAGGTATTGGCTTTTCCTCGTGTAGATTAATCAAATCAATTTCATGACCTAATGTTTTAGCTTCGTCAATAAAAGTATCTCTTATAGATGCATTGAAAGAATCTTTAACATTATGATGACCGTAAACAATAAAAATTTTTTTAGACATTTTTATTTTTCTATATCATCTTTTTCTTCTTTTCGTATTAGAAATCCCGAGCCTATCCCCACTGCTGCAGCTGAAACGATCCAGTTGTATTCCTGATCACTAAAAAGAACTAAAATTCCAAAACCTATAATGATCACTCCTAATAATTTATTATCCATTGACAATTACAACACTTATATTAGAGTTTGCTTATCCATATGTCATGGAAAAAAAGACTCGGCATTCGACATGCCGGACTCTATAAAGGAGTTGCAAAGTCGGTTGAAGAAAGGAGATGTGATGGATAGATTTTCACGTTTGCTTGGTAAGTTCAGCCGAGAAAAGTCAGAGGCTAAACTTGCTCAGCACCTTAATAAAAAAGTCGAAGCTCCAGAAGCTAATGCTAATGGAACTAGTGGCTATTTAATTAAGGAAGGGAAAAATGCTGGAAAAGTACTCAAGCATATAAAAACTGATCGAACAAAGCTTTAATAAATCTTTATAGAGTGGGGTTTAAATACCCCACTCAAGTCTCTAATATCCTCATTCAATGGAAAAACAAAATTTCTATGATCTTAATTTTGATCATTTAAAAAATTTCTTAACTAGTAAAGTTGAGATAGATAGCACAAAAGCTAAGATGAGAGCTCAGCAAATGTTTAATGCAGTATATAAAAAAAATATCAAAAGTTTCGACGAGTTAACCACTTTTAGCTTAGAGCTTAGAGAAAAAATTAAAAAACTTATAAGCTTAGAAAAACCTAAGATAGTTGATATCCAAAAATCTAAAGATGGAACAATTAAATTTTTATTAGAGCTTAAAGATAAAAGAAATGTAGAGACTGTTTTAATTCCTGACAAATCTCAAAGCCGTTACACTATATGTTTATCAGTATCCGTTGGTTGTTATCTCTCTTGTGAATTTTGCGCTACAGCACAAATTTCAAAAAATCTTGTAAGAAATTTAACACCAGGCGAAATTATCTCCCAAATTATTTTAAGCAAAGATTATATTGATGACTGGTCGACACAAAAAAAAATTACTAATCAAGTTTTAATGGGTGAGGGTTCGCCTTTTTTAAATTTAGATAATGTTAAAGTTGCTATCGATAATTCAAAAAATAAAGATGGATTAGAGTATGGTCGTACTAGAATAACAGTAAGCACTGTTGGAGTAGGGATTAAAAAAGATGATAAAGATGCAATTGAATGGGCTGCAAAGGAATTGGACGTTTATTTAGCTTGGAGCTTACATAGCTCAATTCCAAAACACCGATCAGAAATTATGCCAATTAATGATAAATACTCCATTGATTCTTTAATTCCACAATTAAAAAAATATTACGATCAAACAAAATTACCAATTTTTATCGAGTGGATTTGTTTGGAAGAAAACATGACAGAAGAGCACGCTAAAGAACTTGTTAAGATTATGAAAAAAGTTCCATCTAAATTAAATTTAATTGAATTTAATCCTTTAGCCAACAAAGACTTTAAACCTGCCTCTCAAGAAAATATAGATAAGTTTTCAAAAACTATTCAAGATAATGGCTTCTTATCTTTGTTTAGAAGAAGTAGAGGGAGAGACATTAATGCTTCTTGCGGTTCTTTAGCAAATAAGAAAGCAATAGGGAATGGATAATTTACATATTTTTTTAGGCGCAACTGTTGCTGATGCAGCTGCAAGGCCCTTGCATTGGGTTTACGATCCAAAAAAATTAAAAAAATATATTAAAGGTAAAAAAGACATTACTTTTATGAAAAAAAATAAGAGTCCATTTTACTCAATTAAAACAGGCAATGTCTCTGGTTATAATGATGTGGGACAAGTAATGTTTGAGACCCTGGTTTCTACTAAAAAGAAATCAGATATCCTCAAAAATTTTAAAAAAAACATTATAAAAAACTTTGGTCCAGGCTCAGCATATTGGAGAAACTTAAAGCTAAGAAAAAAATATAAAAAGATTAAATGGAAAGGGCCTATGAATGGTCCTTGGATTCATCAAAATATATTGGAGACTATTCAAAATATTAAATCTAGAAAAAATACAACAGGAGGCACAAAAGTTAACGAGTCAGACGGGTATTGCGCAGCTTTACCTTACTACCTTTATAATAACTCAGAGAAAGATCTAAAAAAGGTTATTAAAAGTGTAGCTAATTCAAAAATTAATGAAACTTATGCCTTAGCAAAACTAAAAATCATAAATTTTGCAAATAACGGAGATGAAAATGCAGTTCACTCTTTTGTGAAGAAGTATGGAAAAAACAGATATTTTAGAGAGGTAGTAAATAATATTAAAAAAGTTATTAGACTTAAAAAACACAATCATATCAAGGTTGTTAAAAAATTTGGAAAAGCCTGTAGCTATCCTGGAACATTTATGGGATCTATTCACGCTATGATTACTTCAAAAAATTACAAAACTGCTGTGATTAAAACGATAAAAGCAGGAGGTTGCAATTGTTCAAGAGCAAATTTTGTTGGCGCTTATTTTGCAGCAGCGAATGGAGTTAAAAATATTCCATTACAATGGATAAATAAAACGAAATCAGCAAAAAGTATTATAAAATGATATATAATAGTTTATGGATTCGATACTCGTTTTAATTGTTATAGTATTACTGGTAGCTAACTTAGTAGCAGTTATTTTATTGTTAAAGAAAAAACAACCAGAACAGGTTGACAATAGTCAAATTTTTAAAGATGAAGTGAGTTCACTCAAAAATTCTTTTAGCCAGTCATTTGGCTCAATGAGCAAAGAAATAGCAAAAGATATGACCGGGGCATTAACGAAAGTTGATGAGAAAGTAGGAGTATTTAATAGACAAGTTAACGAATTAAACAGAAGTCAGGATAATTTTAGTAAGATTTTAAGTGGAGTTAAAACTTACGGAACGTTAGCAGAATTTGGACTAGGATCTTTACTAAAAGACCTTTTACCTGCATCACAATACATTGCTAATGTTAAATTGAAACCAGAAGAAACATCCGAGACAGTTGAATTTGCTATAAAGCTTCAAGATGTTTTATTGCCAATTGATAGTCATTGGCCTGTAGAAAAATATAAAGCTATTGATGATGCTTATAATGCAAATGACAAAGAGGCTCAGGCAGAGGCAAGAAAAGATTTAGCATCTGCTTTTAGATTAAAAGCAAAATTGGTGAATTCCAAATATATAGCACCACCAAAAAGTACTGACTTTGCAATAGTTTATGTTCCAACCGAGGGACTATTTGCCGAGCTTTCAAGTTACAGAGATCCAAAAACTAAAGAGCTTTTATTACACGAATTAAGAACAAAATATAAAGTAACTATTTCAGGACCCAACACCTTGTCTGCTTTACTTCAATCTTATCATCTAGGATTTCAAACATTAAAAGTTCAACAACATGCGACACAAATTTATAGTGATTTAAGAAATATCAGTTCTAGGTTTGATAAACATTTTGATGGTATTAAAGATTTAAGGAAAAAACTCGAACAAGCAATGACAGCAACAGATGGCTTCGGACGAGATGCCAGATCAATAATGAACACTCTTTCCAATATTAAAGATCCTCAGCAAGTCAAGGAAACTTTAGAAGAAAATTCTGAAAAGATTAAAATTTTAAAGTAAATTATAATGTCAAATTTTGTCTTTTATGATTTTGAGACCAGCTCATCTAATAAGTATTGGGGTCAGATTATCCAAATAGGCGCTGTGCTAACTAATGACAATCTGGATGAACTTGATAGATTTGATGCTAGATGCAGACTAAGTCCAGGAATTATTCCTGAGGCAATGGCATTAATTGTAAATAAATCATCTCCTCAAATGTTAAAGAATTCTAATTTATCCCATTATGAAATGATCAGACAATTTGTTGAAACTTTAAAAAGATGGGGCAAGGCGACCTATATTGGATTTAATAGTATAGAGTTTGATGAAGAATTTTTACGATCTACTCTGTTTCAAACTTTGGAATATCCATATCTAACTAGTACAAACGGAAATACTAGGGGAGATGTTTTGAGTTTGGCAAGAGCAGCTAATCTTTATTATCCAGACACTTTAAAAAATCCTGTAAATGAAAAAGGAAATGATGTTTACAAACTAGATCAAATGGCTCCATTAAATGGCATTGAGCATGGAGATGCACATAGCGCTATAGGCGATGTCATGGCCACTGTAGGCATTGCTAAACTTATTTCTAAAAAGGCCCCTAATGTTTGGAAAGCTAGCATGTTAACCATGGATAAAACACAATCTTTAGAAGTTATTAAAAAGGAATTATTATTTTGTACTAATGAATATTTTTACGGAAAAAGTAGACCTTATGTACAAACTTTTATCTGCCAGCATCCACAATACCAGTGGCCATTATGTTTTGACTTAAGACATGATCCAACTCCATATTTAAACATGCCTTTAAAAGAATTAGAGGCAGCAATGAAAAAGCAACCAAAATTTATTAGAACTGTCAGACACAACAAGCATCCTGTAATCATGAACCCATCTTACGGAAATAAATTTGATGAATATAAAATTATTGGATTATCCAAACTTGAAACTAGAGCAAAATTAGTTAGAGAAAACAAAGAATTTGGAGAAAAAATCCAATCGATCAAGAGATCAGAAGTTGAAGAAAAAGAACAAAGTAAATCGCAAGAGGATTTGTATAATGAAGAGAGTATTTACGCTAAATTTACCACAGCTGAGGATAATAAAATTATGCCCGAATTTCATTCAGTCGAATGGAATAAAAAGATAAATGTAATTTCAAAATTTAAAGATGAGAGGCTTCAATATTTTGGTAAAAAATTGCTATACGCAGAAAAACCTGAAGTTTTGAGCAAAGAAGATTATAATTTAATACACAAAGATACGGCTAAAAAACTTTTGAGTACTAATAATGAAAAGTGGAATACTATTCCCAGAACTTATTCAGAAATTGATACTTTGAGAGCTAAATTTGAAAAACTAGGAGAGCCTGAAAAATTAAAAATTTTAGACGATATTAACGCGTACGTTGAAGAATTAGAAAAACATTATTCATCTGCGTAGTTGACAATAAATTAAAAATACTTAATTAGAGTGTATGGCATTTAAAGATTCTACAGACGAAAAATTTCAAGATCAAATTAATGGAAGTAAATTGAATTTAATTCAATTTTCTGCAAGTTGGTGTGGTCCATGCCAACAATTAAAGCCAATCATTGAAAAAATTTCTAACGACATGCCTGATAAAATAGATTGTTATTATCATGACATTGAAAGCCAGCCTAACGAACCTACCAAGTATTCCGTTAGAGGAGTTCCAACAGTACTATTGTTTAAAGGTGGAAAACTTTTAGGAACAAAAGTAGGCGCTACTAGTGAAAAAGATATGCTAGAGTTTATCCAGCCTCATATCTAATTTTTATTTAGGATATTTCCAGCATTATAAAGTGAGCCAAAGCAAACGATAAGCTTTTTTTCTTTTGAAGAAATTTTTTTTAAAGCTTCATTAAAATTATTGGCTTTATTGACGGTAATATTATTTTTAAGAGCTATTTGATAAAGTTTATTATTATTTAAAGTACCCTTTTCATTCTCAATTGGAATTGTGATTATTCTTTTAAATATATTTTTAAATTGTTTTATAAATAAATCAGGCTCTTTATTTTTCATCATTGCCCATATACCATATCTTGGAATTTTTATTGATTTTAAGTAATCAGAAAGATTTTTGGCATCAACTTCGGCATGAGCGCCGTCTATCATAATTTTTTCATTTTCATTAAGCTTGTTTTTTATCTTTCCGCTTCTTAGATATTGAAAACGTCCCTCAAACATAATTTTTGGTATTGTTTTTTCTATTATCTTTTTATTTATTTTAAGATCTAAAGCTATCTTTATAGCATGACAAAGGTTCTCAAGTAATCCTTTTGAATGAATATTTTTAGAGTTAAGTATTATTTTATTTTTATCATCTTGATAAAAATATTTCTTATTTTGTTTAACTAATTTCCAAGTATTTGAATAATTTATTTTACTTCTATTTTTTTTTAAATTTCTTTTAATTTTTTTTAAAACATTAGGTTTTTGTCTGCCTATATAAATATGAGTAAAATTACTTAGAAAACCTACCTTTTGATAAATTACTTCATCTAGTGTTTTTTTATTTTTATCTAAAAAGTTAAGATGTTGTTTATTTATATTAACAACTACTTGAGCTAGCGGAAAATCAAAAACATTAGTGGAGTCTTTGGCAAAAAGTGCTCCAGCTTCAACTAAGTGATAATCAACATTTTGTTTTGAGGCATTCATTATATAAATCACCGTGAGGACCTCAAAAATAGTTAGAGGGACTTTAATTTCTTCGATAAATTTAATTGATTGTTTAATTTCTTGATGAGTTAAATATCTTTCACCCATCCAAAACCTTTCTTTAATATCTTTAAGTGATGGTGAAATATAGGCTGTAGCTGTTTGATTATTAGCTTCGATGAAACTTTTAATAGAGTTAAGAGTTGTAAATTTTCCACTGGAACCTAGAAAATTGATTACATTTTTAAGCTTTTTTTCAGGATGATTTAACTTTTTAAGAACTAATTTTATTCGCGTTAAGTTAAAATTTATAGTTTTATTAAAAAGCTTATGATTAGCTAACTGCTTGTAGAGACTTATCGACTGTGACATTCGAATCTTGTTTAGCTTGAGCTTCTGTCTTTTTCAATAGAACATTTAGCAATGTTCCAATTGTAGAGCTTAGGTATTGTCTTTCAACAACTAAATCAATTCCTCCGTGATCTTTCACATATTCTGCTGTTTGAAATTCATCAGGCAAAGTCTCTCTAACGGTATCTTGAATAACACGTCTACCTGCAAAACCAATAGTTGCTTTAGGTTCTGCAATCAAAATATCACCCAGCATTGCCCATGAAGCAGTTACGCCACCTGTTGTAGGATCAGTTAGAACTACAACGAAAGGAACATTTTTTTTCTTCAATTCGTTTACAGCTAAAGCTGTTCTAGACATTTGCATCAAAGCGATAGATGACTCCATCATTCGCTGTCCTCCTGAACAACTAAAGAATATATAGGGCACATTATTATCTATAGCGTTCTGAGCGCCAGCAATAAAAGCTTCACCTGACGCTGCACCAAATGATCCACCTATAAATCTAAAATCTTGAGCTCCAACAACTATATCAATATTTTGAACTTTTCCTTTTGCGATTAAAACTGCATCATCTTGACCAGTTAATTTACGAGCTGTTTTTAAACGATCAGAATATTTTTTTTTATCTTCAAAACTTAAAGGATCGTCTTTTGGTAATGGAGTTTGGATAATTTCGAATTCTTTATTGTCAAAAAAAGTTTCAAATCTTTCTTTACAAGTTAATTTATGATGAGCTCCACACTTCGGACAAACTTTTAGATTTGCCTCCATATCTTCCTTATAAATTAGATTTTTACACCCACATGTTGTCCAAAGATTTTCCTCATTTTTTGAGGATTTCTTTTCAAAAAGAGACTTTATTTTTGGCTTGATAAATTTTGATATCCAATTCATATTATTTTTTTTTTAAGACTGTACACAACTTTATCTAAATTTGTGACAGGATTTTGTCTCATTTTGAGTGAATTAGTTATAGTTTTACACAACATACTGCCCACAACCAATCCATTAGCCGATTTTAGAGCAGATATGGTCTTATCTGTGATTCCAAAACCAATCACCAAGTTCTTTCTCGGATTGACTCTTTTAATAATATTATAGTTTTTAAGAATTTTTTTAGGTGAAACTTTAAGTTTACCGCCAGTGGTTGATAACATCGATATATAATAAATCATATCATGCGAATCTTTAACAATTTTTTTCATTCTTTCCTTAGATGTGGTTGGGGATAGTAGTTGAATAAAATTTATTGATTTTTTTTTACATTTATTAGCAAAGTTTTTGTTTTCTGGATATGGGAGATCAACTACAATTAAACCTTCAACTCCTGATGATTTACAACTTTTTAAAAAGTTA
>ERZ802822.530-NODE-530-length-26319-cov-11.507202_pt1 | contig 26319 bp, 28 predicted proteins | sample MGYA00345649_ERZ802822 | MGnify/ENA primary metagenome ERZ802822 (study PRJEB30503, sample SAMEA104212359) | marine metagenome | biome: Westerlies Biome; feature: [SRF] surface water layer (ENVO:00010504) within the epipelagic zone...; material: water...
AAAAGCCGGCAATGATGCCGGCTTTATTATTTGCTGCCACACCCAAACATGGCGCAAAGCGAACTTACTTCTTCTTGGCTGCCTTTTTCTTAGCAGGAGCCTTTTTCTTAGCAGGAGCCTTTTTCTTAGCGGCTGCCTTCTTCTTGGCAGGAGCCTTCTTCTTAGCAGGAGCCTTCTTCTTAGCTGCTGCTTTCTTCTTAGCAGGAGCCTTCTTCTTAGCTGCTGCTTTCTTCTTAGCAGGAGCCTTCTTCTTAGCTGCTGCCTTCTTCTTGGCAGGAGCCTTTTTCTTAGCTGCTGCCTTCTTCTTGGCAGGAGCCTTCTTCTTTGCCGCTGCCTTCTTCTTGGCAGGAGCTTTCTTCTTTGCTGCTGCCTTCTTCTTGGCAGGAGCCTTCTTCTTTGCTGCTACTTTTTTCTTAGCAGCGGGTTTTTTCTTTGTTGCTTTCTTCGCAGCGGCCATGAATTCCCTCCTAATGTGCCCAGCCTCAAGTGAGACGCTATCAAGCTTTATATTTGATGACAAGCAAAGTCGTACGAATTACTACCTAACCCAATGCCAACATTATGTGGCGCGTAATGTCATCAACTGCACCCACACCATCGAGTTGGTGATAGTCCACACCCTCGAGCTCTCGATAAAAATCGACCAGAGGACGCGTTTGATCGTGATAGACAGAGAGCCTGTTGCGAATCGTATCCTCTTGGTCATCATCGCGTTGAATCAATGCCTCACCGGTCTCATCATCCACTCCAGGCTCCGCGGGCGGGTTGTACTCCACATGGTAAACACGGCCTGATCCGGGATGAACTCTGCGGCCACTCAGCCGCTTGATAATTTCATCGTCGGACACAGCCATCTGCAGCACGTGATCGATCACGATGCCCTCGTCCACCATCGCCTGCGCCTGGGGGATGGTTCTCGGGAAACCGTCGAACAAACATCCGCCCTGACAATCCTGCTCAGACAACCGCTCCTTTACGAGCCCGACAATAATGTCGTCGGACACCAGACCACCGGAGTCCATGATGGCCTTGGCTTGTTGGCCAAGCGGGGTACCCGCCGCTACCGCTGCTCTGAGCATGTCGCCGGTGGAGATCTGAGGGATACCAAACTGCTCACAGATAAACTGGGCCTGTGTGCCCTTACCCGCGCCCGGAGGGCCAAGAAGGATGATGCGCATAGGTGAACTTCTCTTATTGGATGCTTATCAGGTAACACTGCTGTGTGAGCGCTACGCTACACAGGCATCAGTCCTGTCGCAAGCTGCTTCAAGCGCCTTTGCGTCGGGCGTTAACCGGTCTCTGAAGCGCCAGCAGCCAGCTCGCGTTTAGCGGTTTGCCAGCGCTGCTCTAGCCGCTCCAGCGATTCCTCACTAAGTTGACTACCGTCACGCCCCGCCGCGATCTCCATCAGACGGAAACGATCTTCAAAGCGACGGTTGGCATGGCGCAAAGCGGCTTCTGCATCCACGCCAAGATGCCGCGCCAAGTTCACCATCGCGAGAAAAATATCGCCAACTTCACTTTCAATGGCCGCAGAATCGCCTTCAGAAACAGCTTCGGCCAATTCTTCCAACTCCTCATCCACTTTCCCCCGCACCGCATCAGGCTCGCTCCAATCAAAACCGACCCGCGCCGCCCGTTTCTGCAGCTTTTGAGACCGACTCAGGGCGGGTAATGCCAGGGGGATATCATCGAGCGCACCCCGCTGGTTTTTCTGCTGTCGTTCCTCTCCTTTGATTTGCTCCCATCGATCCTTGACCTCCGTTTCCGACACGCTTTGCCCGCCAGTCTCCGCAAAGACATGGGGATGCCTGCGGAGCAATTTTTTCGCGATACCGTCTACGACATCCTCAAAAGTGAAAAGCCCCAGCTCTCTCGCCATCTGCGCGTAAAACACGACCTGAAACAACACATCGCCCAATTCATCGCGGACCTGTGCAAAATCCTCGGCGGCAATCGCGTCAGCCAACTCGTATGTCTCTTCGATTGTGTGGGGGACAATCGTGTGGAAGTTTTGCTTGAGATCCCAAGGGCACCCCGAATCGGGGTCCCGTAACTGCCGCATAATATCGAGTAACGACTGAATTCCGCCGTCAGTTGACGTCGCTTCATTGGTCATAGATTTTCACTCACCTCATCGGGCAATGGCTTGAGCCTCGGCGCGGATATCGATCCTGGCGGGGCAACGCCGCCACCAATTCACCTAGACAAAGACACCCGTGGACAGATAACGATCCCCGCGGTCACAAATGATCGCCACGATGGTTGCTCCATGAAGCTCTGAGCTGAGCTTAAGTGCCGCCGCGATGGCGCCACCGGACGACACACCCGCAAAGATACCCTCCTCCCGGGCAAGCCGCTTCATCATCTGCTCTGATTCGCTCTGACTGATATCCAAAACGCGGTCCACGCGCTCATGCTGGTAGATATCAGGCAAATATTCAGGTGGCCAACGCCTGATTCCTGGAATCTGGGAACCGTCCGTCGGCTGCAGACCAATAATCTGGATGTGGGGATTTTGGGATTTCAGGAATCGCGATACGCCCATGATGGTTCCCGTTGTGCCCATTGAGGCAATAAAGTGCGTCACGCTGCCGCCGGTTTGTTCCCAAATCTCAGGACCCGTGGTGGCGAAATGACCTCCTGGATTATCAGGATTGGCGAACTGGTTGAGCACCAGACCCTCACCCCTGGCCTGCATCTGCAAAGCCAAATCGCGGGCGCCCTCCATTCCCTGCTCAGGTGATACATCAATTAACTCGGCGCCGTAGGCACGCATGGCACCCTTTCTCTCTTCGCTTTGGTTGCTGGGCATGATCAGCTTGAGCCGGTAGCCTTTAACCGCCGCGGCCATGGCCAGTGCGATACCCGTGTTACCACTGGTCGCCTCAATGAGCGTGTCACCGGGTGCGATCACCCTTCTGGACTCCGCCTCATTGATCATACTCATTGCCGGACGATCCTTAACCGAGCCAGCGGGATTGTTCCCCTCCAGCTTTCCTAGAATGGTATTGCTGGTCTCTCCCGGAACACGCTGAAGCCTCACAAGCGGCGTGTTACCTACCGTATGCTCAATCGTCGGGTAGTCTCGAGGCTGGCTCATAGGCCACATCCCTTTATAGCCACTTCACTCTCTACGCCAGACTGAGGCTCAACTCTTATCGCGCTGAAAGGCACCGTTTTTTAAGCTCCTTTACCCAGGCTTTTTAGATCTTTAAAGACCTCTCGCGTGCGCATCACCCGACCCCCTGTTAATTGACTGACCGCGACACGCGTAATCCCTTTGAGTAGCGACAGCTCTTCATTACCCAATGAACCCGTTCCGTCCCACCACCGTCCAAGGCAAATAATGTGCGCACCCGACATTAACCGGTCGCCTCGAGACGGCGTCGCAGACACATCCGCGATACAAAAACCACGATCCACCTCAAATCGGTAGTGCCCATCAGCTCTGATGGGCTCGCGTTGCTCATCGCTGTCCCATGCGACTCGATAGCCGAGCTCACTGAGCAAGACGAGCTCAAACCGGCGCAAGCCCTCCTCGCCCGCGTCCTCGTAGAGGGACTCAATCGCCTGCCCATAGGCCAGAAACAAGGATGGCGATACATCCATCCGCGGTAGCGATCGGACCAGAAGTTCATTCAGGTACAGGCCACTCAGTAATGCATCACCCCGCAGGAGATAGCCTGGCCTTGGCGCCTCAGCTGAACGTAATGATTTCAACTCACTGCGCCCTGCCAGAGTGATCAACAGCGGGTGAAAGGGCTGTAGCAGCGAGGCGAGGCTCCCACCTCGCTTGCGACGGTGAGCGCCTCTCACGACGGCGCTGCAACGCCCCAGCTCTGCACTAAAAAACTCCACCAGCATTCCACTGTCGCCGTAGCTTTGCCGGGACAGCACCCAAGCCGGCTGCGCCACACTCATTCATCGCCCCGCGCATCTAGCCCCAAGGTTTTCAGGGCCCGGATATCATCCGACCACCCAGACTTTACCTTCACCCACAGCTTAAGCATCACCTTACTGTCAAACGCGCGTTCCATATCACGCCTCGCAGACGTCCCGATCGATTTCAATCGGCCGCCGGACTCTCCAACGAGAATTTTTTTCTGACCCTCTCGCTCGACCAGAATGAGCGCGTTGATGTGCAAAATACCTCGCTCATCTTGCTTGAATGCCTCGATCTCCACCGCAGTCGAGTACGGCAACTCATCACCTAACTGCCTAACAATCTTTTCGCGCACCAGTTCGGCAGCGAGGAATCGCTGGCTCCGATCGGTAATCTGGTCCTCAGGAAATAGGTGAGGCCCTAGGGGTGCCTGTGTGGCCACATAAGCGGCGAGCTCGTTCAGCCCGTGTGCGCGCAGTGCCGAAACCGGGAACACCGCGTCAAATTCGCAGCGCTTAGATAGGGCCTCGGTAAAGGGCAGTAACTCATTCTTCTGCCCCATTAAATCGACCTTGTTAATCACCAGGGCCACCGGCGTGCTCTGCTGGGCGACAAGGTCCAGCACAAAGTCATCTTCCTCAGTCCACTTGGTACGGTCACATAAAAACAAGGTGAGATCGACATCGTTCAGTGCCGACGCGGCCGCTTTGTTCATGGCCCGATTAATTGCCTTCGATTGGCCAAGGTGCATGCCGGGCGTATCGACATAGATAATCTGGATGTCTTCAACCGTGCTCACCCCGAGCACTTGATGGCGGGTAGTTTGGGGCTTGCGTGACGTGATACTGAGCTTTTGTCCCAGTAAATGATTCAACAAGGTTGACTTGCCGACATTCGGACGCCCGACGATAGCCACCATCCCGCAATGCTTTTCAGTCATGCGTCTGTCCAGATACTTGATTAAGCATGTCGGCGGCTGCGGACTTCTCCGCCCGACGACGGCTCGTTCCCGATGCCTCGGTCTCACACTGCCGGCTCGGCAAGCGACAACTAACGCGAAAAGACTGTTGATGGTCGCTACCCGAGACCTCTACTACCGTGTATTTCGGTAGCGCCTCTCCGCGAGCCTGACACCACTCCTGCAACTGCGTCTTGGCGTCAATCGTGTCAGTCGGTGACGCCGACTCTACCGCTGACCTGAGCCAACCGCTCGCAACTTGAAGCGCTTTCTCGGGACTCGAATCCAGCGCAACCGCACCGACCAACGCCTCTAGGGTGTCGGCCAGTATCGAGTCGCGGTGTCGACCACCGCTCTTGCGTTCGCTCTCTCCAAGAATCAGGCAAGAAGACAGATCCAACTCTTTGGCAATTGCCGCCAGAGAGTGCCCACTCACCACCAGAGCGCGCAGGCGACTCAGCACGCCCTCGTCAGCGTCGGGAAATAGATCATAAAACGCGGCCGCCGCCGCCAGGCCAATAACGGCATCACCGAGAAATTCCAGCCGCTCATTGTGGTGTTTGCCAGCGCTGCGGTGTGTCAGCGCCCTCTTCAATAGCGCCAGATCAGAAAACTGATAACACAGCCTGCCCTGCAGCGCGTCAAGTTGAGGTTTGCCAGGCTCGCTCAAGTCCGGCCCGTTGGCGCCGTCTCGACAATCAGATCCTCGAACTTCATGACACCATCCAGTATCCAGAAAAGCGGGAACCGCTTCTCATAGTTCGCGTCGATCACAATGGCACCCCGCTCTCGATAAACCTCAATATCATCAACACTGGTGTCATAAATTTGGTTGGTGTTCAGGAGCTTCGCCAACCGGACTCTCAGATCAGTGACCGTCTCGGTGCGGGGATCATATTCATCCGCGGCGCGCGTGATCAGGTCCTTAACCGTCAGATACTCCATGTAACTGGGCGCGACACGGAGCGCCGTCACCAGCAGCGCACCAAGCAAGAACAAATTGATCGCCACCGCCCACACATTAAAGCCCCGAATACTGGCACGTCTCATGGGCTGTATTGCTTGAAATTGATGTCTGTTCATGACCTACCCTCCTGGCTGGTCAGTCAATGGCTCCCGCGCGCCCAAAAGAGGGTACGCTGAGAAACTCTTCCCAATGCATCCAGATCGCCACCGCTCTACCGACGATATCTCGCTCCGGGACCTGGCCCCACACGCGACTGTCGCTACTGTTATCGCGATTGTCTCCCATCATAAAGTAGTGACCGGGCTGCACGACAACGGAAAAGTTACGGGGTCCCCGGCGATTATCAACTTGCATAAGATGGCCATCGGTCCCGGGTAAGGTCTCACGTCCCATTTTGACCGTGTATCGACCACTCGGAAACTCGGCCAACCACTCCTGCGGAACCGGCTCCCCGTTCACTAGCAGTTGCTTGTTCCGATAAGCGACTCGGTCACCCGGAATGCCGATGACCCGTTTGATGTAGTAGGTGTCATTTTGATGAGGCGGAAAAAACACCATGACATCGCCTCGCTCCGGCTCACCGACGTCGAAAATCTTGGTGCGTGTCACTGGCAACCGAAGGCCATATGAAAACTTGTTCACCAGAATGTAATCGCCCACCTCGAGGGTGGGCACCATTGACGACGAGGGGATCTGAAAGGGCTCGTACAAAAAAGAACGCAGCACCAACACAACCGCCAATACAGGAAAAAATGAGCGGGCGTACTCCACCACAGCGGGCTCGCTAGCCTCCCTGTGGCAGGCCTCGGCAAACGCTTGTGACGCTTTTGATCCGGCTTGATCATATCCGGGGAACTGCTCAGCCAACTGAAGACGCCGAGTCGCCCGACCCCGGGCAAGCAGCAAGCTGTCGAGTAGCCAGATGGCGCCGCTACCCAGTACGACGATCACCAGAATCAGCGGAAAATCAATATTCATAACCCGTATTAATCTCTACACGCGGTAGTATGTCACTCAGCGTGACCCAGCACCTATTCTCACAAGCCCGGAAATCATACACCGCCGGGGGCGTCTCGCCTTCATCCATCAACCTGCAATACAGCCAAAAATGCCGACTGGGGTATTTCGACATTGCCCACCTGCTTCATGCGCTTCTTGCCCGCTTTCTGTTTTTCCAGCAACTTCTTCTTCCGCGTCACGTCCCCGCCGTAGCACTTGGCCGTCACATTTTTTCTCAGCGCCTTCACCGTCTGTCTGGCAACAATCTTGCCGCCAACAGCCGCCTGAATCGCAACATCGAACATTTGCCGTGGGATGAGCTCCTTCATTTTTTCCGTCAACACCCGTCCGCGCGACTGCACGTGGTCGCGATGCACAATAATGGCCAACGCATCGACGCGGTCTCCGTTGATCAACACATCCAATCGGGACAGCGGGGCCGCCTCAAATCGCTCAAAACCATAGTCTAGCGACGCGTAACCTCGACTGACCGACTTCAAACGATCAAAGAAATCGAGCACGACCTCCGCCATGGGAATGTCGTAAATCACCTGCACCTGCTGGCCGAGAAACTGCAAATCTACCTGCACGCCCCGCTTTTCCACACAGAGGGTAATGGCGGCCCCCAAATACTCCTGTGGCGTCAAGATCGTGCAGCGGGCGATGGGCTCGCGCATAATCTCGATGTCCGCCACATCCGGCAATTTGGAGGGGTTGTCGACGTAAATGGTCTCCTGGCTCTTTTTCACGATCTCATAGATAACAGTGGGCGCCGTCGTGATGAGATCGAGGTTGTACTCTCTCTCCAGTCGCTCCTGAATGATCTCCATGTGCAACATACCGAGGAAGCCACAGCGAAAGCCGAAGCCGAGCGCATCGGATGTCTCAGGCTCGTAAAACAGCGACGCGTCGTTGAGCGTCAGCTTGCCAAGGGCGTCGCGGAAGTCTTCGTAATCATCGGCGTTCACCGTAAAAATGCCGGCATAAACCTGAGGCTTTACGCTCTGGAAGCCGGGCAGCGCCGGCGTATCTTGCTGCGAGGCAGAGATCAGGGTGTCGCCCACCGGCGCGCCCTTGATGTCTTTGATGCCTGCGACCACAAAACCCACCTCGCCCGCCATCAGGCATCCGGTTTCCGTCCTTCTTGGAGTGAACACACCAATCAAATCAGCTTGATGCTGCTTGCCGGTTGAGCGAACAACAAATTTGTCCCGCTTGCTGAGCTGCCCCTGTTTCACTCTCACCAATGAGACAACACCCAGATAATTATCGAACCAGGAGTCGATGATGAGTGCCTGCAATGGCGCTTCCCGATCACCATCAGGGGCAGGCACCTTCTCGATCAGGTACTCAAGAACATCCTCGATACCCATACCAGTCTTGGCACTGGCAGGCACTGCCTCTGAGGCATCTATGCCAATAATCTCCTCGATTTCTTGCTGTACGCGCTCGGGGTCGGCCTGCGGTAGATCCATCTTATTAAGGACGGGCAGCACCTCAAGACCTTGTTCGATCGCGGTGTAACAGTTGGCGACTGACTGCGCTTCGACACCCTGCCCTGCATCGACCACCAACAGTGCACCTTCGCAGGCAGCGAGGGACCTACTTACCTCGTAAGAAAAGTCGACGTGTCCGGGAGTATCAATAAAATTCAGCTGGTACGTCTCGCCATCTCGCGCTTGATAGTCGAGTGTCACGCTCTGCGCCTTGATGGTAATGCCGCGCTCGCGCTCAAGATCCATCGAATCGAGCACCTGATCGGCCATCTCTCTCTCCGATAAACCGCCGCAATGTTGAATAAAGCGATCGGCCAGAGTCGATTTGCCGTGATCAATGTGCGCAATGATCGAAAAGTTTCGAATACGACTGAGCTCAGCCACCGATTCAGTGCCTCAAAAAAATAACGCCCACCGAACGGGCGAGCGTTGCAGAGTTGGAAGTGCCTTTATTTTAGCACGCTGGGGCCGGGATCTTTAGTCGCCATCCGGGATGCGTATACCGATGAACAAGGGGCTCCGGCCGCGAATCAGGCGCGCCGGGACAGAGCTGCCGGGCGCCAGATCATCTGCGGCGGCAGTCACGTCTGAAACACGGCTGATCGGGCGACTGCCCAAGCGGGTCAGTATATCGCCGTCTCTGACACCGGCCTCGGCAGCAGGAGAATCCGGTTCTACCGCCTCAATCACCACACCGCCCGACAAACCGAGATCTGCCAGCGCGTCTGCCTCTGCCTCAGCGACGCGCATACCCAATAACTGGAGGCTCCCATCAACAGAAACCCCCGCATCAACGCGCGCCACCTGGTCAGATGCCAAAGCGCCCACTTCTACAGTGACACTCTGTTCATCGCCATCGCGAACCAGCAGCGCCTCAACGCGGCTGCCCGGGGCGATCAGGCCGACAATGTGGGGCAAATCCGCCGACGTTTCGATGGGCTCGTCATCGAAAGCGACAATGACATCGCCGGACTGCAGACCAGCCCGCTCCGCCGGGGAGTCGCGACCCACTTGTGCAATCAACGCGCCTCGAGGCCTATCCAATCCGAAAGACTCAGCCAAATTGCGGTCAACATCCTGAATACTGACTCCCAGCCAGCCGCGCTCAACGACACCGTTTTCCTGTATCTGCGACACCACATTCCTGACGACGGAAACCGGGATCGCGAAAGACAGGCCAATGGAACCCCCTGAGCGCGTGAAGATCTGAGAATTGACTCCGATCACCTCGCCGTCCAAATTGAAAAGCGGTCCGCCGGAATTGCCGGGATTAATCGCCACATCGGTCTGAATGAAAGGCACGTAATTGTCGCCCGTCTCTGTCGGCAGACTTCGACCCAGCGCGCTGACAATCCCCGCGGTGACAGAAAAATCGAGACTGAAGGGCGAGCCGATCGCCAGCACCCACTGTCCGACTTTGATGTCGTCCTCACTGGCCAATTCGAGAGTGGGTAGCCGCTTCGCATCGATCTTAAGCACCGCTAAATCAGACCGGGGATCCGTTCCTATCACCTCAGCATCAAACTCCTGTCGATCAGGCAGCCTGACCATGACCTGACGGGCATTCTCAACGACATGGTTATTCGTGACGATGTAGCCGTCGCTCGTGAGAATGAAGCCGGAACCCATGCCAGCGCGATCTCTGGGAACCGGAGGTCGGCCACGGAAATCGAAGAAGCGTCTCAGCGACTCGGGCAACTCCTCCATCTGCTCCTGATAGCTCGAGTTTTCCGATTCGTATTCGACCAATATCTTCACTACGGCCGGAGACGCAGAGTCCACAATTTCGGTGAAATCGGGCAGCTCCGCTAAGCTTTTCTGGGCCGTGAAAGACAGTGCGAGCACGCACAGAAGAGTGCGAAATATCATCGCCTTACTCCATATGACATCTAAGAAATCCGGATCAACTCTTTACGAGCAGATCCTCAAACTGGTTGACCTGCTTGCTGGTCAGGCGAGGCTCAGAAAGCCCGGGCAACACACCGCCCGACCGCACAGCAATGAACCGAAGGATAGCAAAGCCTGACAACAGCCCGGTCGCAAAGGCACTGGCAGACCACAGATCGCCCCATGGCGACGCCAGCATAGAGAAGGCGGCGCTGATCACCAGAGGAAAACCGTAGATCAACAAGGTACCGCCTAGCAGTGTAGCTTCCGGCACCTCTATCACTACCTCGTCACCGACTGCGCACTGCGCTGCGCTCAACGTCTCGCCGGAGATCGCCCTGACGCGACCCTTGCCGCTCTGTAGCAAGGCCGACAAAGCGCCCTGCCCGCATCCGGCGCGAGCGGCGCATTTGCCACACGCTGCGCTACGGTCCGCCTCGATCCAGACAGCATCAGGCTCGACAGCGACCACTCTGCCGGTTTCGCTCAACCAGCCCATCAGGATTGTTCTCTGGGCGGCCGGACAGCGTCCGCGAGCAGGCGCGCTGTCACCATGGGGACTTCTCCCAGCACGCTGATCAATAACCCGCCCGCCGCCGACCTGACACCGCGGGTATAAGTTAGCGTTGCACCCTCAATGACCGCACCTTCGCCAACCGGCGCACCCGGGGGCAACGGCTCTACAAAAATGGATGCGGTCGCCAGGCCGTCACTCACGACAAACACACCACGGTCAGCATCCTCGGACAGCACAAAGTAACCGGGCACAACCCTTCGCCCGCGTTCGTATTCTCGCGGCCCCTTGTCGAGCGGATCCCGCTCCGAAGCCGATTGATAATCGATCGATGCATACTCGTAGCGCTCCAGCATGTTGCCTTCCGAGCCCACCGTCGCCATCGCCAAAGCCAATCCGGTTATGGTGTCCATGTCAATAAGGTGGGTTAATCTCAGGGTATCGCGGGGCCGTAACGTCAGTCTTTGGGTCGCTCTTCCGGCAACGGTCCGCCCTGATTCGAGGGTGGGCAAATAGACCGTAGCAACGTCACAGGCTCTTTGCGGGGAGTCCAATGGTACGGGCCAGTTCTCAGGCAGCGGATCAGCCTGCGCGTTCATCCGTCGCAACACGCCCTGCCCGGCATGATCAATAGGCGAACTGACGGTAACAAATTGCCGGCTGCCTGCCCGCTCGTAGAGCACCGTGCCCGCATACCGCTGATGAGCCGAAGCCTGCAGCATCTTGAGCAGCGCCTGCTCAGGAGGAGTGTCGAGATTGCAGATTGGATCGCTGGGTGAAGCGACATCGGGCTGAGCCATAACCAGTGTCGGCACAAGCAGACACAGGGCGACTAGCGTCGCTGCGGATGACATGTAGCGCCTTTTATTCTGCAGCGCTGGTGTCGAGCTGCGATTCCGGAACGCGAACATAGGAGATATAGGGCGCAGGATGATTGTAGGCAGCGGCCGCTGCATGCCGGCCGTTGAGTGCGCGATACCGGTCACGAGCAAGCCGATCGTATACCGCAACGATATTCTGACTGGAATCCGGAACGGTCACCGTTTGCTGAGCAGGCCCGGCGAGCGCTTTGCCACCCAGACTGGCCTGAACCGGTTGCGCGCCCAGAACGGGCACCACAGCGCCGCCCAGCTCACTCACCACCGGCAGGGGCGATCCAGCTGTCGAAGGCAACAGAAGTTGCTGACCTCCTATTACCACTGCAAGCGTCACTGACGCCGCGACGGCCATGCTCCAGACAGGGTTACGACTCACTGGCTTGCTTGTCTCCAGCGCTTGAAGAACACCCGTTGATACGTCGATTTCAGCCTGCCCGGCAAGCTGTCCGTGTAGAGCGTCTCTCACGCGATGCTGACGCTGCCACCGCTCGCGCAGCGACGTGTCGCCAGCTACAGCCTCCAGTGTCCGCCGCAACTCGAGTTCTTGGGCCTCTCCATCCATCAAGGCGGAAAGACCCTCTCTATCTCTCTCTTCAGATGTCATCTAAAACCCGAGCCCCCACTGATCTGCTCTTTCACGCGCTGATCAATTGCCTCGCGCGCCCGAAATATCCTCGATCTGACCGTGCCCACCGGGCACCCCAAAACATCCGCAATATCGTCGTAACTCAGCCCGTCGAACTCCCTGAGCATCAACGCCGCCTTTAACTCGTCGGGCAACGCGTTCAACGCGGATTCAACCACATCCGCCAACTCGCCGCCCATCGCCAGCGCCTCCGGAGAGGCGCTTTCCGAGAGCAATCCGCCCTCATCAAATCCCTCGGCGTCTTCAATGGTGGCGTCGGCCCCCGGCCTGCGTCCCTTGGCGACCAGATGGTTTTTGGCCGCATTCGCCGCGATGCGGTATAGCCACGTATAGAACGCACTATCACCGCGAAACTTCCCCAGCGCCCGGTAGGCTTTGATGAACGCCTCCTGTGTGACGTCCTCCACCTCGCCGGCGTCTGACACGTACCGACTTACCATTGCCGCGATCCTTCCCTGATATTTCAGGACCAGCAGATCAAACGCTCGCAAATCGCCACGCTGAGCCCTCTGAACCAGTTGCTGATCTGTATCAGAGGCTGTCAAAACCGCGCCTTCACTCTACCCGACATACCGGGATGCCCGCCTCACCGGACACCCAATGCCCTTTCAGAACACGCTGCAGGCAAAAAGTTCCCGATACATTACACTTTGTCTTATCGCTACTATAACGCACCCCTAGTGCACCACCGGCTCATGAAATATGTCGACTATTGCCCGATTTGACGTGCTCATCATCGGCAGCGGAGCCGCTGGAATGAGTCTTGCCTTGCAGTTACCGACATCGCTCAAGGTGGCGGTACTGTCAAAAACCCAACTGGGCTCGGGATCAACATTTTGGGCTCAGGGTGGGATGGCGGCAGTGCTTCACGACCGCGACACGGTTCAGGCCCACGTAAGCGATACCCTGAGTGCCGGTGCGGGCCTCTGTCACGAACCAGCAGTGCAATTCACCGTGGGACGCAGCCGGCAAATCGTCGACTGGCTGATCTCGCAGGGCATGAACTTCGATCTCCGCGAGGATCAGCAGGACGCCGAATTTCGCGAGTTTCACCTCACGACGGAAGGCGGGCACAGTCATCGTCGCGTCATCCACGCTGCCGATCAGACCGGGCGTGCACTGTCAGAAGTGCTGACTACACGGGCGGCCGAGGCCTCCAACATCAGCATGCTCACCGATCGCTGTCTCGTCGATGTGATCAAGGCTGGCTCACGAGTCTGCGGCGCCTACCTGCTCAGTACCGGCGACAGCACAGTGGAGACGGTCAGCGCGGGTGCCGTTGTGCTCGCAACCGGGGGCGCCAGCAAGGCCTATCGCTACACCACGAACCCGGACGGTGCCAGTGGCGACGGCATCGCGGTCGCCTGGCGGGCGGGGTGCCGCGTGGCCAACCTGGAGTTCAACCAGTTTCATCCCACCTGCCTTTACCATCCGCAAAGTCGATCATTCCTGATGACCGAGGCGCTTCGCGGCGAAGGGGCAACGCTGCATCTCCCGGATGGGCGGCGATTCATGACAGATTTCGACGATCGCGAGGAGCTGGCACCGCGAGATATTGTGGCCAGAGCCATCGATTTTGAAATGAAAAGGCTCGGCGCCGAATGCGTCTTTCTCGATATCAGTCATCAGCCCGCTGACCTGATTACCCGCCACTTCCCGCAGGCTTATGAACGCTGTTTGGCACTTGGCATTGACATCACCCGTGACCGGATTCCCGTTGTCCCTGCAGCCCATTACACCTGCGGCGGTGTGGTGGTCGATCAATATGGTGCCAGCGATGTGCCAGGGCTCTATGTCGTCGGCGAGTCAGCGTGCACCGGGCTGCACGGTGCGAACCGTATGGCCAGCAACTCTTTGCTCGAATGTTTCGTCTATGCGCAATCCGCGGCGCAGCACATTGCAGACTCCCTCACCGGAGAACTCGCGCTCCCGGAGACCTGGGACGACAGTCGTGTCAGGGACTCTGATGAAGAGGTTGTGATTCAGCATAACTGGCAGGAGCTGAGGCGTCTCATGTGGGATTACGTGGGCATTGTGCGAACATCGCGCCGGCTGCAGCATGCCGCTGACAGGATTGCGCTACTGGAAAAAGAGGTGTCGGGCTACTACGGCCGTTTTCAGATCACACGTCCGCTCTTGGAGATGCGCAACCTCGCGCGTGTGTCGTCGCTGATGGTCCAGTGCGCCGCAGAGCGTCGCGAAAGTCGCGGCCTGCATCACAACTCGGATTTTCCCGATACCGCATCGGTCGCCCGCGATTCGATACTGATACCAACACACTTCGACACCGACACAGCTCTGAATGGCCCGACTGATCGACTGCCCCACTATCATCAGTGACCGGCATCACTGACCGGCACAACTGGACGACGTCAAGCACCGATTCCGTGGAAACGTCTGATTTCTTCGATCACCTGAACAAAACGGGCTTCCGTGATCGCGCTACGCCCCATAATCCACTCCATCAGGTCCTGATCGTCCTGATACAGGAGCTCCCGGTAGTCCTGTCTCAATAACGCGTTCAGTTCGAGAAAAGCCTCTACGACAAAAGGTGCCAACAATAGATCCAATTCGAGCAGCCCTCTTCGGCTGGCCCACTTGGCGCGGTTCCATTCTTCTCTCTGATCCATAGACTGCCACCAGCTCGCATCGTCAACGTTGTAGTATAGAGCCCCACAACCTGTTTATTACCCGGCGCATCCGCATTGAACACTCAGCAGTCACAGAACCCTCCCGAACACACCGATATTGTCATGCGATTGTCTGGCAGCGGCGGCAGGGAATTCCTGCACGGGCAAACGACCGCGGATTTCAGCGACTGCGGCGTCGGCAGCTTCCGCTACGCCGCCTTTTGCAATCCAAAGGGTCGCGTGCTCGCAGACGTGTTGGCTGTAATCACCGATGAGCAGGAAGTCCTGCTGAGAGGCAGAGAGACAGTCATGGCGGTGCTGGCCGAGCATCTTAAACCCTACCTTGGTTTTTCGCGGTGCTCGCTCACACCGACCGACTGGCGTATCGGCTGCCGTGCCGACTCAGCAGACGAGAATCATGCGGGACTGCACTTCGCAGAAGCGTCCCTCGTGGCAGTCACTCTGCCCATGGGTTCGAAGCACACCGAATACTGGACCGCACCGCATGAGAGTGGAGAGGGGGGTCAATCAGACCCCCTCTGGCTGGAGATCAAGAACCAGCGCGCGCGTATCGAGAACCATACGATTGGTAGCTATCTGCCCCAAGACCTCGACTACGACTGCAATGGCACAGTCAGCTTCACAAAGGGCTGCTACACGGGGCAGGAGATTGTGGCCCGGCTTCATTACCGCGGCACACCCAAGCGTCGCCTGCACCGAGCCGAGACTAATGTCCCCGTTGTCGCAGGCGACATGTTGGTCAATGCCGAGGGCAAAACCGTGGGCAGCATCGTGAATCACTGCACCCGAGACCAGACACACGAACTACTGATCGAATTGGTCCCGGAAGCGGCCGCAGAGCCCGTCACACTCAAAGAGGGTCAGAGCGAACTCGCCCAGATCACGCGATGTCACGATGACAATGACCAATCGACGGGCTGACGCTGATTCGCTTCCAGAAAAGCATTGGCCTGACTAAAGTGGCGACAACCCAAAAACCCCCGGTGTGCTGACAGCGGAGAGGGATGGGGCGCGGTGAGGACACAATGCCTTGCGCGATCAACGGCGGCACCCTTTTTCTGGGCCTGAGCCCCCCACAGCATAAAAACGACGGGGGACTCTCCCCCATTGACCGCCGCGACCACTGCGTCAGTAAAGCGCTCCCAGCCCTGCCCCTGATGCGATCCGGCAACGCCGTGCTCAACTGACAACACACTGTTGAGCAGTAGCACACCGCGCTCGGCCCACTGGGAGAGATCACCGTACGGCGGCACCGGAATACCCATGTCATCGTAGAGCTCACGAAAGATATTCTGTAATGAGGGCGGGATGCGCTGACGACCTTGAACTGAAAAACTCAGGCCGTGCGCCTGACCCGGACCGTGGTAGGGATCCTGCCCCAGCACCACCACCTTGACAGCCTCTGGCGGGATCGCATCTAGCGCCGCAAAAAACTGCCCACCAGGTGGATAAATGGTCTTGCCAGCGGCTTTTTCGGCGCGCAAAAATGCAGACAACTGCGACATGTAAGGTTGCTCAAATTCGCTTCCCAGCAGCGAGCGCCACTCAGGCCGCAGTCGGATTCCACCGCTCATCGGCGATTTCGAAAGCGCGCCAGCCCTTGGCCCGAGACCAACAGCACTCCCATCCACACCAGAGCAAAGGAGGTCGCGGTCACGGTGTCGATCGACTCACCCAGTGCAGTCTGCGCTACGAGCAGCTGGAGAGAGGGCCCCAAATAAGAGGTCAAGCCCACCACGTTCAGTGGCAGCAGTCTAGACGCCGCGATGTAACTCAGTAACGGCGCAGCGGTGTAGACGCCCGCGAGCAACAAAAACATATCTACCTTGATGCCATGAACTCCCATGCCCGCGGCCCCTGTCAGCCAGAACCAAGCCAGGGCGAAAGGCGCCATGCAGAGGGTCTCGATGAACAAGCCCTGCATGGTGTCAGCGACAATCTTTTTCCGAATCGCGGCGTAGACCGAAAAACTGCCGGCAACTACCAAGCTGACCCAAGGGAGGCTGCCGTAAGCCCACAGCTGCAGCGCAACCGCCATCATCGCCAAAGAGATGGCGGTCCATTGCATCGGTCCGAGAACCTCTCGGAATGCCACCCTGCCGACTAGGATTGTTAGGAGGGGCAGCATGAAGTAACCGAGACTGACTTCAGTAGCGCGGCCGGCAGACACTGCGTAAACGAACACTCCCCAATTCACGCTTAGCAGCACCGCCCCGAGCAGGCTCCAGATCAGCATGCTCGGCACTCGGAGCAAAGACCAGGTAACGCGGAGCCGCCCCACCCAAATCAGGACAGCCGCCGCGACCGGCAGGCTCCAGATTGCCCGGTGTGCGACCACATCCTGAGGTCGCACAGGATATGTCTCTACCCAGTACAGCGCCGACACACCCCAGATGATGTTTGCGATCACCGCCAGCGACAAACCGGTCTTCAATTCTTGCGCTGTGTACTGCGTTGTCATAAATGCTTTATCTCACACCGGTTGGCGTTGCACTGTGGGCACCTGCCCCAGGAGGTTACACCAAGCAAACCTGCCAACAGACCGATTGCATAACCTATTCTCCGGGCATTTGGGGATGCTATGTTGCCCGACCGCGACCCTATTCGGCATCACATGCACCTCGCCCTGCGTTTACTCGTCACCATAGCCTTTGCTGCGGCCCCCCTCTCGGCCACCGTGACCGCGCCCTCTGCTGATCCACGAAAACCCCTGCTCGAGCATGTTGGTGGATGGCAGCGCGCACTTTTCCCACTCAGCATTCCCGTCACTCGACTGACTGAGGGGCGAATGCGCCAATTCACCGAGCACTGCACGGCAGTCGCCGTCACACCCGGCCCCAACAGTATTTTCGTAAGCGCCTGGCACTGCTTTGAGGACTACCGCTCCACCATCATGCCAATACAGCTACTCAATCCTCACAGCGTAACGCCGGTGCCCATGAAGCTACTCGAGACCGGGGGCTCCATGCAGGAGGACTGGGCATTACTGACGCCGGTTTCATCCCTCACCGTCGACACCTGGATCCCAATTTCGACTACCCCCCATCACATCGGGCAGCCGTTGATTGCCGCGGGCTTCACCCCGCACCAAAATCAAAGCACTGATGACACTGCCGACCGCTATCTTCTGGCCGATATCACCTGCTCAGTGATCGACGCCAGCACTCATCCACCCGCTTCTGATTGCGTGGCGAAAAAAGGCGCCTCTGGTGGCGCCATGATTGCCTTAACCGACAGTGGCAGCGCGAGGCTTCAGGGCATTATCTCGGCGGGAGACGGCGAGGCGGTGAGCTACTTTTATCCCGCTCCGTCACTCATCCGTCGACTGGGCAGGCAGCGTTGACTCACCGCGCGTCTGTCGCGCAGGTGGCGGTCCGCCAATATGCTGCTCTCCTCGCGCGGCAGCCAGCTCCACCTGCTTCTGACGTTCCTGAAAGCGCGCCTGCCTGGTCGCTGTGAGGTCACCGTAGCAACGGGGGCAGGAAACGCCTTTCTCATAGTGCACGGATGCCTTATCCGCCTCAGTGATGGGATGGCGACACGCATAACATTGGTCAAAACTGCCTCTTTCAAGCCGGTGATTCACCGCAACGCGAGAATCAAAAACGAAGCACTCGCCCTCCCACCGTGATTCTGATTCGGGGATGTCTTCGAGGTACTTCAAAATACCGCCCTGCAAATGCCAGACATCTGCAAATCCTTGGGATACCAAATAAGAGGTCGACTTTTCGCAACGGATACCTCCGGTGCAAAACATAGCCACCTTAGTGTGACGAACCGGGTCGAGATTGTTTTGGACCCACTCAGGAAAATCGCGAAAGCTCTGTGTGCTGGGGTTGACTGCACCCCGGAAGCTGCCGATAGCCACTTCATAATCATTCCGTGTATCGATCACCAAACACTCCGGGTCATCGATCAGCGCATTCCATTCGGAGGGCGTGGCATAACGGCCGACGCAGGCCGTCGGGTCAACGTCCTCCACGCCCATCGTGACGATCTCCCGCTTCAGCTTCACTTTCATGCGATGAAAAGGTGCCGCGGCGTGATAGGACTCCTTCCAGTCGAGCGCATGAAGGCGGGGATCTTGACGTAACCAAGTAATCACGGTGTCGACCCCCGCGCGGCTTCCGGCAATGGTGCCATTGATGCCTTCTCGTGCGAGCAATAGCGTGCCCTTGATCCCCGCCTCTGCACACACTGCCAGCAGAGGCGGCTTCAGATCGGCGAAGTCGTCGAGCGCCACAAATCGGTAGAGCGCCGCAACGACCTGATCAGACTCTGATTCCTGCGACATTACTTGCCGGTACCGCCACGACAGTCGGGTGAATCAGGTGCAGCTAACGTCTCTGCCCACTCTTCCGGGGTATAGGTGTGCAGCGCCAGCGCGTGGATCGGCCCCGCAAGCCACTCGGCGAGTACTCCGTAGACCCGCTGGTGACGCTTGACGCTGCGCTCACCAGAGAACTGCTCTGTCACCAGTACTACTTTAAAATGCGTTTCGGAGTCAGGCGGGACGCTATGCCGGAAGCTCTCATTTTCCACAGAGAGCTCACGCGGCTGGAACGCAGCCTCGAGCGCTGCCGTGATTTCAGACTGGACTGTCATACGCATGTCCGCTTATCAGGGCGTGCTATTTTACTTTGAAATAGCGCCCGAATGTTTTGGATCAATAACACCCCATGAACGTCTCCCCTTCCCTCGATCAAGACCTCCCGCCACCCCCTCTCTGGCGACATGGGATGGCCATGCTCTATGACACATTGCTGGTCGTACCGCTATTCATGGCCGCAGCGGGGGTCTGGGTGGCCATCCTCGGGCCAACGGATTCCCTTAACGATCCCGCTGTGCCCGCCGGCCTGCAGCGACTGAGCTGGCTGCTGATCCTGCTCCTGTTTTTCGGGATTTTCTGGCGACGCGCCGGGCAAACCCTGGGCATGCAAGCCTGGCGAATCAAGTTGGTCACCGATTCGGGAGGCTCACCAACCTGGCGGCAAGTGGCGGTGCGCCTGCTGGGTGCGCTGCTCTCGGCTTTGAGTCTAGGGGCCGGCTATTGGTGGCGTTTCGTTCCGCCACATCGGCGTTACTGGCACGATCGCCTGTCTCAAACCTATTTAGTGCTGACACCGAAAGATCGCTAGCCCTATCCCGCCAACAAAGTCGGGTCAGGCGCGACGCCACAAGAGCCATGTGCCGCCTAACCAACACACCGCTATGGGAACCAGTGCGGCCACTAGGGGGTCGTAACCGAAAATGAGGCTGGCCGGACCGAAGAAATCCTGACTGATCCGAAACACTACCCCGACGATAACGCCAACGAATATTCTGGCGCCCATGGTGCCCTCTCGAAGCGGGCCAAAAATAAATGACATCGCCACCAACACCAATCCGAGTGTGGCAAGGGGCTGTAGCAACTTGCGCCAAAAAGCCAACTCGATATCAACAAACACCATACCTTGTTGCTTCAGATACTGCGCGTAGGGCCATAGCTCCAGTACGGGTAGCGTCTCAGGTTCAACGACGTCCAATGTCAACAACTGTGGTGTGATGGCGGTGTCCCAACGCCACAGAGTCGCCTCCTCGGTAGCAGTGCGATCTGACTCAAGTCGTGTCAGCTTCACCTGCTCGAGCACCCAGTGGTCTCCAGCGTGGGTGGCCCGCTCAGCCATCAACGTGCTTTGTAGCCGGCGGCTGTCATCAAAACTCAGCAGCGTCACGCCGTAAGCGACGCCGCCACGCTGCACAGCGTCAACATGCACAAACGTATTACCGTCTCGGTTCCAGGCACCAAATCGTCCCGCCACCGCTGACTCAGAGCGTTGAGCCAAAGCCCGATGACTCATGGCCAACTGCTCGGTGTGAGGTGCAATAAACTCCCCTACCGCGAACCCCACTGCCGCCATGAGCAATGCCGGCTTTAGCACCATTGTCGCCATGGCGAACATCGATACGCCCGCGGCGCGTATCACCACCAACTCACTCGAAGCGGCAAGCCTGCCAAGCCCGATAAGAGCGCCGATCAGCGCGGCAAACGGCACGAACTCATGCACTCGCCTGGGCAGGGTATAACCCACATAGATCAGGATATCGAGAAAACTGTAGCCGTCTCGCATGTCATCGGTTTCATCGACAATCGATGTCAGCGCATCCAGACCCACGAGAAGCAGCAACACTCCCAAGGTGGCCAGAAGGACGGAGCGCCCGACATACAAATCGAACTTACCCACGGGCCACCCTCCAGCGTTTGCTAATGCGCTCCCACTGCAACAACACCAGGGCCAACAGTGCAAAACCAACATGGACAGCCAGCATTAGACTGGGGCCCTGGCCCGACTCAATGGCACTGCGGCCCTGCGTCATACCGAGGAAATACAGAAGCAATACAACCATGGCGGGGCCTATCTTTGCGTAGCGCCCACGCCTCGCGTTCGTGCGGCTTAGCGCGAGCGCGATCACGGCAATGGCAGGCACCATGACCGGCAACGACAGGCGCCACCAAAGGGCCCCCCTGAGTCGAGGGTCCTCACTAACCCAAAGGTCAGCGGAAGCCACCGATTCAACTTTACCGCTGCGGCGAAGACTATTCTGCGACTCGGGAATCAACTCCCCGTAAAGATTGAATGTAATCTCCTCCAAGGCCCGCTCGCCCGGTTCACCGCGATAACGACTGCCGCCCCTTAATTCCAGGTATCGGCGACCACTCTCCTCAGCGAGAACGATCGCCCCCTCACGGGCAAACGTTGCGGTGAAAAGGTCCTCTGTCGAGCCCGGCGTGCGCTCAAAAACGAAGATGTTGTGCATCAATCCGTCGTCATCGATGCGCTCCGCGTAGGTGACGTAATCGCCTCTGCGTTGTTTGCGAAACCGACCCTCGTTCAGCATGTGCAGGCCCTCGGCAGAGCGGGGATTGTCCAGTAGCACTTGCGCTCTGGCGGAGCCTTCGGGCGCTATAAAGAGGGAGAGTGCTGCCACAGCAAGGGTTACCACCATAGCCGGCACCATCACAAAGACAGCGAGCTTGCCAGGACCCACGCCACAAGCGCGCAAAACCACCATCTCGCTTTCAGCGTAGAGCCGCCCCAGGCTGAGCAAAATTCCAATAAAAAGACCCAGCGGGAGGATCATTTCAAAGAACCCCGGGAGCTTGAATAACATGATGGGAAGTAGGACATCGCCGGTTAATGACCCGACTGCCGCCTCCGCGAGGTAGCGAATGAAGCGCCCAGCAAAGACGACCAGAAACAGCACAAAGCTGACCGCGACCGTGTGCACCAGAATGTCTCGCGTCAGGTATCGAAGGATCCGCATGAGGTCAGATAAACCGCGCCAAAATCATAAAGGGTTATTTCGTTAACGGCGTCGCCATCATACACTAGCGGCCCGCTTCAAAACTCAACAACCTACAGGACCACCAATGGCTACATTGAGCATTACCGCAAGGACCGCAGGATCAGCTGAACTGATCAAAACCCAGGCACTGGCCGTTCTGATGCCCGAGAGAAAAACGCTGTCTCCCTTACTGAAAGCGCTGGATAAGCGCCTGGGTGGCACAGTGGCGAGATCGCTGCACAACGGTGATTTCACAGGAGCCACCGGGAGTCACATCTGGCTGCCCGGCGCAGACGGCGTCGAGAGGGTGCTGCTAATCGGCTGCGGCGATCCGAGCAAGCTCAACGTCGCACAATCCAAAAAAATCAGTGAAGCACTATCGCGCGCACTTGTGGCCAGCCCCGCCAAGGACGGGCAGATCCTGATGGAGTGCCTGACGCAAAAAACGAAAAACCCCGCTGCGCTGATGGAGCAAATGAGCCTGTCCCTCTCGTTGGCACACTATCAATACGGCCAAACCTTGAATAAACGCAAGAAAGCCGAGCGAGCGCTGAAAAAAGTTGCCATTCTGCCGGGCGCCCTGTGCGACATGGCGGCGGCCCGTCGCGCCGTGCTCGCAGGAGTCGCAACAGGCCAAGGCAGCAACTTAACCCGCCAACTGGTCAATTTACCCGGCAACATTTGCACTCCCAAATTCCTTGCCAGCGAAGCGAGGCGGCTCGCCCGCTCGGATAAAAACCTGACCACCACCATCGTCGATGAACGAAAAATGGCGGAACTGGGCATGCACTCTCTACTGTCGGTAGGGAATGGATCAGAGCAACCGTCTCAACTCATTATCATTAAATATCAGGGTGCCGCGAGCAGCGCCCGCCCCTACTGCTTGGTGGGCAAAGGCATCACATTCGACACCGGCGGCATCAGCCTGAAGCCAGGCGCCAAAATGGACGAGATGAAGTTCGATATGGGCGGTGCGGGATCCGTATTCGGTGCGCTCAAGGCGGCCGCCATGATGAAACTACCCATCAACATTGTGGGGGTGATCGCGGCTGCAGAGAACATGCCGAGTGGACGGGCGACCAAGCCCGGCGATGTGGTCACGAGCATGTCGGGCAAAACCATCGAAATTCTCAACACTGATGCCGAGGGTCGCCTAGTGCTTTGCGACGCACTCACCTACGTAGCGCGATTCTCTCCCGTCGAGGTCGTTGATATCGCCACTTTGACTGGGGCCATCATTGTGTCTCTGGGGCAGGAGGCGACAGGCATCTTCTCCAATGACGACCACCTTGCCAACAGCCTGCTCAGTGCTGGAGAGCGCAGTCATGACCGCGGATGGCGATTCCCGATTTGGGAGGAATACCATCGACAGCTCGACAGTCATTTTGCGGATCTGGCCAATATTGGCACCGGTGGCGCGGGGAGTATTACAGCGGCCTGCTTCCTTTCTCAATTTGCAGAAGACTATAAATGGGCACACCTAGACATCGCGGGCACCGCATTCAGAAGCGCCCCCAAGGGCGCTACGGGTCGACCCGTACCCATGCTGGTTCAGTATCTGCGTGAGCGTGCTGGAGTCCTGTGACACAAGTCGATTTCTATGTTCTGCCAGAGAATGGCAGTCTGACGGCCTATGCGGCTGTGGGGCGCATTGCCGAGAAAGCGTTGAGCCGCGGCCACCAGATTTTTGTTCAGGTCGCAGACGAAGCCACCGCCACGGCACTGCACGACAACTTGTGGACATTCCGCACTGAGAGTTTTCTACCCCACGCCATCGTGGGAAAAGATGACGGCGAACCACTGGTCATAGGTTGGGACGACCCGTCGCTTGAGCATGACGACGTATTAATCAACACAACCGGCGCCGTGCCCGGTCATTTTGCGCGTTTTGGCCGCTTGGCACAGATCGTAGCGCCGGATGCCGCTACAATTGAGGCCTCGCGCGAAGCGTGGCGATTTTATCGGGACCGGGGCTACCCCCTTGCCAAGCATGATCTGTCGTAGCACTGAATACCGCCTACAGGGCACATCAATATCGTGACCATGGACAAAAATTTTTCACCTGCAGACATCGAAGCGCGCTGGTACGAGCAGTGGGAATCCCGTGGCTATTTTGCACCGTCCGGGCAAGGCCCCGCTTATTGCATCCCGATCCCGCCACCCAACGTCACCGGCACCTTGCACATGGGGCACGGCTTTCAGCAGGCCATCATGGACGCGCTGATTCGCTACCACCGCATGCGCGGTCACAACACCCTCTGGCAAGTCGGCACAGACCACGCCGGCATCGCTACACAGATGGTTGTCGAGCGCCAGCTTGAGGCCGAGGGCACAACGCGGGAGGCCCTTGGCAGAGAGGCCTTTATCGATCGGGTGTGGGATTGGAAAGCGGAATCCGGTGGCGCCATCACTCAGCAGCTCAGGCGGCTGGGCACTTCCCCCGATTGGGCCCGGGAGCGCTTCACTATGGACCCGGGACTGTCAGAAGCCGTCCAACGGGTGTTTATCGCGCTGCACGAACAGGGTTTGATTTATCGCGGCTACCGGCTGGTCAATTGGGATCCGAAATTTCTCACTGCGATCTCTGATCTCGAGGTGGTGCAGGAGGAAGAGACTGGCTCACTCTGGCATCTCCGCTACCCGCTGAGCAGCGGCAAGGGTCATTTGATCGTCGCGACGACCCGTCCCGAGACTATGCTGGGCGATACGGCGGTTGCGGTCCACCCCGATGATGAGCGCTATCGCCATCTGGCGGGAGAGACCATCGACCTGCCCCTCGCTGGGCGGACCATCCCGATCATTGCCGATGATTACGTGGATCCCGAGTTCGGTTCCGGCTGCGTGAAGATCACCCCTGCGCATGACTTTAATGACTACGCCATGGGCGAGCGTCACCATTTGCCCATGATCAATGTGCTGACCGCCGAGGCCAAAATAAACGATGAGGCACCGGAGCGCTTCCGGGGACTGGACCGTTTTGATGCCAGAGCACAGATCATCGCTGAGCTCGAGGCTGCCGGGTTGCTCGATAAAATTGAACCGCACACGCTCAAGGTACCCAGAGGGGACCGCTCTGGCGCGGTAATTGAGCCGTGGCTGACACCGCAATGGTATGTCGACGCGAAAAAGCTCGCGGAGCCAGCCATTAAGGCCGTCGAGACCGGCGCCATCGAGTTTGTGCCCAAGCAGTGGGAAAACACCTACTTCGCCTGGATGCGCGACATTCAGGATTGGTGCATCAGCCGACAGCTTTGGTGGGGGCATCGCATCCCGGCCTGGTACGACGAAGCAGACAACGTCTACGTTGGGGAGTCCGAGGCTGCCGTGCGCGAGGCGCATTCAATCCCCGATGGGACGCCATTGCGACAAGATGATGACGTGCTGGATACCTGGTTTTCGTCCGCCCTTTGGACCTTCTCCACGCTCGGCTGGCCGGAGAAAAATGAAGACCTAGCGGCTTTTCACCCTGCCTCAGTGCTGGTGACCGGTTTCGACATCATCTTCTTCTGGGTCGCGAGAATGATCATGATGTCGCTGCACTTCATGGAAGAGGTCCCCTTCCATACCGTCTATGTCCACGGCCTGGTGCGCGACGGTGAAGGTCAGAAAATGTCGAAGTCGAAAGGCAATGTCCTTGACCCCATCGACCTGATTGACGGCATCGAGCTGGAGGCGCTGGTTCAAAAGCGAACCAGCAATCTGATGCAACCGCAGCTCGCCGCAAAAATTGAGAAAGCGACCCGTAAGCAATTCCCCAAGGGCATTACCGGTTACGGCACCGACGCGCTCAGATATACCTTCTATTCACTGGCATCCACCGGGCGGGATATCAAGTTCGACATCGGCCGAATGGAGGGATACCGCAACTTCTGCAATAAAATTTGGAACGCCTCGCGCTATGTGCTGAGCCATACGGAGTCACACAACCTGAGTGCTGGAGACGCGACGTTCTCGCTGGCTGACCGCTGGATCCAGAGCCGCCTCGAGACCACTTTAGTTGCCGTAGAGGGCGCCTACGAAAACTATCGTTTCGACCTGGCATCCCAAGCGCTTTACGACTTCGTATGGAATGAGTTCTGTGACTGGTACCTTGAGCTGTCCAAGCCAGTTC
>ERZ802822.532-NODE-532-length-26255-cov-17.989686_pt1 | contig 26255 bp, 29 predicted proteins | sample MGYA00345649_ERZ802822 | MGnify/ENA primary metagenome ERZ802822 (study PRJEB30503, sample SAMEA104212359) | marine metagenome | biome: Westerlies Biome; feature: [SRF] surface water layer (ENVO:00010504) within the epipelagic zone...; material: water...
AATATTGAAGGTTCGTGAGATAATGCCTTTGCAATTAAAACTCTTCTCTTCATTCCTCCAGATAGTTGTCTTAACCTAAGATCTTTTTTATCCCACATACTCAAATCTTTTAAAATTTTTTCTATATGCGCTGGATTTGGTTTTTTTCCATTTAAACCTCTTGAATAAGAAACATTATTAAAAACGGTTTCAAATAATTCTAATGTCAACTCTTGAGGTACCAATCCAATTCTAGAACGTGTCTCACGATAATCTTCAATAATATCAAAATTTTCGACAGTTACTTTTCCTGAAGAAGGTGTAACGATACCACAAATGACACTAATTAAAGTTGTCTTACCCGCACCATTTGGTCCTAAGAGAGCTATAATCTCACCTTTTTTTATTTCTAAGTTAACTTTTTTAAGAGCTTCAAATCCGTTATCGTAAACTTTTGAGAGATTGTCTATTAATATTTGATTTTCTGACATGAGGAATTGTAAGTTATATAGAGGTTATTTACTGAATTTCAACAACATAAAAACCGCAACAAAAAGAGACCATCGAAATGGTCTCTTAATATGATTTTATTATCATTTTTTTTTTAACTTAAGAATTATAGCAGGAAAAAAAGTCGCTACGATAAAAGATAAAAATAATAATGATTGTAAAATAAATGGAGAAAATAATTCTTTAGACATCAATACTCCAACAAGCAAACTTTTAGAAAAATCAGGAAATGGAAACAATAAAAATCCACCAACTAAACCAATAATTATTGCAACATAAGCGGTTCTTTCATTAATATCCTTATTATAAAAACTATAGAAAACTGTATAAACAAATGCGCAACAAAACAAATCAGCTAATAAGAACAAATACAAAATATCAAAACCTTTTGAAGCAATAAAGAATGAAATTAAAGATATTACAATAATGAAATATTTAGATAACATTAAATAATCAGTTTTTTTATTTAGATTAAATGTTGCTTTTCCATCAACTACAAATAAGCTTGAAATTGCATTTACTAAAGTATCAACAGTTGAAATTGTTAATGCTAATCCAAGTGTAATAATTAGTAATGATAGAGTTTGAGTTTGTTCTTTTAAAAGTAATGTAAAAAATCCTAAATCAGGTCTTTGACTAGGATCAGTAGAAAATGATACCATTCCAGTAAATCCCATAAAAAAAACTATTGGTATAATTATAAAAAAAGAAATTAATAAGCTTTGCTTAAGAGTAAGATAGTTTTTTGCAGCATAAACTCTTTGCCAATTTCCCTGATGAAACAAGTTTGTTGCTGCTACTGCTATAAAAAAAGTTAAACCAGCAGTATAACTTGGTACATAAGAACTACTTAATAATTGTGGATTTTTTTGTTCTATAAATTCAAATGAAAAAGTGTTTCCTGCGTTAGATAAAATAAAAGAGATTGAAATTAATAAAAGTATACTGATTACAATCATTTGAATATTATCAGTAAAAATTGATGCTCTTAGACCACCATATAAAGTGTAAGTTAATGTTGCTAAAAGTACAATTAATGCTGTAATCCAAAGTTCTGTTCCTGATATATAATTTATTAGCACTGCTACCGCAGTAACCTCTGCACACAAAAATATAAACATATAGAATATGGTCATTGACAAGATTAGTTTAAACAAGCTTTTTCCAAATTTCTTTCTCATAAATTCTATGAGTGATGATCCTTTTGGAAACTCAGTTCTTATTTTTTTTCCTAAAAAAATTAAAAAAATCATTGGAAAAGCAGTGCCTAACGCATAGCCTATTACGGCACCTATTCCACCCCATGTGGCTGCTGCAGCTGGACCAAATAAAATCCAAGCTCCTAATGCTGATGCAACTAAACTTGTTGTTAATGAAAATAATCCTACATCTCTATTTGCTGTGAGATAATTATTTATACCTTTGAATTTTTTAGAATGATAAAGACCTAACACTGTAAATATTAAGCTTATAACAATAACTAATGATAACGATGTTGATTGACTTATAAAGTATGTTTTATCCATTGTTCTCCCTTTCTGAATTACCGGACAGGTTCTTAGGGTTTAATCTCAGTCTATTACGACACCCCTTTATGAAGTTGATATTATATTTTTATAAAGAAATAAAGCTTTTTAAAAAAAATGTTTTTCTATTAAGTATTACAAAGTAAAGATAATTAACGAAGCACAAATAATTAAAAAACCTTTTCCAGATTGCTCACAACTACTGTCCTTTGTGATTCATTATTTCAATCATACACTGAGTTGCATATTCACGCCATTCGGTAGAACTTTTAATTTTTAAGCTATTTAAATGATCACGATTACTTTTTATATCGTCTTTATGTTTAAGTTTATCAGCTCCATTTAAATTTTTTTCCATATTTGATAAATTAGTTTCCATCGCATTAATCCAGCTATTCCCAAGTTCTAAACATTTTTGATCATCTTTTTCATCGCAAATTTGCTTAAAAAAATTAAAAATAACGTCGTCTGTCTTTATTGAAGTGTTCATTTTTTATTTATTACAAACACCGATAGAATCTGGTCCACATGTCTGGCCATTGGTCCAAATTGCACCAATTAGGTTTGCACCTTCAAAATTAGCATTAGTGATATTTGAAGATGTAAAATTAGCCTCCATTAAATTTGAGTTTTGAAAATTAGCCTCAATTAAGGTGGCACCCATAAAGTCCACTCTTGTTAAATTTGATCCTGTAAAATTAGATTTTTCAAAATTCGCTCCAATAGATATTGTTTCATATAGATTGGCTCTTACAAATGTAGATTCTGGAAAAGTACCAAATGATAAATTTGAGTTCATCATAATGCTTTTGTCAAAATTGACTTGAATAAAACTTGCAAATGATAAGTTTGAATTAGGTAAATAACTTCCTTGTAAATCTTGTGCATCAGAAAATCTACAGTTAGAATAATCAACACCGTCTGTTAACGGGTCATCACAAGCAGCATTACCATTAGTGACAAAAAATAAACTCAATGCAATCAAAAGGATTATTCTTTTCATACTTAATGCTAACAAAGAAATTATAAAATCACAACAAGGAGAATGATGAATTTTTTGTGATAATTTGATTATTTCTTCTAATCTTTAAACAAGTTTTCGATTTGGGTTTCTGCATCTTGAATAGACTTTTTATAATCTAAGGCCATTTGATCAGCACTAATCACTTCAACTTTTTCGATACCAAAAAAGTTTAATATAAATTTTAACCATGGTGTTAAAAAATCTTCAGAACTATTGAGTTTAGTCCCACCTGAAGTAATCACTAAATAAGCTTGCTTGTTTTTAAGCAACCCTTCTCTTCTTCCGTTAGGTTTAAATCTAAATGTTTCACCAATTCTAGCAGCTAAATCACACCAGGCTTTAAGAGTTGCTGGTGGCCCATAATTATAAATTGGAGCTGAAATTATAATAACATCACTCTCCTTTAATTCTTTCACAAGTTTGTCAGACAACTCAAACATTTTTTTATGATCTTCTGTTTGATCTTTCTCATCAATTTTCATTCCAGATTCTGTTAAACCACTTACAAAAAGCATGTCATCATCTAAATCTCTGTAAATAACTTCATCACCTGGTTTTTTAATTTTATCTAATAATTTTTTTGCTAATGCTCTAGAGGTTGATCCTTCTTTTCTAGCACTTGAATCAATTTGATAAATTTTCATTAAAATACTTTTTAACCGAAATTTTGCATAAAGGGAAAAAATCTTAATATGTAAAACCCTATTGTTTGTAATTGATTAGTTAAGATTAAAATACCTGTGATTAAAAGAGTAAATCCACCAATTTTTGATATCAAATTTATGTTTCTTTTAAAATTTTTAGAAAATATTAAAAATTTTTGTATCAAATAGCCAGATAAAACAAAAGGTATAGCAAGACCTAAGGAATAAAAACTAAGTAACAATAAAGCCCTTGATAAAGTTTCTTCTATAGAGGCTAAAGCTAAAATAGATCCTAAAATTGGACCAATACATGGAGTCCACCCAAAACCAAAGGCTAATCCTATCATGTAAGGAAACATGATATTTTGTGATTTTTTTGCCTCAAATCTTTTTTCAAAATTTAGATAACTAATATTAATTAACCCAATTAACTGTAATGAAAAAATGATTATTAAAATTCCAGCAAAAATTCTTAATATTTCAGAATTTTGTAATAGCGTCTGCCCCAAGTAAGATGCCGATGCACCCAAGGTAATAAATACCGTTGAAAAACCAAAACAGAATAAAATTAAAGGTAAAAAATTTACTTGTTTAGAGTCTAAAATTTCTTTTAATGATTGACCAGAAATATAAGAAATATATCCTGGTATTAAAGGAAGCACACATGGTGATAGAAAGCTTATTAATCCTGCTCCAAATGCAATCAATAATTCTATCATTTATCCAGTATTCTTCATTGCAGCTGAAATACCAGCAATAGATGTTAGTAATGCATCATTTAGATATTTTTTATCTAGATTATTTTTATTAGTCTTAATTTTTTTAATTACGATAGGTTGAATAATATTAAGTATCTCTGAGTAAATACTTCTGACTACAACAGATGTCCTAAATTGTTTTCTGGCCTTAATAATTTCTTTAGGTGTTATTTCTTTATTAAGTTTTTTAATAACTTCAAATTGAAACCTTAATTTTTTACCGACTCTTTTTAACCTATCATCAGCAAGAAATTCCTCATAAATTTTTGATATATCAGTATCAACTTTAGAAATTACCATATCTAAAATATCAAGCATTGAATTAAAAAAAGGCCAATTTCTCTCCATATCATATAAAGTTTTTTTAAATTCTTTAATATTTGCATATCTTAAAGCCTCTGCGCTGCCTAGCCATGCGGGTAACATTAATCTGATTTGTGTCCAAGCAAAAATCCAAGGTATAGCTCTAAGACTTTGTATATTATCTACATTTTTTCTTTTTGAAGGTCTGGAGCCTATTGATAGTTTGCCCAATGAAACATGTGGTGTTACAGTTTTAAAATATTTTATAAAATCAGAATTCTGATTGATATTTTTTCTGTAAGAGCTTTTTGAAATATCTGCCATTTTTTCAATTAATGATCGCCAATTACTTTTAGGTTCTGGTGGTGGTAATAGTGTTGCTTGTGATACAGCCCCAATGTAACTACATAAATTATATTTTGCTAAAGGTTCAAATCCGTATTTTTGCTGAATAACCTCACCTTGGTCAGTAATTCTTATTTTTCCATTTACAGAATTAGGAGGGAGAGATCTTAAGGTTGCTTGTATTGGTCCGCCTCCTCTACCAGCCGACCCACCTCTACCATGAAAAAATATTACATCAATTTTATATTTTTTGGCAAGTTTAACTATTTCTTCTTGGGCTTTATATTGATGCCAACTAGCACAAATTTTTCCTGCATCTTTACTGGAATCTGAATAACCGATCATTACTTCTTGTTTATGTTTAATTAAATTTCGATACCATTGATGAGAAAATAAATTGTCCATTATATCTTTTGCATTAATCAAATCATCTAGTGTTTCAAACAGAGGAACAACTCTGAGTTTATCTTTAATTTTTGCTTCTTTTTGCAAAAAAGATACAGATAATATATCTGATGCTGAAGATGTCATAGAAATTACATAAGCACCAAGACATTCCGATGATTCCTTTGATAGCAAATTAAAAGTTGCCCAAACTTCTTTATTTTCTTTATTTTTAAATTGAAATTTATTTATAAAATTATTACTTGAATTTATTTTAGATTTCAAAAAATTAATTTTTTCTTTTTCGTTTAACTTAAGATACTCAATGTTATATTTTTTATTCACAAACTCACTTATTAAACGAGTATGTCTAGATGACTCTTGTCTTATATCTAATTTTGCTAAGTTAATTCCAAAGCATTTTGCCCTTCTCATTAAATCTAATAACTCACCACTCGCTAAATTTTCATTATTATTTTCTTCCAAGGACTGTCTTACTATTCTTAAAGGTTTTAAAATTTCTTCTTTATAGCTAAGTAACTGTTTCTGGTCTAATGGTTTATTATTTACCAAATGTCCTTCTATCATTCTATGTGTTTTTCTCATTTTATCCCTCAAGGGTCTTAAGAAAACTCTATAAGGCTCATAAGATTTTCCAGTATGTTTTAATATTTTTTTTGAACATTTTTGCATTGAATAAGATCGAATTATTTTAGTCAAAGATTTTTCATATAGCTTTGCTGCCTCCCATCTTGATAATAAAATTACTTCTTTTGTAACTTTTGCAGTAACATTTGGATTACCATCTCTATCTCCACCCATCCACGACCCAAACTCAATTGGATTAAAATTTTTTGGTAAGCCCTTGTCCATATTCTTAACAAATATAGAATTTAATCTTCTATAGACTTTTGGAATTGTATCCCACAAACTATCTTCAATAATAGCCAGTCCCCATCTAGCTTCATCAAAGGGTGTGGGTTTAGCTCTTTTTAAATCATCTGTATTCCAAATAATTGTGAACTCATCATAAAGCTTTTTATCCAAAACTTTGAGTTTAGAGGGATAATCTTTTAAAAGATCTCTTTCCTCTAAAATTTCAGTAATTTTATGATACTTTTGAATTAGAGTTCTTCTTTTAACTTCAGTTGGATGTGCTGTTAAAACAATACCTATACTTAAATTTTTGGCATGATCATATATTTTGTTATCCAAAATATTTTTATTATTAAAAAAATCTTCAAAAATTTCTTCAATAAATAAATTGGTCTTATTAATCTTTTTCTTATTGTTTTCATACTCATTTAAACTTCTAGATGCATCAATAGACTCAGCTAAATTTATAAGATTCATAAAATGTGTAAAAGCCCTCGTAATTTTAAGTGTATTTTTTGGACTTAAATCTTTTATGGTTTGAATAATTTTTCTATAAGAGAGTTTGTTATTTAGATTAGTTTTGTTTGCCTTTGAAAGTTTTCTTACTTTTTCTACTAGTTCAAAAAATTTTTCACCCTCTTGATCTTTTAAAACTTTTCCAAGTATATTTCCTAAATATCTAACATTTTCCCTCAAAAGTTTCGTAGGTATTCTGTCGTAGTATAGATCTCTTTTTTGCATTCAATAATGTTACTTTATTTTGAAGTAACTTTATTATTTTTTTTACTAAATTATTTTTTTTAAAAAACCTCAATCTTTATAGGGTATTACAGTATGTTTTTGTTCACCCAATTTATCAATTCCAAGAGTAACATATTCTCCTCCTTTTAAGAAATGAGGTGGCTTCATGTTTTCTCCTACACCTGGTGGTGTTCCCGTGCAACATATGTCTCCAGGGTGTAAACTCATGCATGAACTCATGTATGATACTAAAGTTTTGATGTCAAAAATCATTTGCTTTGTATTTCCAGTTTGCATTCTTTTGCCATCAACATCTAAAAACATATTTAAATTTTGATAATCAGGCAACTCATCTTTTGTTATGATGTATGGACCAATTGGACCAAATGTATCAAATCCTTTTCCTTTATCCCAAGTTAAACCTTTGTTTTTTTGAAAGTTTCTTTCGCTAACATCATTAACTAAAAAAAAACCTAGAACATAATCCATAGCTTCATCAACGCTTACATTGATAGCTTTTTTTCCAATTACAAAACCTATTTCAACCTCCCAATCAGTATGGTTTGATCCTTTAGGAACAATGATTGGATCATTTGGACCAGTTACACAGCTAGTAAATTTAGAAAAAATAATAGGCTCTTTTGGAATTGGTAAATTTTGTTCTTCAGCATGATCTTTGAAGTTTAATCCTATTCCTATAAACTTAGAAGGTTTTGATACACATGCTCCTATTCTAGAATTTTTATCTAATTTTGGTAAATTTGAAATATCAGTATTTTGAATTTTATCTAAATTATCAAAATTTAATGTGTCGGGATTAAAATCTTTAACAATAGAGGACAAATCTCTAAAATTATTATCTTGATCTATTATCGCGGGTTTTTCTTCACCAACATTACCTATTCTACATAATTTCATTATTTACTCCTATTAATAAGTTGCTCTTCCACCACTTAAATCAAAAACAGCTGCTGTAGTAAAAGAATTTTCTTCACTTAGTAGCCAACAAACTAGCGATGCTAATTCGTCAACTTTAGCAAATCGATTTCTTGGTATTTTTGATAGCATATAATCAATGTGTTCTTGTGTCATTTGATCAAAAATTCTAGTTTTTGCTGCAGCTGGAGTTACACAATTAACTGCTATATTTTTGTCAGCTAGCTCTTTTCCTAAAGATTTTGTAAAGCCTATAACTCCTGCTTTTGCAGTGCTATAAGCGCTTGCATTTGGGTTGCCTTCTTTACCTGCAATTGAAGCAATATTTACTATTCTTCCATAGTTATTTTTTATCATATGAGGAACAACAGCTTTGCAACAATAAAATGTAGAGTTTAAATCTAGTTCAATTACTTTTTTCCACTCTTCTAAAGGATAATCCCAAACTTTTGCGTTCATTCCCGTAATACCAGCATTATTTACAAAAAGATCAATTTTACCTAGTTCATTTTCAGTTTCTAGTAATGCTTTTTCAATTTCTTCAAAGTTTGTTACATCAACTTTTTTAAAACTTAAATCATTAGAGTTAATTTCTTTTAAGGCAGTCTCAACTGCATTTTCATCTATATCCCAGATAACAACTTTGCCACCAGATTGAATAATTCTTTTTGATATTGCTAAACCAAATCCTTGCGCGCCACCAGTAATTATTGCTACTCTATCTTTTAGATCTAAATTATTCATATTATTTTTTTTTCTTTAATAAAGGAAAAATAAGCGCAATGAAAGATAAAATAAAAAAAGTTACAACTATTGGTCTAGACAAAAACATTAACCAATTTCCATCAAATATAACTAATGACTGTCTAAGTGTTCCCTCAACTAATTCTCCTAATATCAATCCAATTATTACAGGGACTACAGAAAAACCATATCTTCTCATAAAAAAACCAATCACACCAAACAAAAGCATTATCCAAACATCAATTATGGACTGACTTAATGAATAAGTTCCACAGACAGAAACTGCAAAGATCATTGGCCATAAAATTTTATTAGGAACTAAAGTTATCCGAGCAAAAATTTTAGCTCCAAAAAAACCAAATATAAAAAAAAGAATATTTGCAATTAACATAGCACCAAATATTCCATATAAAAATTCTGGTTGTTCTCTAAATAAATCTGGTCCAGGTCTAACACCATGGATAATTAATCCAGTTAAAATTACTGCTGTAGTAGCACTTCCAGGAATTCCTAAAGCAAGAGTTGGTACCATTGCACCTCCTGTTGCAGCATTATTTGCAGCTTCAGCGCCAGCAATTCCTTCTATTGAACCTTTACCAAATTCTTCAGGGTTTTTTGAAAATCTCTTTGCTTCAGAATAACCAATTAAAGATGCAACTGTACCTCCTTCAGCTGGTAGTACCCCAATAAATGATCCTATTCCTGATGATCTTAAAATCGTTTTCCATGTTAATTTATAATCACTTAGTGATGGTAATTTTACTGCTTTTAGTGCAACTCTTTTAAAAACTTGGTCCAATGTTGTTGATTGTGTTAACATTTCACTGATAGCAAACAACCCAACAACAACTGGTATAAATCCAATACCCTCAGATAGTTCATTAATTCCATAAGTAAATCTATCTATTGAAGTCATAAAATCTTTTCCAATAGTTGAAATCAAAATGCCAAAAGCTCCAGCAATTAGATTTTTAATCGGGCTACCTTCTCCAATAGATGCAAGCATTGTTAAACCAAAAATAGCTAAAGCAAAATACTCAGGTTGTCCAAACTCATAAGCAAGTTTTGCTAACAAAGGCGCAAAAAACACCAATATAATCACACTAAAAATTCCACCCACCGTACTTGATACAGTTGCCATTCCAAGAGCTCTACCAGCTTCACCTTTTTGAGCTAATGGGTATCCATCTAAACATGTTGCTGCTGCAGCTGGAGTGCCTGGGGTATTAATTAAAATTGCTGTAATTGCTCCGCCATAAGTTCCCGCACAATAAATCGATGTTAACAAAACAATTGCTGAAAGAGGATCTAAAGTCATTGTAAAAGGTAAAATTAAAGCTCCCCCTGTAGTTGGACCTAATCCTGGCAGAACACCTAAAATCAATCCAAATAAAGTTCCAAAAAATAAAACTATTAAAAGTTTAGAGCTAAATAATGGAGCCATCATTAAAAGTAAATTTTCCATTTTAAACTTGATAGTAAATATTAGTGATTATACCAGGAGGAAACCTTAGACCTAAAATCGTTTCAAAAAAAATAAACACAATAATTGGAAAAACTATACTTACTAATAGTAAATAAATTATTCTTTTTTCGCCCCAACTGTATGAAACAAAAACAGATAATAAAGATATTGCTAAAAAAAAATCAAGGGTTTTTGAAATAATAACAAACAATACAAAACTAAGTAATGTGAAATAGAAAGTTTTTGGTAATTTTTTTTCAAGCTTCCAGGGTTTTTTGGTAGATAAATAATAAACTAACAATGTCAAACTTATTATTAAAACCAATAATGCTTTTGGAAATGTTGCTGGTTGTATACCTCTATTTAAAATCGGAGGAACAATGTCAAATGTAAAAGTTGTAATTAATAAGATAGTAGAAATAAAAATAATTATAAATGAAACTTTAAATTCTTCTTTTAAAAAAAAGGGCAAACTACTTTTGTTTGCCCTTTTTTGTTTTTGTACATTATTCATTAAAAAAAATGTACTTCTTATAATTACTTAATGTAACCTAAAGCTTTAAGTTGTGCAGTCATTTCAACAAGCATTTCTTCCATTTGCTTGCCCCATTCATCAGCACCAACTACACTAGTGTCATCAAGACCAATTTCTGTTAAGAAATTTTTGTAATAGTTGTGTCCCATAGCTTTCATCATTCCAGCTTCAAGTTGTTTAACTCTTTCAGCAGGAGCTCCTTTTTTAGTTACAAATCCTCTAACAGTAGATAAAGAAACAGGAATACCTAATTCTTTAGCTGTTGGAGAATCTCCGATTTTAGCCATTCTGTTGTTTGCTAAAACAATAGAAACACAAAGTGTTCCGTTGTTTATTTCTGTTAATGCTTCCCCTAAATTTAAAACACCCACATCAATATCTCCTTTGATTAGGTTGGTTTTAATTGGAGCAACACCTTTATAAGCAACAATAGTTGGATCTTTTAATCCACCTTTTTTTGTAAAAGCGATAGCACTTACATCATCAATTCCACCAACATGAGTTGTTCCATATTTAAGTGATTTTGATTTTTGAGCGCTAATGAATTTCTTAGCGTCTTTGATGTCAGCTTTACAATTTACTACAAATAATTGAGGATCATCAGTTCCTCTTGCAAGTGGTTGCATATCACTTATTTTAACTTTAGTTTTACCTAGTGCCATTGATACAGCATGTCCAGTAGTCCAAGTTAAAGTGTGTTGACCATCTGCAGGTAAGCTCATCATATAATCCATAGATACAGCTCCACCACCACCTTTTTTGTTAACAAGTTGCATGTCTTGCTTAAGAACTCTACGAGCTCTTAAAAGCATCATTCTAGTAGTTACGTCAGTACCACCACCAAAACCAGCGTGTGTAATTGCTTGTATAGCACCATCCGCTCTTGCAGATGTAGTAAGCATTGGTAATGCTATAACAAAAAATTCAGTCACTAGAAAAGCAGTAGCTAAGAAAAGTTTAAAACTTTTTTTCATTATTTCCCTCTTTAGTTAATTTATAATTAATTATATAAACATTATCTGATACAAACCGTAAAGTAAAAAATGTCTCAAAATAAAATTAATATTGCAGTACTATTGGGTGATCCTTCAGGTATTGGACCTGAATTGGTCTCAAAACTTTTATCTGAAGAAATTACTAATCAAGCAAATATTGTTATCATTGGTGAAAAAAATATATTAGAAAATGGTAATAAGATTTCTGGTAATTCACATAATCTTAAATTTGTAGAGGATTTTAATGAAATTAATTTTGATGATGGAAATAAATTTTTTTTAGATATTTCCAAAGGTAAAAATCATGATTATAAGTTATCTGAGTGTTCTAAAGAATCTGGTGAAAGTGTTTTATCAGCATTAAATCTAGCTCTAGAACTTGCTAAAGAAAATAAAATTCATGCAATAAATTTTGGGCCATTTAATAAAACAAGTTTGAAACTTGGGGGAAATAAATATTCTGACGAATTACATTTAATGGCTGAAAAATTAGATGTAAAAAATTTCTTTTGTGAATTTAATGTTATTGATAATTTTTGGACAGCTAGAGTTACATCTCATATTCCAATTAAAGAAGTTCCAGAACATGTAAAGAAAGAAAAAATTATAAAACCAATAAAACTAATTAATGAAGCAATGAAATTAAATGGTATTAAAAATCCAAGAGTTGCTGTTCAAGCTCTTAATCCTCATGCTGAATTTGGAACAGAGGAAAAAGATGAAATTATTCCAGCAATTGAAGAAGCAAAAGAACTTGGTATCAATGCTGATGGCCCATTACCTTGTGATACATCTTTTATAACTGCCTATAAAAATAAAAATCATGACTGTATAGTTGGAATGTATCATGATGCTTTACAAGCTGGGTTAAAAGCATTTGGTTTTGATAGAGGTGTTACTGTTCAGGGTGGTTTACCAGTACCTATAACAACCCCAGCTCATGGCACGGCCTTTGATATTGCCGGTAAAAATAAAGCAAATTTAGAACCTACTTTGAATTCATTTAAAATTGCATTAACAATGGCTGAAAATAAATTAAATGACCAAAATTAAAAATATTAAAACTTCAGTTTATCAATGGACGGGAAAGACTGTACCACCACAAAATAATTTTTGTACAAATGCTTCAGATGTGCTTTTTGAAAAATCAGATGCTATGGGATCTTTCAGATTTCATGAATGGTTAGTTTGTGAAATTGAAACAGATGATGGTGTAGTTGGAATAGGTAATGCAGCTTTAGCACCCCAAGTTGTAAAAAAAACAATTGATACATATTTAAAGCCCCTAGTTATTGGTGAAGATCCTTTTGATTATGCTTACATTTGGGAGAAGATGTATAGAAGAACTTTTGCATGGGGAAGAAAAGGTGTCGGCATGACTGCCATATCTGCTATCGATATAGCTCTTTGGGATATTATTGGTAAAATTACTAAAAAACCTGTTTTCAAATTATTAGGTGGAAGAACTAAAGAAAAAATTCCAGTTTATGCATCAAAACTTTACAGCCAACCTTTAAAAGAATTACAAAAAGAAGCTGAAATTTATAAAAAACAAGGTTTTAACATGTACAAGATGCGTTTTGGATGGGGACCTAAAGATGGCCCAGAGGGTATGAAAAATAATATAAAACTAGTTGAAGCGGTAAGAGAAGTTATTGGTGAAGATGCTGATTTAATGCTTGAGTGCTATATGGGTTGGAATTTGGATTACTCAAAAAGAATGATCCCAAAATTAATGAAATTTAATCCTAGATGGTTAGAAGAACCTGTAATTGCAGATGATATTCATGGTTACGCTGAACTTAACAATATGAATATGATTCCAATTTCTGGTGGTGAGCATGAGTTTAGTTTATTTGGTTTTAAACAATTATTAGATTTAAAAGCAATCAGTTATATTCAGTATGATACTAATAGAGTTGGAGGCATAACAGCAGCTCAAAAAATTAATGCATTAGCTGAAGCTTATCAAGTTCCTGTTGTTCCACATGCTGGGCAAATGCATAATTATCACTTAACAATGGCAAATGTAAATTGTCCAATATCAGAATATTTTCCTGTGCACGATGTAGAAATAGGTAATGAATTATTTTATTATATTTTTGAAGGTGACCCTTCACCTAAAAATGGTTTTATTGATTTAGATGATAATGTTCCAGGATTAGGTTTGACGTTAACAGATAAATATAAATCTGATTTTAAAATTATAGAATAATTATCCTTTAATACCTAGGTGAGTATATTTTACATTTAGATAGTCTTTAATAGCACCAGATCCACCTTCTCTACCATATCCACTTTGTTTAATTCCTCCAAAAGGGGCTTCAGCAATAGCAACAAAACCAGTGTTTACTGCTACAGATCCTGTCTCGAGTTGTTCAGATGCTAAATGAGCAGTTTCCATTGAATTTGTGCAAACATAGCTGCACAATCCAAGATCATGATTATTGGCTCTTTCTATTACTTCATCAAAAGATTTAAAAGATAACATTGGAACTATTGGTCCAAAAGGTTCTTCTTTCATTACAGTAAAATCATCTTTTACGTCATCAAAAATTGTTGGTTCATAGAAAAAACCTTTGTTAAAGCCAGCTGGTCGTTTACCCCCTAACAAAACTTTTGCTCCCTCTTGTTTAGTTTTTTCAACTAGCGTTTCAATCTCATTTAATCTTTTTTGTGTTGTTAATGGACCTAATTGAGTATCTGGATCCATACCATTACCAATTTTTAATTTTTTAGTTTTTTCTATGAATAAATCTATAAATTCATTTTTTTTATTTTCATGAATGTAAAATCTATTAGGAGAAATACACACCTGTCCATTATTTCTAAATTTAGCACTAATTGCCATGTCAGTTGCTTTTTTAATATCAGCGTCATCAAAAACAATAAAAGGTGAATGACCACTTAATTCCATTGTAACTCTTTGAACTTTATCAGCAGCTTGTTTTAGAATTAATTTCCCAACTCTAACAGAGCCAGTTATTGAAATTTTTTTTATAATATCTGATTGAATTAGCTGAGAAGCAATACTTGGGGGGTCACCAGACAAAAGGTTTACTGCTCCTGGTGGAGCACCACATTCTCTACAAATATCTACTAATTCCATTACAACACCAGGAGTAATAGTATCAGGTTTAATGATTACTGAACAACCAGCTGCAAGTGCAGTCGAAATTTTTCTAGCAGCTAAAATAAGAGGAAAATTCCAAGGAGATAATGCAGCAACAACTCCAACTGGCTGGTAATACACATGAACTCTAGTATCTTTAAATCTGCTCTCAATTGTTTGTCCAAAAATTCTTTTTGTTTCTTCAGCATTCCACTCAAAAATATCTGCTGCACCATTTGTTTCACCGACACCTTCAGCTAATGGTTTTCCATTTTCTAAAGTCATCCATTTAGCCAATGTGTCTTTTTTTTCTCTCAACTTGTCAGCAATTTTTCTTAAAACATATGATCTTTGCCAAGGTGGAGTTTTTTTCCAAATTTGCAATCCTTGTTCAGCCGACTTTAATGCACGGTCAACATCAGCTGTTGTAGCTTTTGATGCATGACCCAAAACTTCTTCTGTTGCAGGATTAATAACTTCGTATGTTTCATTATTAGATGAGGGCGACCAATTGCCATCAATGAATTGTCCAAATTTTTCGTACATATTTTAATAAATTTTTATGTTGATAAAATTAATTCACAAATTTTTAACAAATATGTTTTAATCTTACAATTAATAAAGGAGAAACTTATGGCTAAATTTATAATAATGGGAAAATATACTGCAAAAGGTCTTGGTGGTTTTGTAAGCAATCCAGATACAGATCGTAGAGCTGCAACAACTGCATTAAGTGAGTCTGTAGGTGCAAAACTTACAGGATACGCAGGTTTAAGAGGAGAATACGATTTTATGGTGGAGGTCGAGGGTACTTTTGAACAAGCTTCAGCTTCAGGAATGATTGCTGTTTCTAGCGGTGCTGTTACAAATTTTTCTGTTCATGAAGTTGTAGATTTAAATGCAATTGCAAAAATTGCTAATAAAACAGCTTCTGGCTACAAAGAACCAGGAAAATAATTTTAAGTAGAACTTACTGACAAAGTTTTGACTAAATAAACAAAACATTAAGTTAATAATTTTAATTTCGTTTTCCCCTTTAAATTTCTTTAAAGGGGAAATATTTATAGATGAGAGAATAATGAATAAATAATAATTATCAGTCTATAATGCTGAAATTATTCATAGTGAACTTTAATCAAGTAATATTAAATAAATAAGTAATAATTGTTAATTTTTTATTTAGATATTTCAAAAAGTGTGGGAAACATTTTTCCACCTAAACTATCACCTTCTTTATAGCCACTGTCCTGCATAGCTTTACGGTAATTAAAACTTGTCCAATCACCAACATAATTAATTTTGGTGTCTTCTTTTGCAACTCTTAAAGTATATCGACTTAAAGTCTTCTGCGGAATTGATGAACTAAGTGTTCCATGAAGTGTTCTCATATCAAATATTACAGCATCTCCTAATTGGCAATCCCACTGTAAAAATTCATATTTATCTTTATTGCCTAAAATATCTGGCGGAAGCTCATATTTTTTTCCGTCAATTACACATTCATTTCCCTCTACCTTATGTCCATCTTTAAAAAGTACTCTTAAAAAAAGTTTATTCCATAAATGAGAGCCTTTTACCCAAACCACACCTTCGTTTTTACCAGTAGGTTGAAGAGGCAACCAAAGAACACACATAGTTCCATCCATATCAAAATAACTTATATCATGGTGGAATGGAGTTGAAGATTTGGAACCAGCTTCTCGCAAAAACCAATTATCCATTACTAAGTTAATTCTTTTTGCTTCCATCAGTTCAGAAGCAATCTTTGCATATGGAGAATTGTATACAAAATCCTTAAACTCTGGAACTAAATCCCATGTCCAATAATCTTCTAAATATTTAGGAACATTTTCTTCAATGGTGTGAGATTTAAATCTAGGGCTGGGGTTTTTTATGTCTCTTTCAATACCTTTTTTTAGTTTATTAATCCAATCGATATCAAACTTATCTTTTAAAAATATTGCACCATCGTTTTTAAATTGGGTAATTTCATCACTAGTTAAAATTTTGTCCATGATTTATGATAAAATATAATATAAAAAAACATCAATGAAAACACTTACAGATACTTTTGGAAGAAAATTTCCATACATAAGGTTATCTATCACCGATGTCTGTAATTATAAATGCACCTACTGTTTACCGCAAGGATATAAAAAAACACCAGGTGATACGAGAAGTTTTATGTCAGGTGAAGAAATATCAAGATTAACTAAAGCATTATCAGAATTAGGTGTTTGTAAGATTAGGCTTACAGGGGGAGAACCAACGGTTAGAAAAGATTTTTTTGATATTCTTAAAGACATGAAGCAAAATTCAAATATTCCAAAGATAACAATGACTACAAATGGTTACCGACTAAATAAAATTGCAAAACAATTGTATAATTATGGATTGGATGGAATTAATATCAGTATAGATAGTTTAAATAGAGAGACTTTTAAAAAACTTACTGGTCATGACAGACTCCCTGAGATTTTAAAAGGGATTAAAATCCTACAAAATCTTAATTTCAAAAATATCAAAGTTAATGCCGTTTTACTTAAAGATATAAACGATACGTATGAAGATTTTGAAAAATTTGGAAATTTCATAAAAAATAATGAAATAGATTTTAGATTTATAGAATTGATGCAAACTGGAGATAATTTAGATTATTTTAAAAAAAATCATGTCTCCTCAAAAATATTTAGAGATTATCTAGAAAAAAATAATTGGATTTATCAAACATTTGGTAAAGATGCTGGCCCATCATTGAACTTTATTCACCCCGAATACAAAGGTAAATTTGGTTTAATTGCACCCTATTCAAAAGATTTTTGTAAAACATGTAATAGATTAAGAATTACTTCAAGAGGCGACTTAAGATTATGTTTATTTGGAAATACTGGTATTAGTATTCGGCATTTATTACAAAATGATGATCAGAAAAATGAACTTGTAGATCTTATTTTAAAGCAATTGCATCTTAAAAAAGAGTCTCATTATTTAGAGCTTGGTGACACAGGATTAACAAAAAATTTATCTACAACAGGTGGTTAATATGAAAAACTTAAAAGTTATTAATAAAGATGAATTAAAAGATTGGGCAGATGAAATTTTTAAAAAAAATTCATTTAATATGGTTAATGTCTCTTCAAAAAAAGAAACTTTTAGAAGAGCATTAGCCTCAGGTAAGATTTATGTTGGAAAACAAGTGTTTGATTTAATTAGCAATAAAAAAATGCCAAAAGGAGATCCAACTACTTTAGCTGAAATTTCTGCTGTGTTAGGTGTAAAAAAAACAAGTGAATTAATACCTTTGTGTCATCCTTTGCCAATTGATCATACTGCAACAAAAATAATAATGCATGATAAAGATAATTCTCTTGAAGTTTTTTGTGTTGTATCAGCTGTTGCAAAAACTGGTGTTGAGATGGAAGCAATTATGGGTGTGAATGCTGCATTAATTACAATTTACGATTTAAGTAAAATAGTTAATCCACATCTTAAAATTGATAATATCAAACTACTAATTAAAGAAGGTGGAAAAAGTGGTTTATGGACAAACCCTGATGGTCTTCCAGAATTTTTAAAAGATATATTTTAAATCATAAAAGTTAATGAAAGTACAAATAGAACTATTCGGTGCTAGTAGAGACTTCAGTAATCAAAATTCTTTACATCTTGATTTAGATCAGAACTCAACTATTAAGGATGTAAGAAAAAAATTAATTGATTATTTGGATAATAATTTTAATGGAAATGAAAATTATAAAAAAATTGTAAAATCATCAGTTTTTTGCTCTGAAGATAACAATATTGTGAGCGACAATTATAAAATAACAAAAAATGAAAAAATTGCTATTATACCCCCTATTGGAGGAGGTTAATGCTTCACACTAAAATAATTGATACAAAAGATAGTAAGTTATCAATTCAAAAAGCAGAAAATTTTATTTCATCACAGGACTACGGTGCTTCAATTTTTTTTACTGGCACAGTTCGTAATCAAAATAATGATCAAATTGTAACTGGAATTACTTATGATAGTCATGACGAGCTTGTTATCAAGAGTTTTGAAGAAATTTATGATGAAGCAAATCAAAAATTAAATATTAAAGATAAATCAGTATTTATTGAACATGCCAAAGGTTATTTAACACTTGGAGAAACAAGCATTGTTATTGCTGTTGCCTGCAAACACCGAGATGAAGCATATATTCTATCAAGATATATTATTGAAGAAATTAAGAAAAGATCTCCAATATGGAAAAAGGAACATTATAATAATAAAGAGAGTGCTTGGCTAAAAGGAAACCCTATTCTTCATGAAAAAAATTAAATATTCAGAAATTACTCCAGAAAAAATTTATAATAATAGAAGATCTTTTGTAAAATCTATAGGTTTTGGTGCTGGTTCCTTAGCTATTAGCTCACTACCCTTTTTAAATAACGCTATTGGAAGTGAACAAAATAATCTTACAAGTTATAAAGATATTACGACATATAATAATTATTATGAGTTTGGCACCTCTAAAGGTGACCCATACAAAAATTCACAAAACTTTGAAACAAAGCCTTGGGAAATAACTATTGAGGGTGAAGTTGATAAACCTATCAAATTATCGATGGAAGAAATTTCAAAATCATTCATCTCTGAAGAAAGAATTTATCGTTTAAGATGTGTTGAAGGGTGGTCAATGGTTATCCCTTGGATGGGCTTTTCGTTAAGTAAATTACTTTCTAAAGTAAATCCAAACAGTAAAGCTAAATTTGTTGCTTTTGAGAGTGTTTATGATCCCGAACAAATGAAAGGTCAAAAATATCCTGTTTTAAATTGGCCTTATAAGGAAGGACTAAGAATTGATGAGGCGATGCATCCATTAACAACAGTAGTTACAGGATTATATAATAAAAAACTTCCCAATCAAAATGGTGCTCCTCTTCGCATCTTTATACCTTGGAAATATGGTTTCAAGAGCGCTAAAGCTATTGTGAAAATAAAACTAGTAGAAAAAATGCCAACCTCATCTTGGATGTGGGCTTCTCCAAGAGAGTATGGTTTTTATTCAAATGTAAATCCAAATGTTGATCATCCAAGATGGTCGCAAGCAACTGAAAGAATAATTGGCGAAGGTATTTGGGCACCAAGAGTTAAAACTTTAATGTTTAATGGTTATGGGGATGAGGTTGCAAATTTATACACTGGTATGGATCTAAAAAAATATTTTTAATGATAAAATATTTAAAATCTAGTGTTTTTATTTTATGTATTTTTCCTTTTGTTCTAATAATTTATAAAATATTTAATGACAGATTAGGTCCAGAGCCTGTTAAAGAAATTACTCATTTTACAGGTGAGTGGACTTTAATTTTTATTTGTCTAACACTTGCTATGAGTCCATTGAAAAGACTTACCAATTTTATTTTTTGGACAAAAATTAGACGAATGCTAGGATTATTTGTTTTTTTTTATGCCACTCTACATTTTTTTACTTATGTTGGAATAGATTATAGATTTGAGTGGCATCCAATCTTAGATGATGTAATTAAAAAAAAATATGTGTTTATAGGTTTTTCTGCTTGGCTATTATTAATACCTCTTGCAGCAACTTCGTCACAAAAAATGATTAAAGTGTTAAAACAAAATTGGAAAAAATTGCATAAATTGTTTTATTTGATAGCTATATTTGGGTCACTTCACTATATCTGGCTTTCTAAAACAATTTTCTTTAAACCATTAATTTACACATCAATTATTTTTTTATTATTATTATTAAGAATAAAATTTAAAAAAAACTATTTAGTTTCTTGATCGTTATCAACAACTAAACATATTTCTGATTTTGTTAAAAATCTTTTACCAGTACCATTATCTAAAGAAAACATGCCACCAATACCATTAACAGCATCTATAGTAAGATCAGTATGTTTCCATTTTTCGTACTGATCTCCATTCATATAAAAAGGAACACCACCTATTTCACCTAATTTAACATCATTATCTCCCAGAGGAAATTCACCTTCTTGAAAACACATTGGCGCACTGCCATCACAGCAGCCCCCAGATTGATGAAACATTAATTTTTCACCGTATTTAACCTGAAGTTCAGATAACAAATTTAAAGCTGAATTGGTTGCAGATACTTTCATTTTTAAAGTCCGGCCCATGATTTAGAATCATGGGCCATTATATATTATTTTTTAAAAGAAGCCTAATTTCTGCTCAGCATAAGAAACATGTAAGTTCTTATTCTGTCTGTAATGATTAAGCATCATTTTATGAGTTTCTCTTCCAACTCCAGATTGTTTATAACCACCAAATGGAGAGTGAGCTGGATAAGCATGATAACAATTTGTCCATACTATTCCTGCTTGTATTGCTCTACCCATTCTGTAAGCAATGTTTCCATTTCTAGTCCAAACACCTGCACCTAAACCATAAAGTGTATCATTAGCAATTTCTAATGCCTCTGCTTCATCTTTAAATTTGATTACAGATACAACAGGTCCAAAAATTTCCTCTTGTGAAATTCTCATTGAGTTATCAGCTTCAAAAATAGTTGGTTGGATATAGTTTCCTTTTTCCAGACCACTATTTAGCTTACCAACATCTCCTCCTGCAAGAACTTTTGCACCTTCTTTTTTACCAAGATCAAGATATGATTTGATTTTTTCCATTTGCTCAACTGAAGCTTGTGCACCAATCATCGTCTCCATTTTTAATGGATTATCTTGGATTACAGCTTTTGTTCTAGCGATACATTTTTCCATGAATTTATCATAAATAGACTCTTGGACTAATGCTCTGCTTGGACAAGTACAAACCTCACCCTGATTTAAATTAAACATCACAAAACCTTCAACACACTTATCTAAGAAATCATCATCTTTATCCATGATATCTTCAAAGAAAATGTTAGGAGACTTACCACCTAACTCAAGTGTAATTGGAATAATGTTTTGTGCAGCATACTGCATAATCAATCTTCCAGTTGTAGTTTCACCAGTAAATGCAACTTTAGCAACTCTTTTAGATGATGCTAAAGGCTTTCCTGCTTCTAAACCAAAACCACTTACTATGTTTACAACCCCTGGAGGTAATAAATCTCCAATTAGTTCCATCATAACCATAATTGATGCTGGTGTTTGTTCGGCTGGTTTAAGAACAGAACAATTTCCAGCTGCAAGAGCTGGTGCTAATTTCCATGTAGCCATTAATAATGGGAAGTTCCACGGAACTATTTGAGCTACAACTCCTAAAGGCTCAGGAATATTGTAAGAGTACTGTGAGTTACTTATTTCAGCAACTGAACCCTCTTCTGCTCTAATAACTCCAGCAAAATATCTCCAGTGATCAATCACTAAAGCTATATCTGCAGCCATACATTCTCTAATTGGCTTACCATTATCTAAACATTCGGCAACTGCTAACTTATCTTTGTTTTGTTCAAGAACATCTGCTATCTTGTTAAGAATAATGGATCTAGTTGTAATATCTGTCTTTCCCCATTCTGGAAAAGCTGCATGAGCTGCATCTAATGCTGCTTCAACATCTTTTTCATTTGATCTAGCAACTGAACAGATAATTTCATTTGATATCGGGCTTGGATTATCAAAATATTTACCCGATAAAGGCTCTACGAATTTCCCATTAATAAAATTTCCGTATTTTGCCTTATATGGAAAATCCACTTTTAAATGAGATGTGTCTAGAGCTGAAGACACTTTTAATGCTTCTGCACTCATATTTTTAACCTCTCTCTTGTTTTTTATTTTTAGTTTATTACTTTTTCTAGACTTTTTAGAACGCTTCTTAGTCGCAGACTTCTTAGACGCAACTTTTTTTTTCGTTTTTGTTTTTTTTCTAGAAGGTTTGACCAATTTTGATTTTTTTTTCTTGGTCTTTGGCTTAGTTTTGCTTTTTCTTTTAATAGCCATGAGACATTAAACTTACAATACTTACGCATGTCTATTTTTAATTTTTAAATTTTCTACTTTAAATTGTATAAATACTATATCTTGTGCTCTTTAAAAAACTTATTAATAGTCTGAGTATGAATGAGAATGAAAAAAAAGAGATCCAGTCAGCATCATTTAAAAGGCTATTGGAACATTTAGATGAGAGAAAAGATGTTCAAAATATTGACCTCATGAACTTAGCAGGTTTTTGCAGGAATTGTTTATCGAGATGGTACCGAGAAGAAGCTGAAAAAAAAGGAATATCTATTTCTGATATGGATGCAAGAGAACATATTTATGGAATGCCTTATCCTGAATGGAAAGAAAAATATCAAAAATAATTATTTTTCTTTAAGTCTTGGAAATAGTTCTACAAAGTTACAAGGCTTATGATTAATATCTAACTGATGCTTTAAAATTCCATCCCATGCATCAGTTACTCCTCCAGATGAACCTGGTAATGCAAAAACATATTTGCCGTTTGCCAATACGGCACAAGCTCTAGATTGTATTGCGGATGTACCAACTGTCTTTAAGCTAATATTTCTAAAAACTTCACCAAAACCTGGTATTTGTTTATCTGCAATTTCATCAATTGCTTCAGGAGTTATGTCTCTTCCTGTTAAGCCAGTTCCACCTGTAGTAATCACTACATCTATATCTTTTTTAGTTATCCAATCTTTTAAGATTAAAATAATATCCTCTTTATTATCTTTACAAATTTTTCTATCAATTAAATTATGATTAGCCTCTTTGATTTTTTCAACAAGAATTGCACCAGATTTATCATTATCAAAAGTTCTAGTATCTGTTACAGTTAGTAAAGCTATATTTACAATCATAATAAATTTTAGATGATTATATTATCAATATTTTTTTTTATAACAGCAATATTATATTCTAGTGTTGGATTTGGTGGTGGATCTACTTATCTAGCCTTGATGTTAATTTGGGATATTCCATATTACATTTTTCCAATAATTGCATTGTTTTGTAACATTATTGTCGTGTCAGGTAACTCTATAAACTATATTAAATCAGGTAATCTTAATCTAAAATTATTAACACCCTATCTTTTTGGATCTATACCTTTTGCTTTCATAGGTGCATCAATTTCAATAGAAAAAGAATTATTTGAAATTTTACTTTTTTTTGTTTTATTTATTGCAGGAATATTTTTATTAATTGAGAGCAAATCATTCAATGAGAATCAAATTAAATTAAAACAAATACCAAAAATTTTATCTATTTTTGTTGGATCTATAATTGGATTTGTATCTGGCATTGTTGGAATTGGAGGTGGCATATTCTTAAGCCCATTTTTATTTTTAATGAAAGCTGGATATCCAAAACATATAGTAACATCAGCATCCTTATTTATTTTGATAAATTCAATATTTGGTGTGACAGGACAATTAACAAAAGATACTGTATTTAATGAATTTTTAAATTATTGGCCTCTTTTCCTGTCTGTGTTCATTGGTGGTCAAATTGGAAACTTCCTAAATATAAAATTTTTATCTAATAAAACTCTTACTTTAATAACATCTTTGTTAGTTATTTTTGTTGCAATAAGAATGGGATTTAAAATATTACCATAATGTTGATTTAATTTACTTTTAATATATTTAATATTTATGAAAAATATTAAACCATTTGGGCCATCAATAGGAAAAACAAAGATTTCAAACAAATTTTTAAATAAATTAAATAAAGAATTTGATTCAAAATCAAAATCAAAAAAAATTGATTATAGTTCAAAACTGGCTAGCCAAATTAAAAATGAATTAAAAATTTCTGACAAATTCATAAAACAAAATTTAGAAAAAGAATTAAAATTTAGTGTTAAAAAATTTTTACTAAATGAAAACATTAAAAATATTAAAGAAATCAAGATATTAAATCTTTGGGTAGTACGTCAATTTAAAGGTGAATATAATCCAATTCATTATCATGAAGGAGATTTATCAGGTGTCGGATACTTAAAATTACCAAAAGGAATGACTAGTAATAAATTAGTTAAAAATAAGAAATTAAAAACTAATGGTACGATAGATTTTATAAATGGACAAAAAGGTTTTTTAAGCAAAAGTATATACAACGTAATCCCAAAGATTAAAGAAATGTTAATTTTTCCAAACTATTTAATGCACACTGCATATCCGTTTAACATTGATGGAGAAAGAAGATCTTTTTCATTCAATATAAAAATAATATTTAAATAATAACCTAAAAATAAATGAATAAAGATTTCTTTAAACAAGTAAGGATTCTAGATGGAGGAATGGGCCAAGAACTTCATGCTAAAGGATTAATTTCTATGGGTACCTTATGGTCCGCAAGTGCTAATTTAGAAAAAAAATTCCATAATTTAGTTGTAGATCTTCATCTCTCATACATTCATTCAGGTGCTGATGTAATTATTACTAATACTTTTTCTGCAAGAAGAATTAGATTAATTCAAAATAAAGTTAACGAACACTTTAAGTATATTAATGAACAAGCTTGTTTGCTTGCAATAAAAGCAAAAGATCTATCTAAAAAAAATGTACTAATTGCAGGAAGTTTACCTAGTCAAAGTGATACTTATGTAGAAGATCAGCGTAACTCTAATGAAATTGAAAAAGATTTTTTAGATCAAGCAACCATAATTAATCCTTACATAGATTTTTTTTATTTAGATGTTTTATCTAGCGGTAAAGAATTAGATATTGCATCTAATGTAGCTGCTAAACTTAAAAAACCTATTTTAGCAGGTGTTCATTTAAAAAAAAATTGCCTTCTTCCTTCAGGTGAAGCTATTACAGAAGTTGTTCAAAAATATAAAAATGAAAATTGGCTTGGTTTAATAGGTGCTTGTGTGTCACCTGAAATAGTTGAGAAATCTATTGAAGAACTAAAAGAAATTAATTTACCTTTTGGATTTAAAGCTAATTTATGGGAAATTGAAGAACCCGGGCCTCAAAGGACTTTCAATACGGCTAAATATGATGAGATTGGAACAAATCCAAATATAGCATTTGGAAAAAGAGACAAATATGACCCAAAATTATTTTATGAATTTTCTGAAAAAATCAAAGAAAAAGGTGCAACTATTCTTGGTGGGTGTTGTGAAACTACACCTTCGCATATTGAGGCAATAGCAAAACTTAAATAGTTTTTTTATTATCAGCTTTTTTTACAAAATAGATACCAATACAAACTGCTATTAAAGATATTAATACTTTAATTGTTATTAGTTCTTTTAGAAATATATAACCTAAGATAGTTCCAAATATTGGTATCAAATAAGAAACTTGAGATTGAAAGATTAAACCATTATTTTTTAAAATTCTAAATCTTAATAACCAAGCAACACCAGTTGGCACAATACCAAGATAAATAACAGATATAAGTGAGTCTGTTCTTGGATTTGCTTGCCAAGGTTGTTCTAT
>ERZ802822.535-NODE-535-length-26118-cov-26.535463_pt1 | contig 26118 bp, 44 predicted proteins | sample MGYA00345649_ERZ802822 | MGnify/ENA primary metagenome ERZ802822 (study PRJEB30503, sample SAMEA104212359) | marine metagenome | biome: Westerlies Biome; feature: [SRF] surface water layer (ENVO:00010504) within the epipelagic zone...; material: water...
ACCCGCTGCCTGAACTCTTCAAACGTTGTCGCGGTAGTGGGCATGGGGTCAGACCAGCGATCCGCTGATGCTATTGAAAGCATCACTGCGGCCTGATCGGTCAGCGCAGAGCCGAAAAGCCGTTTCGGCGCAGGTATGCCGTGCCGCAGTACTGGGCCGAGTGCTGCCCATCAGGACCTGCTAAGGCTGACTCAAGACGCCGTACCAGCGCCTCACGTTTGGCGGCCTCACGATCCTGAGGGCCAAAAGCTGATCCGTTCCAAACCATTGTTGTCATCGCATCCAAGGGAAGCAAGCCCAGACCCCCGTTCCATGGCCTGAGTCGAGCTGCGCTCCGCAGAAAGCGAAGTGAACGCTGCGTCGTGGTGACGACATTTCTGTCTTAGTCCCCCGGTATCACGTTGTCCAGCTCTGACAGGGCGCCATGACGAATGCTTTGGTTTGAGTCGTCACATTTACGTTGGATTTGCGTGGCTAGGTTGAAGAAATCCCCGTCTGAAGACGATGCATCGCTTCATCCTGAGAGACGGCAAAATTTTCTCGTCAGCCACGTCACCGCCGTCGGATGATGTTCTGGCGATCAAAGACGACGACAACAAGGTGATTGCGTATTGCTTCATGACCGATGAGTCGGAGGATGCATTCATCCGGGCCGTCAGGGGAGATTGGGATGAGCGTTTTATCTGGAAAAACTGGACATGACCTCTCAGCTCCTGCTCGATTGGCTCGGGCGAGTTTTAATGGCTGCGTTGTTTGTCAAAGCCGTTCCCGGAAAAGTGACGGATTTCAGCGGAACGGTTGATGTGATCGCTTCAAAAGGGATCGCCGAACCCTTGGCTGGATGTCTCCTGGCCAGTGCCATCACCTGTTTGATCTTCGGATCGGTTGTTTTTGTTTTTGGAACGAACACCCGGCTCGGGGCGTCGCTGCTGCTGGTGTTTCTCGTGCCCACCACGCTGATTTTTCACACGTTTCCGGTGGATAGCGGCTTCTTCATGAACGTGGCCCTGATTGGTGCATTGTTGTTGGCGCTCACTCGGTCCAGTGCAGGAGCAGTGCCCAGCTTTCGTTGGCTACGGCACCGGTGATTGGCCAGCGATGATGACGGAACACTGCTGATTGATCCGATGCGTTTCAACCTCACGGCCGTTGTCGGCATCGCAGCCGGATCGATTGGGCTGATTGCCGGGGTGCTGATCCCGAAGCCTCAGCAGAATTACGGCATGGCAGTTGTGACTGGAACGACCAAGGCCGACCCAGCCATGAAGGGCTACATCGAAAAGGTGGATGCCCTGATGGAGGAGTGGGGCTGTGAGTATCTCGTTCGCCAGCGCAACACCTTGCTGATGGAAGGTGATGGAGGTCCCTTGACGGTGGTGACGGCCTGCAAGGGCAAGACCCTCCAGGACGGCATCGATTTTTACAAAAGCCCCGCTTATCAGGAGTTGGTGAAGCTGCGAGCTCCATTCACGGATTGGGACTTTCGTCTTGTGCAAGGACGGTTCTAAGCCTCTTCTTGCTGGATGTGGATGACTCAGAACAGGGCAATGATTGGACTGAACAAGCCGATAAACCCAGCGGTCACAAGGGCAGCGGTGAGGGTGTACATGGTTCAGCCTTTGCGTGGGGTCAAGCGGGCGGCAAGGCCTCCGCTGATGCCAACGATGATGGCCAGTGCAAACAGTTCCATCGGTTGAAGCGTTGAATGGATATTTCAATCATCTGTTTTGATCGATCATAAAAACGTATCGGATGATTCGTTGCAGGCCGTTTAAGTGAATCTGCTTAATCGGAAGGGTTTGAATCATCCGCAACCATGTTGAGTGATTAAGGGGTTGGTTGTTACCGACATCCTTGAAGCAGTCAATTTAGGTTTTTAGTGTTCAAAGCTTTTCTGGTTGATGGAAATTCTTCTTGCGGGATGTTTGATCTTCCCTGTGGCGGCTTTGTGGATCCAGTCCAATGAAGATGAGGATGATGAGGACAACTTCGACTTCCTCTGACGTCTTCGGCGTCTATTGAACGGTCGGTGTTTTCACCGATGACGATCGGTTTCTGCCGACCTACACCAACAGCAGAGACCGATCGATCCTTGGGAAAAGTCAGAAAAGTCACGTCCGATGCTCAGCGCGAAGAAACGCTGATCACCAGCCTCATTGGCTTGATGGCCATTTTTGTGGCTGTCGCAGTCTGGTGGAGCGTTGCCCCCCAGTGGCTCACCAGCACCTGGCAGACCCTCTGAGGCCAGACGTCCGGAGGGGGCTCGCCCTGCTTCATGCCATCGGCGACTCCTGGCGTTTCAAGGCAGTCTGGGCCTGGCGCCAGCCTTTCACCATGACGCAGCTGGTCTGATGGCAGACCAGGTAGCGGCCGTTGCCAACGGCGTCGATTGTTTGACCTTGTGAGTTGGCAAAGATGCGGCTTTTGAATTCCATGACCTCGTCCATGCGCTGGTTTCACTCTTGTGGTTTGTCGCCCAGATGACAACCGGCGGCAAGGCTTGTTCACGATCCGGATAAGTATTTCTTCCTGAGATTATTTCCCTAAGTATTTTATTCTCCGCAATGTTTTTATTGACTAGCCATCAAGGCTGCTCGTAAAGGTGTCGCACTCGCAAGAATTCAGATGTACTCACTCAAGCAGGAACATCAACACCAATCCATTGGCGAACGGTGGCAGGCCCTCGATGAGTATTTCGTCTGCATCAGCGCCTGCGACATCCATGACCAGACCTGTGTCACCACTTGTCTGACGACTCACTTGCAGATCGATGACGGTTCGGATCTGTCGATCGCATCCTGAGTCGTCGTTTACGGTTCACGGCCCTTCGCTGAGGCGGGCGATGGCTCTCGATCAACTGAAAGGCTTCCTGCTGCGTCTGCAGGACGACGAGGCCCTGAAGCAGTCAGTGCTGGCGGCATCCACAGCCGATGATGTCGCCAAGATTGCCGGCGGGCTGGGCTATTCCTTCAGCGGGGATGAATTGCTGCGGTTCTCCGGCAACAAGGTGGGGCGGGTGACGGTGTCCAAGCAGGAGACGCCTGGTGAATACAACTGATTCCGGGACAGATTTTCTAGCCTGCGACGAACGGTGCCAAATCATGCAGGCGATCTTCAACGGCACGGTGCTGGCTGACAGCGACGACATCGTGATGGTGGATGGCAACCCCTATTTCCCCCGCGCTGCTATGGCAGAGGAGTTCTTCCGCGCGTCCGATCACACCACGGTCTGTGGATGGAAAGGCACGGCGCGCTACTGGGATGTGGTGGTTGGCGATCAGGTGATCCGCAACGCCGTTTGGGCCTACGACACCCCCAAGCCAGACGCGGAATCAATCCGTGAACGCTTCGCCTTCTACCGGGGCAAAGGGGTGGAGCTGAAGTGACGATTCCCTTCGGTGAACCTGAGCCTTCGGATGCGCTGCTGAACAAGTCGGTGTCGTCCGATCGGTTGCGCTTCTGGCTCAACACGCGGCTGCGTCTTTTGGCAAAGGAGCAGCGCATTCAGGATGCGCGAGCTCTTCGCGGAGAGTTTTCGCTCGACTGAAGCCTCAGCCGAAGCCGCCACGCGGGCGGGATGGTTTGGTGGCGGGCAGCACCTCAATCACCCGTGGCTTGATCCGACTTGAGTACCAGAGATCGGTGGCTTCGGCGTAGCTGCCGGTGTCCTTGAACGAGCCATCGCGGAACTGCACCCGGTAGCGGTGGCGGTCGTAGGGCCGTGGGTCCGTGTCCTCGAAGCTCTTCATCAGCAGCGCACATTTGGAACACCATCCTGCTGGGATTCGTCAGTCAGCTGACAGGGCCGTGCCCTCCCGGCGGGGGTCGGCTGCTCCGTGCCAGCGGCCGTTGATCTTCTGCAGCAGGGCGGTGCCGCTGCCCAGGCGTTGGCGACGGATCGGTTGATCACCGGGAGTGAGTTGGTCGAGGGCAACGGGCCAGGGGAGGGGCGGATCCTGTTCCAGCACCAATCCATTGCGGCGCCGCGACAGATGCGGCAGCCCGACGGCCCGTGCCGGTGGCTCACGCCAGATCAGGGAGGCCAGCAGCACGCGGCTGAGCACGTGGGGGATGCTGCGTCCGCCGGGACTGCCGACCGACAGCAGCGGTTGTCCCCGCTCGAACACGATCATCGGAGCCATCGACGACACCGGCCGACGACCGGGCCGGCGCCGGTTGGCCACCGGCTGGCCGTTGATGCTGGGGCGGAAGGCGAAGTCGGTGAGCTGGTTGTTCAGCACCATTCCCGCCACGAGATGGCGGCTGCCGAAGACCGTTTCCACCGAGCTGGTGTAAGCAGCGAGGTTTCCCTGGCCATCGACGATCGCCAGATGGGTGGTGCCCTGTTCGCGGCTTTGCTCCGGCAGCGCATAGGGGTAGGCCGCCAGGCCAGGGGGCAGCCCCGGAGTCGGGCGAGCCGCGGGGGAGGTCTGCAGGGCAATGGCGCGGGACTGGATGTAGACGGGATCCAGCAAGGGGCCTGTCGGAATGGCCCCATCCATGGGGTCGTGCACCCAGTAGAGGCGATCGGCATCAGCCCAGGCCTGGGCTCGCGCCAGCAGCCGCCAGGTCTGCGGATCGGCAGGGCCGCTCAATGCGTTGCTCTGGTTCAGCAGTGCCAGGGTCTGCAACACCGCCAGCCCGCCGCTGCTCGGTGGCGGCACCGTGCAGAGCCGGTAGCTGCGCAGCCGGTGGCAGAGCGGTGAGCGCTGAACCACGGCGTAGCCAGCCAGATCGGCAGGGCTCCAGCCGCGGAAGTCGGGCTGGTCGGTCTGCAGGGCAGCCATCCCGGCAAGGATCTGCTGGGCCAGTTCGCCTTTGTAGAAGGACGGGCCGCCGTCCTTGGCCAGCAGCTCCAGGGTGCGGGCCAGGGCCGGATTGCGGAAGGGCCGGTTGGCCGGAGGCGGTTGGCCGCCGGGCAGATACAGCGCCTGAAAGGCCGGGCTGTGGTCCACGCCGATGCGTTGGGCGATGCCGATGGAACGGCGCAGGCGGGGGCTGGGGCGGAACCCATCACGGGCAAGACGGATGGCCGGCTGCAACGTGGTGGCCCAGGGCAGGCGACCGTGCTGTTGATGGACGCCCCAGAGCAGAGCCACGGTGCCAGGCACACCGATGGCCTCCGGGCGGCTGGTGGCCTCGCGCCAGGGCAGCGGTTCGCCGGAGGGCTGCAGCAGATCGTCCGGACGGCTGCTCAGGGGGGCGACCTCACGGCCATCGAGCACCTGCAGCTGTTGCTGCCGGGCATCCCAGTGCATCAGAAAACCACCACCGGCCAGGCCGGAACTCTGCGGTTCCACCACGGCCAGCACCGCCTGGGCGCTCACCAGGGCATCCACTGCCGAACCGCCGGCCTTGAGTACTGCCACAGCGGCCCGGCTGGCGCGGGGATTGGCGGTAACGACCACCGCATCACCTGCGGCGGTGGAGATGGCGGCTTGGCCGGGATCGGCGGATTCCGGGTCGTCGCGGCTCACCGGTGCGGCGGCTGCGCTGGTGCTGCTGATGCAGAGGCCGAGGATCAGCAGCAGGGCACGCAACATCAGGGCAGCGGCTTCGGGGCCAGGGTGAACCCTGCCTAGCTTGTCGGCCTTCAGCGGTGGCGGGGTCAGGGATGGCGGTGCAGCAGCAATCGGCGGCCAACCCTTCGCATGTGGTGGTGGTTGGTGCCGGCTGGGGCGGATGGGGTGCGGCCAAAGCGCTCTGTGAAGCCGGGGTGCGCGTCACCCTTGTGGATGGCCTGGCGGATCCCACCGGCAGCACGCCGCTGACCACCGCCAGCGGTAAGCCGTTTGAAGCCGGCACCCGCGGGTTCTGGCGGGATTACCCCAACATCAATGCGCTCTGCGACGAACTCGGGCTGAGCGATGTGTTCACCCCGTTCACCAGCAGTGCCTTCTGGTCGCCCCAGGGGTTGGAGGCCACGGCACCGGTGTTCGGTGATGGCCCGCAGTTGCCCAGTCCGCTGGGGCAGGCCTTCGCCACGATCCACAACTTCAAGCGCCTGCCGGTAGCCGATCGACTCAGCATCGCTGGACTGCTGGTGGCGATGCTCGATCTGAACCGCAGCCCTGCGGTGTACGAGCGCTACGACGCCCTTGATGCGCTCACGCTGTTCCGGCAACTGCGGATCAGCGAGCGGATGATCAACGAGTTCCTGCGGCCGATCCTGCTGGTGGGACTGTTCAAGCCACCGGAGGAGCTGTCGGCGGCGGTGACGATGGAGCTGCTCTACTACTACGCCCTGGCGCACCAGGATTCCTTTGATGTGCGCTGGATCAAGAGCAACAGCATCGGTGAGCAACTGCTTGCCCCCCTGAGCCGCCGTCTTTGCGATGCGCATCAGCTGCAGGTGTTAGGCGGCACGTTTGCTTCACGCTTGAACGTCTCCCCCACCGGTGCCACTGACTCGCTGGAGACGCGATCGCTGGCCACGGGCGAGACGGGTGTGATCGACGACGTGGATGCCGTGGTGCTGGCGGTGGGGGCCCGAGGCATGGGGTCTCTGATGGCCAGATCAGCGGAGTGCGCTGCCTTGGCACCGGAGCTGGCGCGGGCCGGTGGACTCGGCGCGATCGATGTGGTGTCGGTGCGGCTGTGGCTGGATCGCTCCATTGCCGTTGACGATCCCGCCAATGTCTTCTCCCGTTTCGCGGCCTTGAAGGGGGCCGGCGCCACCTTCTTCATGCTGGATCAACTGCAGGCTGGCAACGAGCTGGCCCTGTGGGGGGATCAGCCGGTGCAGGGGTCAGTGATCGCCAGCGACTTCTACAACGCCAGTGCCATTGCTGAGCAGAGCGATCAGGAGATCGTTGATGCCTTGATGCAGCAGTTGCTGCCGCAGGTGCAACCGGCCTTCCGCCATGCGCAGGTGGTGGATCAGGAGGTGCGGCGTTATCCGGGATCGGTGTCGTTGTTTTCTCCCGGCAGCTTTCAGCAACGCCCGCCGCTGGAGACATCGCTTGCGACGGTGGTATGCGCCGGCGACTGGGTGCGCATGGGGGAGCGGGAGCATGGCGCCAAGGGCCTTTGTCAGGAGCGGGCCTATGTGTGCGGCCTGGAGGCGGCCAATTCGCTGCTGCGGCGCGGGGTTGTGCGCGGAACAGTCTCCGGCGAACACCGGGTGATTCCGGTTCGCCCGGATGAACCGCAGGTGGTGCTCGGCCGGGCCCTCAACAAACTGGTGATGAATCCCCTGGAGGCGGCGGGTCTGCGCTGGCCCTGGTTCGCGGGTTCACGTTGAGCCGGTAGTTGTTTGTTGTTGGTTTCAGGCGTTTGTGCTGAGTGCCATTCATGGCTCTCTCGCTAGGGTCATTTCAGTGATGGTTCGCGCTTGATGCAGATATTGGAAATGGTCACTCTTGTGTTGGTCGACCTGGCTTTGTTGGTTTATCTGGTTGAAAAGGGATCGGGATTTGTGCGGGAGCGCCGCAAGATCACGCGTCTTGTGAATCGCCATCCCGAGATGCAGGGTGTGCATCCTGAACAGGACGATCTGTTTGTGTTTGAAAGCGATGATTGTTTGAAAGATTTTGTTCTGCAGAACAATGAGCCCGGAATGGATGAACCCTTCTATGTCCCAGAGGACGAGCTTGATCAAGATTGAGATGGCGTCTGCTTTGCGCTGATGCCTTGCGCTGAGTGGAGGGCAAGGGGATGCAGGAATGGACTGATGAATTCATTCGCCATGCCCAGCAGGAGCTCGTGGCGATGGTGAAGGATTGGCAATACGACTACGGCCCCACAGATGAGGAGTGTGCCGCCATGCTTCTGTGGATGGCGCTGCGGCTGAAGCCTGATCTCAACCTTGGCCCGGATCTGATGAAGCAGCCTGCCAGCAGTGATGTGGCTCAAAGGCCTGGCATGAATCCGGAATCCCACCGATGAGTCGCCAGCGTTTCAGAGGTTTGTACCTGCAGAACACGGGTCATCCTTTGTGCTTCTCGTTTGTGACCTATACGCCGCAGACCAGAGACCAGATGGTTTCTTGCGGTGACCTGAATCCGGATGACGAATACTTCAGCCCGGTGCTGTTTGATTTTCTTCTGTTCGTTTCTGAGGGCATTCTCGGGTTGTCTCCCGATGCTGCTTTCCCACTTGGTTACGACGACCTGGCGATTGCAGCCTCACGGATCAGGGGAACTGGCGTTCAACATGAGTATCTGATCACTGTGAAGCAGGGGGCTTGGAATGATCAAAAGCAAGCTGTTCTTGATCAGCTGAGAGACATCCTGTCGAGAGCGTCGTGGGATGGGGCTCGCTTGCGACGACGTGATGATCATCAATGACATCGTGGATTCACCCCCGCGCGATCACCCTTGACCAGTCCCGCCGATGCCGATGCCAACCTCAAGCGGGCTCTGCAGGAGTTGGGGCAGAACGAAGCGGCGGTGGCCGAGGCGATCAATGAAGCCCGGGCTGAACACTCCCGCACCGAGCCGCCGGTCACTGGTCCGGAATTGCTCGAACGCATTGATGAGCTGGCGGCGCAGCGTTCACTCGACAGTCAGGACGCCGCGATCCTCTGCCATTGGCCCGATGCGGCCTCGATCGGCCAGGCCTGGTTTGCGCTCAAGCATCCCGGCCAGAGCGTGCCCAGCCCGATGCTGGTGCTCGATGCCTATCTGGTGGGGGCGCCGCCGTTTCTGAGCAAGGCCCAGCGTGATCAGGTGAGCGACTGGTACCGCAGCAAGGTGTCGGCCAATGCCGAGTACACCGCTGCGGTGACCGGTGCTGCCAAGGCTTTTGTGCTGATCGGTGATCTCAACGCCAGTGCCGCCGGCATGGCCTGGCAAACGATCATTCCCGATCTGCTCGCCGAGGGCCACGACCTGGAGTTCAACGTCACCAAAGAACAGGTGGCGGCGGCTGCTGCCCGTTGGATCGTGGCGGTGGCCGACACCTTCACGCCGCCATCGCTGGATTGAGCCTGTTCAACCCGCCGACCGCACCGGCACGACTGTCATGCCAACGGGTTTCAACGCGATCAAGGCCAGCTTGATGTGCTGAATCCCGAAGGGAATGCCCACGATGCTCACGAAGCAGGCGAGGGCGGAGCTGAGGTGGCCGATCGCCAACCACCAGCCGGCCACCAGAAACCAGAGCACGTTGCCGATGAGCCCCAGCGGACCGGTGCCCAGATCACCGCGTCCGCTCAATTCCTCGCGGTTCACGGCTTCCTGCCCGAACGGCCAGAGCGAAAAACTGCCGATCACAAAGCAGGAGCGCGCCCAGGGCAGCCCGATGATCGTGATCGCGCACAGCAGCCCGGCCAGCCACCAGCCCAGGGCCATCACGAAGCCTCCGAGCACAACCCAGAGGATGTTGAGCAGGGCGCTGATCATGGTTCGTTGGTGGTGGCGGAGAGGCTCATGGACGTGGCTTGCTGATCGTGAGCAGGGAAGTGTCCGGTTCGGTGATGAAGGTCTCGATCGCCGTGGAGTGAGTGAGCAAAATTCTGAGAAGTTCTGTCGTGCTGGTGTTACCCACCACGAGCCAGATCACTTTTGGCGGCGCACCTCTCAGCAGGCTCATGCCACGGAAGTCATCGTCTTTGCTGATGATTGTGTAGCTATGTTCTGCAGCTACGGCCCAGATCTGCTCATCGCTTTGCCCTCTCAGCTGAAGATCCCGAACATGCACGCTGCCAGGAAAAGTCTCACCGAGTGCAGCGGCAAGCCGAGGGCTCAGATTTTCATCGAGCAGCAACCGTCCCGTCATCACACCGCTCACGCCACGGTGAGTTCGCTGAGCCGTTTTTCACGTTCTGCCGCGTAGCGCAGCACGGCCTGAATGTGTTCAGGCTTCAGATCGGGGAAATCCGCCAGGATCTCGCCCTGGTTCATCCCACTGGCGAGATATTCGAGTACGTCAGACACGCTGATCCGTGTTCCAGCCAGGCAGGGCTTTCCACTACGCACACCCGGCGTACAGGTGATCATGGTGGTGGAAGAGCTCATGGCGAGGAGTTGTTGGAGAAAGGGGAATGAACGATTTGGGGTTAGATCAAAAGCCTGCTCCAGCCACGTCCACTCGTCGGGGCCGAGCTGGTCATAACGCCTGTCCTCTCCAGTCATAATCGGCTGGTTTGGCGGTTTTGTCGTTCACCTGGTTGGTGCATACGATTTGTGATTGGCCTCACTCTGGTGAATGGTTGGTCAGGGCCTGAGGCACCCAGATGGCAGCGGTGGCATCACCCAGGCCAACAGTTCGGCCTTCGAGGTGTTCGATGCCGATCCAGGCGCAGATCAGGGCATCGAGCATGTCTTCCACCGGCTTGAGCGACGAGAGCGTGATCACCTCACTGGGCTGGGGCAGGGTGAGTGGGATGGCACTGATGCGCTGGCTGAGGGCCTGGTGGATGGCGGTGAATTCCGCCAGCAAACGTCTGATCCGCTCAGCAACCGGTGGCTGCTCAGCCTTCCAGTACTGGGCTGAGCGGCTCACCTTGTAAGGCAGGCGGTAGTCGCGATTGAGCAAGGCCAGCAGGGCCACATGGGGGTAACACTCGATCAGGGTCGGCCCTTGGCGAGCTGGAGTTGTGGTGTGCAGGGCAACGCCGAAATGGGCGAAGCGTTCGCGCAGCTGATCGGCGATGGCACCGGGGCGTTCCGCTGATGGGCTATGCACGGCGCAACCCTTCGGCCCGAAGCGGCTGGCGATGGCGGTGTCGGCGGCCCTGCGGCTGGTGATCGGTGTGGTGGCCAGGGGCATATCGACCGACACGCAGTCCACCGGCATTCCGCCCAGCCGGTGGCAGGCCGCCAGCAGAGCGGCGGGGTTGGGTTCACTGCCCTGCGCTTTCCGGCTCCGACCCCAGGGTTGGCCTGCGGAGAGGGCGAGAAAGGCGTTGTAGCTGGGGGCCAGGGACAGGCATCGCCAACCCTCAGCAGCCCGTTGCACCAGGGCCACACCGCTGGGATTGTGGGCCGTCCAGGCAGCGTCGATGCCCAGGACGCAGTGGCCGTTGTCTGGATCAGGTTGGTTGGCCATCCAGGGCCCAGGGATTGATGAGTGGTGAGTCGATGGCCTCTGCTCCAACACTTTGCAGCGTCCCGAGGTGGCCAGGCGCCATCACGCCTTCCTCCATGTGAAGGAATGCATGAAGTACCTATTGATTTTCGAGAGCAGAGGAGTAGAGATAAATCAGCGATACGGAGAGAGATGGTCACGATCTGTTCAGGTTTTTTTGATCTATGCATCCCACTCAATGCATTGGACAAGGCTCAGCCCAGTCAGGCTGATGAACCCAGGCAAGCAATGAAGTCTCAGCACGATCTGTACTGGGAGGAGCGTTGCGACAAATCACCGACTGCACCTGGATGCAAGATCTACGACGACTGAGCGCAGGACTCATTTCCGCGTTGAGACGATCGGGGCAATGCAACGAATTGCCTCCACGCCATACAACAACTCCAGGCTGATCTGCCTGGGATTGTTGTTGGGATTTTGTCAAGAATCTGTTTCTTGCCTGGCTTGCAATCGGACTGGAAGCCAGGAAGATCGCCTTTGCCAGGCTAAAGCAAAATGGTGCAAGATTTTTGCTGATAACCGCATTCATTGACGTCATGACGCGTTAAGTATTCAAGCGTAAAATCTCATGAAAAACAAAATTGTCGTACTCGACACGAATGTGCTTCTCCATGACCCTGAGGCTCCACACCGCTTTGGAGATCTGAGGGTTGTGATCCCCATGCAGGTGGTGGAAGAAATCGATCGCTTTAAAAAAGATCACTCTGAAAAAGGCAGGAATGCCCGGCGGATTTCAAGGCTCCTGGATTCCTATCGCGCTCGCGGAAGCCTCGCTGATGGCGTTCCAATCCAGGGATCTGATCAGGGAATACTGCAAGTGATTTTCTGCCAGACCCAAGCCCTCAATGAATTACCGGCAGAGTTGCAGGGTGGTGGGGGTGACAACAACATTCTCGCGGTGGCCCTGGAGCAGATGCGATGCAGCGGGCTGAAAGAGGCGCCAGAGGTCGTCTTGATCAGCAAAGACATCAATCTGAGAATCAAAGCCGATGCGGTGGGTCTGCAAGCGGAGGACTACATCAACGACAATGTCTCGATTGATGATTTGTACACGGGCTTCCGTGAACTCCGCACCGATGCGGTGATGATCAAGGCCCTGCATGACGGGGATCAACTTTCACTGTCAGCAGTAACAGCTGCCGAGGGGCAGCATCTCCAGGCCAATGAAGGCGTCGTGATGGTGGATCAGCACAACGACAGCCACAGCCTGCTTGCCCGGCATCAAGGCAACAGCAACACCATCAAGCCGCTGCACTGGCTGAATCGGGCTCATTTGGGACGCATCAAGGCGAGAAACCGCGAGCAAAGCTTCGCGCTTGATCTGCTGCTGGATCCATCCATCGCCCTGGTGACTCTGGTGGGCAAGGCAGGCACAGGCAAAACGCTGCTGGCCCTGGCTGCCGGCTTGCACCAGGTGGCCGATACTCATCAATACGCACGCCTGTTGGTGACGCGTCCGCCGATCTCACTCGGAAAAGACATTGGTTATCTGCCCGGCACGCTTGAGGAGAAGCTCGGGCCCTGGATGAAGCCGATCATCGACAACATCGATTTCATCACCGGTGCTTCACCTGGTGAGGATGCTGACCAGACGAAAAAACAGCGGCACCGGGAACCACGCAACGCCTGGGCTGACCTTCAAGGCATGGGCTTGTTGGAGGTAGAAGCGATCAACACCATTCGTGGTCGATCGATCCCCAATCAGTTTCTGGTGGTGGATGAGGCGCAAAACCTGACTCCCCTGGAAGTGAAGACGATCGTCACGCGGGTGGGTGAAGGAACAAAGGTTGTGTTCACCGGTGATCCCTATCAAATCGACAACCCCTATGTGGATGCAGAAAGCAACGGTCTCACCTGGTTGGTGGAAAAGCTCAAGGGTCAGCCTCTGGTGGGACACATGACCCTCACAAAGGGAGAGCGGAGTGAACTGGCTGAACTGGCTGCCAACATCCTCTGATTGAAGACGAACAATTGATTTTTTCAACACATGCCTGGATTCAATGATCAATCCAATGGCGAGCAAGCCAATCTGGATGCCATTCTGAAATCATCGACCTACCGAATTGCCCATGAAGATCCTGATTTGTTGAACAGCAATGCCATGCGCGGTGTGCGCATGCTGCTTGAAATCACCAAGCCTGATCTGGATCTGGAAACAGCTGGTGTTGAATCAACCATCATTGTTTTTGGCGGCGCCAGAATTGTCGATCGAGAGACTGCACTCAAGGGATTGGAGGAAGCAGAGCGATGCCTGAGCGAAAACCCAGGCTCATCAACGTTGAAGCGACAAGTCGCCCACGCTGAACACCGCGTCGTGTTGTCTCGTTTTTATGATTCGGCCCGAGAATTTGCCCGCCTGGCCTCCCAGCATGGCCAGGCGAATCACAAACAATGCCATGGATGCGCATCGCATGTGATCGTGACCGGCGGTGGGCCGGGAATCATGGAAGCAGCCAACCGTGGCGCCTTTGAAGCCGGTTGCCGTTCCATCGGGCTCAATATCACTCTCCCGTTTGAACAGCACCCCAATCCCTACATCACGCCTGATCTTTGTTTCCGGTTCAATTACTTTTCACTTCGCAAATTTCACTTTGTGATGCGTTCCGTCGGGGCCATCCTGTTTCCAGGGGGCTTTGGCACGCTTGATGAGCTCTTTGAGCTCCTCACCTTGCGGCAGGTCGGCACCAAGGGGAGCATGCCAATCGTGCTGTTCGGTACAGAGTTCTGGACCAAACTTGTGAACTTTGACTACCTCGCCGAGATGGGTTTGATTTCAAATGATGATCTCGATCTGATTCATTTTTCAGACACTGCAGAGGAGGCCTGGAACTTCATCCGCAGCCAGACGCTGGCTGAGCCTGAGAAAAGCTGAACAAGACTCAGATGGAACCCGATTCGAGCAGGTGGTCCATCAAGGCTGCATAGAGCTGTGTCTTCATGTTCCACAAGCAGGCCTGTTCGTTGGCGTCACCGCCGGGCCAGTTGATGTAGGCCTCCGCGACAACCCTGTGCAGAACGCGCAGAGCGTCCGTTTCCATCGAGATGGTGGTGATTATTTGATTGTCTTCCATGGCTCACTCGGGTGGAGAGAAACTGAATTCAGAGGCCCTGGGATTGGCGCACGATCCAGGCTGATGCGGCTTGCTGTTGTTTCCATGCCACCAACAGTTCTTTGGCGATGCTGCGCAGGGCTGGCACATCATCCGAGTTGTCGATCTCGCGTGAGAATTTCTCGATTTCAAATTTCTGGCCCAGAGTCAACGCAATCGGTTCCATCAGCTTGTGGCGTCGTGAGCGGAACGTACCCCAGAACTTCTGCTGCAGCAAATCAAAAATGTAGTGTTTGCAACCGATTGGAAGGAAGAATGATCAGCCCAATACATTTCCTCCGTTACAGAACATTTCTGAATGCCGCTGATCACTCGGATCGCAAAGGCTTATGGCTTTAGAAAAACATTCTAGGTCTAGCTCTGATGCATTTCTCCTGGGAAAAACATCGAGAATTATCTCGGAATGTAGCTGTTGCGTCAGACAGCAACCAGGGAATGGCCCTCGCTCTCATGGGTATTGCATTGACGATGTTGGCTACGGATCTTCTGGTCCACGAGCTGCAAACCTCAGCCTTGCCGACCTCGAGATCCTGATGCTTCTGCAGGTCTGAGCTCAGATTGATCCCTTCGATCTTGGCCCGTGATTGTGTTCGGTCAGCCCAGGCTGATCAAGGAGATACCTGCAACAAACAGCAGAACGGACAGCACAAACAAGCCTCCAGTCATCGGTAGCCGTCCTTTTTGATTGATTGCATCCCCTGGTGTGCAGCCCGGCGCCCCAGATCCCAAGCTGCTTGGGCGATGTTTTTGATCGCATCCTTGGCGGAGCTGCGAACCCGGCGTGGGCTTCGCTGCATGGCATCGGGCCAGGATCCTTCCGGCCACCGCGGCATCCGGCCTGTGACTCGGTCACCAAGTTGAAGCAGGGATCGTCGCAGCTGGCCGGCCACAGCTCTCAAGCAACAGCATCAATCTGCTGGCGCCACGGCAAGGGTGCAGTGCCCAATGACACCAAGGGCGTCTGGTGCCTTGATTCGTTCCTTGGAGTTGGTTGATCAGGCCTGCTGATTTCCCGCCATCACCAAGACCAACAGTTCGGCCATCGAGCGTCTCTCCCACCAGCTTGCGCGAAGCCATTGTTGTCAGCTCGGATGGCCCTGAGTCCGGCTTTGATGTCACCGAGTGGCTTCATCCTTCTATGGTTGCTTGGTCTCTGCGTTCTCCACTTAGGGGAGAGATAGCTGAGTGATTGATCCGTTCAAAGCTCAGACAGGGCTGAATCAAGGCCATCGATGACGGCTGCCAAGAACGGCAGATCCAGGGTTTCGATCGTGTCACTCATCTGGTGGTAGTTCGGATTCCGCATGAACGACGTGTCCGTCACCATCAGCGCGTCGTAACCGCGATCCCAGAAGGGGCTGTGGTCGCTGAGCCTCACATCCGGCACATCACGGCCTGCTCTGGGCACCGGCAGCGCCTTGGTGATCACGTGTTGGCCCATGGCATGGGTGAGCTGAGTGAGCATCAACGCAGCCCCCGCATTGGCCACCAGTGCAATGAAATCACCGCGGTCGCCGTACACAGCCCGCATGGCGGGATGGGGGTAGTTCTGCTCTTCGCTGGTGTAGGCCAGCATCTCCAAACTCACCATCAGCTTCAGGGGTTGTTGGTCTGTGCGGAGCTTCTCGGCCAGTGCGGCACTGCCGAGCATTCCCCATTCCTCCAGATCGAAGGCGACCAGCCATACCGGTCGCTGCGGTGGGTGGGCCGACCAGCGGCGTGCGAGTTCGAGCAATGCGGCCACTGCGCTGGCGTTGTCGTCGGCACCGATGGAATGCAGCGGGCCGTCGTAGTGCGCTCCAACCAGCAGGGGCTTCAGCGTCGGCTGACGTCCGGGCAGCTTGAGGATGAAATTGACACCGTCTTCACTGTTGCTGATGAAGCGATGCTCTTCGACAGGTCCGATGGAGGCAAGTGATTCACGAACATGGCTGCGCACCGTCATCAGACCCAGCGGATCCCAGCGCGCGTGACGCGGGATCGCGATGGTGGTGAGGTCCTGAAGGCAGGTTGGTGTCAGCGTTGCCATCGCGTCAGTCTGTGAGCCGATGGGTCTTTTGGCTGGCCTGTTGCGTCCTCCCCCAAATGGGGGAGCAACGGCTATCGGTTGTCTTATGCCACGTCGCGCTACTCACTGCAGATGTCAACACCGATCACGCGGCCCTGAACCGTTCCAGTCACTCCCGCTGAGTTGTTCGTTTGGTCGCCGTTGGATTGTTCTTCCAAACCCGCGCCTCGATCGGAGTGTCTTTGCTGATATCAACCGGACCGTTTCCACCGTTGTTTCTACCTTTCGCAAAAACAATGTTCCTCACCGTTTTCGGGCAGAAAGGGGGCGTTGCCAAAACCTGCACCAGCATTCACCTGGCCAGCGTGTGGGCCCACCAGGGCTTCGCGGTGTGTGTGGTGGATGCCGACCGCAACCGTTCAGCCACTGCCTATGCCGCCCGCGGCATGCTCCCCTTCGATGTGGTGCCGGTGGAGGCCGCCGCCAAAGCCACCCGCACTGCCCAGGTGATCATCACCGACGGTCAGGCCAGCAGCAACGACGATGAATTGCGCAACCTCTCCGCCGGTGCCGATCTGGTGTTGCTGCCCACCACACCCCAGGCCCGTTCGGTGGAGCTCACGATTGAACTCTCCGCCACCCTGCGCAGCGCCGGCATCCCCCATGCCGCCCTGCTGGTGAAGGTCGACAGCCGCAAGCAACGTCTCGCCCAGGACGCCCGCCAGACGATGGAGGGTTTCGACGTTGCCGTGCTCGATGCGGAGATCCCCTTGCTGGCGGCCTTTGACAAGGCGGAAGTGGAGGGCGTCTGCGTGTCGGATGCTGTGGACCATCGCGGCCGCGCTGACCTGCGTCGCATGGCGGGATGGACCGCTTACTGCGCTGCTGCGCAACAGATCAGTGCCCTTCTGGCAGCTGCACCACCAGAGGCCCTCAGCGCCTGAGTTCCCCGCTAACTAACGGGAACGGACCTCCCGGCCATGGAGCTCCGGCTCGAATCCCGCTCGATCCAGGAAGCGCTGGTTCCGGTCACGCCGCTGCAGACGCTGCTGTGCCGGATCGTGTGCACCAGGCCGCATGCATGCGCCGTTCGCGAGAATCGTGGTGTTGCTTTGATCGATTGGGGATGGAGTGGAAGACCCTGGCCCCCTGTGGCGCACTGTTGTCGGCGTTGCTGCTGTGTTCTCCCGGACCGCTGCTCGCCCACGGCGATGCCAAGGGCCCGTCCGTGATGCCGGCCACGTCCGAGGCGACAGGTCCAGCCATGACGATCTATCGCTCAGCCAGTTGCGGCTGTTGCACCCAGTGGGGCGAGCACATCGCGGCAGCGGGATTTCGCATCAACGATCAGGTCCGGGAAGACATGGATCGTGTGAAGCAGGCCAATGGCATCGCGCCGGACCAGGCCTCCTGCCACACCGCCATCGTTGAGGGCTATGTGATCGAAGGCCATGTGCCGGCATCATCGATCCAACGCCTGCTGGCCGAACGGCCCGACATCCGTGGCCTGGCGGTGCCGGGGATGCCGATCGGTTCCCCCGGCATGGAGGTGAAGGGGAGGACGGCGGATCCGTTTGCGGTGATGGCCATCGGCCACGACGGTTCAACAACCGTGTTCGAGCGCTACTGAGCCATGGAACTCCGGCTCGATTCCCGCACCACCCAGGATGCGATCGCCCAGGCCGCCGAGCTGCTCGAACACCGGCGCCTCGTGCTGGCGTTCGGTGATCGGCTCACCCTCAGCGCCCTGGCGATTGCTGAACCGATCCAGCCGTCGCTGGTGGGTGCTGCCACCACGGAAGACGAAGGTGTTGAGCTGGTGCTGCGCACCCAGCCGGATCTGCTGATCTGCAGTTCGGATCTGGAAACCGGCTACGGCCCGGTGTTGCTCAAACGCGTGAAGGCGGAGCTGCCCACCTGTCAGCTGCTGATCGTGCTGGAGCGGGAAACCAAGGCCCTGGTGCGGGAGGCACTGGATGCCTTTGCCGATGGGGTGATCTTCAAATCAAGTCTGGGCACGGGCCGTGGTGATCTGATCGCTGCCCTGCACACCATCGCTGATGGTGGCGTCTATTACCCCGCGGAGATCCGCCGGCTGGCGGCGGCAGCACCGCAGCCTGATCTGCCGCCGTTGGTGGAGGAGCTCACCCAGCGCGAGCTGGATGTGGCGGCAGCGGTGGCCCGTGGCCTCAAGAACAATGCCATCGCTGATCTGCTGGGCATCTCCCTGGAAACGGTGAAAACCCATGTGGGCAATGCCATGGACAAGCTCGGTGCCCGCGACCGCACCCAGATGGCCGTCACCGCCCTGCTCTATGGCCTGATCGATCCGCTGGATTGAGGGCTGGTAGCTGCTGTGCAGACCTGAACGAGGCCTAGGATTTTCTGTCTCTTTCGATAAGGACCGTTCGCGGCCTTGACCAGAAAAATCATTGTCGGCAGTGAGGAGTGGTGCTCCTTGCCAGGGCTTGGCCTGCCGGCAATCAAGGCCCGGGTTGATTCCGGCGCAGCAACATCCTCATTGCATGCCTTCAACATCGTGCCGTTTCAGCGCGATGAAGCTCGGTGGATCAGTTTTGAAGTGCATCCGCTTCAGAACGATCGTTCCGTGGTGATCCGCCGTGAGTCGCCTGTTCTGGAACAACGCGGTGTGCGCAACACCAGTGGCATCACCGAAACGCGCTACGTGATTCGTGAACAGCTGGTGCTCGGTGAAGAGAGCTGGCCGATTGAGCTGACTCTCACCAATCGCGATGCGATGGGCTATCGCATGCTGCTCGGCCGTGAAGCCATGGTGGGGCGCGTGTTGGTGGATCCTGAGGGCAGCCATCAACTCGGCGATCTCCGTCAGGACCAGCTCGAGGCGATGTACGCCCCTCTGCGCACGGAGCGCAATGGCCTGCGGATCGCCCTGCTGGCCTCGGACCCAGAGCTTTACAGCAACCGCCGTCTTCTGGAGGCCGGAGAAGAACGGGGCCACCGCATGGAGTTCCTCAATGTCAAGCAGTGCTACATGCGGTTGGATCCTCAGAATCCTGAGATGCACTACCGGGGAGGCAATGTGCTTGAGCGCATCAATGCGGTGATTCCGCGGATTCGCCCCAGTGTCACGTTCTACGGCTGTGCGATCACGCGCCAGTTCGAGGCGATGGGCATCAGCGTGCTCAATGCCGCAGAACCGATCAAGCGCTCACGCGACAAGCTTCTGGCTTCCCAGTTGTTTGTGCGGCATGGCCTGAACATGCCGGTGACTGGCTTTGCCAGCTCACCTCTCGACACCAAGGACCTGATCAAAATGGTTGGTGGTGCCCCGTTGATCCTCAAGCTGCTGGAGGGGGCCCAGGGGCGTGGAGTTGTGTTGGCTGAGACTCAGAAAGCGGCGGAAAGTGTGATCAACGCCATGAAAAGCCTGAATGCCAATCTTCTGGTGCAGGAGTTCATCAAGGAAGCCGGCGGCAAGGATCTGCGTTGTTTCGTGATCGGAGGAAAAGTTGTTTCAGCGATTGAACGGACGGCTGCGGTCGGAGATTTCCGCTCCAACATTCATCAAGGAGGGTCGGCCCAGGCTGTGCGCATCCGCCCGGAAGAACGCAAATTGGCTGTGTCGGCGACCCGTGCCCTCGGGTTGGATGTGGCCGGCGTTGACATCATTCGCTCCGAGCGAGGCCCGCTTCTGTTGGAGGTGAATTCAAGTCCTGGATTGGAGGGCATTGAAACCGCTACAGGAAAGGATCTGGCCGGCTTGATGATTCAGGAAATCGAGCGAAAACTGGGTTGGGTCCGCACACGTCTATCGGAACCTCAGGTCGCTTGTTGATCTGGTCCTGTCGGAATCGTTTGGGCCATATCCCTACCAGATTATTTATGAACTGATCTGAAAGCCCCTCGATGCTGGCACTTCTGGTGTTGGTGATTTGGTTGATTTCGATTTCATGGCGTTTGGGGAGGAAGGCGTCACGTCATCGCGAGTCTTAATGATTTCCCGGGAATCCAGATCCTCCAGGTGGACTGGTTTTGATCCACTTGTCCCCGAATTGGGGTGGTCGATCAGTCCCGCGCGAGGCATCGTGAGCTGGTAGCAGGTGGTTGATCCTGCGAGATATCCAACCCATGAAGCTCGAACTCGCCCACGCCTATCCGATCGGCACCATGATCCTGGAAGGCAAGCATCAACCGTTTCATGCCTTGGCCTGTCCGTTGAAGCCAGCCATTATCAAGCTCCGGCGTCGTTGAGTTCCATCTGAACAACGACTCCTAAACAGAGCCATTGTTGGAAAGATCGGCCTGAATCATCAACATCAGTCGCTCGGGCGACTTGTACTGCCGAGGCAGTGATCGGTGAAGCAAACCGAGGCGATGCCAGCAGATGGTGCGATGCAATTCCGCACTGGTTTTGCCTTGTCGGATCAGGATCTTCAGGGCTTTGCAGTACAGCGCATAGTTCGCTTCAAGTTCACCGATGCTCAGGCTTGCTGTGGTCATGCTGCAGCGTCGTTTTGGTGGCGTCAGTGTGCGCTGGCTGGTTGTATTCCATCGCCTCCCATTTGGGGACAGTTCTGCTGTCCCCGGATGGGGGTAGTGAGCTGGGGCTGTGTGGAGGTTGGATGCACCCGAGTTGTTGAATCCTGGATGGACACGATCGAAACCCACATCGCCAAGGACCGTGAGCAGTTGTCGCGAGCGGAGGCCAGTGGCGATCAGGCCAAGGTGCGTCACTACGCCACGGAACTCGAGGGCCTTGAGACCTACCGCAGCCATCACCCCGGTGATCACAAAGATCCCACCTCGCTTGAGGTGCATTGCGATCTCAACCCAGACGCCCCTGAATGCCGCGTCTATGACGACTGACAACGGCGATTCCGGAATGCTTCCTCGGCCTGGCAAGGATGGGCGAAGGGAGCAGCTCTGGACATGGATCTGACGCCGTATCTCCAACAGCAACCAAAGACGCTGAACGACGAACCGTTGTTGTCTGTAGCGATGACAGGAAAGATTGCGTTGGCGATGAAGGGTCGTTTCTTCCTGCGCTGCTTCTGTGAAAGTTTGACTGAACGTGCCCAGGTCGGTTGTGCCGTGACCGACGAAGAGTCCTGCTTGAACTACCTCAAACAGGACACATTCGAGTTTCTCCTTTGCACGGATTTACTGGAGCGCGGTAACGGCTTTGAGCTGGTGCGGAAAGCGCGTGAACACCAACCGGATCTGAAGGTTGTTGTGCTCGCTTTGAGTGATGCCATCCCGGTGGAATACGACAGCGCGCCCTGGCTGGAAGCTGTTGTCGCTGAAGCCGACATCATTGAAGACCGCAAACCCCTTGAGGCGGCCGTGTTGGCGGTGATGGGACATCACTCCTACCGCAGCCCATCGTTGCGGTCCAATGAGCTTCCTTATCTGAGCTGCCCGAGGTTGACCCCCCGCGAATATGAGGTGTTGGATCGGCTTGCCCGTGGCATGTCCGATCGCGACATTGCTGAAGATCTTGTGGTGACAGAAGAAACCGCACGCACCTACACCAAGCGTTTGCTGCGGACGCTGGAGGTCAACAACAGAGTGCAGGCTGTGTTGAAGGGAATGCGTTGCGGAATGGTTCAGATCTGACGCCTCGATTCATCCCAAATGGGGGTAGATCCTGCTGGATCGTTGACGCGTTAATGCATCACGATCAATTGCGCGTCGCCGATGACTTCAATCACGTTTACGCACGAACCGTCCATCGCCGAGCTGTGTGAAACCGAAACGGTTTACATCCGTGCCATGTCCTATCTCGTGGCTGATGGAGTGAAAGAAGCTGAGGCCTGTAAAAGTGTCTGCTGGCGACGCCTGAATCGCTTGCATCAGGCCATGCCGGATCGCTACAGGAATCCCCGCTCCTTGTTTCTGTCGCTTCAGGCGCGCCGCGATCCCCTGGCTGTTCAGCCCAATTCCAGGCACGCGAGGCCGTAGATGTTCTGGTCATGGCCATTCTCCAGCCAGCCCCTGTACATCCGATGGGTTGCCCCCATTCGCCGAAATCCTTTTGCCCCTGCAACGGTTCGGGCTGATCGGTTATGGCCTGGGGTGTCGATGAGGATGATTCCTTTGTGCCGATCCATGGCGTTGCTCAGCAACAAGGATGCGATCCCCGGCTCTTCTGCCAGCAATGGACCGATTCTCCAGCCTTGGCCAATGGGCAGCAGGCATGGACGGATGCGGACATAGCCATGGCACTGATGGCTGCCATCCATGGCGACGAACACATCACCAGCCTGGTGATTCAGCCACTGTTGGAGGAAGTGGGGCCGCGGGCTGATTTCATGTCGTTCGTCATAGGCCTGCACCGCATCCAGTGAGATGGCCTTGAGCGGAACAATCGTGATGTCGTTGCGATGCAGCAATCGCCGGGTGGGCTGTTGCGATGACTCTTCAAGGCGCAGATGTTGCCTGCGCGTGGTGATCGAATCCTTTCGGAAGCCCTGACGTTGGTAGAACTCCACCATTGATGGTGCGGCTTCCAGGCCGATGCACGTCACATCTGCGAGTGATGCCAGAGCGTGATCCCAGAGCTGCCTGCCCACTCCACCGCCGCGATGGTCGGGGTGCACCACAAACAGACCCATGAAGCCGTAATCAGGGTTGTATTTCACGGCAGCGATGCATCCCACGGGCATATCGCCCTGCCAGGCCAGCCACACCCCTTGATTCGCCGTGTTGGCATAAATCGCGATGTCCCCAATGCCAGGAGCAAAATCCTCCTGACGTGCCAGTTGCCTGACGAAGTCCAGGTCTGTCTCCTGAAAGGGTCTGATCTCCAGTGATGCCGTCATGGGTGCGGTCTTCGATCAGGACATCGCAGCTTGAGCATCAACCGATCCAGGCCTGTGGCCCTACCCCCATTTGGTGACAAACAGCACCTCCATGACGTAGCAATCATGAAGGTGCAACAGGACCGAGATGGTCGGAACCCCAATGTCTGGCAAGCCGACCGAGGACACCTTGATCGATGCCTTGCGGGGCTGTAGGCACGTTCAGGAACTGAAAGAGCTCGAACAGCGTTTGGCCCAGCTGGATGATGCGCCGCCTCTGTTTGATTGGATCTGCGATCTGTTGGTGAACCGTCGCCTGTCCAGAGGCCTTGCCGCCAAACTTCTCCAGCAACTTCATAACTCCTGAGCGGGTGGCTCCGGACCCGACACACTGCAGATTGATTGGGTATTCATGCTCTTGATTCGTTGTGTTGTTTTGGCGTAAGTCTCAAAACATCAGCCCAAAGGAGGCTGCCATGTTTGAAGTTCTTAAGGGCCACACAGGAAGCTGTCAGCGACGCACCTGCTTGAAGTGGGAAACCAGTGGTGAACTCTCTGCCGTGGATCGCCAGAACCTGATGCAGTTGTTGTGTCAGGTCGACAAGCAGGCCTGCCTTGGTCTGGACGCGGACCAGCACGACGAGAAGCTCAGCAGCTGATTGCGATGGCCTGCAGACCAGCCATTTGTAGTGGTTGGAACAGTTGCTCCTTTAAGCCGCGGTTAAAACAGGCGCGGAGCTGATCGGGAAGTTGGCTCTCTGGCGGCCGCCCTCTCACACCAGCGGCCGCCCCCCTTTTTCTGTTCTTGCGATTCAAATAGCTTCGTCGCTGCGCTGGCAATGATCGCCATCGCATTGCAAGCCGCACTGGGGCTGTTTGTTGCCGTACTGCCACGGTCGCCGCATGGCCCAGTATTCGTCCACCAACCCCAGCAGATAGGTGCCGAGTCGCTGCAGCAGAGAGGAGTGCTTCATGCCTTCACCCTGCCAACGGTTCAGCGCCGCCGCAACTGCAGTGGCTGTGCAACAGCATTACGTTGAATCGCAGCACGCAGATTGCGGCAGCTCAGGCATTCACAGGGTTGATCGTCGTGAATGGAACTGTGGAAACGGATTGGGCTGGGTTGATCGTGATCAGACACAGCTACAGATTGGCTTCCTGTGTTATCGCAATCTGTCAGTCGAATGCCACCTCAATTGCCTGAGGTGTTTACCGGTTGTGATGCTGTTTGAAATCTGGAATTCACCATCAGTGAACACATCTGGGTGACATCTGCCGCGGCTGGGTTGGTGGCCAGTGCGTCCTTCACGCAACCGCAGTAGTCACGTCCCATGCCTTTCGGCGGCAGTGCCCGGGCCTGGTCGATGTAGGCCTGCTGGAAGTAGGCCCTGCATTCCTTGCTGGTGGTCTCCGTCCACTCAAACCTGGCTTCCGCCAGGGCCGCTGCTGGACCAACCATCAGCACCATTGCCCAGACCATCCTCTCCATGGCATCTCCACAGTGGAGAGACCGTACGTCTTCACAGAGATCGCATCCGTCACGGATGCTGCAGTGGCGCCGCTCGGCAGGGATGGGTTAGCCCCGTAGAAGATCACGCTTGCCATGACCGCATCCACCCAGCACTCCAACCACCTGCTTGAGGAGCTGGTGGCTGAGGAGATTGCCAATCAGATCAATCAGATCGCTGAGGAGCTGCAGCGTGAAGGCTGGCCGATCGCCATGGTTAAGCGCTTCATGCACGTCGCCGTTGAACGCCTGCCTGAGTAACCCTCAGATCAGGAGAGGGACTGACGCACCTGCTTCAGTGTGAGGCCGGCTTCGGTGGCGGTCACCCCCGCCAGCACCAGCAGGCCGATCAACCCCACCAGTTGGTTCTGCGCTTCGGCAGCAGCGTCCGCATCCTGAGCCAGCAGGGCACCGGCCACGAACCAGGCGGTGGCCACTGCCGAGGTGATCCAGTAGGCCCGCCAGCGGCGCTGGTAGAGGTAGCCGGCCCCGAGTCCGGGCACCACGTTGAGCAGCACGGCCACCCAACCGGCGGAGGCTGCCAGCACCTGATCGCGGCTGGGAGTGGTCATGGGTAGGAGCCTGAAGTGCCGGCACTCTGTCGGATCCTCTGCACACTTGTCGTACGAACGGCTGTCGATTGCTGCGGATTCGCCTAAAACCGATTGGTGCTCTTGCAGCTTTCGACTGATGCGCTCCGTTCTTCTCGCCCTGCTTCCTTTGCTTGTGGCTCCTTCCGCTGCCCTGGCGCAGAAGGAGATCCCCAAGGCCCCCGGTTTTGATCAGTGCCCTGCTGGCTACGTCAACACCCTCGGCACCACCTGTGTGTCTCCTGTGTATTACGAGGTGGCTCCCACCAATGGCCAGGCCTGCAAGGCCGGTTGGATGAACATCGGTGCCGGCTACTGCAAGAAGAAGAAGGGCCCCCTCGGCGTGCTTTGATCCACTGCCCCTCCCGGTCCGCGATGAAGTGGGAATACACCCAGCTCCGCTTTGTGCCCCGCGGTAAGTCGTGGACCGGTGAGATCGAAGAGTTGTGGCTGGATGATCGTCAGATCATTTCCCGCAGCCACCCCCAGCGTGATGTGACCCTGGTGGGGTTAATGAATGAGCTGGGGGAACAGGGCTGGGAGCTCACCACCTATGCCCAGCCTTTCACCGGTTACCACGGTGGTTGTTACACCTTCAAGCGCCAGAAGTAATCGCTCAGCCCTCGTACACGGGCGATCGCTCAGAGCTTCTGACGCCAGACCTTGAGATGCTCGAGGGCGATCACCAGATCTCGGCAGTTCACGCAGCGGTTGCCGTTGCAGGCGCGGTAAAACGGCCCATCCACGCCCTGAAACATGCGCACGGTGTCTCCATCGCGCGTGGTCACCACAGAGGTTGATGTCATGGCTCGTCTCCGGAATCACGGTTGCGTGAAGTCAACGCCGTGGACGGATCAGGGTGCAATCAGGCATCCGAGGCATGCACCGCTTAGTGGAATCTGTCGCCTGCGCTTCTCTTCACCCAAAAAACATATGCGAGCCGCTGCAATCCGGCAAATCATTGATTGCGTTCGGTAAACATCAGCTCCACAGCTTAATTGCAACAGATGAACAAGGGGAAGGCCGCCCCTCCCGGATGGGAAGGACGGCCTATCTCGCTCGTTTGTGCATAGCAATCGACCTAATCAGT
>ERZ802822.539-NODE-539-length-26018-cov-7.189044_pt1 | contig 26018 bp, 26 predicted proteins | sample MGYA00345649_ERZ802822 | MGnify/ENA primary metagenome ERZ802822 (study PRJEB30503, sample SAMEA104212359) | marine metagenome | biome: Westerlies Biome; feature: [SRF] surface water layer (ENVO:00010504) within the epipelagic zone...; material: water...
TGCTGCTGCCTGAGCTAGTGCCAGCGCATGCATTGGCTGACCTGAATCAGCGATTTTTGGATATCGTCAGCGGTCTGCATCCGTGCAGCGGTGCCATGAAAATCATGCGGGATGTGATGGTGGTGAAGGGTGCCATAGAGCCCGAGAGTGCGTTGCATGGGGTGAACAAGCTGTTTTGTTTAGAAGATGATGACGTCTTGAATCGCTTTGCGGCCTTACCGGAGCTGGTGCGCTCCGTGCAGAGCCTGATTGGCGACCAGATTTACAGTCTCACCAGCAACGTTTTCAACAAGCCGCCGCGGGTGGACGGTAAGCATCCGCTGCACCAAGACATACGTTATTTCAGCATGCGGCCGGCATCTGCCATCGTGGCGAGCTGGACGGCCATGTTGCCTACTAGCCGGGCCAATGGATGTCTTGCCGTCATTCCCGGTTCTCACAGGCAAGGCGTGTTAACCCACGGGACACCAGATTGGGATTATCTGAATCACGGTTTTTTTGGTATCGAAGACGTTGATCTGGGACGACGCCAGCATGTTGAAATGCAGCCCGGTGATACGCTGTTATTTCATCCCCTATTGATCCACGGCTCTGGCAGAAATCGCACCGACGAATTCCGGCGGGCGATTTCGGTACACTATGCCTCAGCCAACTGTGAGTCCCCCAAGGGTGATTGGCGGATCAAACCACAAGTGCGCCGCATTTGCTGATTGCCCTGCGAGACCGATGGCTACCGCAAACCTGTAAAACCCCAATGCCTGCTCTGTCAGGCGATGATGGATCACACCTATGATCGCAAATCTGCTGTTGCTTCTCACCGCAGCGATCTGGGGGTTTGGTTTTGTCGCCCAGGTGTTGGGGATGAACTATCTCGAGCCATTCGCCTTTATTGGGGCAAGATTTATTCTTGGCGCGCTGAGTCTTTTACCAGTCATTTGGTACCTACAGCGACAGGAGACGGCGGCAGGGCCGGGTATCGGTTACTTGGTTTATGCCTCTTGTGTACTCGGTACGATTCTCTTTGCGGCATCGTCTTTCCAGCAGGTTGGCTTGCTTTATACCACTGCCTCGAATGCTGGATTTATTACCGGCATGTACATGGTCTTTGTGCCGATATTCGGCCTGATGCTGGGTATGGCCACGGGTTTGGTCACCTGGCTGGGATGTATTGTTGCGGCCATTGGTTTGTTCATGCTTGGCGTGAATGATCAGTATCGAATGGGCTACGGCGACTTGCTGCAGCTCGCTGGCGCAGGCATCTGGGCGCTGCACATACTCGCCATAGATCACTTCACCAAGCACGCCCCGGGCGTCCAACTCGCTTGTGGTCAATTCGTGGTGTGCGCGGCTCTTGGGATCTTGGTGTCGGCGGGATTTGCCGGAGAAACGACCACTTGGCCGCAGCTGGTGGCGGCGGGGCCCACCCTGATTTATGCAGGGATCATCACCGTAGGCGTCGCCTACACCCTGCAAATTGTCGCTCAGGCGAAGGCCAACCCAGTGCACGCGGGCATCATTTTGAGTTTAGAGGCCGTATTCGGCGCCATTGGTGGTTATTTGATGCTCGATGAACTGCTGAATACGCGGCAGTTGACGGGCTGCGCCCTCATGTTGGCAGGTATGATCTTGTCCCAACTGACGACGCCCGGGTCTAGCTCACAAGAGGGCCAACCGGCATAACGGCTTAAGTTCATTCGGCCAAAAAGATACAGCTTGGGCAATTGGGGTCCGCTGCTTGTTCATCCAGTGGGGACTGGTATTGGGGCGTATCTCTGCGCGGCGTACGTTGGTCTCCGGCGAGGGGGTCTGGTGACTGGGGGCCCTTCGAAGCAGGTTCAGGGCGCATAACGCGCTCTTTCCAAGCATCATCGGCGGCCCAGCGCATGGGTAGATCTAGGACGCTACCGGGCTCAACAAGCGCTTCAAAAGCACCGCACGCGGCTTCAAGCACCGCACATTGTTCCGCCAAGTCGCCAGCCCTTCCAGCGGTCTGGCCAAGTGGGTAGTCAAGATACACTGCTCTGGGTGCGCCAACCGATTGGGTGATAGAGCGGGCGCTGCTCAGGCTCACCGTGGCAATGCCTTGGGCTTCAAGTGCTCGAGCGATCAGTCCAACGGACTGATGGCATACGGGTCAGACAGGAATCAGTATGGCCAGATCCACCTCGGCTTTTTTCAGTTCTGCGACCATGGCTGGCGCTAGTACCTCTCCCACCTTGCGACTGGAATAGATGCCGCCCATAAATGTCAGGGCATTGTCGGCGAGCCGTTTAATACGCCGCGACGTCACCAGGCGATTGAGTGCATTTAGCGGCAGGACGGCGTTGGGGTCTTGCCGGGCTGCGGTCACATCGTAGGCAAAGTGCGTGATACGCAACTGATCCACGGGTGTCTGGGTGGAGATTTTTCGGTAGGAGAGATCGTCCTTGTGGTGAAAGGCGACTTGGCCATGCCGATAGATACCCCCGGAGGCGATAACGCCGAGCGTACTTTCACTCAGCGGTTTTTTGAGCGGCGACCAAGGTGTCTTGCCTGGGTTATCAACCCAGTCATAGGGCGCGTGGCCCAAGCTCGAATACAGTGTCTTGGTACGCGCTATGTAATCTACCGGTGGTCTTGAGTTCATATCTTTTGTCTTAATCTCTTGCCGAGAAACATAGCAGATGAGGCCAAGGCTAAACAGTCGAGGGCAGGGTGCTGCCGGCAAGGGCAGCTGCCAATGTTGTGGGCGTTTGCGAGGAGCCGCAGCAGGTCGGCTGCTCAGTGCTGAGTCGAATGCGAAGTAGGGGTGCGATCAGGCCGCATAGACAAGGGCAGTGATGTCGCTCTTGGTTAATTTTTGTAAGCGCAGACCGGAGGTATTCGCATCGCTGGCTGGATGCCCGGTCTTTGCTAGGGTCTGATCGATGACAATTTGGGCTGCACTTGCACAGGTACCGCAGCCGGTGCTGACGGCTAATGAGCGTTGAACCTCGCGCATTGTGCGGGCACCGGCGATGACGGCGGCTTCAATGTCGTGATCGGTAACGGCTTTACACAGACAGATGTACATAGCTTGAAGGCCAAAAACGGAACGGCCAATTCTAAATGCAAATCATTCTTGATAGCAATACCGCTCTTGCTTGGATCTGCCAATGATAGTAATTATCGTTATAAAACAATAACTTACGGTATATTTTTGTTGATCTTATAGAGTGTTTGCGTCAAGGTTCGTAGCGTACTAACTAGGAGCGCTCGGGATGAAAAGTCTAGACAGCAAAGTCATCGATCATTTGAACAAGGTTCTAAAAAACGAGTTGACCGCCATCAATCAGTATTTCCTGCATGCCAAGATGCTCGACGACTGGGGCCTGAAGAAAATGGGCAAGATGGAAATGCATGAATCGGTAGACGAAATGAAGCATGCCGATTCCATTATCGAACGCATTTTGTTCCTTGAAGGTCTGCCCAACTTGCAGGAGCTTGGCAAGCTCATGATCGGTCAGAATGTGCAAGAAATGCTCGAGTGCGACTTGGCGCTGGAGATGATCGCGGTACCGGATTTGCGAGACGCCATCAAGGATTGCGAGGCCTGCGGCGACTTTGGCAGCCGTGATTTGTTCAACAGTATTCTGATTTCAGAAGAAGAGCATGTGGATTGGCTAGAAACTCAACTGGGTCTGATAGAGAAAACGGGGCTTGAGAATTATCTGCAATCGCAAATGGGCGAATAGCCTATAAGTTATCCAAATCTGCCTCGCTGTTGATGTTGACGAAGGCTTCTGGGTTTTCTTTTGCGGGGCATTCAGTCGCGCCCGAGCGCGTATGCCAATCTCTGACAGCGTAGCCACCTGAGCGAATGAAGGAGCCTAAGTCTTCTGCCAAAGATCTGGGCACCAGACACAGCAACGACTGCAGGCGCTCGCCATCGTGTAGCACCCTAGCGCGGTGCCTACCTTCGACCTGCTCAAGTAACGGTTGGTACCACTTAAAGGGCAGAAGCGGCATATCACCCGGACACACCAGTAGCCATGGCGTAGAGCAGGCGATCAAGCCAGCGTAAATACCCACCAGCGGGCCCCGCATGGTGAGTCCAGACTCCACATCCTGAATGACTTTGCCGCGCTGTGCGTAGTCATCGATATTGCGGTTAGCGCTGATCAGCAGCTCTGCCGTTGGTGGCAGGCGGTGGATGACGTAATCCACCATGGGTCTCAGGCCTAGTTCGCCTGCATACGGCACCAATGGTTTATCTCGGTGAGCAAAGCGTCTGCCTTGACCGCCACATAAAACCAGGCTGGAAATGTCGTCGAGTGCGATCATTACTTTTGCCTAAATCGATTTGCGCAAGACTATCATCCTCCTCAGGGCTTTGATTCAATCTCACGACCGGGGAGTCAGTGGTTTGTGGAAGGGAATCAGACGCGATGCAGAAAGACGCAAAGCAAGAAGATACGTTCGATGTGTTGATCATCGGCGCAGGTAGTGCCGGCAGTGCCATCGCCACGCGGGTGAGCGAGAATCCCAACTTGAGCGTTTGCCTCGTTGAAGCAGGACCAGACTACCCACTGCTGGCGGATACCCCCGATGACTTGGTCAACTCCCACAACAACTCCTACACCGCCCACGATTGGGGTTTCGAGTACGAACCAACCCAAGGTCGGAAAGATCGCTTCCCGCGAGGCAGAGTGGTTGGCGGTTCTTCCGCGGTAAATACCACGATAGCCCTGCGCGGCATGCCTGAGGATTACGATGAGTGGGCACAGGCGGGCAATGCTGGCTGGGACTGGGCCAGCGTGCTACCAGCTTTCAAACGCCTAGAACGAGATCTCGATTTCGGTGGCGAGGATTATCACGGTGACAGTGGCCCCATTACGATTCGCCGCTATCCCCATGATGAGATGGAACCGCAGCATCAGGCATTTTTGGATACAGCCACTACCTTGGGTTATCCAGAGTGCGAAGATGCTAATGACCCCAATGGCTATGGGGCGGGCCCTCAGCCCATGAACAAACTGGGCAGGTTGCGCATTTCAGCGGCGGTGGGGTATCTCGCTCCAGCGCGTATTCGGGGCAATTTGCATATCCGACCCGATACCAGCGTGCGTCGGCTGTTATTCGAGGGTAGTCGTTGCACGGGCGCAGAGGTTCAGCCTAGTCATCTGCCCGACGGCGATGCGGTGAGCCGCGTGTCAGCCCGCCTGGTGATTCTTTGCGCCGGCGCGTTGATGTCACCAACGATCTTGCTCCGCTCGGGTATTGGTGCGGTGGGCCAGTTAGCGCAGCTGGGTGTGGATACGGTTAAACATGCACCCGGGGTAGGCCAAAATCTTAGTGATCATCCCGCCTTGGGTGTGATCTGCGAAGTTCGCGATCCGTCCTTGATCGACTTTGACCGACCCATCATACAAACCATCCTGCGTTATACGGCGGAGGGTTCGGATAAGCGCAACGATCTACAGATCGAGCAAATCAGCTTTGCGGGCAGGCCCGGCGGCCCACCTTTATTCATGCTTGCGCCGGTGCTGGAGTATCAGTTCGGACGTGGCGAGTTGACCCTTGCCGATGCAGGGACCTTTACCGCACCCTCAGTGCAAAACCGATTCTGCGAGGACTCTCGTGATGCCAGTCGACTGGCGCGCTGTATGCGCGACGCACTTGCCTTTACGCGGGTTGGTGCGTTGGCCCAGATGATCGAATCGGTGAATTTTCCTGATCCATCCCGGGGCACTGAGTTGGCTGATTTAGAGCAGTTATGCCGCAAGTTCTCAGGTTCTGGCTATCACCCCTGTGGCACAGCGAAGATGGGGCCGGTCGAGGATCCCATGGCAGTCGTTGACGCTATGGGTCGCTGTCATGGTCTAGAACAGTTAGTGGTGGCGGATGCTTCGATCATGCCCTCGGTGCCCAGAGCGAACACCAATCTCACCTGTTTTATGATTGGCGAACGCATCGGCGAGTGGGTACGCACACAACCCGCGAGCTACGGTCTTTGAGGCCGCTGTATTTGTTAGGAGAGCGCGATGAATGACCTGATTTTCAGGCAGGTTCGGATATTAGATGGCAGCGGCAGCGCAGAGTTTATCGGCGACGTCAGCGTGCGCGAGGGCCGCATCAACGAAGTTGGTACGGTTACCGAGCCACTGGCGCCAAGTGGCCGCGAAATAGTCGCCGATGGGGCAGTGCTGTGCCCGGGCTTGATTGATACCCATGCACATGACGACGGCGCTTTTTTTCGTCACCCCGGCATGCAGTTCAAGCTGTCACAGGGCGTTACCACCGTGGTGAGCGGTAACTGCGGATTTTCCGCGATTCCGGCGGACCCCACTAAGGATTCTGTTGCTGCCAGCGGCGGAATCCTTGCGGGTTTAGAAGGCGAGTTCACCGACCTTGATGGCTACTATGCGGCGGCATTGTCACGGCAACCTGCGATCAACAATATGATGTTGGTGGGCCATAACACCGTCCGATCCCTGGTGATGGGCGACAGTAGGAGCGCGCCCAGCGACCTACAGTTACAGGAGATGCAGCGGCATGTAAGCCACGCCATGGAGCAGGGCGCCTGCGGTTTTTCCAGCGGCTTGATTTATCGCCCGGGTCGTTACAGTGACACCGCAGAGGTCACAGAGCTGGCGAAGATGGCCGCACCTTTCGATGCGCTGTACACCACGCATATGCGCAACGAGGGTGATCGCCTCTTGGAGGCAGTCGACGAAAGCCTACAAATTGCCAAAGACAGTGGCGTGCACCTGCATATCTCCCACCACAAAGCAGCAGGCAAGGGAAACTGGGGTAAGGTGCGCGAATCGTTACAGCGGGTCGATACGGCTTTGAGCCGAGGCCAGCCAGTCACTCTGGACGTTTATCCCTACACCGCAGGAAGCGGTCGCATGATCGAGTATTTCAATCTTGATCGGGTGAGCGAGGAACTGGCAGAAGTCGTGCGTATCGCTAGCTGCAAGGCCTTCAGAGAGTATGAGGGGCGCATGTTGGTGGACATCGCAGCTCAGGAGAATATCTCCCTGACGGATTTAGTAATTAAAATTCTCACGGCTCCCCAGGGTGACCGCACTTTGTGCATTCACTTCATCATCGATGAAGCCGATGTTGAAACAAACTTGGCTCATACCGACATGATGGTAGGCAGTGACGGCATTCCCGATTTACGCGGTAAGCCGCACCCGAGATTGTTCGGCACATTCCCTCGCGTGCTTGGTTACTACGTGCGCGAACGGGGGGTGCTGTCCCTGCCTGAGGCAGTGCGGCGCATGACATCGCTCTCGGCGAAAACGTTTGGCCTAGGCGAACGTGGCGAAATTAAGCCCGGCTACTGGGCAGATTTGCTGTTGTTTCGCCCCGACGATGTGATTGACGAGGCCACTTACGACGAGCCGAAAACCGAAGCATCGGGTATTGATCTGGTGGTGGTAAACGGTCAGATCGCGTTGGACTCAGGTCAGCACAGTGGCGTCGGCAGCGGTCAAATGCTGCGCTATCGCCGCAGCCCCTTCGGCCATTAACCGTCGTTACTTGGCGAGCAAAGCCCGAATAATTTCCTGCGGCAGATGCTGCAAAACCTAGTGCACTAATAATGGAGTCCCCATGGCATTTTTAGATCGATCTCTGACGAATCACGTACTGACGCTCACCATGACCAGCCCTGAAACGCGTAATGCGCTGACCGGCCCAGAACAATTTGACGACATTGTTGACGTCTGTCAGGAGATCAATGACAACATGGCCATACGTGCCGTCGTACTTACCGGCGAGGGTAGCGCCTTCTGTGCTGGTGGTAACGTAAAAGATATGCGAGATCGCACCGGCATGTTCAGTGGCGACCCCATGGATCAAGCCGATGCGTACCGTAAGGGCATTCAGCGGATTCCACGGGCGATTTACAGCCTCAATGTACCCATTATTGCGGCAGTGAATGGACCAGCCGTGGGCGCGGGTTGTGACCTTGCGACCATGTGCGATATTCGCATCGCAAGTAGCAAGGCGATGTTTGCCGAAAGTTTTGCCAAGCTCGGTCTTATTCCCGGTGATGGCGGCGCTTGGTTCCTACCTCGAGTCGTCGGTTACTCCAATGCGTGTCTGATGGCCTTCGCGGGAGAACCCGTTAAAGCAGAGGCAGCCCTGCAGATGGGGCTCGTCTCGGAGGTTGTAGAGCCCGAGGCGTTAGTTGAACGCGCGCAAGCACTTGCCGCGGGCATTGCCGCCAATCCACCGCATGCCGTAAGGCTCACTAAGCAGCTTATGCGCGCCAGTCAAAATGCTTCGCTGGATGAACTGCTCGACAAGTCGGCAGGTTATCAAGCGATCTGCCATGCCGAGCCTGATCATCACGAGGCGATTGAAGCGTTTTTTGAAAAGCGCCCGGGCAATTACCGCAGTAATTAGCTGTGAGTTGAGGATCGTCAGTCGAGCCATTTGATCGCGCGAACCAGTTCCTCGTCGAATCCCTCAGACGCGTAGAGTGCCCGTGCACGTGCGTTGCGCGAGAACACGTGTAGGGTCAGTGAAGAGGCGCCCTGCTGACGAACTTTGTCCTCGCAGTGCATCATCAGGCGTTTGCCGAGGCCGGTGCCGCGAGCATTTGGAGCGACGACGATCGCTTCAAGGTGCGCGCTGGGGGCGTGGCTGAGTAGCTCTTCGCGAAGACTCACCATAATGAGGCCCACCACAGTGCCGCCGTCGCGCTCTGCAACATCGATGAAGGAAGAGGGCGCATTGCCGGACAAAATGGTCTTGGCAAGATCCGCGTCTCCGGACCATAGGTCAGCAGAGCTTCGCCTGATTGGAATATCAAAGTCAGCCAGATAAGGGAGCAGGGTTAGGATCTGCGACTCGTCCTCTTTGCTTGCGCCTCGAATCGTGAATTGGGTGTGGGAAGGTGGAGTGGACATAGTCTTCGCTCGAAGCTGGGTTGGTGTGTAATTATGGCACCTGATCCATTGCGAAACGTAATAACCGTGGCGATTGCCGCCGGCAAAGAGCGAATGAGTTCATGAGTATTGCTAGTCCAGCCAATCAGTTTTTCAGTCAGCGCACGGCCATTACCCTAGTCATCGCAAATATGGTCGGGACTGGAGTATTTACCAGTCTTGGTTTTCAGCTGCTGGATATTCAGCAGGGCGGCATCATCTTATTGCTGTGGTTGATTGGTGGCATCGTCGCGTTCTGTGGCGCGCTTTGCTACGCAGAGCTTGGTGCGGCGTTGCCGCGTTCTGGAGGGGAATACAATTTTCTCAGCCGTATCTATCACCCCGGCGCTGGCTTCGTTTCGGGCTGGGTATCGGTCACCGTGGGTTTTTCCGCTCCTACTGCGGCGGCAGCGATCACCGCGGGAACCTACCTGAAGTCAGTCTTTCCCGATTTGTCTGTCGTGATCACCAGCGTAGCACTGGTGGTGGCGGTAGGCGCCGTGCACTTGGGAGCGCGAAGTGGTTCTAGTGTTTTTCAGCAGGCGTTTACCGGCGTCAAAATTCTGCTGATCATCGCCTTTATGGTTGCCGCCTTGTGGCAGGTCGAAAGTCTGCAGCAGATTGCGTGGCTGCCTGAAAGCTCGGATCTCGCGCTCATAGGCTCAGGCGGTTTTGCTGTGGCACTGATCTATGTGAACTATGCCTATACCGGATGGAATGCAGCCACCTACTTGAGCGGTGAAGTTGACAATCCCACGCGAAATTTGCCGCGCATTTTGATGATCGGCACGGCGGCGGTGACGCTACTTTACTTGGCGTTGCATATTATGTTCCTGTCCGTAGCTCCTATGGAGGCAATGGCGGGCAAAGTAGAAATTGGCTACGTCGTGGCCGACTACGCGTTTGGTTCAACGGGAGCCGCATTGGTGGGCGGCATGCTGGGCATATTGCTAATCTCAACCGTGAGCGCGATGTTGCTGGCTGGGCCGCGGGCCTTACAGGTGATGGGCGAGGACTTTCAAACCTTCGCCGTGTTGTCCAAAACGACTAAAAGCGGCATACCTGCGGTGGCGGTTATCGCCCAAATATCGCTAACCGTTGTGCTTATCGTCTCCTCCAGCTTTGAACGAATTATTGTGTTTTCTGGCGCCATATTGGCGCTAAATTCGCTGCTAACCGTGGTTGGCGTGCTGATACTACGCTGGCGCGAGCCAAACCTACCCAGGCCATTCACTATGCCCTGGTATCCCATACCCATGGTGGTTTACGCGGTGATCATATTCTGGACCTTGGTTTATCTGGTGATGGCGCGTCCGTTGGAAGGGCTCATGGCCTTGGTGCTTATCGTCTCGGGTGGGGCGGTCTACTGGCTTACCAGTCGGCGCGAGACTTCTGGTTCTCAGGATCTGGGTGCGTGATGTCCCCAGCCTAGTGCTGGCACGGCGCGGATCACGGGGTTAGCATTTCCAGTTCAAAAACAAAAACGCAGGGGGTTGTATGTCTGATCAAGAACAGATGATTGAATCGCACGAGGGCGGAATTACCACATTGACCTTGAATCGACCGGAGGCGCGCAACGCCATGACCGGTGAGATGATTCAGAGTTTGTTAGAGGCGTTGCCGCGACTGGCCCAAGACAGTCAGGTGCGCTGTATTGTATTAACCGGTGCGGGCGGGGCCTTTTGCGCGGGTGGTGATGTCAAAGGGTTCGCTTCTGGCGCTGCTGGCGGTGGTCTGCCGCCCAGCCAAGAAGAGCGCATTGCAGGTCTTCGCGGTGGCTTTGAAGTCTCCAAACTGCTGCATGAAATAGCCAAGCCAACGTTGGCGGCCATTCCCGGCGCTGCTGCCGGTGCGGGGCTGTCCATGGCACTCGCCTGTGATCTCCGTGTCGCCCTGAGTAGCGCTAAGTTGACCACGGCCTTCGCCAAGGTTGGACTGTCTGGCGATTATGGTGTGTCGTACTTTTTGCCCTATTTGGTGGGTCAAGCGAAAGCTCGAGAGCTGCTCTTTACGGCACCAGTGATCACCGGCCAACAAGCCTACGAATTTGGTCTGGTTAATCAGGTGGCAGATGCCGACGGTTACGAGGCCATGGTCGGTGAAACTGCCGCACAACTTGCCGCCATGCCAACCGTGGCGCTGGGTTATATGAAGGGTAACTTGAATGCCTCCTATACCGGTACGCTGAGCCAAGCACTAGATCGTGAAGCCGCGGGCATGGCCCGCTGCTTTACTACCGACGATCACAAAAACGCCGCCAAGGCCTTTGTCGAGAAGCGCGCACCGGAATTTCACGGCCGCTAGATGGCAAGTGGGGGAAGTGCTTGGGGCTCGAGAAGCGGATTCATTCTGGCGTCTGTTGGGTTTGCCGTTGGGCTCGGCAATATCTGGCGCTTTCCCTACGTTACCGGTGAGAACGGTGGCTCGGCCTTCGTTCTCATTTATCTCCTGTGCGCATTTGGCATCGGTGTGCCAATTCTCATGGCCGAGTTCTTGCTCGGCCGCCGCGCTCAGCGCTCGCCACCCTTTGCCATCGCCGCAGCCGCGCAGGAATCTGGGCTTAGCGTTCGATGGTCTTGGGTCGGTAATCTAACGATTCTCACAGCCTTTGGCATTTTGATGTCCTATGCCGTGGTCGCCGGCTGGGTGCTCTATTATTTCTATCTTGCCCTGACCGGCGAGATGCTGGCGTCATCGGCGACACAAGCTCAGCTTACTTTTGGTGAGTTGTTGGCGGATCCGCTTATGCTGGTTTTTTGGGGCGCTGTGGCGCTGCTCAGCGCGGCGCTGATCATTGCTGCCGGTGTTCAGCAAGGCATTGAGCGTGCCGTGAAAATACTCATGCCCATGCTGTTTGGTCTGTTGCTGCTGCTCATGGTGTTCAATGTGTTCACTGGGGGCATGCCCCAAGCGCTCGATTACCTATTTACGCCTGATTTTTCGAAGGTAGACGGCTCAACATTTCTCGCGGCGCTGGCGCAGGCATTCTTTTCGATTGGCGTCGCCATGGCCGGCATGATGATGTTTGGGGCCTATCTGCCGAAGACCATATCTATCGCCCAGTCCGCGGTGATCATCGTCGCTGCCGACACGGCAGTTGCGTTGCTGGCCGGCTTGGTCATTTTTCCCATGGTGTTCCATAACCACCTAGACGTTGGCGCAGGCACAGGCCTCATTTTTCAAACCTTGCCAGTGGCCTTTGCTCGCATGGACGGCGGAGCAGTTGTCGGTGCAGTATTTTTTTTGTTGCTCTGTGTAGCGGCGATTACCTCCATCGTTGGCCTGTCGGAACCAGTGACCGGTTATGTGGCAGAACGCTGGCAACTGACCAGACGCCGAGCGACGTTGGCCATGTTTGGCACGCTGTTTCCATTTACGGTGATCAGTGCGCTGACCTTTAGTACTTGGAGCCCAGTGCGCCTGGCAGGGCAATCGCTAGACTATTGGATAGAGTACCTGCCCAATCAGGTGATGCTGCCGGTTGGGGGGCTGCTGATCGCAACCTTTGTGGCCTGGCGGCTTGCGCCGGACATCAGCGCAAACGAGCTAAATTTCGCCAACCCCATAGCGTTTTCGGTGTGGGCTCGCCTCATGCGCTTGGTGGTGGTTCCTGCAGTTTTTGTCATTCTCTTCACTGGTCTGTAGCGGCGCTGCTGTAGACTGACATCGCGCGATCACCGCCTGCTGAACGTTAAAAGGATTTCTTATGCAGCTGACCTATCGAGGCAGCGTCAACCGTTGGGAGTGTGACGAAAACGATCATCTCAACGTGCGTTTTTGTGAGCACAAACTGTATCAAGCCTTACTGTCTGGCTTACTGGCCAATGGCTGTGTCGACAGTGAGAGCGTGCCAAGCCTGCCGGCGAAGATAGCGCGGCAACATATACGGTTTCAGGCCGAGTCCCGCATTGCCGCACCCTTGGGCGGATATTTTGCGGCTGTGGCGGGTGAAGAATTTCAGGTGCTGGTTGAGCTTCGCAACGAGGTCAGTGGCGTGGTTGCATGCTCAATGCTGTGTACGTTTGCTGATCAAGGCATTGCAGCAAGACTGCAAGCACTAGCGGATCGCGTGAAACCTGAAGACATTGGTCATGCGTGGCCAAGGGGTATTCGGCGCAATCTAAATCTACACAGCCTGACTCTTGATGAGGCACTCGAGCTGGGTTTTCGGGTTATTGGTGCAGGTGTGATTGAGCCTGACGAATGTAGCGCGCAAGGCTTGTTGGTGCCCCATCACTGTATGGGCCGTATCTCAGATTCAATGCCGCATTTGTGGGGCGCTGTGTTTCCCGAGAGCCAAGCCAGCGAGGAGGAAGGTGGCGCGGTGGTAGAATTTCGCCGCAGCTACGACGAAATGTTTATGGCGGGAGACGCCTATCAAGTGGCTTCCGGCATTGTTGAAGTTGGCGCTCGGGTGCAGTCATTTGCCCATCTGATGTTTAATCTGCGCACGGGCAGGTGTTGCGTCAATGCGCAAGCTGTGTCGTTAAGAATGGACCTGAAGGCTCGCAAGGCCATCACCATGAACGAGGCAGCCTTGGCCAGACTCGAAGCGCAGAGAATCCAGCTACCCAACCAGTGACGATGGAGCAATGCGGAATTGTCATGAATATTTATGAAGAACATCTTGATGCTAACGCGGCAAACTTTGTGCCGTTGTCGCCAATTTCCATGCTGCGCCGAGCCGCCATGGTTTATGGCGATAAACCCGCGGTGTGCTACGGCGAGCGCAGGCTCAGCTGGCGCGAGGTCTTTTATCGCAGCGTCAATGTGGCGGCGGCCCTCAATGCTCGAGGTATCGGCAAGGGCGACACGGTGGCCATCGTCAGCGCCAATATTCCAGAGATGTTTGAAGCCCATTACGCCATTCCTATGGCCGGAGCCGTGCTCAACGCCATCAACATTCGGTTAGACGCGGCGACCATTGCCTTCATCCTTGAACATGGCGAAGCCAGCATGGTGATCGTCGATAAGGAATTCGGTCCGGTCACCGACGAGGCGCTGGCGCTAATGTCGCATCAGCCAACAGTGATTCATATCGACGACACCGACTACGACGGCGGCAAGCTGCTGGGTGAAGAAAGTTACGAAGCTCTGGTAAATCAATGCCCAGTCGATGTCGGGCCGCTGAACGCGCTGGATGCCAGTGCCTATTTGCCTGCAGATGAGTGGGATGCCATTGCGCTGAATTACACCTCCGGCACTACGGGCAATCCAAAGGGCGTGGTGTATCACCATCGCGGCGCTTACTTGAATGCTGTTTCTAATGCGCTGACTTGGGAAATGGGAGAACACCCGGTGTATCTGTGGACTCTACCCATGTTTCATTGCAATGGCTGGTGCTTTCCATGGACCTTGGCGGTGAATGCGGGAACGTCGATTTGTTTGCGCCAGGTGCGCGAAGATGCGGTCTACGAGGCGATTGGCCGATTTGGTGTGACGCATTTCTGTGGCGCGCCAGTGGTGCTTAACACACTGCTCAACGCACCTGAGGCGTTAAAACAACTGGTGACAAAGCCTGTTAAAACCATGACGGCAGGCGCCGCGCCTCCGGCTGCGATTATTCAGGGCATGCAAGCACAAGGTGTAGATGTCACCCATGTGTATGGTCTGACCGAAACCTACGGGCCGGTGACGCTCTGTGCTTGGCGAGACGATCTGTGGGGCGGGCTTGATGCCAGTGCTCAATCCAGCTTAAAGGCTCGGCAAGGTGTTGGTGGGCAAATGCTCGAAGGGTTAATGGTGGCTGACCCACAAACCCTCGAGCCGGTACCTCAAGATGGAGCCACCATTGGCGAAGTGATGATGCGCGGTAACAATGTGATGAAGGGGTATTTGAAGAACCCCGCAGCGACCGCGGAGTCATTTGCAGGCGGCTGGTTTCATTCCGGCGATTTGGCGGTATGGACTGAAGACGGTTACATACAAATCAAAGATCGCTCTAAGGACATCATCATTTCTGGTGGAGAAAATATCTCCAGCATCGAAATCGAAGACCTGTTGTTTAAGCATCCGGCCATTCTGGAGGCCGCCGTGGTCGCCAAACATGACGACAAGTGGGGGGAGACGCCTTGCGCCTTCGTGACATTGAAAAGCGCTGAGAGCTTGAGCGATGCAGACGTCATCGCTTATTGCCGGGATAACTTAGCCCGATTCAAAGTACCCAAAAACGTGGTTTTTACCGAGCTTCCTAAGACATCGACCGGCAAGGTGCAGAAATTTGCGCTGCGTGAGATGGCGGAAGCGCTCTAGTGTCTAAACAAGCCATCTTGGCCATGGCCTTAATTGGATTGGTGATTGCGGCATTCACCCTACCGATTGTTGACTGGCTCGCCGCGTTCTTTGCGTGGGTGCAGGCCAATCCCGCTATCGCTTGGGCGGTATTCATCGTTTTTTATGTTGGCGCCGTAGTGCTCATGCTGCCGGGCAGCATACTGACCTTGGCTGCCGGTTATTTGTTCGGTTTAGGCTATGGATTTGCCATTGTATCCTTTGCCAGTACGGTAGGAGCGACCTGCGCATTCTTGGTGGGGCGCTTTTTCGCCAGAGAGTGGGTGGCCGGAAAACTTTCCGCCATGCCGCGTTTCTCAGCACTAGACCGTGCCGTGGGAGCGCGCGGTGCTGCGGTCGTACTGCTGACCCGATTGTCCCCAGCCTTTCCGTTCACCTTGCTCAACTATGCGCTAGGCCTGACCCAAGTGCCTTTAAAAACCTATGTGCTGGTGTCTTGGCTGGGCATGATGCCCGGTACCTTGCTGTATGTGTATTTGGGATCCATTGCGCAGAATTTGACCGCGGTATTCAGTGGTGAGCTCGCCGAGTCGCCGGTTGGCAATACCTTGCTGTATCTTGGCTTGGCAGCCACGCTGGTGCTCACTGTTTTGATTACTCGCTTTGCCAGTGGCGCCCTGGATCAACACTTAGACCCATCAAATGCAGCCGATGAGAAGGTCTCACCATGAATACGCAATCCTATCCTGGCGCAGAATTTGACGACACCGCTTGGGGTTTATTGAGTCCAACGGACTATGAAAATCCGCAGCCGCAGTCTCGCTATCATTTGGTGGTGGTAGGGGCGGGGCCTGCTGGCCTGATCAGCGCCATTGGCGCTGCGGGCCTGGGTGCCAAGGTGGCGCTTGTTGAGCGGCATCGCATGGGTGGCGATTGTTTGAACGTAGGCTGCATGCCATCTAAGTCGTTGCTGGCTTTCAGCAAGCTCCCAGATGCCGATTTCCAGCAAGCGTTCGCATGGCTGCGCGAAGTTCGCGCCGGGATCGCGCCCCACGATTCCGTCGAGCGTTATACCGAGGCCGGGGTTGATGTGTTTCTGGGTTCGGCGGGTTTTAACACTGGGGGGCAAATCTGTGTCGACGACATGCCGCTAAATGCTCGCCGTATTGCCCTGTGCACCGGTGCTAGCGCCGCCATCCCGCCCATTCCTGGCTTGATTGAGGCACGGCCACTGACCAACGAAACGGTATTCGATCTGCCCGCCCCGCCAAAATCGCTAGCGATTCTTGGTGCAGGAGCCATTGGCTGCGAGTTGGCTTTAGCATTTTCTAAACTTGGCGTAAGGGTTTCGCTGTTTGAAATGGCAGAGCGTGTGCTGCCGCAAGAGACACCCTTGGCCGGTCAAGCAGTGGCTATGGCGCTGCAATCTGCAGGTGTTACTTTGTACTTAGGGCAAGGCGTTAGCGCGGTGAAAGGTGAAGGTACCATTGTTGTTGGTGATCAAGAGATTGTTTGCGAACGCATTTTGGTGGCGCTAGGGCGCAAACCCAATACCCAAGAGCTCAATCTCGATGCAGCCGGTGTAGCGCTAGACGAACAAGGTTTCGTGGTCACCAATGCGAAACTGCAAAGCACTAACAAGCATATCTTCGCTGCCGGCGACTGTACTGCGCGCCAACAATTTACGCATCATGCCGATGCGCAAGCGAGAGCGTTGATTCAAAACGCGCTGTTCGCACCAACGGCAAAGGTCGATGGACTGATTGTGCCGCACTGTACCTACACCGATCCTGAGGTTGCCAGCGTTGGCGCAAATCCTCATAGCCTGCAAAAGTCAGGAATCGCTTTTGACCGATTCGAGTTTGATCTCAGCGACCTAGATCGCTCCCGGGCGGATCCGGCTATCAAGTCACGGCCGGTTCAACATGCCGAGGTATACACCCAGCAGGGCACGGATAAGATTCTCGGTGCAACAATCATTGGTCACGACGCAGGGGAACTGCTAGCGCCAATTTGTCTGATGATGAGTAATGGTCTCGGCCTGTCAGCCGCGCAGAGAACGATCTTCAGTTACCCCACCAGAAGTGAGTATCTGAAGCGATTGGGCGATGCCTACAACCGCGGTCGCATGACACCGACGGTGGCAAAGCTCTTTCAATGGTGGCTGCGCAGAACGCTTTGACGATGTCGACAACACAGGGAGTGTAGAAAGTGACCCAGCAGCAAGGCCTGATTATCGTCGTTCTGACACTATTGGCTGCCTGTTCAAGTGATGAGCCAACGACGCCGTATGCGCCGACTGGCAACCAATACCAATTCATGACCGAGTATCTAGAGCCGGCATCTGATGTCATTTGGAGCTCAGCGGGCTCTATCATTACTCATGAGGGTGAAGTTGATTTGCGGCCAACCACAGACGAGGGCTGGCAAAAAGTGGCGCATGCGGCGACGGTGGTTGCCGAAGGGGGCAATCTGATGATGATGCCGGGTCTGACAAATGGCGAAGCGGATTGGAACGAGTATGCGCAGGGTTTAACCCGTGCTGCACTGCTGGCCAGATCCGCAGCTCAGGCCCAAGACGCTGAGGCGCTGTTTGCCGCAGGCGGGGCGATCTACAATGTGTGCCGTGCTTGTCATAACAAGTACATGGAGCAAGATGAATTCCAGTAATCACAGCCCAGCTGCCTTGTTGCGGCTCTGCATTGGTGCCCTCATTGCGGCAGTGCTGGCCATGGTGCTGTTTGTTCTACCTGCCGAGTACGATATCGATCCCACTGGCCTCGGTGAGACCATGGGTATTAAGGGTATGTCGGGCTATCAGGTTGGCGCGCTCACCACGCAAAGCTCTGGTGTACATGAAGATCGTGCAAGCTTTTGGTTGGCGCCCTTTGAATCCGTTGAGTACAAGTACACGCTCGCCGAAGGTCAAAGCATGGTATTTGATTGGCGCGCCGTCTCTGCTCTGCCTGCAGACGTTATCTTTGAGATGCACAGTGAGATCGATGCAGATCCTGATCAATCGGTGACATTTGAGATGAGTCGAGGCGATGCCCAGCGAGGTACATTCGTGGCGCCGTTCAGCGGGGTGCACGGTTGGTACTGGGAGAATAGGGGTGTGGGCGAAGTTGAAGTGGTGTTAGAAGCCACAGGTTTCTTCACCCACGGCACCACCTACGGACCTAGCGGCGCCTCTACCAAGGTCATTGATGAAGGCGCGAACTAGGCGTTAGTGCAGCAGGAGTCTGCGCTGCGACGAACTTAGGCGACTCGCTCAATGAGGGTGCCAGTACCCAAGCCGCCCCCACAGCACATGCTGATCAACCCATAGCGACCTTCAGTACGCTGCAGCTCATGTACCGCCTTCGTCACTAGGATGCAGCCTGTGGCACCCAGCGGATGACCCAGAGCAATGGCGCCGCCGTTGGGATTTACCTTGGCCATATCCGCGCCTACGGTTTTCGCCCAGGCCAACACCACGGAAGCGAAGGCCTCGTTGACTTCGAATACGTCGATATCGCCAATATTCAAGCCGGTCTGCGCGAGCATCTTTTCGGTGGCTGGAATAGGACCTTCTAGCATCATGACCGGGTCGCAACCAACCAGCGCAGAAGCCCGAATGACCGCGACAGGGGTGAGACCCAGTTCTGCGGCTTTGGCTGCGCTCATCATCAACACAGCAGCCGCGCCGTCGGCAATTTGCGAAGAGGTGCCCGCGGTATGTACGCCATCTTCCCTCGCCACACTCTTAAGCCCTGCCAGTGCTTCAAGACTGGTTTCGCGTGGCACTTCATCCGTAGTAACACTCAATATCGTATCTGTGCGCTCGAACTCTTCGTCCATCTCTGGCGCTTCGATGGGGATAATTTGCGAGTCAAAATGACCGTTTTCAATCGCCGCCTTGGCACGCATTTGCGACTGCAGTCCAAAGCTGTCGGTATCGCTCCTGGTCAATTGATACTTCTCCGCCAGACGCTCTGCCGCCTCGAATTGGCTGGTAAATTCGCGTTGCTCAAAATAGCTACGTCCAACAGGTTTACCCATTTTCTTGTTAGCAGGAATGGCGTCGCTACCGATGGGCACCCGCGTCATGTTCTCGACGCCACAGGCCATCACTACATCCGCAGCGCCAGAGCTGATGATGTTGTGGGCAAGCGTCGTCGACTGTTGAGACGATCCACACTGCGAGTCGATGGTGATGCAAGGTGTTTCAATGGCACCGCCATTCGCCAGCCACGCTGTGCGCGTAATGTTCATACCCTGTGAAGCGAGCTTATTGACGCAGCCGCCAACCACTTGGTCCACATGAGCGGATTCTAGGTTGTTGCGCGCTAACAGCTGCATCATCACCTGACCGAGCATGTCGGCTGGATGCGCTCCGCCTATGCTGCCGCCCTTGCGGCCAACCGCTGATCGCGCTGCATCGATAATGACGACGTCTTCCATACTGGTTCCCCTTTTTTCTCGTGAACAATAAATAGGTGTGAGTTCGGCCTAGGCCTCGTTTCGGGCATGCCAATGTTGAATACGTGTTGCTGTCTCAGGTCGCGGACGTTCGTCCGGCTTGCTCGCTGCACTGCCAAGATAGATAAAACCGGCGATGTCTTCGTGGTCGCCGATCTCGAAAAGCGACTGCACATGGGCGTCATAGGTATACCACTCGGTCAACCACTGTGCGGCAAAGCCAGCCAAACTGGCGGCGACGAGCAGATTTTGACATACCGCCCCAGCAGACAGAATCTGTTCCCACTCTGGAATTTTATGCTCTGGCGCCCGTTCACTGAGTACGGCAATGACGACTGGAGCGCGCAAAAAACGGTTCCTCTCAAAACTGATTTGCGCTTCGTTGGCCTCTGGGTGCAGCGACTGCCAGCGGGCAGCCAACACGTCACCGAATGCAGCGCGCTCAACTCCCGAAAAAATCACCAAACGCCATGGCCCCAGTTTGCCGTGATCGGGCACTCGCAGAGCAGTGGTCAAAATCGTTTGCAGTGTCGCCGCGTCAGGACCGGGCTCCGTGAGGTCCATGGCTTTGACGGAGCGTCGGCCGCTGATTCGTTCCAATGCATCGGGTAGAGGGCGTTCAGGGTACACAGCGTTTCCTATCAAAATGGAGGCCAAAGTGTAGCGAAAATCGCTGCCAATCTCTGGTGTTTCAAGTGCGCTGCAACTGGGTGACAACGTCTCAGCGCTTTGCTCCAATACAGCCAATCAAAAGAACGAGGGAGAGGGGATGAACTTGCAAGGAAAGAAGGCGCTGGTATTCGGCGGCACATCTGGCATTGGCCTAGCCACCATCAAAATGCTGCAGGCGGAAGGGGCAAGTGTTGTTGCCATCAGCCGAAATCCTGACAAGGCTGGCGATATCGCCGGAGTAGAACTCGCGGCCTGTGACGTACGCGATGAAGCTGCTCTCGCAAACCTTTTTGCTGCCCACGCACCCTTCGATGTGCTGATTTCCGCGGCCACTGGCGGCGAGCGAGCAGCAGGCCCTTTTTTGCAGATGGACTTAGCGGGCTATCGGGCCTCCTTCGACAAACTCTGGGGTTATACCAATGTGGTGCGACTCGGTGCAGAGCACCTCAGCGATGATGGCAACATTGTGCTGGTATCAGGTGCACCCGCTCGCCGTGCGAAGCCCGGTCAAGCGGCCATCGCCTCGGTGGGCGGTGCAGTTGAACAGTTCGTGCGCGCAGTCACCGCCGAGCTTGCCCCGAAGCGCATTAACGTGGTGAGTCCGGGGGTCATCGACACGCCCATGTTCGGTAACGATGCAGACGCTCGGGCAAAGATGCTTGGTGGCGCGACGGCCAAGAACCTGATTCCCAGAGCAGGCACCCCGGAGGAAGTGGCAGAAGGCATCATGTTTGTGGTGAAAAACGAGTTCGTCACGGGCACCACGATTGATGTCGATGGCGGCTGGATACTCAGCTAGACGCGATGCCGGATTACAGCGTAGCGGTCTGCGCTTCAACACCCAGGTAAAGTCGGCCTACCGTCTCCAACGTGCTGGGTGCGACCATAATGTGCTGGGACGTCATATGCACATCACGGAAATGGCGCTGCAGCGCCGAATCGGCATAAACCGCGCTACCCCCGCCTAGGGTGTACATGGCGTCGACGGTCTTAATACTGGCCTCCACCGCATGGGTGGTTGCCAGACGAATGTCGCGGCGCTGATCAATGCTCACTTTTTCGCCGGCCTGGGCGACCAGCCAAGCTGCTTCGATGGACTGATAGTAGAAAGCTCGAGCGCTGCGCAGGGCGGCTTCCGCCCGCGCCACTTCTAAATGCGAGTGGGCACGATCGGCCAGTGTGGCCGTGCTATTGATGCGCCTTTTACTTTGCGCAAGTCGCACCAGTTCATCGATGGCGGCGCGGGCGATGCCTAGGGCCACAGCGCCAATGCCGATGGCCAGCAGGGTAAATTGGGGAAACTGGTAGAGCGAGGTGCGCGGCGGCCGGTTGCCGTCATAACCCACAATATGGCTCTCTGGCAGCGTGAGATTCTTAACTTCATAGTCTGTACTGCCAGTACCTTGAAGACCTGATACATGCCAAGTGTCTAAGAACTCGACTTGCTCGGCAGGCATCAAAATCATGTGTTGACTGGGCTTGTCAGCGCCAACGTCGACGAGGCAACCACCCAGTATCCAGTCTGCATTTTGGGTGCCTGACCCCCATTGCCAGCGACCCTCCACCGTCACCTCGCCAGCTTTGACTGTCGCTTTGCCAGAGGGTGCGAAAACGCCAGCGACCATGGTGTTAGGGTGACTAAAGATAGTTCGCGCTGTGTCCTGGGGAATGCTACCCAGCGTTGATCCGCTGGTGGCGGCAATAAAGGCAACCCAGCCGCAGGCGGCATTGCCTTGGGCGAGACGCTCGAAAATCTTCGCACCAACGAGGGGAGAGGCCTCCAGACCGCCTAAGTGTTCAGGTACGAATAGCCGATAAAAGCCCGCTTGCGCCATGGCGTCGCTGGCGTCTTGGCTTAATCGGCGGGCCTGATCAAATTCTACCGCACGATCTGAAAAGGCGTCGCTCAACTGGGCGGCAGTAGCCAGCAACTCGATGTCGGTTGGGTTTATCTGAGTTTGGGTCATGCCAGCATCCTCGTGTCGCGCAGTTCTTACACATATTTCTTACGCATGTTTTGCACACGTATTTATGCTTGTGCATAAGTCTCTCGTCAGACCGTCGAGCCTAACCAATAGGCCGCGAGTTGTATGCCGATGAGCATAAATCCACCGACCATGATGAACCAGTTGGCCACCAGTGCTTGGGTGGCAAAGGTCGAACGGCGCTGCCAAGCAAAAACCGCGACAACGATTGCCGACAAGGCCAGCAGTTGGCCAAACTCAACGCCCAGATTGAACGCCAGTAGATTGACCAGCAGGCCTTCTTCGGGGAGCGAGATTTGCTGGAGTTTGGTGGCGAGTCCAAGGCCGTGACAGAGCCCAAAGGCAAATACTGCGGCGCGGGTATCAATGCCAAAGTGCCAATTGCGCTGCTGGGCTAGGTTTTCCAGCGCCTTGTAAACCACAGACGAGCCGATGATGGCATCCACCAAATAGGGGTTGGCGTTGGTCTGCAACATGACGCCGACAATCAAAGTTAGGCTATGGCCGAGCGCGAACAAGCTCACATAAACCGCGACGTCGCGAAAACTACGCAAAAAGAACACAACGCCGGCTAAAAACAATAGGTGATCTAGGCCGGTGACCATGTGTTTGGCGCCGAGATAGAGGTAGGGCCAAAAAACCACGCCAGACTGGGCCTGTAAAAACGCCGCATCACTGGTGTCGACGTTATGTGCCATGGCCTGCTCGCTACAGAACAGGATGAGGGCTAGAAGAGCAGTAAACGCTGCGGGCACAGCGTGGCGTTGCAGGGCGAGAAACCGCGGGGTCATTAAAGTCGTTGATTGAATTCGATCATGTTGCCGCTGGGATCGTGGGTAAAGAACTGGCGGCAAACCCCTGGGATTTCACGAATGTCAGAAGGAGCAAATCCTTCATTGAACAAAGCGCTATGAACTTCATCGGCATCGTTGACGGCAAAGGCAAAGTGTTGTTCTTTTACCGGATCACCACTGTCGATACCAAGCAGGTGTATTTCCTGTTCACCCGCTTGAATCCAAGCGCCAGGAAAACCCAAGTCAGGTCGGTCTAACACTTCCAGATTCAGTACTCCAACGTAGAAAGCTACGGCGGTATCGACATCTTTCACATTGATGGAAACATGGTGAATGCCTTGAGTGCTGATCTTTGCTGCTTTTGACATAACTTGGGTTGTCCTACTGTCTTTGACTCAGCCCTGCAGGCTGGCGAAGCTCTTGCCCTCGGCGACCAACTTCTCGAGCAGTGGCGCCGGCTTCCAGATGTCGCCGCCATATTCGGCTTCGAATTTCTTGATGTCCGCCAAGATATTGTCGAGACCAATTTGGTCTGCCCAGAACATTGGCCCGCCGGTGACCTCTGGAAAGCCGTAGCCATTGATGTAGACGATATCGATATCGCAGGGACGAATGGCGATGCCATCTTCCAAGATTCGAGCACCTTCATTGATCATCGGATACAGGCAACGCTTGAGTACTTCATCGTCATCGATAGGACGGCGTTCGATGCCTAGCTCTGCAGAGGTTTCTTCGACAATCTGTACGACCTCGGGATCCGCTGTGCCGGCGCGGCTGCCCTCTGGGTAAATGTAGTAACCGCGACTGGTCTTTTGGCCATAGCGATCCATCTCACACAGTTTGTCTGCGACGCGAGCGGTGATTGGTACGTCCTCGGGCTTAATGCCATTGAGCTTGCGTGCACGCCAGCCCAAATCAAGTCCGACCAGATCGTTCATTTGGAATGGGCCCATGGGCATGCCGAAACCGAGGATCGCGTTATCAACCTGATAGGGGGTCGCACCTTGCAGAATAATCTCGCCTGCTTGACGGGTATAGCCTGCGAGCATGCGGTTGCCGATAAAGCCAGGGGCGTTGCCAGACAACACCGCGATCTTATTCAGCGTACGACCGAGTTTCATCGAGGTAGCAATGACTTCCTTGCTCGTGTTTTCGCCGCGAACCACTTCGAGCAGTTTCATCACATTGGCCGGGCTGAAGAAGTGCAGGCCGATCACGGCTTCGGGTCGGCTGGTGGCTGCCGCCATCTTATCGATGTCCAGCCCCGACGTATTGCTGGCCAGCACAGCACCGGGCTTCGCCACAGCGTCCATTTTCTTGAAGGTTTCCACCTTGACGTCGATATTTTCGTAGATGGCTTCGATGATCACATCGACGTCAGAAATATCGGCATAGTCTGTGGTGCCTCGAATCAGCGACATGCGCTTATCGACTTCCTCCGCGCTCATGCGACCGCGCTGAACTTGGATGTCGTAGTTTTTCTTGATGACGCCCAAGCCGCGATCGAGCGCTTCCTGGTTCATTTCCACCGAGATGACGGGAATTCCAACATTGAGAAAGGACATGGCGATGCCGCCGCCCATGGTGCCGCAGCCAATGACGGCCGCGCTGGCGATATCTAGGGTCGCTGTATCCTTCGGTACATCAGGGATTTTGGCCACTTCGCGTTCTGAGAAGAACATATGAATCAGTGACTCGCGCTGGGGGTGACTTAGACACTTGGCGAAACATTCTTGTTCAACTGCGAGACCCGCATCGAAATCGCCGAGGTTCACTGCCGCCTCGACACATTGCACGATCATTTCTGGGGCAAAGCGCTTGCGCATTTTGCGGGCCGCATTTTTCCGTGCGTTGTCAAAAATCTCGGCATTGTCGCGTGCTTGTCTGACAATATCTTCTTCATCGCGAATGCGGCGAATTGGGCTGCCCTTGGCGATAAGGTCGGCGGCGTAGGCGAAGCCTGCTTCGACGATATCACCTTCCGCGAGCTGATCGGCAATGCCCATCTTAACCGCCGCAGGGCCCGGAATCGGGTCACCAGAAAGTATGAAGTCGAGCGCTTTTTCAGCGCCGATCAAACGCGGTAGTCGCTGGGTCCCACCGGCGCCCGGCAACAAACCCAGCTTCACTTCTGGCAGACCGACAGGCGCAGACGGGGCGATCACACGGTAATGGCAGCACAGCGCGACCTCTAGACCACCGCCGAATGCTGTACCGTTAATGGCAGCGACGATAGGCTTGCTGCTGTTGTCCATGGCGGTCAGGCAGTCGTGCAGGCTTGGGCCCTCACTCTTACCACCAAACTCTGAGATGTCCGCACCGGCAATAAAGGCGCGTCCCGCCCCAGTGAGCACGATGGCCGCCACCGCATCATCCGCAAGTGCTTGACTCAGGCCATCGTGCAGTCCCTGCCGAACCCCCGAGGAAAGAGGATTAACGGGCGGGTTGTCGATGGTCATTAACGCGACATTGCCACGCACTTCATAATGTACGGTTCCTTTCATATTGCTCCCCTGAAAATAGATTTTGCTGAGTTATTGGCGGTTGGTTGAATCAGCGCGAAAGTGTGCCCCAACTGGCCCCTGAAACCCAGTAGCAGCGGCGATCAACCAAGCGAATTTGTGTTTGTCGAAAACGTCCAGCTGATCCAGCGTTCTTAATCCTTAGCGTTTTGTGTAAGTTAACCGAATGTGCAACGGCCACCCTTATGAACGCATCGCCAGTTTTTGATTTTCATTGCCATAGCCTGTGTTCTGATGGTGCGTTATCGCCTCAAGCATTGATTGAGTTGGCGGCAGAACGAGGTTTGCAACAGCTGGCTATTACCGATCATGACACAACCGCTGCTTATACCCAGCAGCTCAGCGATCATGCTACGGGAGCACGGCTCACCCTTGTCACTGGATGCGAGCTGTCTTGTTTATGGCAGCGCCGCGGTATTCACGTTGTAGGGCTAAACATCGATCCTATGC
>ERZ802822.541-NODE-541-length-26016-cov-14.077451_pt1 | contig 26016 bp, 33 predicted proteins | sample MGYA00345649_ERZ802822 | MGnify/ENA primary metagenome ERZ802822 (study PRJEB30503, sample SAMEA104212359) | marine metagenome | biome: Westerlies Biome; feature: [SRF] surface water layer (ENVO:00010504) within the epipelagic zone...; material: water...
GCTTTTTTATAATAATTTCTAAACTGCTTCTCTAAGACACCATACATACGTCTAACTTTCTGCTTTTCTCTTAACTGTAATCCGTAATCTGAGAGCCTACCTCTTCTTGCGCCACCTGCAGCACCTGGAGGAGAATCCATATTACATTTTGATTCAATGGCTCTAATACCACTTTTTAAATATAAATCTGTTCCCTCTCTTCTAGAAAGTCTTAATCTTGGTCCTGTATATCTAGCCATTTAATACTCCGTTAAACTCTTCTTTTCTTCGATGGACGACATCCGTTATGCGGAAGCGGCGTTACGTCGGTGATGCTTTTAATTTTTAATCCACATGCATTTAAAGCTCTTATAGCAGACTCTCTTCCACCACCAGGCCCTTTCACTTTGACATCTAAATTAATCATTCCAAATTCTTTTGCAGCATTTCCGGCTTTATCTGCTGCAATTTGAGCGGCGAAAGGTGTGCTTTTTCTTGAACCCTTAAAACCAGATCCGCCTGAAGTAGCCCAACATACAGCATTACCTTGTTTGTCAGTAATTGTGATAATTGTATTGTTAAATGAAGAGTGAACATGAGCCACTCCATCAGTAACAATTTTTTTACCTTTTTTTCCTTTTACTGCCATTTGTCTATCCTCTCATTGGCTTTTTAGGGCCTTTTCTTGTTCTTGCATTATTTTTAGTATTTTGACCTCTTGTAGGTAACTTCCTTCTATGTCTAATACCTCTATAACTTCCAAGATCCATTAATCTTTTAATATTAGTACTAATATTTCTTCTTAAATCACCCTCAACAACTATGCTTCCAATGGCAGATCTTAAGCTTTCTATTTCTTCTTCAGATAAATCAGAAATTTTTCTTGTGTAATCAATTTTTAATTCAGTACAAATATTTTGCGCTGTCTTTCTGCCAATTCCAAAAATATGTGTAAGCGATATTTCAACATGCTTATTTTCTGGAATGTTTACTCCTGCGATTCTAGCCATAAATTAACCTTGCCTCTGCTTATGTTTTTGATCTGTTTTACAGATTACAAATAAGACACCATTACGTCTTACAATTTTGCAATTTCTGCATATTTTTTTTACTGATGCTTTAACTTTCATATTACCTTTTATAATTTTTTAAATTAGCTTTTTTCATTAATGATGCGTATTGCGATGACATCATATGAGACTGTACTTGTGCCATAAAATCCATTAACACAACTACAATAATCAAAACGGAAGTTCCGCCAACAGAAATTGTTGGGGATATTCCTGCAAAATTTATTAATGCCAAAGGAAGCAAACATATTAATGTTAAATAAATTGCTCCAAAAACAGTCAATCTTGCTAAAACAGAATCTATATAGTTTGCAGTCTGTTCACCAGGTCTAATTCCAGCTATGTAAGCACCTGAACGTTTTAAGTTATCTGAAACTTCTCTAGTATTAAATGTAAGAGCAAGCCATATAAAACAGAAACTAATAATTAATCCAGCAAAAACAAGAATATATAGTGGCTGTCCTGGATTTAATGCTAATGAGAAACTCTGAAGAAATCCGAATGATTCACTTTGCCCAAACCATGTTGATAAAGAAGCCGGGAATAACAGAAAGGTACTTGCAAAAATTGCAGGAATAACTCCTGCCATGTTTACTTTAAAAGGTAGATGACTTGTCTGAGCTTGCATAAGCTTTCTACCCTGTTGTCTTTGAGCATAATTTACAGTTATTCTTCTCTGTCCTCTTTCAATAAATACCACAACTGCGATAACAGCCATTGATAATAAACCAATAGCAATTAGTAGTAATACACTAATGTCACCCTGTCTTGACTGCTCAAGTGCTTGTCCTATTGCACCAGGTATACCTGTTAATATACTTGTTGCAATAATTATAGAAATACCGTTACCTATGCCTCTTTCAGACACTTGCTCTCCAAGCCACATTAAGAACATAGTTCCTGCCACAACAGAAAATACTGCTGATACAAAAAATGATGGGCCTGGTGTATATGCTAAACCACTAGCTGATAGGGTTACTGCTAGTGCTGAAGCTTGTATAAATGCTAATACTGCTGTTCCATATCTTGTGTACTGAGTTATGGTATTTCTTCCAGCCTGACCATCTTTTTTAAGTTCTTGTAAATAGGGAATAGAATTAGAAAATAACTGCATAATAATTGCAGAAGATATATATGGCACAACATTTAGTGCAAAAATACTCATTCTTTCTAAAGCACCACCAGAGAAAAGATTGAACATCTCAATGATTGTGCCTTGGTTTTGATCAAATAAAGCGGCTAATCTATCAGGGTCTATACCAGGAATAGGTATATGAGTTCCAATTCTGTAGACTAGAATTGCAACAAATACAAAGCGAAGTCTTTTCCAAAGATCGCTCATTCCTTTGCCCTGATCACTCATTTACTTTTCAGACTCCTTTTTTACATCATTTGAGTCGATATTCTTTTCAACTTCAACAACAGTCCCGCCAGCTTTTTCTATAGACGCTTTAGCTCCCTTGGTAACCTTTATACCTTCAACTGTTAATTTTGATTCAAGATCGAAAGTACCAAATATTTTCACCTTCTTTACAGAATTAGGTATTATTTTGCTTTCTTTAAGCGTTGCCAAACTAACAACACCCATGCCATTTAAATTTTTAATATTAACTTCTTTCAAATAATTATTTTTTCTTGATGAGAAACCAAATTTTGGCAATCTCATCTGTAAAGGCATTTGCCCGCCTTCAAAACCAAGTCTTACACCTCCACCAGATCTAGACTTTTGGCCTTTATGTCCTCTGCCTGCTGTCTTACCATTTCCTGAACCCATGCCTCGTCCTACTCTTTTTCTATTCTGAGCAGTACCTTTGTTAGACAAAGTGTTTAAGGACATTGTATTTGCTTCACTTTCACTCATTTTAACTTTCCTGAATTTCAATCATGTCAGCTATCTTGTTAACCAACCCACGATTACTTGGAGTATCTAAAACTGTTACGGTTTGATTTAGTTTTTTAAAACCTAAGCCTTTAATACATAATTTATGCTTCTTCATTCGGCCTATTCCGCTCTTTACAAGTTTAATAGTCATTGTTTTTTCTTTACTCATGATGCTTGCTCTACTTTTTTGCCTCTTCTTGCAGAAACTGTATCAGGAGACTCCATTGCACTTAGTGCATTAATGGTAGCTCTAACAACATTTACTGGATTGGTTGACCCATAACATTTAGCAAGAACATTTTGGACTCCAGCTAATTCTAAAACCGCTCTCATGGCTCCACCAGCGATGATTCCCGTTCCTTCAGACGCTGGTTGCATATATACATTTGCAGAACCATGCTTGGCTTTAACTGGATACCACAAAGTTGTATTATTTAATTCAACTTCAACCATGCTTCTTCTAGCATTTTCCATAGCTTTTTGAATTGCAATTGGCACCTCTTTAGCCTTGCCTCTTCCAAAACCAACTCTTCCGTTTCCATCACCAACAACTGTAAGTGCTGTAAAGCCAAAAATTCTTCCACCTTTAACAACTTTTGCTACTCTATTTACTTGAACTAACTTTTCTTCAAGAGCATCAACTTGTTGATTATTTGCTACATTGTTATCTTTCATAATTTAATTAAAACTCCAGTCCAGCTTGTCTAGCAGAATCAGCTAAAGCTTTTATTCGGCCATGATATTTATATCCAGATCTATCAAAAACAACTTTTTTAACTCCATTTTCAATTGCTCTTTCAGCAACCTTCTTACCAACAGCTTCAGCACCAGCAACATTATTTGCTTGCTTATCCATATCTTTTTCAGTTGTTGATGCAGATGCAATAACAGTTGTGCCTAGGCTATCAAGGACTTGTGCATAGAAATGTTTAGATGATCTGTAAACACTTAATCTTGGAGTCTCTTGACTCTTAATGTTCATTCGAGTTTTTTTAGCTCGTCTTAATCTAGATGTATTTTTAATACTCATTTTTTATGCTCCAGCAGCTTTTTTAGCTTCTTTTCTTCTTACATTTTCATCAGAGTACCTAACTCCCTTACCTTTGTATGGCTCAGGTGGTCTAAAGGCTCTAATTTCAGCAGCAGCTTGACCAAGTATTTGCTTGTTATGGCTCTTTAAAACAACTTCTGTTTGAGACGGTGTTTCAACTTGCACTTCATCAGGAAGTTGATATTTAACAGGATGTGAAAAGCCGAGAGTCAGCTCAAGTAATTTTCCAGATGCCTTTGCTCTGTAACCAACACCTTTTAATTCAAGTTTCTTTTCAAAACCTTGAGATACACCAATAATCATATTATTAACCAGCGCTCTAGTAGTTCCAGCTAGTGCTACTGACTGTTGATTATTTTCATCATATTTAACACTTATTACATTATCTGCAATGTCCAATGAAACAGTTTCAGGAAGATCAAATTTTAATTCACCAACCTTTCCTTTAACATCTAAACAACCATCATTAAAATTAACAGTAACACCATCTGCAATTTCAATTGGGTTTTTTGCTACTCTAGACATTATTAAAATACCTCACAAAGAATTTCACCACCAACGTTATTGGACTTGGCATCTGCATCAGTCATAAGACCTTGATTGGTTGAAACAATATATGAACCTAAACCATTTTTTACAGATTTAAGTTCACTAGAAGCAGAATACTTGCGTAAGCTTGGCTTACTTATTCTTTTTAAAGTTTTAATGACTGGAGAGGAGTTATGATATTTAAGAACTACTTTTAAAGATGGCTTACCATCAACCTCATCTTTACTACAGCTTTTAATATATCCTTCTGTAACTAAAACATTAACAAGTTCATGCTTTAATTTTGAATATGGAACATCCACATCAACCTTACCTCGCATTAAACCATTACGAATTCTTGTTAAACAATCTGCTATAGGATCTTGAAAACTCATATTATTACCAACTTGATTTAACTAAACCTGGAATATCGCCTCTCATTGCAGCTTCTCTTAATTTGATTCTGCTTAAACCAAATTTTCTATAAACAGCATGAGGCCTACCAGTGACCTGACATCTTCTTACAACTCTTGATGGACTAGAATTTCTTGGAAGTTTTTGAAACTTTATAGAAGCTTCATATCTTTCTTCGCTACTAGCATTTTGATCATTCATAATTTCCTTTAAAGCAGCTCTTTTTTCAGCATACTTTGCAACCATTTTTATTCTCTTGTGCTCTCTAGCTATCATTGATTTCTTTGCCATACTTTTTTACCTACTTTTTAAATGGAAATTCTAAAACTTCTAGTAAAGCTTTAGCGCCCTCTTTATCTGATGCAGAGGTATTAATACAAACGTCCATACCTCTAATAGTATCTACATTATCAAACTTAATTTCTGGGAAAATTATTTGTTCTTTAATTCCAAAATTATAGTTACCCTGTCCATCAAAAGATTTAGGATTCATACCTCTAAAATCTCTTTCTCTGGGGATTGCAATATTTATTAACCTTTCCATAAATTCATACATTTTGTCGCCACGTAATGTAACTTTACATCCAAGAGGCCAACCTTCTCTGATCTTAAAGCTAGCTACTGATTTCCTAGCCTTTGTGATGACTGGTTTTTGACCAGCTATAGCTGTTAAGTTTTGAACAGCTGATTCTAGATGCTTCTTATCATTAGCAGCCTCACCAACGCCCATGTTGATCACAACTTTTGTTAACTTTGGAACAGCCATAACATTCTTAATTCCTAGCTTCTCTTGAAGTACAGCTTTAAGCTCAGTATTGTATTTTTCTCTTAAATTTGACATTTACTTTATCTCTTTACTATCAGACTTAAATAATCTTATTTTCTTTCCGTCTTTGTTAGTTGAATAAGAAATCTTATCTTTTGATTTTTTACTAGGATTCCATATAGCTAAGTTAGAAAGTGCAATAGCAGCCTCTTGCTCAACCACACCACCTGTAACACCCATTTCAGGATTAGGTTTGGTATGTTTTTTAACCATATTTATTCCAGTTACAATCCCCTTATTCTTGGACTTTATAATTTTTCTTAAAGTACCTTTTTTTCCAAGGTCTTTACCGGCAACAACAATAACCTCATCACCAGTTCTCAATTTAGTTGGAGTAATCATTTTTAGAGAACCTCCGGTGCTAACGATAATATTTTCATGTGTTTTCCATCTCTAAGCTCTCTAGTTACTGGTCCAAATACACGAGTTCCTATGGGAGCTTTTTGATTATTAATTAGCACAGCTGCATTTTCATCAAATTTAATTAAAGATCCGTCTCTTCGTCTTACACCTTTTTTTGTTCTTACAATTAATGCATCTACTACTTGTCCTTTTTTAACTTTTCCAGTTGGTATAGCCTCTCTGACAGCAACTTTAATAATATCGCCAATATTTGCATATCTTCTCTTTGATCCACCCAGGACCTTAATACACATAACACTTCTTGCTCCGCTGTTATCAGCAATTTTTAAAAGCGATTGCATCTGAATCATTACTCACTCTCCTCAGATTTTGTTTCTTCAATTGACGGATTGTTTTCTACAAGCACCCAAGTCTTGCTTTTTGAAATTGGTCTACACTCTTTTACAGTTACAACATCGCCTATTGATGCAGAATTGTTTTCATCGTGAGCATGAACTTTTGAAGCCCTTTTCATAACTTTCCCATAAAGAGGATGCTTAACTTTTCTTTCAATTCTTACAGTTATTGTTTTGTCAGCTTTATCGCTTGTAACAACACCTGATAAAACTCTTGGATTAGTTGTATTCATTATTTACTATCCTGTATTTTTAATTCATTCATTAAAGTTTTAATCCTAGCAATTTTTTTTCTAGCAGCATTCAACTTATTAGTTTCATTCAGCTGACCTGTTTTGTGCTTTATTCTGAGATTGAATTGCTCTTGCCTGCTAGCAATAAGTTCAGAATTAAGTTGCTCTAAATTCTTCTTTCTAAGCTCTACTCGATCTTTATTCATTTAGACATCCTTACTTATAAAATGCGTTTTTATAGGAAGTTTTGCAGATGCTAATTTAAAAGCTTCTCTTGCTAATTCTTCTTCAACACCAGCCATTTCAAACATCACCTTTCCAGGCTGAACAAGCGCAACCCAATATTCAACATTACCCTTGCCTTTACCCATACGAACTTCTAAAGGTTTTTTTGTTATTGGTTTGTCAGGAAATATTCTTATCCAGATATTTCCACCTCTTTTAATATGTCTTGTCATAGCTCTTCTTGCAGCTTCAATCTGACGAGCAGTTATTCTTCCTCTGTCCGAGGCAACAAGACCAAATCTTCCAAATGCCACAGTGTTACCATTTTGAGCAAGGCCTCTGTTACGACCTTTGTGCATTTTTCTAAATTTTGTTTGCTTTGGTTGTAACATTTTTAATTAACTCCAACTTCTGTTTTAAATGGATCTTCAGTAATTTCACCTTTAAATACCCAAACTTTTACACCAATAATTCCGTATGTAGTTAGTGCTTCTGCAGTAGCATAGTCAATATCAGCTCTTAATGTGTGCAAAGGAACTCGCCCCTCCCTATACCATTCAGTTCTTGCAATCTCAGCACCATTTAATCTTCCAGAAACCTCAATCCTTACACCTTTAGCGCTTTGTCTTAGAGCGCTTTGTACTGTTCTTTTCATAGCCCTTCTGAACATAACTCTTTTTTCTAGTTGTTGAGCAACTCCCTCAGCTAAAATTTGAGCATCTAAATCTGGTTTTTTAACTTCCTTAATATTGATTTGAGAGGGTTTTTGAACGATTTTCTCTACTGCTTTTTTTAGATTATCTATTTCTTCACCACGTTTACCAATAATAATTCCAGGTCTTGATGTATAAATAGACACTACAAAATTTTCAGCAGATCTCTCAAGTTCAATTCTGCTAATTGAAGAATTTTTCAGTTTTTTCTTGAAGTATTCTCTAACTTTTAAATCTTGAATTAAATTTGTAGAAAAATCTTTGCCTTTAGCATACCAATTAGCGTTTTGCTTTTTAGACGTTCCTAACCTAAAACCTGTTGGATTTACTTTTTGTCCCATTACTTAATTCCCTCAGCTAATATGATTTCTATATGGCATGTAGGCTTGATAATTCTATCGGCTCTACCTCTAGCTCTTGGTTTCATTCTTTTTAGTCTCATTCCCTGATTAACAATTATTGATTTAACTGATAATAAATCTACGTCTGCCTTGTTATTATGCTCAGCATTTGCGATTGCAGATTCCAGCAACTTTTTGATGACTGCAGATCCTTTTTGCTTATTAAAATTTAAGAAATCCATAGCATCTTGGACAGACTTTCCTCTTATAGCATTGGCAACTAGACCAGCTTTTTGTGGTGATAATCTAGTACCTTTTAAATAAGCTCTTGTTTCCATTATTTAGCCTTCCTATCACCAGAGTGCATTTTAAAAGTTCTTGTTATAGCAAATTCACCCAGCTTATGACCAACCATATCTTCATTGATATAAACAGGTACATGTTGTCTACCGTTGTGAACTGCAATAGTTAAACCGACCATAGACGGATTAATCATTGATCTTCTAGACCATGTTTTTATAGGTCTTTTATCATTAGACGCCAAAGCAGCCTCTACTTTTTTCTCAAGAGATAAGTCTATGAATGGTCCTTTTTTTAATGATCTTGGCATATTATTTACTTCCTGCTTCCTCTTCTTCTAATAATTAGGTCATCAGTTCTTTGATTTTTTCTTGTCTTGTAACCTTTAGTCGGAACACCCCATGGAGTAGATGGATGTCTTCCTCCTGACGTTCTTCCTTCACCACCACCGTGTGGATGGTCAACTGGGTTCATAGCCACACCTCTTACAGTAGGTCTAACACCTCTCCATCTTTTAGCGCCGGCTTTACCTAAGGACTTAAGATTATTTTCTTGATTTGATACAGTTCCTAAAGTTGCTCTGCATTCCCATAAAACTTTTCTAGTTTCGCCAGACTGAAGTCTTAATGTTGCATATATGCCCTCTTTAGCTACTAATCTTGCAGAGGTTCCAGCGCTTCTTGCAAGTTGTGCACCTTTTAATGGTTTTAGCTCAACACAATGAATGTTAGTACCTAATGGTATATCTTTTAGCTTCATTGAGTTGCCAACTTTAATTTCACAATTGTCAGCTGAAATAACTTCATCACCAACTTTTAATTTAGAAGGAGCGATAATATATCTTCTTTCACCATCTTTATATAATAGAAGTGCTATATGGGCAGATCTATTAGGGTCATACTCAATTCTCTCTACAACTGCGGGAATATCAAACTTATTGCGTTTAAAGTCAATGACTCTGTAATGCTGTTTGTGGCCTCCGCCTTGATGTCTAACTGTTATTCTTCCGTTATTATTTCTTCCACCATTCTTCGATTTGACTCGAGTTAGTGACTTTAAAGGCTTGCCTTTGTATAAATCAGCCTTTACTGCTATTACACCCCGTCTTCCAGGACTAGTAGGTTTTGCTTTTATGACTGCCATGATTAATTAATTCCCTCAAACTGTATTTCAGAATCTTTGCTTATTGAAACAAATGCTTTTTTATAGTCTGATCTTTTGTACATACCAAATCTATTTCGCTTCCTTTTGCCTTTGACAATAGAAGTAGTAACTTTTAAAACTTCAACTTTGAATAGCTCTTCAACAGCCTTCTTTATCTCTCTTTTATTAGAATCAAGATCAACCTTAAAGACTATCTGCTTTAAAGACTCGCCAATTCTTGCTGACTTTTCAGTAACAATAGGAGATTTAATTAAAGTGTATAGTTTTTCTTTATGCATCTATCCACTCCTCAATTTTTTTAAAGGCATCTGCAGTAACAGCAACCTTTTGAGCTTTTAATAGATTTACAGGATTAATTTCTCTTACTGTAATAATGTCAATATTTGGAATATTTCTAGCTGACAGATATAAATTAACGTCTAATTCATCGGTGATTATTAGAACCTTGCTTAAAGAAAACTCTTTTAAGAAATTAGCTATCTCTTTTGTTTTAGGTTTTTCTAAAACAGGTTTTTCTATTGCAACCAATCTTCCTTGCCTAAGAAGTTCAGAAAATATAGATCTTATGGCAGCTCTATACATCTTTTTATTAATTTTCTTACTGTAATCTCTAGGTGTAGCTGCAAATGCTATGCCACCACCTCTCCAAAGAGGGCTTCTGATAGTACCTGCACGGGCTCTACCAGTTCCTTTTTGTCTATATGGTTTTTTACCTCCTCCGCGAACTTCAGATCTTGTCTTTTGTTTTGAAGTGCCCTGTCTTGACCCAGCAAGAAAGCTTACAACAGCTTGATGTACTAGTGCTTCATTAAAATCTTTACTAAAAGCATTTTCAGATATATTTATATCTTGATTTTTTGTTGATGAGAGTAATTCTATTTTCATGATTTTTTCAGCGCTGGTTTGATTTTTATATCAGATCCATTAAAACCCGGAACTGCACCTTTGATATAAATGACATTGTTTTCTATATCTAAATCAACTATTTTTAAACTTTGAACTGTCTTCTGCACATTACCCATGTGACCAGACATTTTTTTTCCTTTCCAAACTCTTCCTGGAGTTTGGCATTGACCAATTGAGCCATGAGCTCTGTGTGACAATGAATTACCATGCGTTGCATCTTGCATGGAGAAATTATGTCGTTTAATTACTCCTGCATAACCCTTACCTTTAGATGTTCCAGTAACATCGACATACTGTCCTACTTCAAAAATATCAGCTGTTAAATGTTTGCCTACTTCATATTCTTCTGATATTTCTTCAGATGATCTAAACTCAGCAAGTATTCCTGGCTCTAAGTTAATTTTTTTATAAAACTCACTTTTAGCTTTATTGATATTATTTGATTTAGTGGTTTTTGATACAACAAATGCGTTATAACCATCTCTTTCAGAAGTCTTTATATCAGCAATAAAATTACCACAAACAGAAACTGCAGTAACTGGTACCGATTCACCGTCTTCAAGAAAAAGACGAGACATTCCAGATTTTTTTCCTATTAAGCCTATGCTCAATTTATTCTCCTTTTACGGGGCTAATCACCCTCTATGGCCGCTATCGCGTTAAAATTTGGACTAGCCCAGGCTTATCTGAACGTCTACCCCAGAGGATAGATCTAACTTCATTAAAGCATCAACTGTTTTATCAGTTGGCTTGACTATATCCATTAGTCTTTTATATGTAACAATCTCATATTGATCTCTTGCATCTTTATCTTTATGCGGTGATTTCAATATAGTTGTTCTCTCTTTTTTAACAGGAAGAGGAATAGGTCCATTAATTACTGCGCCTGTCTTCTTAACAGTCTCTACAATTAATTTGGCTGAAGCATCTATCAGTCTATAATCAAAAGCCTTAAGCCTAATTCTGATTGATTGATTCTCCATTTTTTCCTTTATTTATCCTATTATTTCTTTTAAAAATTTATTTCGCTAAACGCAAAATGTGGCGTATTCTAAGCCCCTAATGGCTGTACTGTCAACAATATTAGAAAGTTTATTAACCCCTTATTTATGAGGTTTTTAAACCCTCTGCAATGTTGCTTGGAACTTCACCATACTTAGTAAATTCCATAGTAAATGTAGCCCTACCCTGGGTTGCAGATCTAAGATCAGTTGCATATCCAAACATTTCAGCTAAAGGCACTTCTGATGAAACTTCTTTACCTGAGGTGATATCTTCCATTCCTAATATAATTCCTCTTCTTCTGTTCAAATCACCAACAACGTCACCCATATGTTCCTCAGGAGTTACTACAACAACCTTCATAATAGGCTCTAAAATTGCAGGTTTAGCTTTGTTAGCACCTTCTTTAAGTGCCATTGAACCAGCAATTTTAAAAGCCATTTCATTTGAATCAACATCGTGGAATGATCCATCATACAATGTTGCCCTTAAAGCCAATAAAGGATATCCAGCAATCACACCATTTTGCATTTGTTCTTGAATCCCCTTGTTAACTGCAGGTATATATTCTTTAGGTATTACACCACCAACAATTTTATCTACAAATTCGTATTCATCATCAAGTCCTAAAGGCTCAAGTTTTAACCACACATGACCGTACTGACCTTTACCACCTGATTGTCTTACAAACTTTCCTTCAACCTCAACCGTCTCTTTGATTGTCTCTCTATAAGCCACTTGAGGTTTGCCAATATTTGCTTCAACTGAGAATTCTCTTTTCATTCGATCAACAAGCACATCTAAATGCAACTCACCCATGCCGGAAATAATAGTTTGTCCAGATTCTTCATCACTAGCTACTCTAAATGATGGATCCTCTTGAGCAAGTTTACCTAATGCTAAAGACATCTTTTCTTGATCTGGTTTTGATTTTGGTTCGACTGCTACTGAAATGACTGGTTCAGGGAAATCCATTCTTTCTAATACAATTGGCTTATCAGCATCAGACAATGTATCACCAGTTGTTATATCTTTTAAACCAATACAAGCTGCAATATCTCCAGCTCTAACTTCTTTAATTTCTTCTCTATTATTTGAGTGCATTTGCACCATTCTTCCAACTCTTTCTTTTTTTGACTTAGTTGAATTAATTACTGCATCGCCAACTGATAAAACACCAGAATATACCCTTATAAATGTAAGGGTACCCACAAATGGATCAGTAGCAATTTTAAATGCAAGCGCAGAAAATGGCTCTTCGTCTGATGATTTTCTAGAGTCCTCAACTTCATCTTCTTGTGAGTTATTTGGAATAACGCCTGTTATTTCTTTAACTTCATCCGGCGCTGGTAAGAAATCAATTACAGCATCAAGCATAGCTTGAACACCTTTATTCTTGAACGCTGAACCACACAAACCAACGATTAACTCATTTGCCAATGATCTTATTCTTAAACCTTCTTTTATTTGCTCTACTGAAAGCTCACCAGATTCTAGGTAAGCATCCATAAGCTCTTCATTGGCCTCAGCTGCTGCTTCAACCATTTCTTCTCTTAGTTGAGAACATTTATCAACTAGCTCAGCAGGAATTTCTTTTGAATCAAAAGTAAGACCTTGATCATCTTCATTCCAGTAGATTGCTCTGTTGTTTATAAGATCAACAACACCTTTGAAATCTTCTTCAGTACCGATGTTATATTGAATTGGAACAATATTGGCTTGCAGTCTTGTTTTAATTTGCTCTACAACCTTTTCAAAGTTTGCTCCAGCTCTATCCATTTTATTAACAAATACAACTCTTGGAACTTCATATCTATTTGCTTGTCTCCATACTGTTTCAGACTGAGGCTCAACACCAGAGGTACCACAAAATACCACCACAGCCCCGTCAAGAACTCTTAGCGATCTTTCAACTTCAATTGTAAAATCAACGTGACCTGGAGTATCGATAATATTTATTCTGTGCTGAGGGAACTGTTGCTCCATTCCACTCCAAAAACATGTGGTAGCAGCAGAAGTAATTGTTATGCCTCTTTCTTGTTCCTGCTCCATCCAGTCCATTGTGGCAGCACCATCATGAACTTCTCCAATTTTATGAGAAAGTCCGGTATAAAAAAGAACCCTTTCAGTCGTTGTTGTTTTACCGGCATCTACATGTGCACATATACCAACATTACGATATTTATTTAAAACAGTTTGTCTTGCCATAATTTTTTACTTAATTAATGATTAAAATCTGAAATGTGAGAAAGCTTTGTTTGCTTCAGCCATTTTGTGAACATCTTCTCTTTTTCTAACAGCAGAACCTTTTTTCTGGGAAGCATCAAGAAGCTCTCCAGCAAGTCTTAAATTCATAGATTTTTCATTTCTTTTTCTTGCTGCATCTACAATCCATCTCATAGCTAAAGCTTGTCTTCGTGCAGGTCTAATTTCAATTGGAACTTGATAGTTTGCACCACCAACTCTTCTTGACTTAACTTCAACAACCGGACTGACTTCTTCTAAAGCTTTCATAAAAACATCTAATGGCTCTTCCTTGGATGTTTTAGTAATTTGATCAAATGCTCCATATACAATTTTTTCTGCAACAGACTTCTTGCCATCTTTCATTAGATTGTTCATAAATTTAGCAAGAATTACGTCTTTATACTTAGGATCTGGTAAAACTTTTCTTTTCTCGGGACTTCTTCTTCTTGGCATAATTATTTACCTTTCTTTGCTCCGTATTTGGATCTTCTTTGCTTTCTATTGGCAACTCCTGATGTGTCAAGCGTGCCTCTAACTGTATGATATCTGACACCAGGTAAATCTTTTACCCTACCACCTCTTATTAGAACTAATGAATGTTCTTGAAGGTTGTGACCTTCTCCACCTATGTATGAAGTTACTTCATACCCACTTGTTAATCTAACCCTACAAACTTTTCTAAGAGCAGAGTTAGGTTTTTTAGGTGTTGTTGTATAAACACGAGTGCATACCCCTCTTCTTTGTGGGCACGCGTTCAGTGCCGGTACGTCAGTCTTTCTAACTTTTGGTTTTCTAGACTTTTTTAATAATTGATTTACTGTTGCCATAATAATTTATTTTAGTTAGGCCGCGATTTTATAGAGCAGATAAGCCGCGGTCAATATTATTCCTCATTTTCTTGAAGTTCTTGTCTTAGTGCTGCTTCAATGTCATCAGCAGAAAGTGTTTGTTCTTCAAGATCGTATTGTTTTTTATTTTTTAGTCTGTCATGGAACTCCATACCTGTACCAGCAGGTATTAACCTTCCAACAACAACGTTTTCCTTAAGACCTCTTAGATGATCTTTTTTACCAGTTACTGCAGCCTCTGTTAAAACCCTAGTAGTCTCTTGGAAAGATGCAGCTGAAATAAATGAATCGGTTGCAAGTGATGCTTTTGTAATTCCCAACAATACTCTTTCAAATTCTGCTGGAGTTTTACCATCGGCTTCAACTTTTTCATTTTCTTCTTTCAATTCATCATAGCTAACTTGATCGCCTTGTATAAACTTAGTATCACCGCCATCAATAATTAATGCCTTTCTTAACATTTGTCTTAAGATAGTTTCAATATGCTTATCATTGATTGATACGCCCTGAAGTCTATATACATCTTGAATTTCATTAACTATAAAGTTTGTTAATTCAGGAATACCTTTTAGTCTAAGGATGTCATGAGGACTATATGGCCCGTCAGAAATAATATCGCCTTTAGAGATTCTTTCACCCTCAAATACAGATAATGTTCTATGTTTAGGTATTAACATTTCAGTATTTTGAGATTTTTTAGTAGCTCCTTCAGGTGTAATAACCAATCTAACTTTGCCTTTAGTCTCTTTACCGAATGAAATAATTCCAGTCTCCTCTGATAAAACTGCTGCATCTTTTGGCTTTCTTGCTTCAAATAGATCAGCAACTCTTGGTAAACCACCAGTAATGTCTTTGGTTTTGGATGCAACTAAAGGCATTCTTGCTATAACTTCACCAGCAGTTATTTTTTGACCATTAGCAATATTGACAAGACCGCCTGCAGGTAATGGATACTCAGCAGGTGCTTTAAATTCTCCCATTAGCAAAGTCTTACCTTTAGAGTCTTGAATCAAAACTTTTGGTGACATATCTCTTCCGGCAGTTGGTCTATCTGAGACTTCAATAATTTCGATACTTGAAAGACCAGTAAGATCATCCATCTGTTCTCTGACTGTCACGCCGTCTTCAATGTCTTCAAATTTAACTTTACCTGAAACTTCGGCAATAATTGGTCTTGTATATGGATCCCATGATGCAATTTTAATACCTGCTTCAAGCTCAGATTTATCTTTAACTTCAAGAGTAGCACCATATGGAACTTTATATTGCTCAATAATTTTTCCACTTGCTTCAGTGATTGTTGCCATTGCATTTCTTGATACTACAACTTCAAGCTTATCTTTATTTGTTACGGTTTTAATATCATCACTAAATGTAACAACTCCGTCATTTTTATTGAAAATTGCATTGTCTTCAGATGCACTTGATGCAGCACCACCGATATGGAAAGTACGCATAGTAAGCTGAGTTCCTGGCTCACCAATAGATTGAGCTGCAACAACACCAATTGCCTCACCTCTATGAACTAGGTGACCTCTTGCTAAATCTCTTCCATAACACTTGGAACAAACACCAATAGATGCCTCACAAGTCATTGGAGATCTAACCTTTAAAGAGGCTAGGTTTAAAGATTCAATTCTATCAACTGCATCTTCATCCAGCATTGTATCTTTTGCATAAAGCACATTACCATCGCTATCTAATATCGGTTCTGCAATTACTCTTCCTAAGATTCTATCTGTTAATGGTTGTATTATTTCTCCACCATCAATAATAGAAGTTACAGTAATTGAATTTTCAGTACCACAATCATCAATATTAATAACTGAATCCATTGATACATCACATAGTCTTCTAGTTAAGTAACCTGAATTAGCTGTCTTTAAAGCAGTATCAGCAAGACCCTTCCTAGCTCCATGAGTAGAAATAAAGTATTGAAGAACAGACAGACCTTCACGAAAGTTAGCTGTAATTGGTGTCTCAATAATTGATCCATCGGGCTTTGACATTAAACCTCTCATACCAGAAAGCTGTCTAATCTGTGCAGGTGAACCCCTTGCTCCAGAATCAGCATATATATATACGGAATTAAATGATGATTGTTCTACATTTTTTCCATCAGGAGTTTCAGCTGTTTCAGTGCTAATCTTCTCCATCATAGCCTTAGCTACCTGTTCATTTGCTCTAGACCATATATCAATAACTTTGTTATATCTCTCGCCTCTAGTAACAAGACCTGAATCAAATTGTTTCTCAATTGCTTTTACTTCTTTTTCTGAATCATCAATAATTTTTGCTTTTTCTTCTGGAATTACAAAATCATTTACTCCAATGGATGAACCTGATTTAGTTGAAAAATCAAAACCTAGATACATTAATTGGTCTGCAAAAATTACAGTTTTCTTAAGTCCAGCTTTTCTATATGAAATATCAACAAGCTTGGAAATTAGTTTTTTATTTAAAACTTTATTGATATTCTCAAAGCCTACTTCAACAGGTGTTATTCTCCATATTAAAACCCTACCTACGGTAGTCTCATGAATTGCTTTATCACCGTTTTCGTTAGTGATTCTAACTTTTATTGAAGAGTGTATATCTAAAGTTTCAGTTTCGTATGCTCTTAGGACTTCATCAGGATCACTGAATACTCTGCCATTTCCAATTGCGTTTGCATTATCTCTAGTCATGTAATACAGGCCAAGCACAACATCTTGCGTTGGATTAATTATTGGTGAACCGTCAGCAGGTGATAAAATATTATTAGTCGACATCATTAGAGCTCTTGCTTCTAACTGCGCCTCTAAAGTTAAAGGCACGTGAACAGCCATCTGGTCTCCATCAAAGTCAGCATTAAAAGCAACACAAACTAATGGATGCAATTGAATAGCTTTACCTTCAATTAACTTTGGCTCAAAAGCCTGAAGTCCTAGTCTATGAAGTGTGGGAGCTCTGTTTAGCAATACTGGATGCTCTCTAATAACATCATCTAAAACTTCCCAAACTTCTGGTGTCTCTCTCTCAACTAATTTTTTAGCAGCTTTAATAGTTGTAGCTAGCTCTCGTTGTTCAAGTTTTCCATAAACAAAGGGTTTAAATAACTCAAGCGCCATTTTCTTAGGAAGTCCACATTGGTGTAATTTAAGATTTGGGCCAGAAACAATAACTGATCTTCCTGAGTAATCTACCCTTTTACCCAACAGATTTTGTCTAAATCTTCCGCCTTTACCTTTAATCATATCAGCCAGAGATTTAAGTGGTCTTTTGTTTGTTCCTGTGATAACCCTTCCTCTTCTTCCATTATCTAGAAGTGCATCAACAGATTCTTGTAGCATTCTCTTTTCATTTCTTACAATGATCTCTGGAGCACTAAGCTCTAGCAATCTTTTAAGTCTGTTATTTCTATTGATAACTCTTCTATAAAGATCGTTAAGGTCAGATGTAGCAAATCTTCCTCCTTCAAGAGGAACAAGTGGTCTAAGATCAGGTGGTAATACTGGCAATACATCCATTATCATCCACTCTGGTCTGTTACCAGATTCGTTAAATGCCTCAAGAAGCTTTAAACGCTTTGAAAGTTTTTTTAGCTTTGTTTCAGAATTAGTTTGAGGTATCTCTTCTCTAATTTCTCTAATTTCTTCATTGATATCTAACTCTTCAAGAAGAATTTTTACAGCTTCAGCACCCATACCAGCAGAGAACTCATCACCAAACTCTTCATATTTCTCAACCCATTCTTCTTCAGTAAGAATTTGTCCCTTTTCAAGTTCAGTAAGACCTGGATCAGTAACAATATAACTTTCAAAATATAGCACTCTTTCAATTTCTCTAAGAGTTGTATTTAAAAGAAGTCCAATTCTTGATGGCAAGGACTTAAGAAACCAAATATGAGCAACAGGAGCAGCCAAATCGATATGACCCATTCTTTCTCTTCTTACTTTTGCTAGAGTTACCTCAACTCCACATTTTTCACACACAACCCCTCTGTGCTTCATTCTTTTATACTTACCACAGATGCATTCATAATCCTTGATAGGTCCAAATATTTTTGAGCAAAATAAACCGTCTCTTTCAGGCTTAAAGGTTCTGTAATTAATAGTTTCAGGTTTTTTTACTTCACCAAAAGACCAAGATTTTATTACCTGAGGAGAAGCTAGACCTGCAGAAATGGTTGTGAAATCATCCTGTCCTGTTTTTAAAGAATTTAATAAGTCTCTCAATTTTATCTCCTAGTTTTCTGAATCTAATTCAAGATTAATACCCAAAGATTTAATTTCTTTGCTAAGAACATTAAATGACTCAGGTATATTCGCATCCATTTCGTAACTACCATTGACGATGTTTTTATACATCTTAGTTCTACCAGAAACGTCATCTGATTTAACTGTTAACATCTCTTGTAATGAGTATGAAGCACCATATGCCTCAAGTGCCCAGACTTCCATCTCACCAAATCTTTGGCCACCAAATTGAGCTTTACCACCCAATGGTTGTTGAGTAACTAAGCTATATGAACCAGTTGATCTAGCATGCATTTTGTCATCAACCAAGTGGTTTAATTTAATGATGTACATGTAACCAACGGTAACAGGTCTATCAAATTTAGTACCCGTCCTTCCGTCATATAGTGTGATTTGACCAGACTCTGGTAAATCAGCTAATTTTAATAATTCTTTAACTTCACTTTCTTTGGCGCCATCGAATACAGGTGTTGCAATTGGCAAACCATCTTTAAGATTATTTGCTAGTTCAAGAATTTCAGAATTATTAAATGATGAAATGTCTTCTTTGTTAGCTGCATTTTTATTATAAAGCTCATCTAAATATTCTTTTAGCTCTGCAGGCTTAGCATTTGCTTTGATCATTGAATCAATTTTTTCACCAATGCCTTTCGCAGCATATCCCATGTGGGTTTCAAGAATTTGTCCAACATTCATCCTAGATGGAACACCTAATGGATTTAGAACAATATCAACAGGATTACCATTGTCATCATAAGGCATATCTTCTACAGGCATAATCTCCGAAATAACACCTTTATTACCATGACGACCAGCCATCTTATCACCAGGTTGAATTCTTCTTTTGATAGCTAAATAAACCTTAACAATCTTTATTACGCCTGGAGCAAGATCATGCCCTCTAGTAATTTTTGCTTTCTTTTCATCAAATCTTGTTTTGATATCTTTGATATATTCGTTGTAGCTTTTTTCAGTATCCTCGATAACATCATTTACATTGTCAGCATCTGTTCTGATTGAGAAAATATCATTTATTTCAAGCGAATCTAGTTTTTCTAAAAACAGTGTTTCACCCTTTTTAACACCATTTCCTTTGATAGCTTTTTTATTTTTTAATAATTCACACAACCTTGTTTTAGTTGCTTGCTCTATAACTGTAGCTTCATCATCAGCATCTTTTTTAGATTGATCTAAATGATTTTGCTCGATTGCTTGTGTTCTTTCATCTTTTTCAACACCATCTCTTGTAAAGACCTCTACGCCGATAACGGTACCCTTTGAGCTAGATCTTTGTGATGTATCTTTAACATCAGAAGCTTTTTCTCCAAAAATAGCTCTTAATAGTTTTTCTTCAGGTGAAAGCTGAGTTTCTCCCTTTGGAGTAATCTTTCCAACCAATATATCACCTGGCACTACTTCAGCACCAACATAAACTATTCCACAATCATCTAGTTTATTAAGAGATCCTTCACCAACATTTGGTATATCAGCAGTGATTTCTTCTGAGCCAAGCTTAGTGTCTCTTGCCACACAGACAATTTCTTGAATATGAATAGAGGTAAATCTATCTTCTCTGGCAACTTTTTCAGATATAAGAATTGAATCCTCAAAGTTATATCCGTTCCATGGCATAAAGGCTATGCGGATATTTTGTCCTAAAGCTAACTCACCATTATCTACTGATGGTCCGTCAGCTAATACATCTCCTGCTTTCACCACATCACCAATCTGAACAATCGGTCTTTGATTGATGCATGTATTTTGATTTGATCTAGTATATTTGACTAAGTTATAAACATCGGATGCTGATTTAGATTTTTTATCAGTTACTCTAACAACTATTCTTGAAGCATCAACACTCTCAACGACACCATTATTTTTTGCAACAATACATACTCCAGAATCTCTTGCAACTACTGATTCAAGCCCAGTTCCTACAAGAGGCTTTTCAGCTCTTAGAACTGGAACTGCCTGTCTTTGCATATTTGATCCCATTAATGCTCTGTTAGCATCATCATGTTCCAAGAAAGGTATTAAGGATGCTGCGATTGATACAACCTGTTGAGGAGATACGTCCATTAAATCGACTCTGTCTGGTGACATAAGCTCAAATTCACTTGCATGTCTTACTGCAACAAGATCATCTACAAATTTATTATTCTTATCTAAAGAAACGTTTGCCTGAGCAATAACATGTTCAGCTTCGTCAATTGCAGATAGATAAATAATTTCGTCTGTTACTTTTCCATTAACAACTTTCCTATACGGAGTTTCAATAAACCCATATTGATTTGTTCTTGAATAGGAAGCAAAAGAATTAATTAATCCAATATTTGGTCCTTCCGGTGTTTCGATAGGACATACTCTTCCGTAATGAGTTGGATGAACGTCTCTAACTTCAAACCCTGCTCTTTCTCTTGTTAGGCCACCAGGTCCTAAAGCAGAAACTCTTCTTTTGTGTGTTATTTCAGATAACGGATTGTTTTGATCCATAAACTGAGATAACTGACTTGAGCCAAAAAACTCCTTAATCGCAGCTGTAACAGGTTTTGCATTTATCAAATCTTGTGGGCCAAGCTCATCAGCTTCTGCCATGCTGAGTCTTTCTCTTACAGCTCTTTCAACTCTAATTAACCCTACTCTAAACTGATTTGCAGTCATTTCACCAACAGATCTAACTCTTCTGTTACCTAAATGGTCAATATCATCAACAATATCATGGCCGTCTCTAATATTAACTATGCCCTTCATGACCTCAATGATGTCTTCTTTATCAAGAATATTAGGATTATCTTTTTTTGAATCTAATTTTAATCTTCTATTGAATTTCATTCTTCCAACTTCAGAAAGATCATATCTCTCTTCATTGAAAAATAAGTTATTAAATAAAGTTTCGGCAGAGTCTTTAGTTGGCGGCTCTCCCGGTCTCATCATTCTATATATTTCGACAAGAGCTTCTAATCTATTAGATGTTGGGTCTGCTCTAAGTGTATTTGAAATATAAGGTCCTTTGTCTAACTCATTAATAAATAAACATGAAATCTCATTAATATTATTTTCTTTTAAAGCCTCAATAACAGCTTCATCGATTTCTGTGTTTGCAACAAATAAAACTTCTCCAGTCTCTTTATTGAAAATATCTTTTGATAGCACCTTGCCAACAAGGAATCGTTCGTCTAATGTAATTTCACTTACCTTTGCATTTGATAATTCTCTGATGTGTCTTGCTGTAATTCTTTTACCTGCTTCTACATAAACCTTGCTTTTAACCTTAAGGTCTACAGGCAAAGTTTCACCTCTAAGCCTTTCAGGTATGAGAGCGAGTTTTACAGTGTCTTTTTCTAAGGTAAAAATATCTTCATCATAAAACTCAGACAATATTTCCTCAGTACCCATGTCTAATGCTCTAAGCATTATTGTTGCAGGTATTTTTCTCCTTCTATCAATACGACTAAACAAAATGTCTTTAGGGTCGAACTCAAAATCCAACCATGAACCTCTGTAAGGTATTATTCTCGCAGAATATAAAACTTTACCTGTAGAATGGGTCTTACCTTTATCATGATCATAAAAAACACCAGGAGATCTGTGAAGTTGAGACACAACAACTCTTTCAGTTCCGTTGATTATAAAAGATGCATCAGAAGTCATTAAAGGAACTTCTCCCATAAATACTTCGCCTTCTTTAATATCTTTTACTTCTTTAAAATTAGACTCTCTGTCATAGAGAACTAGTTTAACTTTAATTCTTAGGGGTGCAGAATATGATAAGCCTTGTATTAAGCATTCCTGAACATCGAAGGTATTCTTTCCGAGCTCATATGAAACATATTCAAGAGCAGCATTACCTGAAACACTTTTAATAGGAAATAATGACTGAAAAACTTCTTCAAGTCCTTGTTTTTTCCTTGCTTCAGGTGCCACATCAGCTTGTAAAAATTCAGAATAAGATTTTGTTTGAGTTTCAATAAGATTTGGAAGATCCATGACCTTTGCAAAAGTACCAAAGTTTTTTCTTATTCTTTTCTTTTCTGTATAACTGTATGACATAAATGCGCCCTTTTAATTAATATAGATTTATAGGTTTAATGTTATTTAAGTTCAGCTGTTGCACCGGCTTCAGTTAGCTGGGCTACCATTGCCTCTGCATCATCTTTACTTGCACCCTCTTTAACAGTACTTGGTGCTCCATCAACCATATCTTTTGCTTCTTTAAGTCCAAGACCTGTAATCGCTCTTACAGCTTTAATTACTTGAACTTTTTGATCTCCAGCTGCACTTAAAACAACATCAAAAGAATCTTTTTCTTCTGCTGCTGGAGCGTCGCCACCACCTGCTGCTGCAGGCGCTGCCGCAACTGCTGCTGCTGCTGTTACACCAAATTTTTCTTCAATATCTGAAATAAGATCAACAAGATCCATCACAGACATTTCCTCAATAGCCTTTAAAATATCTTCTTTACTAGTTGCCATTTTTAATTCTCCTTATAATTTAGGCAGATGCCTTTTTTTTGTCATGAACTGCTGATAAAACTCTTGCAAGTTTACTTGGTACTTCATTTAATAAAGTAGCAAACTTGGTAACTGGCGCTTGCAATACATTAGCAATAAGACCATAAGCCTCATCTTTAGAAGGTAAGCTAGCTAGAATATCTATCTGGCTTCCATCAAGCAATTGACCCTCAACAACTAATGCTTTGATATCTAGATTATCAAAGTTTTTAGCATATGTTTTGAGCAACTTTGCAGCTGCACCAGGCTCTTCAAATGAAAAAGCAAATAATGATGGGCCAACTAAAACTTCATCAGAACATCCAAAATCAGTACCCTCAAATGCCAATTTAGCAAGTGAGTTTTTTATAACCTGAATATGAATACCTGCTTGAGTAGCTTTTTGTCTTACCTCAGATAGCTCACTGACCTTAAGGCCTCTAGCATCTGAAATAACTAAAGATGATGCATTAGATGCAACTTCTTTAACTTCGCCTACAATTTTTTCTTTTTCACTTTTCGATAACGCCACAGCAATTCTCCTGTTTAAGCCTTTCGGCCATTCGGCGACAAATTGCAAAATTACAATTTGAACACCACCTACGTAGGAAATTAAGTCTTACGACACCTACGGTCTTTGACGGCTGCGTAAACGCAACTATCTAACTTTATAATTTCTTATAAAGCTAAAACTTATACCAACTCTGAGGAATTAATTTTTATTCCAGGCCCCATAGTGCTACTTAAAGCAATATTGCCTATATATACACCCTTAGCAGATGCTGGTTTTAATTTTTTTAATTCTTCTAGTAATGCAGACGCATTGGCTATAATTTTGTCCGTATCAAAAGATACTTTGCCAATACTTCCATGAATAATTCCATTTTTATCTGTTCTAAATCTTACTTGTCCAGCTTTTGCATTATTAATTGCTGTTGCAACATCATCTGTTACAGTTCCAGTCTTTGGATTTGGCATTAAACCTTTTGGACCTAGAACTTGACCAAGCTTACCAACAACTTTCATTGCAGCATTTGTTGAAATTACTACATCAACATTTACTTCTTCTTTTGTAAATTTTTCTGCTAAATCATCCATTCCAATAAATTCAGCACCAGCATCTTTAGCTGCATCTGCCTGGTCTCCATCTGCAAAAACAGCAACGGTTACAGCTTTGCCTAAACTATTAGGGAGCGTTACAGCACCTCTAACATTTTGATCAGATTTGTTAGGATCCACACCAAGCCTAACTGCAATATCAACAGACTCTTCAAATTTAGCTGACTTAACAGATTGCATTATTTCTAAAGCTTCAGAAACTGAGTAAGTTTTCTCAGGATCTACTTTTTCAACTAAAATTTTTTGTTTTTTTGTTAACTTACTCATAAATCTACCTCAACGCCCATGCTTCTTGCAGTTCCTGCAATAATTAAGACTGCAGCATCTATGTCATTTGAATTTAAATCAGGTTCTTTTTGTTTTGCTATATCTTCAAGTTGTGCTCTTGTTAACTTTCCAACCTTCTCTCTATTTGGTTCACCACTACCTTTTGGTATTCCTAAGGCTTTCTTAATTAAAACAGCAGCCGGTGGTGTTTTAACAACAAATGTGAAAGATTTATCTTCATATACGGTTATAACAACAGGAAGAGGTAATCCCTTTTCTGCATTTTGTGTTTCAGAGTTAAATGCATTACAAAAATCCATTATGTTTACACCAACTTGACCTAGAGCAGGCCCAACTGGAGGACTTGGATTAGCTCCGCCCGCAGGTATTTGTAATTTAAGAATATTTGCTACTTTTTTTGCCATTATGTTTTCTCAATTTGTATAAACTCAAGATCAACTGGTGTTGCTCTACCTAAAATTTGAACTGAAACCTTAACCATATTCCTTTCATAATCAACGTTTTCAACAACACCATTGAAATCATTGAAAGGTCCGTCACAAACTCTAACTACTTCACCAGGTTCGTATATTGTTTTTGGAGCTGGTGCATCTTCACCTACTTCAATTCTATTTATAATGTTATTAACATCTTCTTCAGAAATTGGTAAGGGTCTGTCTTTTGTTCCTCCAACAAAACCTGAAACTCTAGGTGTTGATTGGACTAATTGCCAAGAATCATCTTCCAAAATCATTTGCACTAATATGTAGCCTGGAAAAAATTTTCTTTCAGTTGTTTTTTTTGAACCACCTTTTAGCTCAACTATTTGTTCTGTTGGTATTAATATCTCGCCAAATTTATCAGCAAGATTATTAAGTTCAATTTTCTCTTCAAGAGCAGCTTTAACCTTTTGCTCGTAGCCCGAATAAGCTTGAATTACATACCAATCCATAATGTTATCCTAGTACCAGTTTAGTTAAAAAAGTTAGAAGTGATTCAAGCGCCCAAAAGAATAGGCACAAAACTATAATTGAACCAAAAACTACTAAAAAAGTTTGAGTTGTTTCTATACGAGTTGGCCATACAACTCTTCTTATTTCTGTTCTAGATTCTCTCATTAACTTAATAGCATTCGAACCAAAGTTTGTCACGGCTAATATGCCAAGACCTACAATAAATAAGAATACAACTCCAAGGACTCGATATAAAAAGGCAACCTCTACAAAATAACTATTACCTATAACAGCAGCAGAGAATACTGCTAATGCAGCAAACCATTTGATGTTATCTAATAATTTTGAAGTTGATCCTTTAGCCATATATTTCCTATTTCGGCTCCAAGTTAAACTTGGCAGGCCAGGAGGGTCTCGAACCCACAACCCCCGGTTTTGGAGACCGGTACTCTACCAATTGAG
>ERZ802822.543-NODE-543-length-25943-cov-16.814003_pt1 | contig 25943 bp, 33 predicted proteins | sample MGYA00345649_ERZ802822 | MGnify/ENA primary metagenome ERZ802822 (study PRJEB30503, sample SAMEA104212359) | marine metagenome | biome: Westerlies Biome; feature: [SRF] surface water layer (ENVO:00010504) within the epipelagic zone...; material: water...
GTAGGCTAAAATGGCTGAACTTACTTACAGACTCTTTATGGTGGCCACAGTGGGTATGCTCGCTGGTACAGTATTTTTACTTGCATCATCTAGAGAAGTAGATGCAAAACACAGAAGAGGAGTATATATCTCCGCTCTTGTGACAGGAATAGCTTGGTATCACTATAACAAAATGACTGGCTCATGGGCTGGTGGAGATTATGATACAGGCTTAAGATATGTCGACTGGATCCTAACAGTACCATTAATGTTTGTTGAGGTACTTGCCGTAACATCTTCAGGTGCAGAGTATAACGAAAAAGTTAGAAACTGGGGATTAGCTGCTGTCGTGATGATTGGTGGCGGTTACTATGGTGAGACATCTGCTGCAGGCAGTGATGCTTACTGGGTTGGATTTGTAGTAGCTATGGCTGCATACATATACTTGATGAGAAATCTTCAAGCAGAAGGTGCAGGACTCAAAGCTGCGGAAGCTGATCAGTTTGAGAAAATTAAAAATCTCATTCTTGTTGGTTGGATAATCTATCCTTTGGGCTATCTAGCTCCAGTAGCAGGAGACTTTGACGCTGTTAGAGAAGTCCTTTATACAATTGCTGACATAATTAACAAAGTCGGTCTTGGTGTATTGGTACTTGGAATGGCAAGAATCAAGTCAGGAGAAAAAGTCTAAGACTTTTTTGAATAAAATTTGATGATAGGCGGCATTGTCCGCCTATCATTTTTTTTGGGGTAAATTATTTTTGGGTTACAATTCGATATGAACTTAATAGTTTTTTTTAATACTTTATTTGGCTTCTTTACTTTTGTTGCTTGGGCTATCAGCTTGTCTATATTGTTTTTAATCTTTACTAAAAAAAGATTTTCTAAAATAATTAATGATCAGTTTTATAATTTTGCCACAAGTGTTGCAGTATTTTGTTCAATTGGGAGCTTAGTATATTCAGAAGTTGTTGGTTTTATACCATGTAAATTTTGTTGGTATCAAAGGTATTTAATGTATCCAATTGCATTAATTCTTATTATTGGTTTGTTTAATAAGAGATTTATACGTGCTGGATACATAAGTCTTGCTGGTGTTGGTGTTGGGATTTATCATATATTTCTCCAAAATGGTGGAGGAGGTGGTGGTTCATGTGCATTAGATGTTCCATGTAATCTTAAATATGTCGATATCTTCGGATTTATTTCAATTCCAGTTATGGCAAGTACCGGATTTTTAACTATATTTTTAGCCTTACTGTATTATGATTTATCGAGGAAGGAAATAGTTGAATAAAAATTTTATTATTGCTGGTGGTGTGGTTCTTGCTATCGGACTTGCTGTTGCTATAGGCGTTACTCTTGTTGATGAACCATTAGATGGTAATTTGCCAGAGGGAGAAACCACAATAAATGGAGATTTACTTCCAGAGTTTGCTTCTGAAAATGATGATAATATTGCTAGAGGACTCGCAGCTCCAACTTTTTCTGCACCAAACGAAAACTCTGAAATAGTTACGATTGAAAAAAATGGAAATGCAAAAGCTTTAATTTTTCTTGCCCACTGGTGTGGCTATTGTCAGCAAGAAGTTCCAGTAGTACAAGAGTATGTTGATTTAATTGGAGTGCCGGACGGTATTGAATTAATAGCAATTGCAACATCAATTGATAGAGCTAGAGATAACTATCCTCCACATGATTGGTTAGCAAATGAGGGATGGTCAGAGACGCAGCTTTACGATCTTGATAAAGAAATTGCAACTGCTTATGGATTAAATGCATTTCCTTACTGGGTGTTTTTAGACAAAGATTTAAATGTTGTGGCAAGAAGAACTGGAAACCTTCCACAAGATCAAGTAGGCCAGCTACTTACAGCTTTAGCTTTACAAAGCCGATAAATTTTTGAAAAACTCCTGTTTAATGACGGCAGTTTAAATCCAGCTGCACAACTGCAGGAGTGTTCATTAGCGAGTTCTCCTGCTGGGGAAGCAGCTTTGCCACGGCTTGTGCGTCAAGAATTTGAGGGCGGTTCATCCGGTTCCCCTCTGAGATATGCAACAGCCTCAGCCAATCGCGCTTTGTCACCTGCGGCAATGACGTGGCCTGCCATGTTTAGCTTAAGCGGATTACCATTCCAATCGGTCACATAACCTCCCGCGCCCTGAATTACCGCAGCGGGTGCGTAAACGTCAAAAGTGTCCAAACCGCTGTCTATGGCGAGGTCCGTACGGCCAGAGGCAAGCACTCCATAAGAGTAACATGACCCGCCATATTGTACGTATTGCAAGCGCTTGCGCAGCACATCAAATCGTGCACGTTCCGTTTCGCTCATGAAATCTGCATTGCTGCAGGTGGTGTAGGCGGTTTCAACCGACGCACATGGGCGTACCTGAATAGGCGTTCCGTTGTGAGCTGCCATAACGCCTGACACACCTGTCCAGCGGTCCAAGGTGACGGGGTGGTCGATCACTCCGACGTAGGGCTGCCCACGCCATGCCAAACCGATGAGCGTGCCATAAACCGGGATGCCCGCAACAAACGCTGCGGTACCGTCAATCGGATCCAGTATCCAGACAAAATCAGCGTCGATGTTGATGTTTTCGAACTCTTCACCAAGGATGCCGTGATCGGGATAGGTCTCTTGGATCAGCGCGCGCAAGGCCGTCTCGACCGCCTTGTCGGTGTTTGTCACAAAGGAGGCGTCTGATTTTATGTTAATCTCGGGCTCTGTGCCTTTGACCGCCAGCAGCATTTTTCGGCTTTGATCCGCTAGGGTTTCTGCAAAGGCCAGGTATTCAGCATGGGAAGGGAAATCTGATATCACGTCAGCGGCTTTCTATTTGAGACGTTAGTGCGTCAAAATCTGGCTCAGGAATTTCTTGGTGCGCTCACTTTTCGGATTGTCGAAGAATTCTGTGGGCGGTGCTTCTTCGACAATTTCACCTTCATCCATGAAAATAATGCGATCTGCGACTGACCGGGCGAACCCCATTTCATGGGTCACGCAGATCATGGTCATGCCCTCCTTGGCCAGGTCGACCATCACCTCAAGAACCTCGTTTATCACTTCCGGGTCCAGTGCCGATGTCGGTTCGTCAAACAGCATGATCTCAGGCTTCATGCAGAGCGCACGCGCAATGGCGACTCGCTGCTGTTGTCCTCCTGACAGCGCAATAGGGTATTTCTCAGCCTGTTCAGGGATCTTCACCCGCTCCAGATAGTGCATCGCTGTATCGCGGGCCTCGGCCTTGGATAACTTGCGCACCAGTTGTTGCGCCAGCATCAGGTTTTTGACAATTGTCATGTGTGGAAACAAATTGAAGCTTTGGAAAACCATCCCGACCTCGCGGCGGACTGCATTTATGTCATTAACTTGGTCCGTCAGCTCCTTTCCATCAATGATGATATGGCCATCATTGTGTTCTTCCAACCGGTTGATACAACGGATCATCGTTGATTTACCCGACCCAGATGGTCCGCACACCACAATGCGCTCGCCGCGGTGCACCTCAAGATTGATGTTCTTAAGTGCCTGAAAACTTCCGAAGAATTTGTTGACCCCTTGCATCCGTATCAAAGGCTGCGCGTCAGTCCTAGTCATGTTATCCCTCCCGTTCCGTATATCGGCCGAGATATCTCTCGATCGCACCGAAAAGCTTCTGGATCCCGAATGTGAAAATTATGTAGACGATCGCAAGTGATATAAATATTTCATATGGTGCATAAGTATCTGCCACGATGGTCCGTGCGATGCCGGTCATATCCGCAATGGTAATCGTGCTGGCCAGGGCAGTGGATTTCAGCAAGCTGATCACATCATTGCTGTAGGCAGGCAGCGCTAGTCGTGTGGCGATCGGGGCTGTGAGGTAGATGAATTTTTGCCGTGCAGACATGCCCAAGGCTGATCCGGCCTCCAGCACTCCTTTACTTACGCCCAACACACCGCCCCGCAGAATTTCTGAAACATAGGCCGCGGTGTTAAGCGTAAGCGCCACAATAGCACAACCCATCGGCTCGCGTAGGATGGGCCATAAGATGCTGTCGCGCACCGCCTCGAACTGCGGCAGGCCGTAGTAGATTATGAAGATCTGAACGAGAATTGGTGTGCCCCGGAATATGTAGATGTAAACCTGCGCTGGAAAGCTTAGGTACCATTTTCCACTAATTCGCATCAGCAGCAGGCAGACCGCCAGCATCAGCCCGAGTAATCCCGACACAATCAACAACTTTAACGTTATCCCGATGCCCATCAGCATCAACGGTAGGCTTTCGACAATAAGGTCTATATCAAAGGTCATTTGGCACCTGCAGTGGTGCGCTCACCAAATTTTTCGAGGCCCATCACCGCAAGAGTCACGACTGTGGAAAAGCCCAGATAGATAGCCCCTACGACGATATACATTGTAAAAGGTTTGCCGGTTACAGTGATTGCCTGCTTGGCTACGAACATCGTTTCATTCAGACCAATGATTGATATCAGCGCGGTATCCTTGATCAGAGACAACATGTGGTTTCCGAACGGAGGCAGCGCTAGTCGCCACATCTCAGGAATACGCACGTAAATGAATGTTTGCAGATTGCTCATCCCCAGCGCGCGGGCCGCTTCGATACTGCCGGGACTCACGCCTAGAAATGCACCGCGGAAGGTTTCGGTGGCATACGATCCAACGATAAGAGAGATGGCAATTGTGCCCGCCCAGAATGGTGGCACATCGACAAATCTGATCTCCGGATTGAAGATTTGTGCGATTGCAGTCAACGTGATCGCCGATCCGAAGTAGAGCAGCAGGATGACTAATATTTCAGGCGTTCCGCGGAATATTACAGTATATGCACTGGCGATTTTCTGTGCGGTGCGGCTGTTCGATATTTTGGCCATCGCCCCCAACAGCCCAAAAACAATCATCAGAATGAGGGAACACACAAAGACCTGTCCTACGACAACTGCGCCCCATAAATAATCATCCCACCAGCCGGTTAATGCGTCCACGCCCTATACCTTGCCCTATAACCTGTACCGTTCTGTTGGACCTAAACTTCAGCGGCAGGACACCGGAATGCGCCTGCCGCCTGCCTTGATTAAGTGGCTTATTGACCCCATTCATCCATGTGCAACTTGAAGGGGAAGATTTTAAGCGCATACTCTTCGAGTTCACCGGAGTTGATCAGCTCTTTGAGCGCTCCGTTCAGGCGGCCCTTCAGTTCGTCTTGACCCTGACGTAACCCGATACCCACACCGATTCCGAAGTATTTTTCTTCATCGATTACGGGACCTTTGAATTCAAACCCAGCTCCGTCTTCCTTACTCAGGAACTTCAGATGCGCTTTCATTGGGTTGGTCATGATCAAATCGACACGTCCATTTTGCAAATCCAGATATAAGGGCTCTGAACCGTCGTACAAAACCACATCGGCATCCGGCAGAATTTCTTCAAACCAATTGGAATAGGTGGTCGCCCGTTCGAGGCCGACGCGAAGACCCTTGAAGTTATTGGAAATTGGATTTCCCGTAGCGTCGAACAGTTCCATTTCTTTTGACTTTGGGCCGAGCATTTGACCGGTTGAGAAGCGGTATGGACCGGAAAAGTCGATCTTCTCCATCCGCTTTTCAGTGATCGACATGGACGCAATGATCAGATCGAATTTGTTAGCAAGCAGTGCCGGAATCATACCGTCCCATTCCTGGCAAACAAACTCAAGCTCAGCACCGATAATTCCAGCAACCCCATTGGCAACATCAACGTCGTATCCAGCCAACTCACCGTCGGCAGTCTTGTAGTTGAAAGGCGCGTAGGTACATTCCATTCCTACGCGAAGTTTTTCCGCAGAAGCTGCGCCCGCTGTTCCAAGCGTCAGCGCTGCGGATAGTCCAAAAGCCATATTTCTAAGCGCAGTTAGTTTCATCTCTTTCTCCCTATCAATACATAGGTTAATGGTATTTTGTTTGTGTAACAGTGTCGTGAACTGCGTAGATTATGTTCTTGGCTTCATCATTCATAATGTATTGTGCCAGCCCAATGCCAATGCCCCCCATGTCCAGCGGCAAGTTTAATGCGCGTATCGGTTCATAAGCGTTATCAAGATGAGTGCTCGTCATGATAATAGATCAAAATTTTGTAATTTGAGTGCCAAAGTCTGTAAAGCAGGTTTTGGTCATGCGTTTAAGGCAATTATTTGGTGGTTGATAAAATTTAGGTTTTCTGGCTTTGACTTGCCGCTCATTAAATGAATTAGTCTAACCGCTTGGTATGATAAGTTGATTTGAGATAGTCCACATACTTTGTATCGCTTTCTAAAACGTCTATCATAAAATAATTGAGATAAGGTCCGCTATGCAACACGTCCAAAAAGAAACAACTGATGAAGCTCTATCCAGGAGTTTCTGAATAACGGCGGTAAGATCAGCCATGGTAAAACCAAGCCGCCGGCGGCAGAGCTCGGCCTTAGTAATAATCAGCGGAACAACAAACTCACAAAAGAAGAGAAAGCTGCACACGATAAAAAAGCATAATCCTAATGAGGCATTGTTAAGCGATGATCTACACCTTCCGACTGTCCTGCGAAATCTACATTCGCATTTATATTGACGCTTTTTTTTTCGCGGCAGTTTTTTTCTTTGACGAATATTGAACCAAATTGTCGAAGCCAAACATTGATAGCGACCTGGGCTTGTCTTTTGGTGTGGAACCATTTGGGCAGCAAGTCATCGAAGCCTCATCCGTGCGTAGCCCGCTATCTGTTACCGGTCAGGTTTTGAAGCGGGTGTGGTAGACGAGCTTTATGCGTCGATAATAAGCCCAGATATGGGCAATGTATGCCTATCTTGCTCATTATACTCTTCAAGCATGTGGCGCAATCCGTCTAGCCATGTGAGGCCGCTTTCCTGTTTCTCAAGCACGAATTCCAAATCATCAATGATTGTAATTTCAATAACTTCTTTATCAGAACAGGCGATAATTCTCTGCAAAACATTTGGATGCTCTCTACGCCAAGCTGAACGCTTTTTACACTCTTCAAGGAACTCATCATAACATTCGGGCTTGGGTTTAAAACGAACAGCAGACACAGTTTTCATAGAAAATTCCTGCGATGAGACTCTGAAGTTAAATATTTGAAACACTGGGCGTCCAAAAAGCTAATTTTCAAAAGAATTTGAAGGCCTTCAAATATGATCATCCAGTTTTAGTCATCCCTGATCGGTGCGCAATAATTTTTCCATCTTTTAATTTATGCCAAATAATCACTGTATATGTACCTTCAGCCCGCGATGAATTTTCTGGGAAGGTACACTTCCATTCGACAACACATACATCGTTATTCTCGTACAGGGTTTCTGTGCTATGTGTCACCACTCCTTTGGAAGCCTCCATAAAAGCCTTTAATTTAGCTTTGTTGACTGCTGTTCCCGTAGAGTTACTGAAACCTTCATAAGCTTCATGCCATAGATCATCGAACAATTCGTGATCGTAACCATTTATAAAGCTTTCATGAAAACGCCCTAACTTTTCCCCGACTGTCATAGTTCTAACCCCTAAAATAAACCATGAAACAAAAGAACATTAGGAAGTAACAAGATTATGACGCGTTATACGGAAACAAGACCTAAACATGCGCCCACCCGTCCCAGAAACCTTATTAGAGAAACCAAAAATCAATGGACGAATATAGGGGGCTAGACAGTCGGTTCCATAGCAAATGAAATCATATTCTTTGGCTAAAGCCGTTTTCCCTTCCGGGATGGAATTGATGAGTTGTCCCAAAGAACGATTGTGTTTCTTTGCCGTTTCACAAATGTGAGTGACAGCCTCTGATCCGCGCACAATCAATGGATCGGCTAAGGTTGAGGGTGAGGCCAGAGCGGCTTTAAGGGATGTTGGTGTTGAGGGGCTGATCGCTCAGCCCGCTCATTAATTTTATGCGTTAGGTGCTTCGACGCATCCACCAGCATTCTCGTCCCAAGTGTAACCTGTCTGGCACGACATTGCTTCTAAGTTCGCTTTGTTATGCTCTGAACAATTCCCCGCGAACACGGAAGACGTTGATAAAATCAGAGCAAATGCTGTTGCTGTTACTGCTTTCATTTCAATTCTCCTTATCGACTACAGGTCAGAGGTAGGGAGCAGAAAACGAAAATAAAGTTTTTAGACTGAGGTTGAGGCGAAATGACACGCGGCGAAAAGATTTGCGCATTCATTGAGCATTATTGTCTGATCCCAGAGTGCACGCAGGTTGGTCAGCCGATCAAGCTGATGAAGTTTCAGCGCAAGTTTATTCTGGACGTCTTTGATAACCCGCACGGCAACAGACGCGCTTAACGGTCAGGGGTTAAGAAGAATAGAAATTGCAATTTCTGGCGTGTGACAGAAAGCGCTCTTGATTATGAATGATAATGAATAGATCAACCGACAGTCGTTAAATGAAGCCAATAAACTTAAAATTTTATCGAGGACCAACTTGAATAATGCGCAAGATACAAGCTCAAGGCATACATCATATTACTCTGACTGGTGCAGACCGCCAAACCTCGATTGATTTTTGGGAAGGTTTGTTGGGTTTTTCCTTAATATTTGATCAGCCTAATTTAGATGACCAGTCTCAAGGCCATCTGTATTTTGCCGCGGGTAATGGCCAAACCATCACAGTTTTTACCGATGAAAGCCGAAAACCTTCCGGCAGCTTTTTAAAAGATCAGATAGGGGCCGTGCACCATCTCGCCTTCTCTGTATCACGCGTGGTCCTGACCCAAGTCAGCGAACGATTAAAGGAGCGCGGCATTAAGCACACGCCGGTTAAAGATCGTGGGTTTATGAACAGCATATATTTTCACGACCCGCTTGGGTTGCGTGTTGAGCTGGCATGTTACCGGTTTGAACCACCAGAAGGGTCAACGCATGCTGACGTTTTGGCCGAGGCGCACCGCCTCCGCGTTGCGAATGGTGACACGGCAATCGCGGATATTCATCTTGCCGATGCTATTGAAAATATCACTGCGAAACGCCAGCCGCGGATGCTAGATTAAACAAGAGAAATGGCTTTATCTGCGACTGTCAAAGGACCGATGAGCGGTGCCTTTGCCATTTGGCTAGGGCCTGAGAAGTAATACGCAGATTTAAAATTGTGGCGCTGAAAAACAACTTTGTCGGTGAGAGTGAAGCTTTCCCAAGTGCGAGCCGCTTTTACCGTACCAGACCCTTCTTTTTTAAAACAACGAGAGTAATTCGATCGTCGCCTTCTTCCAACCGCAATTCAGATAGATGTTCATTTTCTCGCACCAACGATGTCTTTCTTTGGTCTTTCGTATCTTTCAGGAACACGCCGCTGACGACCCGTTTTTCCACTTTATCCGCCCAGTCATCTAGTCTAACTAGCTCAGTTTCGCGAATGAACATGTACTCCGGATATTTTTTAAGCGTAAGAAGCGCGAACTCTTGAACCTGTAAATCATGATCTACCCTCGCGGTGATGCCAAGCTTTTGACAAGCGTGTTAGATTTATCAAAGGCAAAAACGGCATTTCACAATCACAAAATCACTTTTGTTAAGGGTTTGAAAAAATCAGCATTGATTAGTCGTTTCGGTTTTTATGAGAGGGTTGCGGCGGTGTTGCTTGTTTGGTGCGCTACGAATTCCTGTGCTGATAAATAGAACCTTTCGACCAGTTTTTTACGCCTTATCTAGAGCTCAAAAATTTTTATATCCAACTTACGATTTTGAATTTGAAAAGGGGCATATCATGGATGGAAAAAAATGTGCCTGCGGACGATCACCAAATGGTAATTGCATCGGTTGGCATCTGTTGAGCGAAGAAGAGTACTTAGCCGAAAAATCTGCCTATGAGGCAAAAAAGCGCCGTGAGGCATAACATAAAGGATCTCGAAATGGAAAAAGCAGCTATATTTGCCGCGCCAGTGAGCAGGGTACTCACCTCGCTTATCTTCATAATGTTTGGATTAAATAAGTTGTTTAATTACGGCGCCACAGCGGGTTGGATGGAGGCGATGGGCGTCCCAAGCTTTCTTCTGCCTTTTGTTATAATCTTAGAGGTATTCGGCGGTATAGCTATAATCATAGGCTGGCAAACCCGTTGGATCGCTTTGGGATTAGCTGGTTTCAGCATTTTATCTGCTCTAATTTTTCATAATAATTTTGCTGATCAAAATGAAATGGCAAGTTTTATGAAAAATATTGCGATTGCTGGAGGTTTCTTATTTTTATTCGCAAACGGCGCAGGTGCTTGGTCTTTAGACGAAAAAAAAGACGTGTCTGTTGAAAAGCAGCCTCAAGTTTAAACATTGAAACATCAATACGGCTATGCAGGCACCTTGCGTGGCCGTATTAGAATTACTTTACGCTGAATTAATAAAAATACCTTAAATAATTGCTCTACAAATTTCTGCGCTGCGTTATTCTGAAAAAAATAATGGAGAATGCTCATGGCGCGCAAAGCATTTCTGGCAATACACACTTATAAAAGCGAATTGGCCAAGAAAAATACTTTTGAAAGTTTGAAAAATACGGTTCGTACAAATTACGAATGGGCAGACCGATGGAATTTTCCTAAAGCTCAATGTATTGCAACCTGAGTGGGAATAGATGATTTTTTCTTTTGTCATTGGGAGGCGGAAACAGAGGAGGATATCATGACTACGCTTACGGAAAATGGCATGGATGAAAATTTAATAACGGTGGCATACCCGATTATCATGCACATTAATAAAAATGAGTGTTCCGGTCGCGATCCCTATCAAGTTTGGGCGGACGTGAAAGTTTGACAAATTTAACCCTATGCGCACCAAGCTTCACAGACTTTGGCATTGAAGAAATAGAGGATTATTTTCAATTCTTTAAGAATTTAGGAACCGTGGATTGGTTAGATATGTCAGTTTAAGCATTTCTAAGCAGCTTCTTTGGTCAAATAGCCTTGGTTAAAGCCTACAAAATTGACAATACTGTTTGAAAAATGTTTGTAGCACCTCTGCATATTTTTGTAACGCATTAGTCACAAGAAAATAGTTAGGATGAATAATGGAAAATGCAGTTTGGTCAGTGATAAAATATACACCTAAGCATGGTTGCTCAGATGAATTTAAAATGGCTCTTGAGCGTTTGGCTGAAATTATGAACAAGCCGGACCTTACTTGGAGTTTAATAGAGCTAGACACTGGTGAAATTGTTCAAATCAGTCGAATACCAAGCATCGATGCTATAGTTGAGGGTCAAATTGCCGGGCTTGAGTGGCTTGATAGCGTAGACCATCTTTTAGAAAAGGATGAAGAAGGCAGTCGGACGCAGGCTTATTCTGGCTTGGAAATGGACGCACCGCATTCTTTTCAAGTTAAAGACTAAAGCCGATGCGCATCATACTCGAAGTTGTTTTTTAAAAAGTCTAAGTAATAGAGTTCGCAAAATCTTGAAACGCGTTGTTCGCAACCTCACTTTGGATTAGTATCGTTCTAGGTGTTAAGACAAATTTTCTAATGAAGGATGTTTAAAATCATTGCGAATTATTGCGTCCTGCAAGTTTAAGATACCATCACTAGATCAATGAAGTGAAGTTGTATGATGAACTGGAATAATACAGACAAAATTGCGGTTGTGACAGGCAGTGCAGGTATAGGCTTTGGAGTTGCTGAAAAATTAATATCAGAGGGCTTTGGCGTAGTTTTATGTGGCAACAGTGAAGTCGATAATGCAAAGGCAAGAAATGCGACCAAAGGAAAACCAATTCAAGTTATCGATTTGGATGTATCAGACGAAACAGCTGTTCAACGTTTTGCAACCAAGCTTAATGGCATTATCGACGGATTGGATGCTTTGATCAATTGTGCTGGTGTTCAGACGTACGGAAATATTGAAACCACAACCCCAAAAGCATGGCGAAATGTGATTGACATCAATCTTACTGGCTATTTTCTAATGGCCCATTTTCTTTATCCACTATTAAAATCGCGGCGAACGGCATCGATAGTTAACATCGCTTCCGTTCAGGGGCATTTGAACCAGAATAATGTTTTGGGTTATGCTACCAGCAAAGGTGCAATTCATGCCTTCACTCGCGCGTTGGCGGTCGATTGTGCTAAAGATAATATACGCGTGAACTCGATTTCACCAGGATCGATACGTACCCCACTGCTGGAGTTTTCGGCAACAGAACTGACAGAGCCGGGTAGCGATGTAGAAGAAACGCTCTCTGGTTTTGGTGAATCTCATCCCATTAAAAGGATTGGAACGGTAGAAGAAATTGGTGCGCTTGTTGCCTATCTTGTAGGGCCCGACGCCGGCTTTTGTATTGGTGGCGACTTTCTGATTGATGGTGGCCTTAAAGCTAAGCTAGGTGTTTAAATGAAACCATTTGTAGTGATTGAATTTTCATTTAATTGATGTTGTTCATTCGTAGCGTGGTCAGGGCTTTGCTAATAAAGCATAAATAAACGACACCATATATTTGTGCGTCGAGTTGTTTTGCGTCAAATCGGGAGGCTGTCCTATTGGAACAGTTTAATTTTATTGTTGATGTTATGAACAATGGGCCAATTAAAAGAATGGAAAGCTTTGTCCATGAAGAGTTTTTGTTTTTCAAAGAATATGGAATGCAAGATAATGGTGAATGGCTATCAGAAATTAGAGAACTGGTTGAGGGTGACTGGCAATTTAAAGAGCCAAACCTTGTGGCAGAAAATGAGGACGTCTTAGTTTTTAATCATATTGTGTTGGATGATGGCCAAAAATTTTGAGTGACCGCGGTAAATTTCTTAAAAGATGGGCAAACGTGGCGCCTCTCTACGCATAGAACTTTGATAAAAGATTAATTCTACGCGGGCAAATTCTATCCAATTGCTACTGCCATCACTTGAATAAAAAACTTAAGCAACGCCCTTATCAAACGAAATTTTTCCACCTGCCCAAATTGGCAGGGTCTCTTTATCATTAAGCAAAGCGGAATTTTGGTGCTGCTCCCGCTGTTTGGCACCAATTTTTGAGCACATGGTTTCAGGCTTTTTCAGCAATTATGCTGCCGGTTTCGGCACTTTTCTTAGAAGTTAGTTATTCGGTCAAAGCTGCCTTTCAAGCTTTTGTCGTGGATGGCTGCTATTGGGTTTGTTACACTAAGTTATCAAGGTCAATTGAGACATTAACGGTCAACCGCTGGGCCCTGTCTTCCTTCGCTTTTGTTGAATCAAGGCAATGGGAACTAATGCGACAAGTCCCACCAACATTGTCGAGACACCAGGCGCAATAAACAAGAACGCGGTGATACCGACATACCAACGCTCCCAGTTTTTGAGAGGGGCGCTTAGATAACCGGAAAATGCTACTCCAAGAGATCCGATGCCTAGCATTGCCCCGACAAGTGTATAGGTAAAGGCCCACCAGGTGAATCCATCTGCAACGAGAAGTAAAGCTGGTGAATAGACAAACACGAATGGAACAAGTGCTTTTGCAATACCCAACCGGAACGCAGTGTTGCCTGTTTTGAACGGGTTAGACCCCGCGATACCTGCCGCGGCATAGGCTGCGAGTGCGACGGGCGGAGTGATGTCAGCTAAAACGCCATAATAAAAGACGAAGAAATGCGATACGATTGGTTCAACTTGCAATTGCGCCAGTGCAGGTGCCGCCACAGCAACGAGGATGATGTATGTCGCAGTTGTTGGGATGCCTGCGCCCATTATGATGCACGCAACCGCGATTAGAACGAGTGAGAAGAACAAAGCCCACTGAGCGACGCTAAAGTGATTGAGCGGCCAGATGCCCCCAACGACCTCGCCAATATCGGTGGCGGTTTGCACCACCACATAGCCCAAACGAAAGCCTACCCCTGTCAGGGTAACTACCCCCACAACGATACCAACTGTCGCGGCGGCTGCGCCCACTGCAAGTGTGCTTTTCGCTCCGGAGCCTAGCGCGTTCCATAAATCAGACAGTGACAAGCGATGATTTGGGTTTAAAATTCCAACCACGACACAGGCAATGATCCCGTAAACCGCAGCATAGTCGGGTGTTTTTCCAGATAAGATCAAATAAACTAAAATAATCAGAGGGATTATTGATAGCCAATGATCCTTAAGCACTACACCTATTTTAGGAAGCTCTTCTGCCCTTAAGCCGCGCAGGCCCAATTTTTTTGCTTCCAGATGGACCATGATAAAAATACCGAAATAATGCAGCAAAGCCGGAAACAAAGCCGCTGCCAATACATCTCGCAAGGGAATTTCAAGGTATTCAACCATAATAAAGGCTGCAGCCCCCAGAATTGGCGGCGTTATTTGCCCTCCTGTTGAGGCTGTGGCCTCTGTCGCGCCGGCGAAGTGCGCGGGGTAGCCTATACGCTTCATCGCCGGGATTGTTAACGCGCCAGTCGTTACAGTATTGGCAATTGACGATCCAGAAATTGTTCCCATGAAAGCAGATGAAAATATCGCTACTTTCGCAGGGCCGCCAGAATAGCGGCCAGCCACAACCATCGCTAAATCAATGAACAGCTGGCCAAGCCCAATGCGGGTTGCTAGCACGCCAAAAAGGATAAACAGAAATACATATTGCGCCATAACGCCAATAGCAACGCCGTAAAGACCTTGATTGGTCATATAAAGGTGGTTGATGATCCCCAGCCAACTTGAACCACCATGCTTCAATGCGCCAGGCATCCAGGGTCCAAAATAAGCGAAGGCAATGAACAGAATACCGATGATCGGCAGTGTTGGCCCCACGGATCTGCGGGTTGCTTCAAGCGTAAGCAATAAAAGCGCGGTACCCATGAAAACATCAGATTGTGACGGATTGCCGACCCGCTCGGAGACGATCTCCGGCGGAAGTAAAGGCAGATAGATCGCAGCCGCAACTGCCAAAGCCGAGAATAGCAGATCAAGGATCGGCACGCCTTGAAGTTGAAACATCCCAGTCACAGGAATTCGCCTGGTTTCGCGACGCCATCCAAATAAAAGGAAGACAAGCCCCAGGACAAAAGACAAATGGATCCCGCGATGCAAAAGTTCGCGGATCAGACCAAAACCAGAAGCATAGAAATGATAAACGGACATGGCCACAAGAACGGCTGCAATGAAAAAACCAAGCGTGGTTCCCGTCGCTCTAAAGGCAGTCTCAGGATCAAATTTGCGTTCTATTTCCGCCAATTCTTCGGCGGTTAACTCGGGGCTGAGGGCCGGTGATGAGCCGGACATATCTTCAATCTTGTCATCGGTCTTTTGGTCGACTGTCATGATTTTTGTCCAACTTAAAGATCAAAAAAGGCCCAAGAGGTTATCACCACTTGAGCCCAGTGTTTGAAAGCTAATCTTACTTGAGAAGACCGGCTTCTTTATAGAAGCGTTCAGCACCTGCGTGCAGCGGGACACCAACGCCATTCAGCGCGGTAGCGGGTGTAATGGTCTTGCCTTTGGCATGGCCCACGTCCAGCAGCTTGCGGCTCTCATCGTTCCAAAGCGCCTTGGTGATATTGTAGATTAGTTCTTCGTCTTCATTGGCCGAGGTGAACCACTGCGCGCCAACCGCTACGGTTGTGGTTGTCTTTACACCCTCATACGCACCCTCAGGTATGTCAGAAGATGCAAAAAAGCCATATTTGGAAGTCAAAGCATCAGCACCAGCGCCGTCGATTGGAACCAATTTGATAGACGCTGCAGAGGCCAGTTCAACTAGAGAACCCGTTGGGTATCCAGCGACAACAAAGAACGCATCAATTTTTCCATTGCGCAGTGCCTCCGACGCTGCACCGCCTTTTAAGGCTTCTGCAGTAATCATATCAGATGACAGGCCATTGGCTTCCAGGATCAGGTTTGCGTCGACATATGTGCCAGAACCGGGTTCATCAAGTGACACGCGCTTGCCTTTGAGATCAGCGACAGAGTTTATGCCACTGTCAGCCATAGCCACTAGATGGATATGTTCTTCAAAAAGAGCGGCGATAGTGCGCAGGTCCTTGGCAGGTTCTTTGCCTTCCATCGTGCCGGTCCCTGTGAAAGCCCAATAGGCCACATCGGATTGTGCGAAACCAGAGTTGCGCAATCCGGAGATAATCGCGTTCACATTGTCTACAGAACCACGTGAGGAAACAGCCGAGGCGATCAGTCCATCGACCCCACAAGACCCACCTTTGCCGCATTCGCGCGATCCCGGAGGTTTAGATATTGCGTTCGCTATAACACCACCGACAGGGTAGTATGTATATGCCGTACCGCCCGTTCCAATTGTGAAAAAGTTTAATTCTTGCGCTTTCATTGGCAGTGCCAACAACAACGTGGATGTGGCGGCCAAGGCCGCTGTGCGAAGGTATTTATTCATGAGTTTCCTCCCAGAAAGCATATCAGTTCTTTGCCCGAGTCAGGGCTGCCTTAATAAGCCAGTTCTAATCTCTGACTTCAACCTATCTAACAGACTTATTTGCATGAGCAGCACGGTTAAGCGCCAGTAATCTCAACATCTCATCGCGCGCGCTAGCCCAATGGCTTCGAACAACCTTGGCCGTTTCGCAATGGAAACGCTGTTGAAGAACGTTCGCCAAGAAGAACAATAGGTAGGTTGCATGGCAGATATTTATGCGCCTTGCAGTGTTCTTCACGTTGGGCTCGAAGCAACCATGCGCTGCGCAATTTAAAGAGATCAGCTATGCGGAGTTTTTAACGTTTTTAAATTAGCGCCTCAGAAGTGCTAATCGTGCTCCATTTTGCCCATTTCTGAGATGATTTCATGTATTTGAAGCTTTGAGTATCCCAACTCTTCAAGAATCTCGCGACCGTGTTCGTTCACCTCAGGCAAGTCGTGGCGGATTTCCGTTCGAAGTCCATCCAAGGTTAAGGGGAGACCGGGGACTTGGGCTTTCCCGCGGCCATGGGGTAGGGTGATGTTCAGCAGATTACCCGATTGATTAAGGTGAGGGTCCTCAAATAACTCATGTGGTTTGGTGATCGGCGCGAATGGGAGCCCTATGCGTTCACATATAGCCATTAAATCGGCCTGGGTCATTGCGCTAAACAATTTCTGCAACACCGGTTGAATTCGATCGCGCGCAATTAATCGCTGATTGTTTGTCGCAATGGAGGGATCATTTAGTAAATCTTTGCGCCGAAATGCCTCACAGAAAAGTTTCCATTGTTTATCGCTGACAATTCCAATGAACACTTGTTTAGCGTCTTTCGTTACAAAAGTATCATACACAGCCCACGCTCTCGCGCTCTCGGGCATCGGTGCAGATGGCACACCCGTGGTTGCAAATTGTAACATATGTTGTGCAACCACATGGACGGTTGTTTCGTAAAGAGCAGCTTTTACTTCCTGCCCTTTTCCAGTATGGGCGCGCTGTATCAACGCCGCTTGGATGCCGATAACTCCGAACATCCCGCCCATAATATCAATGACAGATGCTCCAGCGCGTAAAGGCATACCCTCTGGTCCTGTCATATAAGCAAGACCCGCCATCATCTGAACCACCTCGTCAAGTGCTGTTCGATTTGCGTATGGTCCCTCTAGAAAGCCTTTTAACGAGCAATAAATTAGGCCCGCATTATTCTTGCTCAGTTCTGTGTAGCCAAGCCCAAGTTTTTCAAGGGCACCGGGCCTGTAATTTTCAATTACAACATCGGCGCCGCTTGCCAGTTTTTTGGCTATCTCAAGCCCTTGCGGCGATTTTAAATCAAGCGCAATAGAGCGCTTATTGCGGTTATATGAGGCGAAGAAACCGGCGCCGCCATGTTCTAGCCGGCGGGTTGTATCCCCACTTAAAGGCTCTACTTTTACAACGTTGGCTCCAAGATCACCTAAGATCATACCACAGGTTGGCCCCATGACCATATGACAGAATTCTATTACACGGATGCCTTTCAAGGCCATTTTGAAGTGCCAGCAAAGATTTGATACTCTCGGATTAATGCAGGGCCCATGTTTTCCTCCTATTATTCAATATTTGTCATTTGAAATTGATCTAGCATGATTTCCTTTCTTTTTAAACGCTCCTTACATTCGATAATTTTGTTATTTGAATGACGCATTATAGAACAGCTGATATACTTGCTTCGGTGACGTTTAATAATTTCAAGCCATTCGCAATATAAGGAGGTTGGTTTATTTCTGATTTACCAAATTTTGTCGAAATTTATGAAGAGGGACCACGAGAAGGGTTTCAAATTGAACCTGGTCCGATATCGACCGCCCAGAAAATAAAGCTTGTCGATGCTTTATCGCATACTGGTTTGAAAAATATTCAAGTTTGCTCGTTCGTAAATCCGCGGTTGGTGCCGGGTTGGGCAGACGCAGAAGAAGTGGTTGATGGGTTTACTGCAATCGAAGGTGTGAATTACACGGGGCTTTATTTTAATAGGAAGGGTTTGGACCGAGCGCTAGAATATAAAAATAAGTTAACGCTATCTGGTTCAATTTCGCTAACGGCTTCGGAAGGCTTTACCCAGAAAAATTTAAATAGATCCCACATTGAGAATTTGGCGGCCATGAAACGGCATGCCGCTGCCCATTTTGATCATAAGATCAGAGTGAATAATATAGGAGTGATGGCAGCTTTTGGATGCAATTATCAAGGTGATATTACGCCAAATTGCGTTGTGGATACTTTGAAAGATGGAATGCGAATAGCGGAAGAGACAGGTGCTAAGATCACAGATTTCTCTTTGGCAGATACAATGGGTTGGGCATCCCCTCACAAAATTGAAAGTGTCTTAGGCGAAGTGCGCAATGAGTGGCCTGAGATGCAGATATCCCTTCACCTTCATGATACTCGGGGTTTAGCCGTTGCAAATGCATATGCTGCGTTAAAAATGGGAATTTACCGATTTGACTCTACGGTTGCGGGCTTAGGCGGGTGTCCATTTGCTGGGCAGCCAAAAGCGGCTGGTAATATTTGCACTGAAGAACTCGTTCTACTTTGTGAAGAATTAGGAATTGAAACCGGAGTAAATTTAGAGGCGCTGATAGAAGTTGGGCGATTGGCAGAAGATATTGTTGGACATCAGCTTCCCAGTGAATTGATCCATGCTGGAAGCCTAAATGCCTTTCGCCGTAATATTTCGCACTAATTTGCGCATCTCATCAGATACCTTTTTATTCATAGAATCATGAGCGTTTGGTTTGCCCTAGCTTCTAGTCATAAATTCAAATCACCAAAGCTTCTATCCATGATAAAGTTTCGTTTGGGTAATGTTTTAGGTTGCATGCCTTAAGAAATGAAAATCTATGGGTTAGATGAAACCGACAGGCATATTATGATCGTTTAAAAAATTGGTTTTTTCCTAGTATCCTGACGATATTTTGAAGGCGGGTTTATGCATGCAGCCGCCCTTTTTTGCCTTGAAGCCGCTTCGCGTTCCAATCGCATTTCAAGTCAATTCGTTCGTAGGAGTGTAGCGGATCTTTAACGCCAAATCTTCACGTTTATGCCAGTCCCAATAAGTGTGTAAGATCTTTGCTGTGAGGGGGCCAATTGCGTCATTTCCAAAAATGCGCCCATTTACGCGCGTAACCGGAACCGGCCCCCCGGCGGTGGTGGCTGTGAAAACTTCTTCGGCATTCATAAACGCCTCTTCGCTGATATCCGTTGCCGTGCAGGGGATATCCAATGCGGCGCAGATTTCTAACACAGTTTTGCGGGAAATTCCTTCAAGCATTCCTGATTTTGGTGTGACAACCATTCCGTTAATCACTGCAAATATGTTGAACCCCGGTCCTTCGGTCACCAGATTATTATGATCCAGTAAAACCGTGGTGTCATATCCAGCATCTAAGGCTTGAAATAACGCCGCTGTCATATCGCCCCAATGATAATTCTTTACCGTGGGATCGACTGAATTTGATGGAATTCGCCGCGAATCCCGCGCAACGGAAATATGCGCGCCGCGTTTTGCAACAGCCTCTGGTATCACCCAAATAAATGGAACCGCCCAAGCATAAAAATGGTTTTTGCAGCCCCTTGGGTCACGCGTGCCGGGAATTAGGGGCGTTCCGCGTGAGGCCACCATAGACACATAGGCGGATTGTAATCCGGAGGTTGCGACCAACTCAATCAAAGCATTTCGAATGGCGCTTCTGTCCATACCCACATCAAGACGCATTTTTTTCATTGAAACTTCAAAACGATCTAAATAATCTTCTATTCGAAAAAACGCGCCTTCCCATACGTGAACCACGTCATAGGTGATGTCAGAGCGCGTTAAGCCCCAATCAAAAACAGATATTTTGGCTTCTGAAACAGGTATAATCTGCCCGTTCATCCATGCCGCTCCTGCCGAAAAATCCATGTCACACCTTTTTCATATGTCGATACCAAGTAGAGAGATCACTTTGGTGTTGATAGATATACACAACTAAAAACGAGATAAAAATTGAATTTATTAGCCGCATAAGCATCAAATATTGTGTTTATTCTTTATCTGACTTAGTTGGCTAAATGCAGGTCTAACGCGCAAATGGGGGCCAATGCGAGATCCGTTAAATGTGATACGCTTGATTATCGCTTATGATCGCCATTGCTTTGGGCGCTGATGCCAATCCAGCTTTGAACAGGTCAAAATTATGTCCAAATTTTCAAGCCTTGTTCTTTGAACATCCTGTCGGGGCAAAATATATGTCATTTTTTTGGGATGGGTTCAGCCACTATTTGGCCCGCTTAAACCCTAAGATAGGGAGGCTTTTTCTACTATAAGTAAAGACTTCACATCTGTCTGCGTTGCGCTATGCTGGTTTAATAGAGAGGTTGCTTATGACTAGGTTGAGCACGGCGCGAGCATTTTTTGAAGCATGTGACTATGGCAAAGGTTGGAAAGACTGTCAGGCATATTGTCATGACGATGCGTCCTTTGAGACCGATTCTGAAACCCTTGATGGCGTAGATAGTCTAGATATCTATTGCGATTGGATGACCGAGGCGTCAGCAATGTTTGATGACAATGTTGAAGTTGAAGTGAAAGCCGAAGCCTATGATCGCGATAAGGATATTGTGCTCATTTATGCTGAAATACGGGGCAATGTGATCATCGGTCCAGAGCCGATGTTTATGAAGACAGATTATGTGTATGCAATTCATTTTAATGGTGAGAAAATAAGCCACATCGCTAAAGTGTGGGAGCTTAAGTTGCCCTCTTAATGCTTAATGCTTTCGCTGGACGCACTGCTAATACATAGCCCTTACGATAATTTTATCTTTTAAACGGTGTTAAATCAGAGGCCAATTCTGAAATGTTGTTTTGTTATTTATTCTGTTGCAATGGTAATTTAACCATGCTTGTCTAGCTTTCCTGGGCCTTTCCATTTCGGCCAGCGCTGCAAGTGCTGCAAAACTTACGTTTTACCGTAGTGCACAAGAAGATTGGTGCCAATTGATGGCGTGCAGCTTTGAAGATGCCACCGGAATAAATGTAAATATGACCCGAAAATCATCCGGTGAAACTTTTGCCCAGATCCGGGCGGAAGCCTCGAATCCTAAAGGTGATGTCTGGTGGGGCGGTACTGGGGATCCTCATCTGCAGGCGACAGAAGAAGGCCTCACGGCAGAATATATGTCACCAATGCGCGACCAATTGCACCCTTTGGCGATCAGCCAAGCAGAAAGTGCTGGCAACAAAACGATCGGTATCTATTCAGGAGCGCTGGGTTATGGCTATAATACAGAGGTATTAGCGGCCAATAATCTGCCCGAACCAGGCTGCTGGAAAGACCTTTTGAAACCTGAATATAAAGGCCATGTTCAAATGGCGAACCCGAATTCATCGGGTTCTGTGCACATCATTTGCCAAGTTTTATAGGCCATATCCCCGAAAACAATGTGAAAAGCGTAATTTATTGTAATCTCCATATTTAGGAGGGTTCAGACAGTACAATCCAAGTTTGAGCAAGGAATATATAACGGGCTCAAGACGTAAATTATCCAAGTTACGACCAGCCCATTAGGGCAGGCGCAGTAGATAGATGATCCACCAATCAATATCACGTGACCACAAATCCTAGCACTCAGCAACAGCGGTATATGATTGTAGCTCGCGCCAATAAGCAAATGCGTTTGTTAAGGCTTAGCCATTGACTATGGCGGTGGACATAGGTCACATGACCCTAAGGCAAAAAGTTAAATTAGGAGCGTTTCAGATGTGTAGTACGACAATGGGATTGTCTGGGATTATCGTTTTTGCACTGGTTCTTACCCTTGTCGTATGGGGACTTTATGAGACCTCAGTCTTCTTATGGAAAAATAAATCCAGGATCTTAAAATCTGCGATATGGGTTTGGTCCTTACCAGAGACGCTTCACCAGCGCTTTTCCAATTCGTAAAGCTAATTTTGGATAACCACGCAGATCCCGCCAGCGCCCATATTCAACGCTGCCCACGCTGCGCGGCTCCGTTGCAAACTATCGTTGTACATGGTCATGAAGCTTGCGCGCATTGTAAATCTAACATCATGGAATGCTGCACGGGGGACACTTGTGTTACGGATCACAATTTGGCACTGGGGTATAAAAGATCATAAACGTTTAGGTGAAGGTTCTTTATGAGCGAAAAAACTACCAGTGGAAAAGCCGAGCCCAAACCGGTTATCGCAAAAAATGAAGCTTCAAAGCCATCCACGGCTTCGAACGCCGCTTCAACCGCAACTGCCGAAAAAAAATCAAAAAAAACCACCGATATTTCTGGAGAAAGCCCGAAGAAAACCGATGCGCCTCAATCTGCATCGCAAACATCTACGAGCCATTTTTCAAGTGTTTCAACCCCCGAGTATCGTTCTGGCTGGGATAAAATTTTTGGGAAACCAAAAATAGAAACGGCGATCGTTGAACCGCTTAGTAAATACGATCAGCGCAAAGCATTGGTGGCGGAGCAGTGGCATAAATACCAAGCGTCAAAAGATCCCAAGCACTTGGCTGTGATTTGCCGGGAATTGCCGTTCTTCGATCATCCAGAAGTTGGTGATGAAATAGCTAAGGTGCTTATGGACAAGTAAAGCTGTAACCGCAGGCAACGGGTGAATAAAAGTTATGAAGCGGAATAAAAATGTTTATTAGATGTGCCTTCTTCAAAGGAACGATTAAGTCAGGAATGGAAGAAGACTTTCACAACCACTGGCGTAACAACTTGGTTCCGCTTTGGAGTGCATTTCCACATTTACTTGAGCTACGCGTTCTTCGCGATATAGAGAGCGATTGCGCAGAAAGCCGCTTCCCGCTTGTGATGGCGATGCGATTTGAGTCTCGCAACCATATAGAAGAGGCACTTGCGTCTCCCACGCGTTGGGGAAGCAAAGAAACTTCCAAGAAACTGTTTGAAATGTTTGATGGTTCGGTAATTCACACAGTGTTTAGTGCAGACCAGTTTGATCCTTTTACGGCAGATTAAATTTTAGGTTTTGCGCCGCTGTGCAACAGCTCATTTATGCAGACCGGCGAAGAAAGCCCTCTTTTTCTGTTCTTGTCACAGCCTATTCATGAACCAACACTTCACCATCAAACGCGATCATGTCTTGCACATGGTGAGCAACATCTTTGAAAAATGATTGTACAAGCGCACCGGCCGTTTGCGCGATTTCTTCCGTTTCATAAACTGCCATCAATAAAGTGGAGGTAGGGCCTGTTCTTACGATATGACGGCTGGCAGCAGGCGGCATATTATCTGGGCACCATTTTTCCCATTTGGCGATAAATGTAATCAAGTCATCTTCTGAATTATATTCCGCATTTACAATTCTAGCGTATTTCATGTGACTCTCCCTGCGTGGATAGGTTTTAAAGAGCCGCTTGCGTTAAGACAATCCCAGACTTTTCTGTCATTTATGTGGGTTCTAGAAATGTGTAGCAAACCAAAGCTGTCGAAAATCACTACAGCAAAACCTTGCAAATGATGATAAATAAGGGGGGTATGGGTCGAATTTTTGGTCTAAAATGGGCTAAATTACAATCTTTTTTTGGTTTAAGGCAGAAGAATTAAGGAAAGTCTAAGGTCCCCTTAGATGCCATGTCGGTTCGGTCAATGCGACCAATACCAGTGCTCTGAACCGGCAATCACCTGCTGGGCAAAAGATGCTCTCCATAGGCTCTGATTTAAGTAGGCTCATTGATAATTTGAATTTAACTGCGGGTTCTTAGGAAATAAATTTGTTAAGCCCTAAATGGGGTGAAGGGCAACATCCCTTAGATTTGATGACATGTTAAGATAAAAGGGTAAAGTGTTTGGAACGCCGCATCACAAAGCGTTGCCTAAGTGCTTATCGAACCTTCCATTAATTAGTCTCCACATATTTATGTGGGGCGTTATCCTATTGCAAACCAACTGAGAAACATATCGCTGGCATGATCAATTGTATGCCCTTTCATGCCAAGGCGGGCCAAGAGGAGGCGCTTTTTTAGCCTTTGCAGAATATATGAGAGATTATCCTTTTGACGATATTATGCATTATATTATTGATTTAGGCACAGGTGAATATGCTCTAATAGGCGTGCATCATAGCGTTGAAAGCTTTATTGAAATTGTGAATAGAGAAAATCGTGTAAGCGACTTAATGAGGCTTTATGTTGAGCCTTATGAGGACGGGGAAAGTTTCCATTTTTTTTCGGGTCCGGTTGTGAACTATGATGAATATCTTTAACCGCTTTAAAACCATACCCATAGTGGTGAGGATGATGCCAAATAAGGGCTCGAGCCTATTGTGATCGCCGCTATTCAACAGCCAAATTTGGGAGGCTTTTATGGATGAAATTCGCCGTACGATTATGAATGAATTTGCAGATGAAACGTGTTGCGACATGTTTATCATGGTGCTGAAACAAAAATGGCCTGAATTTGATGGTGACTTAAAGGGAAGATGTACTGTAGAAATTGTAAAGGATACCAATGATCCGCGCTGCATGAGTGCAAGCTTAACCTTTGAACACCTTGATGATTTTATTTTAATTTCAGATTGGGCAGAGGAAACAATTATTCCTTTTAGAGATAGTTTGTCGCCGAAAACGCAAACGTATAATGGTGTTGTCGAGGCCAAATTTCAGCTGGAATAATCCCTCCCAACGTCTTCTGTAAGACCGAGACGGCGCTGGGGGATTTTTGTTCAGGCGCAATCGCTGGTGCTGATTTATCGACCCGTTTATAATCTTATTTGGCAAAATTCTGGCGTCACATCAGCCTGTTATTCCTACAGGATTTGTTTTGCAGGCTTATGCCTCATTGGGTGCCACGATGCTGCAGATCGATGGGGGCGTTTGGCGCTATAATTGGAGATCAAGTTTCAAATTCCAGCTTTAGCTTGTGATCCGTTTTCAAAACTATGCAGATAGATGCATTCGTATTTCGGGTTCTGCAACACCTGTTTGTTCATACTATTCTAGACGTGGCGGCCCTATGCAGAAAACGAACACGCACTGCGAAGAGCCTGTAAGAAACTGATCCTTCAGAAGATTGCAACGACAATTATTACAAAAATGGGGGCCAAATGTTGTTTCTCGTGGCGGATATTTTATTTCCACATCAATGAAGGAAAAAAAAGTTCTTTTGCAAATTATACGGTTCCCATCAAAGGTTGGTTAACGTTGTTTTCTATTGCAAAATTTACCTCGACTATTGGTTCAGTGAACGCTGGGGATAAAAGCGCGCGATCTGATTAATCTGGAAGCCAAATTTAGGATGGCTGGTTAAAGGCCAGATATATTAAAGATTATTGACCCCATGGTTCTATCTTCCATTTTATGGCCCTAGGCTTCGACAGTTTTTTTGCAATGTTTATTTCTAAGCGCCGCCTCGTCTTTAGCATCTTGTTCTGAGGCAAAAATAATAACCGTTTAGTGTGTGTTCCCATTAATTCGTAACCAGATCACATCTAACGCTTTTGTATTTGGTTTAAAATTTTCAACACTTGACGGATGAGACAATTTGAAATTCACTTCCCGTGTTCCCGTGTTCCCGTGTTCCCGTGTTCCCGTGTTCCCGTGTTCCCGTGTTCCCGTGTTCCCGTGTTCCCGTGTTCCCGT